>Ga0209169_10002225_pt1 | contig 11712 bp, 12 predicted proteins | sample HubBroMetageWRM4_FD_188346 | JGI IMG/M metagenome (GOLD analysis project Ga0209169, IMG submission 188346) | Warmed soil microbial communities from the Hubbard Brook experimental Forest, New Hampshire - Hubbard Brook CCASE Soil Metagenome WRM 4... | ecosystem: Environmental > Terrestrial > Soil...
AACGGCCGTGCCATCGGATCCGGTCAGGTCCACTTCGCCGCGTGCGCTTTCGCCGACGGCGACATCGAGCAGCCGGGCGAACGTAGCGCGGTGGGCCTCCGCGATCAGGTCAAGCACCGGGGTCCCGATCAGCTCCGAGGCGTCCCGGCCGGTCATCGAGCCAAGCCGCGGATTCGCGTCGAGGATTACCCAGCTGGTGGAGACGGTGGCGGCGCCTTCGTTCATCGCCGCGACGATAAGCCGGTAGGAGCGGTCGGCGGTGAAATGGACCTGCTCCTGGCCAGGCGGGCCGATTATCAGCGAGTCGACCTTACCTGTCCTGATCGCCTCGATCAGCTGCTGTAGCTCGTGCAGCTCGGCCCACACTTCGGCCAGCCTGGTGCTGTCCTCCGGGTGACTTTCATCGGGCGGTCCCGTCGCTCTCGGAACCAACGCCCTGGCCACGTCCATAGTCGTCTGAGTCAGCTCCCTGACGGTCGAAGCTCCAGCCCGAGGAGGAGACGGTCACTGTCTGAGAGGTCGCCGACGAGCTTGCGGATCGGCGACGGGAACCTCCTGACCACCGTGGGCGCGGCCAGGATATTGTCCGCGGCGGCCCGGCGCGGGTTCTGTAGCACGTCCACGATCTCGATCTTGTAGCGGCCTGGCAGGTGCTCCTCGCAGGCACGCTTCAGGTTTTCGATCGCCCGCTGGCCCTTGGGCGATGCGTTGGTCACGTACACGACTAGATCCCACTGCTCGCCGGTATCGGCGTCGGTCCCGTCACTCGCGGGGTGCGGCTCGGTCATTGCGGTTCTCCGTTGTTCTTCGCGTCGTCGGCCCAGCGCCGCGCCGCCATCTCCGACCGGTCCGCCCGGGTATCGGCCACCTGGTGGCCCGCGCGAAGGTCGATCCGTTGCATCTCTGTTCGCTCGGCGTCGAGCTGGTCCTGCAACGCCACCAGGTGGGCCTCGCGCTCGATGACGCTGCGGTTCAGCTCACGCCGCCGGCCGGCCAGATCATCGGAGATCCGCAGATCCTCGTCGCGCTCGGCGGCCAGCTGTGTCACGCGGGCGGAGCCTGCCAGCACTCCCGCCGCGCCGATATACACATCGACCAGTTCGACCCCGTGATCGGTGATCACGAACTCCCGCACCTGATTCGAATGGGCGGTGCCGCGCGACTTCAGCACGAACAGCAGCCGGTTGCGTTCGCCGTTGGCCTCGATGTTGCGCAGCTGCAGCCAGGTGTCCACCATCGCCGAGACGGACACCGCGTTGACATCCTCCCCCGCCCCAGGCGCCGTGATCACGCTGGTGATCCCCCGGCTCTTGAGCAGGTCGATCTGGCGGGCCACGCTGGATACCACCTCGGTGGTCAGGTTCCCGTTGGACAGGCTCGTGACCCCGTCGAGCACCGCCACCGACGGCTTCTCCTCCTCGACCAGCCCGGCGAGGATGGCCAGATGGGTCTCCAGCCCGAACGCGGACGGACGTGCCGCCCAGATGCGCAGCAAGCCCATCTCCACCCACGGCCGCAGGTCGAGCCCGAGCGACCGCATATTGCGCAGCACCTGGTCCGGCGACTCCTCGAGCAAGACCATCAGCGCGCGCTCACCGCGCGCGCAGGCCGAGTGCGCCACGGATGCGCCGAGCGAGGTCTTGCCCGTGCCCGCCGTCCCGCTCACCATGAGCGTCGACCCGCGGAACATGCCGCCGCCCAGCATGTGGTCGAGGCGGGCGATGCCCGTCGAGACCCGCTCCTCGGAGGCCGCGTAGTCAAGCGCGACCGACGTGATCGGCAGCACGGTGAAGCCATGCGCGGAGATCAGGAAGGGGTACTCGTTCGTGCCGTGCGCTGACCCGCGGTACTTGACCACGCGGAGGCGGCGGGTGGAGATCTCCGCGTTGACCCGATGGTCGAGCACGATCACGCAGTCGGTGACGTACTCCTCGATCCCGTGTCTGGTGAGACTACCGCCTTCGTTGCCTCGCTCCCCGGTCAGGATGACGGTGACGCCCCGCTCGTCGAGCCAGCGCACCAGCCGGATGAGCTCCGATCGCACGATCGCGTCGTTGCCGAACGCGCCGAATATCACCTCGATGGTGTCCAGCACGACGCGCTTGGCACCCACCCGGCTGATCGCGTCGTCGAGGATGGCAAAGATCGGCTCGAAGTCGAAGTCCCCGGCCGGGACGATCTCGGACGCGTCCACCTGGAACGCGAGCACCGCGAGCTGGTCAGTGCGGACAAGCTCGTCGATGTCGAAGCCGAGCGATCGCACGTTGAGTGCGACCTTGGCCGCCGACTCCTCGAAGGTCATAAGCACGCCGCGCTCACCGTACTGGCGGGCGCCTGCGACAAGGAAGTTAAGCCCGAGCAGCGTCTTGCCCGCTCCCGCGCTGCCCGCCACCAGCGTCACCCGGCCCCTGGGCATACCGCCCCCGGTGATCTGGTCCAGCCCGGAAATTCCCGTGGGCGCCTTCTCCAGATCCGGACCCACCGCGCCGTCCGTCAAACTCGTAAGGACCGTGCTATCCATGCGGTCATCCTCCCCCGAGCAAAGCTTTGCGCCCTGTCCGAAAAGTGTTAAAAGTCCCCTGGGTAACTACGCATGAATCGCCATATCGGATCCCGGAGGAATTACGTGGGGAAATTAATACGAACTGGTCTGAAGCGGAGTAAATGGGCGTCCCCCGACGTCATTTCCCTTAAGCTCATCATACGTCTAGTTTGACGAAATACCCTTCGCATCGAGGGTGAAGTAGAAGGTGGCGCCTTTGCCGACTGCGCCCTCGGCCCAGACATGACCTCCGTGGCGCTCTACGATCTGGCGCAGGCTGGCGAGGCCGATGCCGGTACCTGGGAATTCGCCTGGTTTGTGCAGCCGCTGGAACGGGGTGAACAACTTGTCGACGTAGGCGGCGTCAAAACCGGCGCCGTTGTCGCGCACGTAATAGCACATGGGGGCGTCCCCGACCGACATCGTCGCGAACTCAATCAGCGCATCGTCCCGGTGGGAGCTGTACTTCCAGGCGTTGTCAAGCAGGTTTTGCAGGACGGTACCGATCAGAGTGGGGTCGGCCAGCGCCCAGACAGGTTGCTGGATGACGAAGCGGACTCGGCGGTCCGGTCCGCTGCGCTGGAGTTCCTCGGCGATCTGGTTGGCCTCGGCACCGAGATCGACCGTTTGAAGGTTGATCTCGGCCCGCGAGACGCGCGAAAGGTCAAGCAGGGCGTCGATGAGCTTCGCCATCTGCGAGCTCGCGGCCTGGATCCGCCCGGCGTAGCCCCGGCCGTCCTCGCCGAGACCGTCAAAGCAGTCTTCTAGCAGGGCCGCGCTGAAACCTTCCATCGACCGCAGCGGAGCTCGCAGGTCGTGAGCGGCCGCATACGTGAACATCTCGAGCGCGCGGGTTCGTTCGGCCACGGTGTCTTCGAGAGCGGAGTTCATCGCGTGCAGACGGGCCACCAGACGGCGGTTCTCGCGGCGCAGCCTGGTGCGCTCGATGCCGGCGTTCACCCTTCGGATGAGATCGTCAGGCAGGACGGGCTTGGTTAGATATTCTTCGACCAGACCGACTGCGGCGATGGCATTATCGGCGGACGCGTACCCGGTGAGCAGTATCACCGTCAGGTCGGGGTCCTCGGATTTCAAACGGGTGGACAGGGCGATCCCAGTCGTATCGGGCAGCCGCTGATCGACTATCACCAGGTAAGGCTGGTCAGTGCTGCGGTTCGCCAGCACAGCCGCCCCGGATCCGAAAGACTCAGCTGTGATCCCGGCCAGAGCGAGGATCTCGATGACAGTCGACTGCATACCCGGATCGTCATCCACGATCTGGACAGCGGGCGGGCCAGGCGTTGTGTTACGGGGCTGCGGAACGTTCACTTGCCGGCCTTGGCTGCCTGGGCCACCAGGCTTAGCATTCTGCGCGTCTCGAAGGGCTTGCTGAGTACCGCGAAGACATGCGCCTTGACTGCTGTGCGCAGTCGTTCCTCCGTAGCGTAGGCAGTCATCAAGATGACCCGCGGTGGCGGCATCCCGATCTCCTCGAGCACCGATACGCCGTCGCGTCCTGGCATCCGGATATCCATCACAAGCACGTCAAAGGCCTTCGCCTGGACGGCACTGAACGCGGTTTCGCCGTCGGGGGCTGACGAGACGCGATAGCCGTGATGCTCGAGGATCGCGACCATGGTGTCGCGCATACCGACCTCATCGTCAACCACCAGCACCGCGGGCCCGTCTAGCTCGGCGGGCCCGTTCACTGCGGGACGCTTACCATCGCGACGAGGAAGGGCAGCGCACGTGTGAACGAACCGCCCGCCGCGGGCGTTGGGTTGGCCGGTGGAGTGTTGCTCCCTATCATGGCGCCCCCTCAGGGCGGGCTAATACTCTTTGTGTACATCCTACTGCGGAACGTAACTAAGTGGCGAGTGGCGATGAAAGTGACGTTCTGGCCCTCAGGCGCTGGGTTCTGCGGCTTTTGCCTCGCTGCGGGCGGCGGCGAGCAGCTGGCGGATCCGGCTCATCGCCTGCTCTGCTGCCGCCAGCTGGCCGAGGCTAGCCAGGCGCTGGGCCTGCAGCAGCTGTTCTTCGAGCGTGGCTAGCCGCGCCCGTTGCTCGGCCTCGGCCAGCGCGCGCATGATGACTGAGGGCAGGCGCGCGGGCCGGTCCTTCAGGACGTAATCGGTGGCACCCAGCTTGATGAGCGCGACCGCTGCTTCGTCTCCGAGCACGCCAGACCAGAAGACGAACGGTATGTCCGGGTAGAGGTCCTGAGCGATCTTGAGAGCGTCCTGGCCGGAGAAGCCGGGCAGGTGGTAATCGGACAGGATCACGTCTGGCTGGAAGGTCGCCAGCTGCTCGACAAACGACGCCTTGGTGTCAACGACAAACGCGGTGAAGATAAGGCCCGCGCTGGCCAGCAGGCGCTGGGCCAGCTCGGCGTCCCAGGCCTCGTCCTCCAGGATCAGGATGCGCGCACTGCGTACCGCTGAGTTCGCCTCGCCTCCGGTCTCGGCGTTCGCTTGCCTTGGCACGGTGATTGTCTCCGGCTGGCCAGTTTCCTGCTCGACGCCCCGCTGCTCGCCGCTGCGATGCTGACCGCTCATTGATGTCCTACCTCGAATTCGATTTTCGGCCCGAAGCTGGGGGCGGGCTCGTTCAAGAGCAACCAGAACACGCCAAGGGCCTTGACCGCCTCGGTGAAGTCGGCGAACTTTACCGGCTTCCGCACGTACGCATTGGCGCCGTTGCGGTAGCTGACCAGGATGTCCTCTTCCAGTTTGGAGCTGGTCAGGACGACCACCGGGATCATGTTCGTCCGGTCGTCGGATCGCATCCTGCGCAGAACCTCAAGGCCGCCGACCTTCGGCAGGTTCAAGTCGAGGAGAATAAGAGCCGGAATCGGCACGTCGGCGCCGTCGTCGGGGAAGAGGTACGCCAGAGCCTCGGCGCCGTCGCGCATTACGACGACCTCGTTGCTGATGCCGCTTTTCTTGAAGGCCCGGAGCGTCAGCGCCTCGTCGTCTGGATTGTCCTCGACCAGCAAGATGGTTCGGCTTGTCATGCGCTGTCCTTCCCGTCCAGGGTGAAGTAGAAAGTCGCGCCCGCACCGACGGCGCCCTCGGCCCAGACATGTCCGCCGTGGAGTTCCACGACCTGCCGGACGCTGGCCAGGCCGGTGCCGGTGCCGGGGAAGTCGCGGACCGGATGCAGCCGCTGGAACGGCTGGAACAGCTTGTCCGCATAGGCCGGATCGAAGCCGGCCCCGTTGTCGCGCACGTAACAGCACACGGCGGCGTCCCCGCTCGGCGCCGTCCCGAACTCGATCGACGCATCGTCCCGGCCGGACGTGAACTTCCAGGCGTTGTCCAGCAGGTTTTCCAGGACCGTACGGATAAGCCCAGGGTCCGCCCAGGCCTGGACGGGTTTCTCGATAGCGAAACAGACGCGCCGACCCGGGTCCCTGCGCTGGATCTCCGCGGCGATCCGGGCCGCCTCCGAGCCGAGATCGACCTGTTGCGGGTGCAACTCGGACCGCGAGATGCGCGACACCTGCAGCAGGTAATCGAGCAGTTGCCCCATCTGCTCGCTGACCGCGACGATCCGCTCGGCGTAACCGCGGCCTTCCTCGCCGAGAACCCCCCCGAAGTCTTCCAGCAGGACCCCGCTGTAACCATTGAGCGCCCTCAGCGGAGCCCGCAAGTCGTGGGAAACCGCGTAGATGAAGCTCTCCAGGCTCTGGCTAGTACGCTCAAGGTCCTTCACCCGGAGCTGCGCGGTTACGTCTCTGATGGCTGCGGTGACGACGATGCCGTCATCGGTGTCGATGGCGGACAAGGAGATCTCGGCCGGGAAGGTGCTGGCGTCGCGCCGGCGCCCGGCGAGCGCCATGCCCGCGCCCATCGGCCGGGGCCGCGGGTCAGCAACGTACTGGGCCCGGTGGCCAGGATGCACGGCGCGGGCGGCATCAGGGACCAGCATCTCGACCCGCTGGCCGACAAGTTCCGCACGCTCGTAGCCGAACAGCCGCTCCGCCTGGGCGTTGACCAGGACGACCCGGCCGTCGGCGGCTATGCACACCATCGCGTCGGGAGCCGCTTCCAGAAGCGCGGCGGACATGCCGTCGGGCAGCGGTGCCGGCGTCGCCGGGATCGATGATGTCACAGTTTGTATTGTAGCAGTTACTTTAGGTGATGGCTGGATGGTCGATATCATCGTGTCCTTCCGCCGCGCTCACGGTGAAGTAGAAGGTGGCGCCGCGGTCCACGGCGCCCTCGGCCCAGACTCGCCCGCCGTGGCGTTCGATGATCCGCCGGACGCTTGCCAGGCCGATCCCGCTACCTGGGAACTCGGTAACCGCATGGAGCCGCTGGAATGGCTGGAACAGATTGCCCCCGAAGGCGGGATCAAAGCCGGCCCCGTTGTCGCGTACATAGCAGCAGACTCCTGCGTCGTCGGTAGCGGTGGTGCCGAACTCGATGGTGGCGCTGTCGCGCTTGGCGGTATATTTCCATGCGTTGTCGATCAGGTTCTGCAACACGGTGCGGATGAGAACGTGATCCGCGTTTGCCCAGACGCCTTCCTGGAGGACGAAGCGGACCCGGCGGCCGGGCTCGCGGGCTTGCAGTTCACCGGCGATCGCGGCGACCTCCGCGCTGAGATTGACCGGTCCTAGGCTCAATTCCGCGCGCGACACCGATGACAGGTTAAGCAGGTCATCGATGAGTGCGGCCATCCGCTCCGTGGCCGCCTGGATCCTCTCCGCGTACCAGCGGCCTGTTTCGTCCAGACGGTCGCCGTAATCCTCCACAAGCGCTTCGCTGTACCCGCTCAGCGCCCGCAGCGGGGAGCGCAGATCATGGGCGACCGAGTAGGTGAACGCCTCCAGGTTCTTGTTGGCCACCAGCAGCTCAGCCGTACGCTGCTCGTTGAGCGTCCGGATCTCGGACTGGGCGTCGCGGAGGTCCTCGAGGATGTTGAGGCTCGCCCTGAGCGTTGCCTCGGCCATGAGGCGGTCGGCTGTCGAGTCCTCGAGAATGTTGAGGACGGCGACCTGCGTGTCCTTGAGCTCATTGACGAAGTCCCCGAAGATGTTGGGGGTGATCCGGGCGGAATCCGCTGGACTCAGGTCATGACCCGGGACCGTTCGCACCGGTTCGACCAGGCTCATTGGTCATTACCTCTGGCCGCGGCTCGCAGGTCTTCGATCTCCCTCTTGAGCTCGACCATGCGCAGTTCCCGTCCGACGGTGAGCTTCTGGAAGCGCTCAAGCTCGGCGAGCCGCTCGAGTTCCCGTGCTCGCTGTATGGCCACTTCTGCCTCAGCCCGCCTCTGGGCGGTGATGTCGCGGGCGGCGGCGAACACGCCGAGCACGTTGCCGCCCGCGTCCTTGTACACCGTGGCGTTGTAGAGCACGTCGGTTACGCCGCCACCCACGTGGCGGATGGTCAGCGGGTAATCGGTGACGAGGCCCCGTGCGAAAACCTGGCGGTAAGCCGCGCGGGCCCGGTCCGGCTCGGTGAAGTAGTCCGAGAAGTCGGTGCCGACCAGGTGCCGCCGTTCCACCCCGGTCACCCGGATCGTCGCCTCGTTCACGTCGGTGATCTTGCCATCCGCGCTGATCGTCACCAGCGGGTCCAGGCTGGCCTCGATCAGGCTGCGGGCGTACTGCGACGCGAGGCGAGCCTGCTCGCGCTCGCGTACGCGCTCGGTGATGTCGCGGGCGATCGACGAGGCGCCGACGATTCCGCCGGCCGCATCGTGCATGGGCGAAACGGTGAGCGAGATCGCGACGGTCGCGCCATCCTTCCTGCGTCGCGTGGTCTCGTAGGGGCCGACCAGCTCACCGATGCGGATCCGGCCGAGGATCTCGACCATCTCGTGGCGACGGTCTGCCGGCATCAAGGTCGAGACGGACTGCCCGATTATCTCCGCTGCGGCGTAGCCGTAGATCCGCTCCGCCGCCTTGTTCCACGTCGTGATGACGCCTTCCATCGTCTTGCTGAAGATGGCGTCGTCCGATGAGTCGACGATAGCGGCCAGGAACTCCGCCTCGGCTGCGCGACGGCCCGGGTGCCGTGGACGTGGGGCCACGAGTTTTTGCGGTGAATCGCCCGAGTGCATTGTCATGAGAAACCTCCTACCGCGAACCGGCATCGATCGAGCCGGTCGGCACCGTGTAGTTCACGTGCCCGCCCCCGAGCGGTAGTCACGGATCCGCTTCGTACGGATACATTATATAGGTTACGGCGCTGGAATTCGATTCCCGTAAGCGCTAAGAATCCTCTAGCAATGGGGTGATCAGGGGCACGTGCGAACAATTTTCACAATTGGCACTAAAGCCGTCGAGCGCGTAATTATTCGGGCGATCTCAGTGGACGGGGGATGTTACCAACCCGAGGACGATGAGCACGACTATGACAAGGATGACGGTGATCACCACATTTTGCCTGACCTGGCGCAGGCCGATCATTACCTGACGCTCGGCCTCCTTGGCCGTGCCTGCCGAGGTCATGGCTGACTGCGCTGCATGTACCGCGGCCTCGGCAGCGGCCCCGGCGCCGGCCTGCAATTCGTTATAAGCCCGGAGAGCGACGGCGATATCTGCCTCCACCTTGGCCGCTGCTGCCTCAATCCGGTCCAGCGCGGCGACGCTGATAGCCGCTGCGCGCCAGGCTTCCGACTGGACGGCGACATCGCTGGCGGCGTAGGTCGTATCCAGGGGCGTCATCTCCGCCTCGGGCCTCAGGGCGAGGATCCCATAGGCCTTGCGCTCGCCGTCCTCGGCGGTTCCCGCTGCAGTTACGGTGGCCTCGGCGTCGGTCGCAGCAACGTCCGCTCGTAGGGCTTCTCTTTCCGCGGTGGCCGCCGACGCGTCGTGCAGAAAGCTGATCACAGCCTCCCTCGCGAGCACGCCCACATCAGGAGGGCCATGCGGGGCAGTCCCGGACCGCAGCCGGGTTTTTCGTGTCACGGGCATGGCATCTCCTTGAGGAAGGTCATTCTATGTAGTTCTTTGATTACTATACGTGGTCGACGTTTAGCCGTCGCGGTCCGAAGCGTGCCGGACGGCGAAGGCAGCAGCCTCCGTGCGGCGGTGCATGCCAAGCTTGGCCAGCAGTGAGGACACGTAGTTCTTCGCCGTCTTTTCCGCGAGGAACATGCGCTCCGCGATCTGGCGGTTGGTCAGTCCTTCGCCGACCAGCTCAAGCACCCGCCTCTCCTGCCCGGTCAGCACCGCCACCGGGTCCTCGCTGGCCACGCGGTCCCGCAGCCGCGCCATTGCCTGGCGTTGCTGCGGGACCAGCAGCGACTGGCCGGACGCGTACGGCCGCACGGCGCTGACGAGGTCGGCTCCGTATGCCTGCTTCGACAGGTAGCGCGCGGCGCCCGTCATGATCTCGCCGAGGAGGGCCTGCTGGCCTGGCTCGGCCAGGACCGGCCACAGGTCTCCGGCGAGGGTAGTGACCAGCTCGACATGCTCGCCGAGGGTCCGGCGCAGCATCTCCTGCACGTCTGTGGCGACGTGATCAAGGTCGAGGACCTGCGGGCGGATCACCTCCCGGCGGACGAGGGCGAGCCGCCTCGGCGCGAAGCTTGGCGCTTGTTCGGCTGCCAGCGTGATCTGCGTGAGGTCGCGGCGGGCTGACTCCAGGCGCTTGGGCCAATCGGGCCCGGATGGCACGGCGAGTTCCGCTGGGACAAAGGGTGCGCAGCTGAGGATCACGGCGAGGAGGTTGTTGAAGTCATGCGCGATCCCGACCGCGAGCTGGCCGAGGCTCTCCAGGCGCTCGGCCTGCTGCAGTTGCGCCCGCTGTCGGTCTTCCGGAGATTCCTGGTTCTCGGGGGGCCCGGCGCCGGATTTGACCTCGGACCTGTCTTGGAATTCGCGGCGCTCGGTTGCCGGATCGACCATATAGAGTCATCCCCCGTGCTCTCAAAAGGCCCTGCGGTGCGGCGGGCCGCGATGCAAACCCGCCTGATCTCATCACTGAGAGTAATATTATCATACGTTTACAGTTATATCCTTCGCGCTCAGCAATCACACCCGCCACACCACATTCGGCCGACATGACCGGTTTGTCGTTCATGGGGCGTCCTTCGCGTCGAGGGTGAAGTAGAAAGTGGCACCGCCGTCCACGGCGCCCTCGGCCCAGGTCCGGCCGCCGTGCCGGTCGATGATGCGCTGGACGCTGGCTAGCCCGGTGCCGGTGCCCGGGTACTCGCTGGCGGCGTGCAGCCGCTGGAAGGGCTGGAACAGCTTGTCCGCGTAAGCCGGATCGAAGCCGGCCCCGTTATCGCGGACGTAGCAGCAGACAGGGGCGTCATCAACGGGCGTGGCCGCGAACTCGATGGTGGCGTGCTCGCGGCCGGCGGTGAACTTCCAGGCGTTCTCGAGCAGGTTCTCAAGCACGGTCCGGATCAGCGGGCGGTCCGCTTTGGCCTTGACGCCGTCCTGGACGGTCACCAGGACCAGGCGGCCGGGGTCACGCGCGCGTAGCTGGCCGCAGATGGCGGTGACCTCGGCGCTGAGGTCGACGTCCTGCAGGTTCATCTGGGCGGTTGACACCTGGGACAGATGCAGCAGGTCATCGAGCACGGTGGCCATGTGCCCGCTGGCCGCCTGGATGCGCCCGGCGTACCCGCGTCCGGTGTCGTCCAGCCGGCCGCCGTACTCCTCGACCAGGGCTTCGGAGAACCCGCTCAGCGCCCGCAGCGGGGTGCGCAGGTCATGGGCGGCGGAGTAGGTGAAGGCGGCCAGGTTCTTGTTGGCCCGCTCCAGGTGCACGGTGCGCTGCTGCACCCGCTGTTCCAGCGTCGCGTTCAGGGCCTGGATCTCCCCGGCTCGCCGGAGCGCCTCGCGCTCGGCGTCCTTGCGGGACGTGATGTCGCGGTTGATCTCCATGAACCCAAGCAGCGCCCCGCCGGGCCCGCGCTGTGCCGCCCAGCGGCTCTCCACGATGATCGTCTGGCCGTCGGCGCGCCGGTGCCTGACTTCGCCGTCCCAGCGGCCGCGCCGGGTCGCGGCTGCCTCGATCCCGGCCAGCGGCTCGGGGAACTGTGTGCGGAGCATGTCGTGGGCTATCTGCCCCATAGCCTCGGCGCGGGTAAAGCCGTAGATCTGCTCGGCGCCCGCGTTCCAGTACGTGATGCGACCGTCCGGGTCCCGGACGAAGATCGCGTCGTAGGCCAGTTCGAGCAGCGCGGCCTGCCCGGCGATG
>Ga0209169_10002226_pt1 | contig 11710 bp, 8 predicted proteins | sample HubBroMetageWRM4_FD_188346 | JGI IMG/M metagenome (GOLD analysis project Ga0209169, IMG submission 188346) | Warmed soil microbial communities from the Hubbard Brook experimental Forest, New Hampshire - Hubbard Brook CCASE Soil Metagenome WRM 4... | ecosystem: Environmental > Terrestrial > Soil...
GTCTGCAAGGTGAGGCCAGCGACCAGGAGAACGTGGCCGATGGGATCGGTAAACAGGGGGCGCATGAAGCCGGGGTTCAGGGTCATCATCACGACCACGATGATTGGCGGCATGCCCATCAGCAGGCCCATGGTCAGGCGGCCTTGCGCGGTGTAGACGCGGACCTGGCGCTGAATCTTGAAGCGTTCGCGGATCACGTACGACAGGTTGTCGAGAATTTCCGCGAGGTTGCCACCGGTTTCGCGCTGCAGCATGACGGCGGTGACGAAAAATTTAACGTCGACGGAGGGCATGCGCTCGGTGAGATTCATGAGCGCGTCGCGCACGGGCATGCCAAATTTCTGCTCTTCGAAGAGCTGGCGGAATTCGCCGGCGACCGGCTCGGAGACTTCCGCTGAAATCATTTCGAGCGCGGTAGTAAAGGCGTGTCCGGCACGAACGGCGCGGGCGAGGGTGTCGATGGCCTCGGGGAAAAGCTCGTCGAATTTGCGGAAGCGCTGGGTACGCTTGTACGAGATGAAGGAATACGGAAGAAAAAATCCGACAACCATTCCGACCCAGGCGATTTCGACGCGCTTGGTGAGCGCGTAGACAAGGATGGTGGCAGCGAGGCTGGCGAGCGCAGACAATCCCAGAAAATTTCCGGCGCGCATGGTCATGCCGGCCTGGGCCAGCGTGTCGTGAATGGCGGAAACCTGCGCCGAACGGCGCAACAGGCTGTCGAGAGCGGGGATGTTGCTGAGCTGCTCGTCGCGCATGAGCGCGAGTTCTTCTTCGGCGGCGAGATCGGGGCCCTTGCGCTCTTCGGCGAGGCGCTCTTTGATCAGGCGGGCGCGGGCGCTGCGCTGATCGAAAAACGATATGCCGGAAAAAATGCCGACGGCGACGATCAGGAAGACTACAGCCGCGATGAGGATGGCAGACATAGTTAGATCTCGGTCCTGGCCTCGAAGAGCGCCGGCCGCAAACGCGCTCCGGATGTTGCCAAACGATCGGCGAAGGTGGGGCGGAGGCCGGTGGCGCGAAATGCGCCGCGAACTTTCCCGCCTTCATCGATGCCGGTGCGGTCGAAGGAAAAAATATCCTGCAGGGCCATGCCGTCGCCATCCATGCCGGTGATCTCGGAGATGGTGATGACTTTACGCGTGCCGTCGGAGAGACGCGCGATCTGAATGACCGCATGCACCGCGGATGCAATCTGATGGCGCACGGCGCGCTCGGGAATATTGAGATTGGCCATGGAAACCATGTTTTCGATACGGGCCAGGGCGTCGCGCGGAGAGTTGGCGTGCACGGTGGTGAGCGAGCCCTCGTGACCGGTGTTCATGGCCTGGAGCATATCGAATGCTTCTTCGCCGCGCACCTCGCCGACCACGATGCGGTCGGGGCGCATACGCAAACTGTTGATGACGAGCTGCCGCTGGCGGACCGCGCCTTTGCCTTCAATGTTGGGCGGGCGGGTTTCGAGGCGGACGATGTGTTCCTGCTTAAGTTGAAGTTCAGCCGCGTCTTCAATGGTGACGATGCGGTCGGAGTTCGGGATGTATCCCGAGAGAACGTTGAGCAGAGTAGTTTTGCCGGCGCCGGTGCCGCCCGAGACGATGATATTCAGCCGGCCTTTGACCATGGCGGAAAGCAATTCGAGCATGGCCTCGGTGAGAGATTGATTTTCGATCATCTGACGGGCCGTGATGGGATCGCGGCCGAAGCGGCGGATGGAGAGACATGGTCCGTCGATGGCGAGCGGCGGAATGATGGCGTTGACACGTGATCCGTCGGCGAGGCGGGCATCAACCATGGGCGAGGATTCGTCGACGCGGCGCCCGACGCGGGAGACGATGCGCTCGATGATCTGCATCAGGTGCGGATTGTCTTTGAACGACAGGCCTGTGAGTTCGAGCTTGCCAGCGCGCTCGATGTAGACACGGTCGAAGCGGTTCACCAAAATGTCGGAGACGGTGTGATCTTTGAGCAGCGGTTCGAGCGGGCCAAGGCCGAAGATTTCGTCGAGAATTTCACGCGATAAGCGCTCGCGTTCGGCGAAGCTGAGCGGTACGACTTCGCTGTTGACCGCGTTGCGGATGATGACCAGGACTTCGTCGCGGGCAGAGTCGCCGGAGGTCTTGCCAAGTTTTTCCAGATCGAGGCGGTCGAGGATTTTGCGATGCAGGTCGGCTTTTACCTGCTGATAATCGGTCCGCTCGAAGGCTTGAAGGTTGGCCATGGGTTACGGAGATGGTAACAGCCGGGGGGCTGTAGGGGAAGATTACCTCGGGGGCTAAAGCCCCCGGCAGCGAAAAGAGGGCTTTATCGCGGCAATTCAAGGGCTGCGCTAGCCAAAGGCGCTTTCAAATCAGGGTGTGGGCACAGTTAGGCTTACGCGCGAGGCCGGCATAGACGGAGATCCTTCGCTACGCCTGAAAAGCGGCTCCGCTCAGGATGACGCCGGAATATAGATGTTGACGTTTGGACTCAAACTGCACCACTCCCTCAAAATCAGACTTGCTGAACTAGACCGATTTAAACATGGACCAGGCGGCGCGTTTTACGTCTACGTCGTTGCGGGTTAGCTCCTGGGCCAGGCCGGAGAAGCAGCGGGCGATTTCGCTGGAGCGCTGATCCATGACGGGGGTGCCGCGGTCGATGGCGGTCGAGATGGCGAAATATTGGTTGGGCACACGCCAGATCAGCTTGGCGCCGACGGCGGTTTCGGCGTCGGACTCGCTGAAGCCGGGAACTTTGCGGTAGCGGTTCAGCACCAGGCGGACGCGTTCGCGGCTGCCGGTTTCTCCGAGATATTGCTGGACGCGGGCGGCGCTCCAGAGCGAGGCGACATCGGTGCAGGCGACCAGCAGCACGGTCTCCGAAAGGTTGGCGATCAGCCGGGTGGCCGGATCGAAGCGTGAAGAGGCATCGACCACGACGTAGCGGAAGTGCGAGACCAGCATGTCGAAGAGCTTGACGAATTCGGCGGTCGAGGGATCAACGGCGGCGGGGACGCTGCTTCCGGCGAGTAGTTGCAGGCCGCTGGAGTGGCGGGTCATGAAACTTTCGAGCAGGGAAGCGTCCATGCGATGCAGGTTGCGGGTGGCATCGGCCACGTTGAATGCCGGCTTGAGATTCATGTGCAGCGCGGCGTGACCGAGCGGGGCAAGATCGACAAGAGCGGCCTGCCCGTGCGCTGATTGCAGAGCGAGCGCAAGATTGACGGCGACAGTGGTTGCTCCGTTGCCGCCTTTGGCATTGATGACGGAGAAAACCTTGCCGCGCGTGCCTTCCTGCTTCACGCGGCGCTGAGCGGCGGTGAGGCGGACGAAGGCTTCGAGAAGGTCGGTGGTGGTGGTGGGGCGCTCGATAAATTCGCGAGCGCCGGCGCGCATGGCGTTGACGATGACCTGCGGATGGGTAAGGCTGCCGATGGCGAAGATCGCGCCTTCGGGCATTTCCTGATGAAGAAGTTCGATGGCGCGAAGGGCCTGCCCGGCATTGTCGGCGGGAATGTCGACCAGAGTGACGTCGGGAGTTCCGGCACGAACGCGCCGCATGACGGGATCGGAGGCCGCGACCGGGAAGGTGGCGCAGGTATGAACAGCGCGGGCTACGGTGGTGCCATCGACGAGAACCTGGAGCATGGCACGCTGCTCGCTGTCGGTGGCTACGATGACGACTGAGAGTTCCGGCATGCTGATAGCGGTGTCCCCAAGCACCGCGAAAGTTCTACATTATTTCATGTTCCGGCTTGTTTAGCGTCTGGGCCGGAATCCGGTAGTGGTGCAGTTTGGCTTGCGCGTTATGCCTGTTGCACGGGAGATCCTTCGCTACGCCTGAAAAACGGCTCCGCTCAGGATGACATACCCGGAAATCCTCGTTCGCGTTAGTACTCCTGCTTGCCTTTGTCGAAGCGGCCGGTATCGATGAACGGTTTCGGCTGCTTGGGCAGAGCCGGTGGTTCGGTGTTCGGTGAAACCCGCCTTACGGTACACAAGACCATTAGTTCGGAATTGCTTTTCTGCAGGCTCTTGCTGCGGAAAAATGCGCCCAGAATCGGGATATCGCCGAGGCCGGGAATCTTGTTGTAAATGTCGGTGACGCGATTGTCCATCAGCCCGGCGATGACGAAACTCTGACCATCCTGAAGCTCGAATTCGGTTTCAGCTTTGCGCGTGCTGAGCGCGGGCACGGTGAATCCGGAGATGGTAAGGGCGTCGGCGAAGTCGAGGGTGCTGACTTCGGGAGCGACCTTCAGGTGAATGTTGCCGTTGGGCATGATGACGGGAGTGAACTGCAGCTTCACGCCAAATTCTTTGAAGGAGATGGTGACGGCGGTGAATCCCGCGCCGGGCTGCACGATGGGGAACGGGAACTGGCCGCCGGCGAGGAAGCTGGCTTCTTTGCCGTTGACGGCGATCAGATTGGGCTCGGCGAGAATTTGCAGAAGGTTTCTGGTTTGCAGCGCCTCGATGACCGCGCCGAAGTTGATATCGGGACGGAAGAGGAAAAGATTGAGGACGTTGTTGATGGTCTGCGTCGAGGGGGTTGCGGGAGCGCCACCGACGTTCGATTGGGTCAGCGATTGCGGTCCGACGCCACCGAACTGGCCGGTGCTGAGGGTGCCGATGGTATTGGCGCTGCCGTTGGAAACAAAATTCACGCCGAGCTGGGTGAGGGCGGTGCGATCGACTTCGGCGAATTTTACCTGCAGCAGAACTTCCTGGGCGCCGACCGGGCCGAAGGTCAGAACATTGATGACCTTGGGCGAGTAGGCGCTGGCCAGTTCTCCGGCGCGCTTGGCGACATCTTCGGTGGAAACGTGTCCGCTGAGCACGATGGCGGCGCGGGACGGCGTGACCGTGATTTGTTCGTCGGGAAACACGCGGTGCTCTTCTTCCGCGCAGGCGCTGACATCGACATCGACGCGCAGGTCGAAGCTGCGCGAGCGCTCCAGTTCATCCCAGATGAGGAGGGAGACTTCTCCCGGAGTCTTGCCGTGAACGAGAATTTGCGTGGGCGTGATGACCTGGGCGTAGGAAATGTTGGGATCGGTGACGGAGATGCGCTTGAGCCGCTCGGTGGTATTGATGAGGAGCGACTTGCCGACCATGACGCGAAGAGGCGCCGATCCCTGCGATTGCTGCGGCAGGGTCGTGGTCTGGGTGGTGTTGGACGCCTGACCGGCCTGTTGAGAGTCGGCCGCCTGCGACTGCTGGACGTTTTCCAGCAAAGCGAATTCAGGGACAGCGGGTTCAGCCAGCGCTCGTTCGCCTGCTACGGCGAGGAGAGCCGCTGTGAGAAACAACGCCCCGGATAAAGACTTGCGAAAATTCATCTTCAGATTCCTCTCCCTTGTGAGGAAGCTTGCCGCTGCATGATACATCGGGGAACCGGATCAACTCTTGCTACGAGTCGGACTTGCCAACTGCTGAAAATCACTTGCTGGTCTCACAATTCGTGTCGGTACATTTCACGTCCTGCTTCTTTTCGCCTTCGATAATTTCCACGCTGACGCCAGTCGGGGGCGGCGCAACGACTTCTTTTTTGACTGTGGTGCGGTGGGCAACGGGCTGCGGCTTGGGCGGCGCGGAAACTCCTTTGTAGAGTTCGCGCTCGCTGGAGGCGGGAACATCGGATGCCTTGGTGTCGAGCGGGTTGCGCAGGACGAGCTGAATCTTTCCCTGCGAACTGGCCAGGGTGAGGCGTTGTGCGTCGTCGGGCGAGACCAGCACTGTGATTACCGGGGTGTTCTGCGCCTCGCCCGTGGACGTGCGCTCAAGCTTCTGGCCGGAGGCGAGGACGGCGACGTTTTGCAAGACGGTGGTGGTTTGGGGATCGTTTCCGCCTTCCGGGGTGCCGGTGAGAAGGATGTCGACACGGGTGCCGGGGGTAACGAATCCTGCGACCGAAACGACTTCATTGACGCGAACTGAAACCGCCCGCATGCCGGGGGGAATCAGGGCCGGGAGTCCGGCGCCGGCGTTTTCACCGGCGAGTTTGTTAGTGAGAATGAATTCGCCCTTACCGATTGGAAGAATGACGCCGTGGCCGAGAACGTCGGCCTTGCGGCGGGGTGCATTGGCGGGCAGATCGGCGGCGTTGATGCGGATGATCCTGATGTCGTGTTCTTCGACACGGGCGCCGACCTGAAGATCGTCGGCCGCGACGATGACTTCGGTGTCCTGTCCGCCGCTGGTGCTCGGCGTTCGCGCGATCTTATAAACGTAGACGGCTACCACCAAGCCCAGCGCCGCCGCCAGCGCCCCAATCAGCAATAAACGTGTGCGGTTCATGCCGCTCCCTTGAATCTGAAACTACCACTGCCTCGCCCTGGGGCAGGGTCCTTGCCCGACAAGATACTACTGGATGGAACTGGCCACGTTGGAAAATACCGTGTTGGCGTTGGAACCTATCAGCCGAACGGTCCCCACGACGATCACCAGAATAACCGCCAGCATGACGGCGTATTCGGCGATGTCCTGTCCTTCCTGTTCCTTCCAAAGCCTGCGCAAGAGTCGCATAAACTTCTCCTTATAAAGCCACTATATAAAGCCACTATGGCGCTGGCCAGCGAACGGTTCTACCTGTTTTTACACGGGTCTTTCCGCGCGGCCCGCCTGCGCGGGCATGACCCTTACATGCGTTCAAATGTCGGAGACTTCGTTCGCGCTGGCGATAATCATACCTTGCTATAGGAATGAAGGGTCGTAATTTCTTGCATACACCGAAGAAAAAGCGATTACTACGGTGTTGCGCCAGGGATATGGGATGCCCTCCCTGGCTCGACGTCAAGAGGGGTTGTTGGGATGTAGAATCGCCTAGCTTTGGCGAAACCCTTAGACATCTCAATATGAAGTTCGAAGCATGAACAAAGTTCGAAATCTCAAGCCGTGGATGGGGTTTTACCTGGCTGGAGTACTGGCGATCCATGGCCTGGTGTTCTGGAATGCACGGGAACTGGTGAAGAAGGGATATCCGGATTTTGCCATTTATTACACCGCGGGAACGATGGTGCGGAGCGGTATGGGCGGGCGGCTCTATGACGAGGCGGCCCAATTCCGAGTGCAACAACAATTTGCTCAGCAGGTGACGACCCGGCAGGCGGCGCTGCCATTTAATCATCCGCCATTCGAGGCTCTGCTATTCGTTCCGTTCTCTCTTCTTTCTTATCGCGCCGCTTACTTTTTGTGGTTGTTCATGAATCTGGCGATATTGGCGGTCTTGCCGGGGATGCTGCGCGAGTGGGTACCGATGCTCGGGTTGGCACGGGCGTGGGTGTGGATGGCCGCAGAGCTTGGATTCTTTCCGATTTTCTTTGCGCTGTTGCAGGGGCAGGATGCGATCCTGCTGCTTTTTTTCTATGCGCTGGCGTTTGTCTCGCTAAAGCGCGGTCGGTTTGCGATGGCGGGCGTGTGGCTGGCTTGCGGATTGTTCAAATTTCATCTGGTGCTTCCGTTTCTCGTCTTATTGCTGGCGGGCCAGATGTCGTTCGAGCAGAAGAAGAGGATCGCTGGCGGATTTGGGTTGGCCGGCGGGACGTTGATATTGATTTCACTCTTGGTTGCTGGAGCGCGGCAGATGATGTTTTATCCGCGATACGTGCTGGGCCTCGAATCGACCATGGCGCAGGGAGCGATCCGGCCCAGCGACATGCCGAACCTGCGCGGGATGGTGGGTTTGCTGGCCGGAAAGCTGGCACATGCGGAAGGGATTGTCCTGTTGATATCGGCAGTGCTGTTTTTGTTGGCGCTGTGGATTGTGCGCTTGCCGGAGATCTCTGGCGATTCCAGGTTTGCCCTGGCGCTGCTGGTGACTGTCCTGGTGAGCTATCACTGTCTGGGATATGACTTGTGCGTGCTGATGATGGCCGTGCTGCTGCTTGCCGGGAGGTTGCGAAGTGATGGGATGGGCCGAGATTGGACACGCATGGCGATGATCGCCGGAATGGCTGGACTGCTCTTTTCTCCGCTGCAGGCGCTGTTGCTGATGCGCTATAGCCAGCTGGGTTGGATGGGGTGGGCCGTGCTGTGCTTAGCAATCGGGGTGATGGCAGAGATGGCGCGAGGACACAGAGTGATGAGTGGCGCGCGAGCACAATGAACGATCGCGCTCATCCTCGTGCTGCACAGGTCATCGAGTTAGTGGCTTTGTCTGTAGCGGCGCTCGCTCTAACGCTGAATCGCGGCTTTTACGAGCAACTCACTAATAATGTTTTTTTCTCGCTGACTCTGGCTGCATGCGCGGCTATCTTTCTTTCGCTGCGCCGGTTGAAAGAATTTCCGCAGGCAGTGGGAGTGGGAATTGGTCTCAGCGCATTGCAGTGGGTCGTATTGAAGGTTCCGGCGAAAGTCCTGCCGGTTGTTGCGTTGATTGGATTCGCCAGCTGGCTACTCCTGGCGGCGCGGCGAATTTTGTTTCTGCCCGCGCGCCAATTGAACGATCGGCAACTGAAAGAGCGCCAGCTTCTGCAGGATGCAATTGTGCCACCGTTCCTTTTTCTATTGCTCGGTTATTTCGGCTCCGGGCCATTGGAGCTGACGGGCAGACTGCATCCCAAGACCTTCGACCGGTTTCTGTACAGCTTCGATCAAAGTCTGGGTGTGCAGATGAGTTTTGCATTTGGCCGAATGGCATGGCGGTCGCGTTTGCTACTGCGCGGGTTGCTGGCTTTCTATTACCTGCTGCCGATTGCGATTCTGACAGCGTATGCACGGCAACTGGTGCGCGATCGCAACCTGGCGATGACGGCGTTTCTGGCATTTGCACTTGCGGGTCCACTGGGAGTGGTGTTTTATAACCTGCTTCCAGCGTGCGGACCGGAATATTTGTTCGGTGCGAAGTTTCCTTTCGAACCGCTCACCGTGATTCAGTTCGGACAGCTTCCTCTGGAGACGGTGGCGATTGCCGGGGTGCGCAACGCGTTCCCGTCACTGCATCTTGCCTGGGCGTTGCTGATCTTCTGGTATTCCAAAGGCATGTCGCGCCTGGCGCAACTTGCATTCTTCGTTTTCGTGGTGGGAACGGCGTGCGCGACACTCGGTTTGGGAGAACATTACTTTGTAGATTTAGTGGTGGCATTTCCTTATGCGCTGCTGGTTTATGCAATCTGCGCGTTGCATGTTTCCATCTTCGATCGCCGGAGGGCGATTCCGATTGCGGCTGGGTTGATTCTGCTATTGGCGTGGGTGGCTCTGCTGCGGTGGGGAGGGTGGACGGTCGTACCGAGTCCCGTCGTGCCCTGGTTGTTGGTCGCCGCTACCGTGGGATTGTCACTCTTTCTCCAGGCGCGGCTGCGAGCGATTCCGTGAGGGCGGGAGATCGTTTCCTCAGACAAATTCGTTTTGGGCGTCAGTGGTCCGGCTGCTTGCGCAACAGCACGACCGCGAGCATCGGGAGGTAAAGAAAGATTACGGTGATGCGTCCGACTTCGGTGAAGGTGCGGGGGATGTGATACCAGCGCCAGAGTCCGGCTGCCCAACTGAAGAAGATAGTCCAGATAATTTCGCGGCGCGATTGCGGAATCAGCCAGAGAATGAAGCTGTCGAAAAACCAGCGTTGCGGCATGAGTGCGGACAAGAAAAGTAGCCAGCTATCGCGCTCGCGATAGCGAAGCAGGGCGAGCACAAGCAGGAATCCGGGGAAAACCAATAGCGGGATGAAGTGTTGATAGTTGCCGGTCTGGTGTAACCACAATGCCGGCCAGGTTGGCATGACAGCGAGGCTAATGAGGCCCACGATGATGCAGGCGATGAGGCCGCGAAGACTGAGACGAGTGAGGAAGACGGGCAATCCGATTTGCGGTTTGGCCATGGTCAACGGCAAGAGCAGCGGGAAGAAGGCGCTGGCAGCGATAATGGGCGACCATTGCACAGTGAGAATTCCGGCCCAGTAGGGGTAGGCGAAAAAAATCAGCAGGCGCGTGTAACCGTGGCGCGTGAGGCCGAAGGCGAGAAGCGCGGAGCTGAATCCCCAGAAAATTCCGGCGGCGAGTTCCGGTTGCAGGCGCACAAAGGGAAGCGCGAAGAGTCCGGCGGTGAGCGGATATTGTTCGAAGGGAGTGTCGTAAGGATTTTGGCGGGCGAGGATGCCATGGGCGAGATGCAGAGCCCAGCGGAAGTCGGCGGCATCCTGGTGGAGGCGCTGCATGAGGAAGCAGCAGAATGCTCCGCTGAGACAGCCGATAACGAGCGAGACTGCGATGCGCCTCCGCATGCGTGGGTTGAGTCCACATAGTTGTAACATGAAGCGGTTTGGCGGACGCTGTGCTCGATCTTCGGGTGGTGGTGCAGGGGCTCACGCTATAGGCCGGTTGAGCAGGAGATCCCTCCGCGCGCTGGTAAAAGCGGGCGCGTTCGGGATGACGCCGTATAAGATTGGGGCTTTTTCACACAAACCACGCTACCGCTGATTTTCGTGCGAGATGGAAGCTTAACCTTGCCAACACGTCTGCGATCCAACGTTGCATTCGCGCTCGCGGTACTCGCTGCAGCGAGCATGTGGTTTTACACGCAGTGGGTGCTGAAGCCAGCGCAGGTGGCTGACGCGGCGGCGCACGACCGGCCTCGAGGAAATTTGTCGGATCTTTATCCGCGATGGCTGGGGGCGCGGGAGTTGCTGTTGCATGGGTGCGATCCGTATGGCGCGGACATTACGCGCGAGATCCAGACCGGCTACTACGGACGTCCGCTCGATGCGGCGCGGCCGAATGATCCGAAGGATCAGCAGGGATTTGCGTATCCGGTGTACGTGGCGTTTTTACTGGCGCCGACGGTGAAGTTGCCGTTTGAATTGGTGCAGCGGGGGTTTTTCTGGCTGCTGGTTCTGGTTACGGCGGCTTCGGTTCTGCTGTGGATGAGGGCGTTGGGTTGGCGCGTGTCGTTTTTGTCTCAGTGCATTTGGATCGCGCTTACAGTCGGATGTTTTCCGGCGATACAGGGATTCCGATTGCAGCAGCTTACGCTGTTGGTTGCGGGATTGATGGCTGGGGCGTTCGGTGCGCTGGCAGCGGGAAATTTTGTGGTCGCGGGAATCTTGCTGGCGATGGCTGCCATCAAGCCGCAGCTGGTTGTACTTCCGGTTGCGGTGTTGGGTATCTGGAGTTTGGGGAATTGGCGGGAGCGGCAGCGGATCGTATGGAGTTTTGCGATCACGATGTTGTTGATGGTGCTTGGCGGCGAAGCGCTGTTGCCGGGCTGGATTTCCAGGTTTCGCGCGGGGTCGGCTGAGTACTTGCGCTACACGGGCGGAGGCAAGTCCGTGCTCGATGTGGAGTTGTCGCCGGTTGTGGGAAGAATTGTCGCCGTGTTACTGGCGGCGCTGCTGATTTATGTTGCCTGGCAGCTGCGACGCGCGGCGGTGAGGTCGGCCGAGTTTCGCTGGCTGGTGGCGTTGACCATGGCTACGACGCTGATGGTGATTCCGATGTTCGCTCCCTATAACCAGGTGTTGCTGGTGCCGGTTTTTATGGTGATTGCGATGAAGATTGGCAGGCTGTGGGCGGAGGGTCCGGTGTGCCGTTTTTTTGTGGTGCTGACGGCTGCGTCCGTGACGTGGCCTTGGATTGCGGCGGCGGGGCTGCTGACCGGTTTACTTTTTTTGCCGGGGGTGGTGGTGCAAAAGGAGTGGACGGCGCCGTTGTTCACGAACTTTTTCATTCCTACGCTGAGTTTGGGGTTGGTATTGATTGGACGGGGAGTGATTACGGGTGGTGGTGAGCCGC
>Ga0209169_10002227_pt1 | contig 11707 bp, 11 predicted proteins | sample HubBroMetageWRM4_FD_188346 | JGI IMG/M metagenome (GOLD analysis project Ga0209169, IMG submission 188346) | Warmed soil microbial communities from the Hubbard Brook experimental Forest, New Hampshire - Hubbard Brook CCASE Soil Metagenome WRM 4... | ecosystem: Environmental > Terrestrial > Soil...
TGCGGTCGGTTCCGCATCTGGCGCGATCGAAATGAGGGTCGGCAGACCTTCCCGCCCTCTGGCTTGCTCGAGTGCCCGGCATGGCCGCGTCTCCTTGCGCCCTACACCGCATCCCGTCTGACCGTACTCTTCAATGATCCGCCGCTCTTTATCGGGAGCGGCCGAACATGCCCGCAGGCGCGATCAGCGGAACGCATCGCGCCGAACGACGGAATAGATCGTACTGCACTGCAATGGGAGCATGTCGAGTGGAGGGTCGCTTGCTGCGCCAGCGCCTGCAGGCTAGAGTCAAGCAGTCGCAGGGATGTCGAAAGGATTCGGAGAAGCACGCTCGAACGGCCGAGCGTTGTTTCCGGATGAGGAGACATGGACGAATTCACCGATCTGTTTTCTTCGTACCAACCGGGCAATCGGGAAGCGTTCGACCGAATCGTTGCCGCTTTGTATCCGGACTTGATGCGCTTGGCGCGCGCGCGTCTGCGTGGCGGCCGGCGGCTGACATTGCTGGACACCTCGGCGGTGGTGCACGAGTTCTACTTGCGAGCCCAGCGATCCGGCCAAATCGACGTGGAAAATCGCGCCCATTTCATGGCCTACACCGCGCGCGTGATGCGTTCCATCATCGTGGACTTTGCGAGACAACGGCAGGCGGCCCGCTCGGGCGGGGAGCTGGTAAAGGTCGCCTTCACAACGGACCTGGAGGATGGCGATGGCTATCCGGAGGACCGCGTCATGGAAATCGCGGACGCGCTCGATGCGCTGTCGCGGGTGAATGAGCGCTTGGCGAGTGTCGTTGAGATGCAATATTTCGCCGGGTTTACCTCTGCCGAGATCGCGAGGCTGTTGGGCGTGAATGAGCGCACGGTGCGCCGAGATTTCGAAAAGGCCCGTCTTTTATTGTCTGTTGAACTGCGCTAAAGATCGCTGGCGGCCGTGCGTCAGCGCGGGAAAGGTATGAGAATCGAGTCCAACGAATGGCCGCAGCTTTCTCAGTTGCTGGATCGCATGCTCGATCTACCGACTGAGGAGCGCGCGGAATGGGTCAGGCGGCTTTCGGGCGCCGATGCGTTGTGGGCGCCCAGGCTGCTGGAATTGTTGCGAAGCGCCCAGACCTCCGAGCGTGCCGAGTGGTTGGATACCCTGCCGAAGTTTGATGAGTTAAGCGATCCTTACGCCCAGCCGTTTCCGCTCGAGGGTCTTCCCGCCGAGCCGCCCGGCGCCGAGATCGGGCCCTACCGACTGGTGCGCCTGCTCGGTCGGGGAGGAATGAGCGATGTCTGGTACGCGCAGCGTAGCGACGGGCTGGTGCGCCGAGGTATCGCCCTCAAGCTGCCGCGCGGTCTGAACGCGGACGAGGTACTGGCGGGACGCTTCGCGCGCGAGCGCGAAATCCTGGCGGGCTTGGTTCATCCGCACATCGCGCGTCTGTACGACGCCGGTATCACGGCCGACGGACAAGCCTACCTGGCGCTCGAATACCTGGAGGGCCAACCCCTCGATGTCTACTGCAATTCGCGCCGACTCGACTTGGGAGCGCGAATTAAACTCTTTCGCCAAGTGCTCGAGGCGGTGCAATACGCGCACAGCCGGCTGGTCATTCACCGCGATCTGAAGCCGAACAATATTCTGGTGACGACTGAAGGGGAGGCGCGACTTCTCGATTTCGGAGTCGCCAAGCTGCTCGATAGCGATGCCGGCGAGGCTTTGGAGCTGACGCGCTTGGGAGGCCCGGGCATGACACTCAAATACGCCTCGCCCGAACAGGTCACCGGTGAGACTGTTTCCACGGCGACCGACATTTACTCCCTCGGCGTCATTTTGTGTGAACTGCTCACAGGCTCTCCTCCCTATCGATTGAAACGCGATTCGCGCGCCGCGCTGGAGGAGGCGATCCTCGGCGGCGATATTCGACTACCGAGTGGCCTCGCGAGTGAATCCGCGGCGGCGGCGCGCTCCAGCACCGAAAAAAAACTCCGGCGCGCATTGCGGGGCGATCTCGATGCCATTCTTCTCAAAATGCTGAATCGCCGCCCGGAACAGCGATATGCAGCGGTCGCCGCCGTCAACGATGATTTGATCCGCTTTGACGAGGGCCATACCGTTCAGGCGCACCGCTCGTCGCGCTGGTATTGGCTGCGCAAATTCGTGGCGCGCAACCGTCTCATTGTGGCGAGCGCAACGCTGGCAGCGGGCGCGTTGCTGATTGGAGCGGCGCTGGCGATCTGGCAGGCTGGCGAAGCTCGGCGGCAAGCAGCCTTGGCGATCGCGGAAGGATTCCGAGCGCAAGCGGCGGCGCGCCATCGTGAAGCCGTCGATGAATTCATGTCGGACCTGCTGCTCGATGCCGGCCGCGCCGGGAAGCCGATATCCATCGAGACCTTGATTGCGCGCGCCGACGAACTCTCGGTGCGGGAATTCGCCGATGATCCCGAGGAACGGGCCGCCGTATTGTCGACGGTAGGGCAGTTTGCCTGGGACTTCAACGGGGTCGACAGGGCGCTGCCTTATTTCGACCAGGCATACGGACTGGTTGCCGGGTCGGGGGATGAGGATTTGCGCGCGCATATCATTTGCACCCGGGCCCAGATTCGCGGCGCTTTGGGGCAGGCAGCCGATGCGCAGCGCGCCCTGAATGAGATCATCGCCAATCCGCAATCCTCCGCCGCAGCGAAGAGTGAATGCTTGGGCAATCTCGCGCGACTTGCTGTCGTTCGCTACGACGGCGCGGCTGCCGAAAGCGCGGCGCGGCGTGCCCTCGAGGAATGGCGGGCCTCACCTAAACGCTCGGCGCTCAAGCGCCTGGGACTATTGAGCTATCTGGCCGAAGCACAAGTATTGAACGGCATGCCCGGCAGTGCGGATCGAGGTTATGCCTACATCATGCAGGAGCTGGAACGTCTGGGGCGCGCGCGCAGCGCACTGGGCGACGATGTGCGAAATGACCGGCGCTCTGCGGCTCGCTATAGCGGCGATCTTAAACTGGCGCTTGCGCAGACTGATGAGGCCATTGAAAAATTCCACGAAGATGCTCCCGACCGACCACCGCCGGTGCTGTGGCTGTATCACCGGAGTTTGGCCTTGGCCGATTTGGGTCGGTACGCCGAGGCATTGCAAGGCTTCGAGCAACTCGCCCCCGTCGCAGCCTCTCAGGATCGTCTCACCCAGCAGCGCGCGGAATTCGATGAGGCGGCGGTACTCGCGAAACTCGACCGCCCGGAGGACGCCGAGCGGCACTATCGCGCCGCTGTCGCCCTTGCCGGTCAGGGTGCACCGGGCCAGGTTCCCATGGTGGATATCGCAGCGCTGCTCACGCGCGCCAAGCTCGACTTGCAAGCGGGACGATTTGCGGCCGCCCGCCAGAGCTTGACATCGGTTTTGCAGGCCGCCTCCGTGGGTGCTGTTTCCCTCGCCAACGCACGCCGGCTCCGAGCGCTCGCAGAGCTCGGTGCCGGCAATCTTGAGGAGGCGTTGGACGATGCGCGGACCGCGGTTGCCCTAAGAGAGAAACAGCGCGGCGACAGGCCGTTTTCGGCCTGGGTCGGCGAGGCGGAGCTGGCACTCGGCCAAGTGTGGCAGGCGAAAGGGGACTTAAGCCAGGCGCGGCGGGCATATCGGGATGCCGTGACAGAGCTGACGAACACGGTGGATGCGACGCACCCCGAGTTGCAACAGGCGCAAGCACTGCTCGCGGAAATCCCCGCCGATCGCTCACCCGGATGAAATAAAAGCAAACGGCATGACCGCTTTGGACCGATTAATCCGTATATCGAGTTAGGAGCACAGGGCATTCTTACTTTGTCAACGCGCGGGAGGGAATCATGGACAAATTCACGATCATTAAAATGGGTACGGATGAGGTCGGTGACAGCGAGCAGGGCGAATGCACCAGCGCCCTGCAGGCTGCGGTCGAGGTCATCGCCCGCACGGTGATGTCGCCCGCGGGCAGCTGGCCGGACCAACCGCAAGCGACCTGCTGTCTGATCGAGGAAATTCGAAAATCCTCGGGCGTCAGTCACGAGGCCGCGCGCGCGGCGATTGGGCAAGCCGTTCATGCCTTCAATTACATAGGGATTTTGACACTCTTGGCCGACTGCAAGAACAGCGGCTAAAACGCTCCTGCCCTGGCGTTGCGATGATTCGCCTGACTGCTTTTGAGCAGCGGCGGACGAAGGAAAACTATTGGGCCTGAGTTTGAGGCCCGGAACGATTAGCCGCATGGAGAGGAGGTCGCATGTCATCTAAGTACGAAGAGAAGCAGGTCGTCGAAAAGGAACTTCGCAAGGAAAAGGAATTTCAAGTAGGCGAGAAGGGTAAGAATGAGAAGGCTGAAAAAGAACACAAGGATCAGAAGGACAATCCGGACGCCAAACACGTCAAGGAAAACAAGGACAACAAGGACAATCCGGATAGCAAAGCTCAGAAGGATCACAAGGAGGGGCAGAAGGATACCAAGGAAGGCTACAAGGAGGGCAAGGAGAAGGAGGGTAAGGAGCGCAAGGAGCATCTTCCCGACAAGACACACAAGGATGACGGACATGAAGTCCAGTACACCCAGGCGTTTGCCGCGCTGCCGCCGCAGGCCCAGGGTTATCCAAAGCTGATCGAAAAGCCTCTGTTCGAGCACAAGCTTCACAAGGAAGTGAAAATAGAAATCAAAGAGAAAATAGAAGTCAAAGAGTTCAAGCACGAAAAATTCGAGCACAAGGACAAGTTCGAGAAGGAAAAAATCGAGTTCGAGGGGTACGGTGGCGGGCCGCGCCCAGGCGATCCCGGTCCTGTGGAGCAGCGGCTCACCGCGTTGGAAGCAACGATGGCGCAATTGCTGCACTTCACTCCTGTTAGTGCGCGCCCCGACTTGAGCCAGGGCGCATTGCGTCAGGAACCCGATGCGGCTCCCGGCGAAGCCGCGGCAAAGTCCACCGATCCTAAGAATCTCTCGAAAAAGCCGTAGCTATCACTTGTTGCGGGCGGGTTCGACCCGCCCCTATTTCAAAGGAGCCTGCGTATGTGGCTGGTATTGTGTTCAAGTACGGATGTCCCCGCACTGTGGGCATACCAAGGCCTGCGCCAATTGGGCTTCGGGCCCCTGGAACTCGTATTAACGGATGGACTCGCGCGGGCCAGTCATTGGGAACACCGACTCGACGCGCGCGGCATCCACTTGAATTTCACGCTCGCGGATGGACGCGTCATCGACGCGACCCGCATTCGCGGCGCCGTCAATCGAGTGCTTTTTCCCTCGACGATTCCCGAGTGGGCAGTCTCCCCGGACCGGGACTACGTTCAGGCCGAGTTGCACGCCTTCTATCTTAGCTGGCTCAACAGTCTGCCGGGCGTTGTGCTCAATCGACCGACCGCCACCGGCTTATGCGGATCCTGGCTGCACGCCTCGGAGTGGGCGCTTCGCGCCGGGCGTGCCGGATTGACGACGCGGCGCTATCAACAAGCGGCGCAAGATTCGCCCGAGCACGGCGGCGTGCCTCCGGTCGCGGACGCCTCGCTTCGGCGGGTGATCGCCTTTGATGGGCAAGTTTTCGGAGCGCCGGTGCCTCGGGGCGTCGCCAACGGCTGCATAAAGCTGGCGCAAGACGTCGAAACAGCGCTTCTGGGACTTGATTTTCAGGTCGATCCGGGCGGGGAATGGAATTTCTGCGATGCCTCACCCTGCCCGGACCTCTCCTTGGGCGGCATGCCGTTGCTGCGCAGCGTGGCGCAAGTTCTACAGGAGGCGCGGCCATGATTCTCGTCTGCGGCATTCCATCGGAGACACCGCTGCGCATGGTAATTTCGCACCTCGAAAGTTTGGGTGTGCCGTTCCTCGTGTTCAATCAGCGGCAATTCGCCACGAGCGCCATGTGGTTCGAAATCGACCAGCAAGAGATTCGCGGCCAGCTGCGCATCGGCGGCGAGACCCACGCCTTGAGCGACATCCACTCCGTCTACTCCCGATTGATGGATGATCGGCTGCTCCCGGAGCTGGCCGGCGAGGCGCCGGAGTCGCCGCTGCGCAACCACTGCCGCTCGCTTCATGACACGTTGATGCGCTGGATGGAAATCGCCCCGGAATTGGTGATCAATCGTTGCGCACCCATGGCGAGCAACTCCTCTAAACCCTATCAAAATCAGTTGATCCGCGAGCAGGGTTTCCTGACGCCGGAGACCTTGATCACCAACGAACCGGCACTGGTGCGGGAGTTTCGCGCCAAAAACCGCCGGGTCATTTACAAATCAATCAGCGCCCTGCGTTCCATCGTGGAGGAAATGTCCGATGAAGACGAGGACAGATTGGAGCGCATACGCCACTGCCCCACGCAGTTCCAGGTATTCGTTGAGGGCACAAACGTGCGCGTCCACACCATCGGAGGCGAGGTGTTTGCCACGGCCGTGCGCAGCGCGGCAACGGATTATCGATACGCGGCCCGCCAAGCCGGCGAGCCCGCTGAGCTGCGCGAGGTAACACTGTCGCCTGATCTGAGCGAGCAGTGCTTGCGGTTGGCAAGAACTCTGCGGCTGGAGTTTGCCGGCATCGACCTCAAGATTACTCCGGACGACGAGGTGTACTGCTTCGAGGTCAATCCCTGTCCGGCTTTCAGTTACTACGAGGCAAACACCGATCAACCCATCTCGGCCGCTGTGGCGCGCTATCTGGCCAAGGGCAATTCGTCGGGCGCGCACAGCGCATATCCTTAGGAAATGTAAATCGTCTGAACACATCAAGGAGTGATGACTATGACCGTTCATTCGCACAACCCAAGTTTCCGGGGCCGCATGAAAAGCTGGGCCGTACTCGCCGCCTCGGGACTCATTTCGATCATGTTCGCATCTCCAGTCGTGTCGCAAACATTGCCCAATGCTGCCAAGACGTGTCTTGCCTCAAGCTCGAGCGTCCCGTTCAGCGCCTGGTTTTCTGGCGGCAATCCGACGGTGCTCAATGCCGCGGTTACCGCCGCCAACAGCGTCACGTTTACCAACAACCCTGCGCTCGCGAACGCCGACTTCTATCAGTGGTCTTACCGGATGTTCCTCTGGCTCACCTCGCCGTCGCCGTCGACCTATGGAGGCACCGGCTTGGTGATGTCTTCACCCGAGTTCTACAACTTGTCGGCGCCCGATTCGAGCGGCGATCAAACCTTGATTCAAAATGAAAGTCGGCCCATTTTCAGGCCCGGCGTGCCCATCCCGCAGCCCAAGCCGCTGCGCTTGGCGTTGCGGGTCGCCAATCTGGGTCCCCACAATTTGCCGATCATCAAGGACAAGCAAGGCCGGTATTTCGAGGTTGCTCCATTGAAGTTGGCACCGAACGGCAAGCCGCTTATCCTCAATTCCGCCAATAAGGAAGTCGAGCTCTCGCATGTCGTGCGCACTGCCGCAGGTAAGATCGAGTTCATCGGCACGGACGGCAAAGCCATCGCCAGCCCGAAATTGCAGCCACACGCGCGTGCCGAGCGTTTGCTGGGGATCAAGAGCGAGGAGTTCTTGCGACAACCGCAGGCGAATATTGTGTTCAAGCTCAGTGGATCGTTGCTACACGGGCCGTTTCACGGGCCGATTTTCATCCTGCCCGGAGGCGTGGTCATCAATGCCGCCCCCGGCGATGCCGACGGCAATGTGCAGATGACGCAAGCGGGTTCACTGATCTATTACAGTGAGACCGTAAATGATGTCTACGCGTATTTCGTGACTCAAATCAATCCCGTGGTGACGCACGCCAGCGCGACATTTCCAACCGACGCGCCCAGTCTGGCGCCGATCACGGCCTTTGCTACGCTCCATGGCCACACGTTTCTGAACCCCAACGCACTCGCCATCGAAATCAAGGCGGCGTGGGTGGATGCAGCGACCCTCAGCAATCCCAATGACTACATCACGATGATGGCCATGGTGCCGACGTACAACAAGACGACTGCAACGAATTGGGTTGAGAATGGCAGTGCGACCATCAAGGTGGCACTCGTCGGAATGCATGTGGTCGGCAGCGTCAACGGCCATCCCGAGATGATCTGGTCGACATTCGAGCATTTCGGCAATACGCCGAATGTGTCTTATGCCTTCAATGATTCGGGTGGTAATCCTCAGACCCAGCCTGCCGACCCTATTGGGGGCAGTGCGAAGTGGCTGTTCTGTGGCGCGACCGCTCCGCCGCTCTCTTTCACAGCGGGCGCCGGTGCGGGTTCGGCGACGACGATCACCTCGAATATTTCCCCCACCGGCGTTCAGGGCACCAGCGCCTTGCGCTTGGCGCCGTTCGGGGCGCCTAACAATCAGACCCCCAATCCCTTGATTAACTCAGTGGCGGCATCGAACACGCAGATTATTTCGATCAACAATGACGTTCACAGCCAGATGAACGCCGGCGATGTCAGAAGCCAGTATTTCTTTGAGGGTGCCACGTGGACCGAACTCGGTGCCGCGCCCACCAGTAACTTTCCGGACGGGAATGTGGTTGGAACCAGCCATCTTGCCAACTCAACACTGGAAACCTTCACCCAGTCGGCGGTTTTTGTGAAGGGTGGATTCCCTGGCCCGGGATGCCTGTCCGGCTGCCACCTGAGTAACACCACCAACGTGAGCCACATTTTTAGTGGCATCAAGGCGTTGTTCTGATCGATAAAGGCATCCGCGACGCCAAGTCGCGGATGCCATGCGGCCTCAACCGGCGACCGATTCATGCGGCAGCGCTGAATCGCTCAACCTTGGCAGGGGCAATGCCCAGGGTTAGCTACTATGGCCTCACGGCAACACGCGAGAATCAACTAGTTATCGTTTAATCTCCGATCGATGCCGCGACATCGCGGGACGAGCGCGGGGCGCGCGTGTTTAAGAGCCTTGGACTTGGATTTGGCGTGAATACGACGAACGCCGATAAATGGGTATACGTCGTCTGCAGCGAAGTAGGCAGAAGTTTCGCGGACACGGAGCAGGCCGGCCAGACGAAGAACTCACTATCCCGATAGAGTAGGGGCGTGGAGCGATGTTTCTCGGTACTTTTCATTGCGTCACGGTTTGCTAGGCAAATAGCCAGACCCAGGAGAACATATGATTTGGACCCTTGGTATAGCAGGCGTTGGCATTTGGGTGACCTATCTTGCGTGCAGCCTTCTGATCGCCAAGGTCTGTGCTCCTGGATCCAAGCCACTTCGCGCCCTTTACTGGCTACTTCCATTTCTCGTAGCGACTTTCAGTGCAAGCGCCCTTTCCCTCGTGGGTCAGTATTCCAAGGCGTCGCTCGGATTCATGGGCTGGCTGGCGCTAATCGCGGTGATGACGCTGTCCGGCTACTTGGTTCAGTGGGTGGTGCAGATGTACATTTTCAAGTGCCGCGCGTGTGGCATGGCATTTAGCACCTACCGCACCGCATGGAGACGCGGCATATACACGTGCCCTAATTGCAAGCGGCAGTACTTTAAGGGAGTGCTGGGCTGATATGACGTGTTGTCGAGTCGGGGAGGAGGTAGAAGGGACGTGGCGGAGCCAAGCGCCGCCCGGCCGTTCGGCGCTGCCGCGCCAAGAGTCGGCCTGTCGTTGACAGGCCTGGTCTCCAAGGTAGGTGTTATTTGGTTGATCCTTATTCCAGCGCCACTTGCGACACGGCCCCGTTTTTCGACGAGACACAAAGTCTGAGCCGGGCAGACGGAGAACTCCCTACTGAAGGTTAATGTCGCCGCCAAATTCCACTTTCACGTTGAGTCCGGGGATCTCGAGGGTCATTTTGGCGGGCAAGGATTCGGTTCCAGCAATGGTGTTGGTCGCGATGGCCTTGGCGACTGCGTGTTCAATCTCACGCTGGGAGTTAATGCCCACCGCTTTCAGGAATTTGCGGATGCTCAAGTTTAAGGTGTCTTCGTTCATTTAGGATCTCCGGGGTGCTTAGTCCCGCCAGCGATGTATGGGCGGCGTGTTATGGTTTGCTCACTGTATCTGATTCGAGCACGGGAGCGTGAATGAGCCGTGGCGAGGCGGAATTCGAACATCAAACGCCTATAATAAGGTTATGAAAAGAGACGTCATTCGCGTCGAGCCGTTGTCGACGTATTTGGAGAATTGGAAAGCTCCTACCTCGGCCGTTACTCGACACGGAGATACGTTGTACGTGTCGGGGTTCCCGCCATTCGATTCTCGCACTGGAACAGTGCTCGAAGCGCCAATCGAGCGGCAGACAGAGGTCGTGCTCGAGCAGATGAAGCTGTGTTTGGAGACTGCGGGCTCATCGCTGGAGAATGTGCTCAAGTGCACCGTGTATTGCACGTCGGTAGAAAAGTTCGCGGCCGTGAATGCGGTTTACGCACGCTATTTCCCGAAGAATCCGCCGGCGCGAGTCTTCGTCTGCGTTGCCGCGTGGCCGGGTCCTTTCGACATTGAAATTGACTGTGTCGCAGCGGTGCAGGCCAGGACTGCGAGCATGGATGGCTGAACGGCCCGACCAGAACAATAGCTCTCGTCAGAAGGAGATTGAATTATGGCACTCAAGGTAATCGGAGCCGGACTCGGTCGAACGGGAACCTTGTCACTGAAACTCGCGTTGGAGCAGCTGGGTTTCGGGCCCTGTTACCACATGACGGAAGTGCTGATGGAACCCTCGCGCGGTCTCTCGTGGGTTCGGGCGGCGGACGGACAGGCGGACTGGGACGCGATATTCGCAGGGTACAAGTCCACGGTGGATTACCCGGGTTGTTCATTCTGGCGCGAACTGGCTCAATTTTATCCATCCGCCAAGGTTTTGCTGTCGGTCCGCAGGCCGCAAGACTGGTTCGATTCAACGCAACAGACCATTTTCTCTGACGAGCACAACAAGCCGTTCGTGAGGTCGGCGCTGGCGGAATTCTTTGCCAAGACGGTTTTCAAGGAACACCGGGATCGAATTCACGATCGGGATTTTATGATCGCTGCCTTCGAGCGGCACAACGCCGAAGTTGAGAGCGTGGTTCCCGCGGATCGTCTCCTTGTGTACGAAGTCACGCAGGGATGGCCGTCGCTGTGCAAGTTTCTGGGCGTTCCTGTCCCCGATTCACCGTTTCCGCGTGTCAACTCACGCGAAGAACGAATGCGGCAACGCGCGTCGATGGCCCAAGGCCCGGGAGCACCTGAGGTGACCCTCGAGGCGATTGGGCAGGCGATCAGAACGAGGCTTGGAAAACATCCGCACAAAGAGTAGCCGCGGAAAATCAAGGGATACGACGGAGCTGCTCGGTGCGTAGAGCGCCCGGGCCTCTATGATGCGCTGTCGTACTTGCGCGCCGGCGTCGGAGGTGGCCGCCAGATGTCAGCCGCTTGACAGCTCGTCGAGGCGATCCTGGAAGCGCTTGCGAAAGCGTCGACTTAGTTTGAGACGGATCTTGGAGTCCAGCACGACCTCGTACTCGCCGCTTTCCTGCAGCTCGAGCCCGCGCACCCGTTCGAGGTTGACAATGATCGATCGGTGGATGCGGAAGAATGTGCGAGGGTCCAGGTCCTGCTCGAGTTCTTGGATCGTCCGCCGCACGATGTGCGTATCGTCGCCCTGGTGCAGGCACGCATAGGATCTCGCGGCTTCGATCCAATCGATTTCCGAGGCCTTTAAGAACAGTGTCTGGCCGCGACTCTTTACTGCAATCCGACTGACAGAGTGGGCATGGTACGGGGATCCGCGGGCGAGCCTTCCCTTGGCGCGCTCGAGCGCACGGCTAAAACGTGCGTCGTCCAAAGGCTTTAGGATGTAGTCGAGCGCGCC
>Ga0209169_10002228_pt1 | contig 11706 bp, 8 predicted proteins | sample HubBroMetageWRM4_FD_188346 | JGI IMG/M metagenome (GOLD analysis project Ga0209169, IMG submission 188346) | Warmed soil microbial communities from the Hubbard Brook experimental Forest, New Hampshire - Hubbard Brook CCASE Soil Metagenome WRM 4... | ecosystem: Environmental > Terrestrial > Soil...
CATCGACCGCACCGGCCAGATGCTTCGCGTCATGGGCAAGCGCCGCAAGCAGCGCGTGGTTCCCTTTGGCGATCAAGCGGCCGCCGCTCTCGACGAATATCTTCCGCTCCGTCTCGAGCTTCTCGCCATGCATCACCGAAGCCCAAATTACGAAGCGGTGTTCCTGGGAAATCGCGGCAAGCGCATCGCCCCGTGCACCGTTGCGCTCACCGTGAAAAACTATTGCAAGTTGCTGAATCCTGAATTTCACCTGCATCCGCACGCGTTCCGCCATGCGTTTGCTACGCACCTGCTTGGAGACGGCGCCGATCTGCGCGCGATTCAGGAGTTGCTCGGTCACGCCTCGCTGTCCACCACGCAGCGCTACACCCAAGCCAGCATCGAGCAGCTGATGAAGGTGTACGACAAGTCGCACCCGCACTCGTAGCGCCCAAGCACTCACGAGCGTACGCGACCAAGGCCGGCGAGCAGGCACACCACCACACACGCATAAAAACTTTCCAATGGGAAAACCACAGACGCGCTAGACGTTCAGCGTCAGCGCTGTTTCAGGAATGAAGCCGCCCATGGACGTGCGTCCCGGCTTCGGCGGCGGCATCGGATTCTTCACACGATCCACACGGTTGTACGCCGTATCGCGCTCCACCGGCTCGCGACCCGCCTCGCGAATCAGCCGTTCCAGCTCGTTGCGCGACATGAACTCCGGCGTCGTCGCCCCCGCATCGTGATAAATATTTTCTTCCACCACGGTGCCGTCCAGATCGTTCGCGCCAAAGCTCAACGCGATCTGCGCCACGCGCGGCGTCAGCATGATCCAGTACGCCTTGATGTGGTCGAAGTTGTCGAGCATCAGCCGCGCCACAGCGATCGTCTTCAGGTCGTCGAATCCCGTCGCCGGCGGCACATCGGAAATTCCCGTGTTCGCTGGGTGAAATTGCAGCGGAATGAACGTCACGAAGCCGTGCGTCTTATCCTGCGTCTCGCGCAGCTGGATCAAATGGTCCACGCGCTCTTCCGGCGTTTCGATGTGCCCGTAGAGCATCGTAGCGTTGGACTTCAGCCCAATCTCATGCGCCGTGCGCGCGATTTCCAGCCAGCGCTGCCCGCTCACCTTGTGGTCGCAGATAATCTTGCGCACGCGCGGATGGAAAATCTCCGCGCCGCCGCCAGGGAGTGAATCCACGCCCGCGTTCTTCATCGCCTCGAGCGTTTCCTTGATCGAGAGTTTCGCGATGCGCGCGTAGTAACCCACCTCCACCATCGTGAAGGCCTTTAAATGCACCTGCGGAAAGCGCTGCTTCAGCCCGCGAATCAAGTCGAGGTAGAACTCAAACGGCAAATCCGGGTGCAATCCACCAACGATATGAAACTCGGTGGCACCTTCGCTTACGCCTTCCGCCGCACGCGCGTACATCTGGTCCAGCGAAAATGTATAGGCTCCCGGCGAATCCGGCGACCGCCCAAACGCGCACAGTTTGCAGTGCGCTACGCACACGTTCGTCGGATTGATGTGCCGGTTGACGTTGAAATAGGTGATGTTGCCGTGCTTCTTCTCGCGCACATAATTCGCGAGCCAGCCCACGGCCAGTAAGTCGTTTGATTGGAACAGCGCGAGCCCGTCTTCCGCGCCCAGCCGTTCGCCCGCCAGTACTTTCTTGGCGACAGGCTCCAGCCGCAAGTCTGTGATTCTTAGGTCTTTCGAGGTGTGAGTGGATGTCAGCATTCGCAAAAATTAGCGTCGCAGCGCAATCGCCGCCGCGCCCCAAAATAAAAGGAACAATAAACTAATATAGCCATTCACCGTGAAAAACGCAGCATTCATTTTGCTCAGTTCGTTGGGCTTCACCAGCGAATGTTCGTAGGCCAGCAGCACCGCCACCACGCAAATTCCCACGTAAGCCGGCCATCCCAGCCCGAAGCTCACGGCCAGCCAAACCAGCAGCGAAACCATCAGGATGTGCAGCCCGCGCGCAATCAGCAGCGCGTTCGCCACTCCGAATCGCTTCGGAATGGAATATAGGCCCGCCTGCTTGTCGAACTCCACGTCCTGGCAAGCGTACAGCACATCGAACCCGCCGACCCACAGCGTCACCGCCGCGCACAAAATCAGCATCCGCCAGTCGAGCGATCCACGAATCGCAATCCACGCCGCCGCCGGCGACATCCCCAAACAAAATCCCAGTACGAAGTGCGCCCACGACGTGAACCGCTTCGTGTACGAATAAAAGAACAGCACCGCAAGCGCCACCGGCGAAAGCTTCAGCGCCAGCGGATTCAGCTGCCACGCCGCGATCACCAGCAGCGCCGCAGCGCCAATCGTGAATGCCCATGCAAATCCCACCGAAATTTCGCCCTTGGGAATTGCGCGATTCGCTGTGCGCGGATTCTTCGCGTCGTACGCGCGGTCCGCGATCCGGTTCACCGTCATCGCCGCCGATCGCGCCCCGACCATCGCGAGTATGATCCACACAATCTGCCGCGCCGTCGGCAGCTCATGCGCCGTTCCCGCCGCAAGAAGCGCTCCCACCAGCGCAAACGGCAGCGCAAACACCGAATGCTCGAACTTGATCATTTCGAGCACGGTGCGCACCTGCCCGCGCTTCATTGTCTCCGTCGCGCTCAACTCTTTTTCTCCGGACCGCCCGTCCACACATACTGCTTTTCCTGCGGCAGCCCCAGCTGCGCCAGCACGCGGTACGCGTACTGCTCCACCAAATCCTCAATCGTCTTCGGCTCGTAGTAAAACGCCGGCATCGCAGGCATCACGGTCGCGCCCGCGTCGTGCACCTTCAGCATATTTTCCAGGTGGATCCGGTTCAGCGGGGTTTCGCGAATGCAAAGCACCAGCGGCCGCCGCTCTTTCAGGCACACGTCCGCTGCGCGTGTCAGCAGGTCCGCCGCCGTCCCCGCCGCGATTGAGCCCATCGCGCCCGCCGAGCACGGAATCACCGCCATGCCATCCACCGCTGCGCTGCCCGAGGCGATACTCGCCCCGATATCCTTATTTGGTAGAAACTCGATCTTCGCCGCCGCGGTCCCCGTCAGCATCGCCGGAAGTTTTTTCGGCTCGCTTGCTACCAAACCGAGTTCCCCTGCGACTAAACGCAAACCGGCATCACTCGCTACCAAAAATACATGTTCCACGCGCGTATCTCGATCGAGCATCCGCAGGAGGGCCTGCGCGTACACCGCGCCGCTCGCGCCTGTGATGCCTACCGTGATCACGCTTCCGCTGGTTTTCACCATGAAATTTGGGTGTCCTACGATTGTAGGTGCCGCGTTTCCATGCAGTCAAGGAAACCGCTTCGCGGCCGCTCACGTCCCAATGCCGAGCCGCACCGCCTCAAATTCGATCCATTTTGGCCGAAGAGTTTACAAATGCCCCAGACTCGCTCGTTGCCCCGCTCACCGGGAAGATGCAGAATACTGCCCGCTTCTGGTGGGACTCATACACGCAGCGCGCACATTCGTGGAGGAAACAAATGAAGGTAACGCAGAAAGCGGCCGCCGTCCTGCTCACCGGCATCGCCGCCAGCCTCGGCTTTTTCGCTGTCCCTCGCGGGCTGCACGCATCGCCCGCCGGAGCGGACGACGCCAAGCCCGCCGTCACTCTCCCCAAGCTTGAATTTACAGACACCAAACTCGACAACGGACTGCGCGTGATCCTCGTGCCCGATCATTCCGCGCCCGTGTATTCGATCGACGTTTGCTACAACGTCGGCGCCCGCAACGAGCGCCCCGGCCGCACCGGCTTCGCGCACCTGTTTGAACACATGATGTTCCAGGGCTCGGAGAACGTCGGCAAGGGCGAGCACTTCTCGCTGGTTTACAACAACGGTGGCGGCATGAACGGCACCACCAACGAAGATCGCACCACGTACTTCGAAGAGCTGCCCATCAACCAGCTCGAACTTGGCCTTTTCCTCGAAGCCGACCGCATGCGCGCGCTCAACATCACGCAGGGCAACCTCGATAACCAGCGCAACGCCGTGCAGGAAGAGCGCCGGCAGGGTCTCGACAACCAGCCCTACGGCCATTCCAATCTTGATATCGACAACCTCTCGTACGACAACTTCGCGTACAAGCACTCCACCATCGGCTCCATGACGGACTTGAACGCCGCCAGCATCAAGGACGTTCAGGACTTCTTCCGGATTTACTACGCGCCGAACAACGCCGTGCTCACCCTCGTTGGCGACTTCAAGCCCGAAGAAGCTCTCGAAAAAGTGAAGAAGGCTTTCGGCTCGATTCCGTCGCAGCCCACGCCGCCTTCGGTGAATCTCGATGAAGAGCCGCATTACGGCGAGCGCATGGAAACGGTGTACGACTCGCTCGCGCGCTTGCCGGAGATCGACATCGCGTATCACATCCCTGCCGGCAATACGCCGGAGAACTACGCTGCGCAACAGCTCGCGCTGATTCTCGGCCAGGGTGAGAGCTCGCGCTTCTACCAGCACCTGGTGAAAGACAAGCAGCTCGCCTCTTCCGTTTCCGTGAACGCGGACGCGCGCATCGGCGTCAGCCAGCTTTACATCTCGGCTAACCCCCGTCCTGGCGTGAAGATCGAAGACCTCCAGGCCGCGATCGATCAGGAACTCGCCACTGTCGTGAACGGTGGAGTCACTGCCGACGAGCTGGCAAAGGCGAAAACGATTGCGCTCCGCCAGTTCATCGAGCGCCGCCGCTCTTCGCTCTTCACCGCGATTCTGATCGGCAACTACGCTGTCTATTTCAACGATCCGAATCTCATCAACACGATCACGGACAAGCAAAACGCCGTCACTCTCGATCAGGTGAACGCCATGGCCAAGAAATTCCTGGTCAAGGATCAGCGCACCGTCATCATCACCATCCCGGCTCCGGCCGACGCATCCGCCAAGGGGGCGCAATGAACTCCGTAAACGCACTAATGAAACGCACGGTTCTCGCCGGCGCGTCGCTAGCGCTCGCCGGTTTCGTCGCCGCCCCTGCATTTGCGCAGGCGCCCGGCGGCGACAAAGGCACGTCGATGAGCAAAGTCGAACGGCTCAATCGCGCGCCGGTGAATAAAGAAATCCTCCGCGTGAAGCTGCCGAAGCCGGTAATCGAAAAGCTGCCCAACGGCCTGACGATCGTAATGCTTGAAGATCACAAGCTGCCCACCGTGGCCTTCAACATGTGGATTCGCCCCGGCCAGCTTGCCGATCCGAAGGATCTGCCCGGCGTCGCATCGTTCACCGCCGGAATGCTCCGCGAGGGCACGGCCAAGCGTTCCAGCGCTCAGCTTGCGAATGAAGTGGATTCACTTGGCGCCTCGCTCGATGCCACGTCGAACTTCGGCTCCAGCGTCACCAACGTCACCGCTTCCGGCTTGACCAACACCGCGCCGCAAATCCTCGATCTGATGAGCGACGTGGTGTTGAATCCGACCTTCTCCGACGACGAGTTGGCGAAGTACAAGCAAACCCAAGGCGCCGATCTTGTGCAGCGTCTTTCGAACCCCGGTTTCCTCGCGCAGCAGGCTTTCAAGAAGACCGTGTACGGCGATTCTCCGATGGCCGTCTCGTCCCCGACGAAAGAGTCCATCGATAAGATCTCGTCCGCGGATTTGAAAAAGTTCCACGACGCGCACTACGTTCCCGGCAACACGGTCCTCGGCGTCACTGGCGATTTCAAGGCCGCCGAAATGAAAGAACTCGTCGCGAAATACTTCGGTGCCTGGAAGGGTGCCGCTGAACCGGCGATGAAGTTCCCGGACACAGTCGCGCCGCAGCCGATGAAGATCCTGCTCGTCGATCGTCCCGGCTCGGTGCAAACTTTTTTCGTGATCGGCGACCGCACGATCCGCCGCGTCGATGCCGAATACATCCCGCTGGTCGTGATGAATCAGGTGATCGGCAACGGCCCGCAGGCTCGCCTCTTCCTCGATTTGCGCGAAGAGCACAGCCTCACCTATGGCGCGTACAGCCGCTTCACGTCCAGCGTGTACGTCGGCGACTGGCAAGCTTCCTCGCCCGTCCGCACCGCCGTCACCAAGGACGCCGTGGATCGCTTCCTCTACCAGTTCAAGAAGATCAACGACGAGCCGGTGCCGCAGGCTGAGCTCGACGAGTCCCATCGCGCGATCGTCGCCGGCTTCGCTCTTTCTCTCGAGCAGCCGTCGCAGATCCTTTCGAACTGGCTCACCGTGCAGTACTACGGCTTGCCCGCGGATTATTGGGAGAAGTACCCCGACCAGATTTTCGCCGTCAACGCGGCGCAGGTGCAGGCGGCCGGGAAAAAGTACGTGGATCCCGCACATCTGCAGTGGATCTGCGTAGGCGATCGCAAGCAGATCGAAGCTTCGCTCAAGCCCTACGGCCCTCTCACCATCGTTGACGTGAAGGGCAATCCCGAGAACTAGTCGCCGCCTCACACGTCAAACCGAAACGCAAACCTCAGCGGCCGAATGTTTTTCTCGTCGGCCGCTGAGGTTTTTTTCGCAAGGAGACGCGCAATGGCCACTCGGAATGGTCTTACCAAACGGATCGTACTTCGTATTGTTTTGGCCGCCGCTTCGCTCACTCTCGCCGGATTCGCCGCGTCTGCCGCTCTTGCGCAAAGTCAGGGCGGCGATGACAAGACCACCTCGGCAAGCAAAGTCGAGCGCCTCAATCGCGCGCCGGTGAATAAAGAAATCCTGCGCGTGAAGCTGCCTCGCCCTACGGTCGAGAAGCTCCCGAACGGACTCACACTCGTTCTTCTCGAAGATCACAAACTGCCGACGATCGGCTTCTATCTAAGCATCCGTCCCGGCCAGCTCGGCGATCCGAAGCAGCTACCCGGAGTCGCATCGTTCACCGCAGGCATGCTTCGCGAAGGCACTGCCAAACGCACCAGCGCGCAAATCGCCACCGAAGTGGACACGCTCGGCGCGAACCTGGACGTTAATTCGTGGTTTGGAAATAGCTTTACCAACGTCACCGCCACAGGATTGATCTCGACCGCGCCGCAAATTCTCGACTTGATGAGCGACGTTGTGCTGAATCCCATTTTTTCCGATGACGAACTCGCGAAGTACAAGCAGACCGAGTCGGCCACACTCGAGCAAAACCTTTCGTCTCCTGACTTCCTCGCGTACCGGGCCTACCGTAGAACGATCTACGGCGACAACAACCTCGGCATGGTCGCGCCAACGAAGGAATCGATCGGCAAGATTAGCTCCGCGGATCTCAAGAAATTCCACGGGGCCCACTACGTTCCCGGGAACTCGATCCTGATCGTCAGCGGCGACTTCAAAACCGCCGACATGAAAGATCTCGTCGCGAAATATTTTGGAGCGTGGAAGGGCGCAGCCGAACCCGCGATCACGCTTCCGGAGACCATCCCGCAGAGTCCGTCACAAATTCTAATCATCGACCGGCCCGGCTCCGTGCAAACCACTTTCGCGGTCGGCGATCTCGCCATTCGTCGAGCGAGTCCCGAATATTACGGGCTCAAGGTGATGAATCAAATCCTCGGCGACGGCCCGCAAGCGCGGCTCTTCCTCGATTTGCGCGAAGAGCACAGCCTCACTTATGGCGCATACAGTTACTTCACTTCGGAGATCTACCCAGGATACTGGCAAGCTTCGTCGCCCGTTCGCACCGAAGTTACGAAAGACGCGTTCGATCGATTTACGTACGAATTCAAAAAAATCAATAACGAGCCCGTGCCGCAACTCGAACTCGATGAGGCTCATCGTGCCATCGTCGCCGCCTTCGCGCTTTCGTTGGAACAACCCCTGGACATCGTTGACGACTGGTTCACCGTGCAGTACTACGGGCTGCCCGCCGATTACTGGGACAAATATCCGGACCAGATTTTTGGCGTGAACGCGCAGGGAGTTCAGGCCGCCGCGAAGAAATTCGTGGACCTCGATCACCTGCAGTGGATTCTGGTGGGCGATCGCAAAGCGATCGAAAGCATCGCGAAGCAGTACGGCACCGTCACCGTGGTTGACGTGGACGGCAATCCCGAAAAATAAGTCGCGCTAAAACACAAACGCGCATCAAGGTCGCCACCTTCGCGAGCCTCCGATGCGCGTTTTTTATTTTGTGGCGCAGGTCATGTTTTCTTAATCGCGCGCACAATCAGCAGCAGCACCACCGCGGGCAGCCTTTGCATTTGTTTTTGTGCTCCGCATCTTCAGCCCGTCCCATCCGCGCTATCATCGATACGACCAAACGCCATGAACGAATCCGACCTCCGCACATTTCTCGAAGCCGTAAAATCCGGCAAACTCTCGCTCGACCGCGCCGTGAAAGACCTGCGCGAACTTCCCTTCGAAGACCTCGGCTTCGCGAAAGTTGATCACCATCGTTCGCTCCGGCAGGGTTTTCCCGAAGTGATCTTCGGCCGCGGCAAGACCACGCCTCAAATCGTCGGCATCGTTCGCGGCATGCTGCGCAAAAAGTCGTCGCACAACATTCTGATCACTCGGACTAACGCAAAAACCTACGCCGCCGTCCGCAAACTTGCGCGCCACGCAAAATTCCACGAAGCCTGCGGCGCCATCGCCATCGAACGCAGCAACAAGCTGACTGGCGCGGGGTTGATTCTCGTCGTCACCGCCGGCACGAGCGACATCCCCGTCGCCGAGGAAGCTCTGGTCACGGCGCGCATCATGGGCAATCGCGCCGAAGCGATTTACGACGTCGGCGTCGCTGGCCTGCATCGCCTGCTCGAACACCGCTCGCGCTTGAGCGAAGCTCGCGTGATTATTGTTGTGGCTGGGATGGAAGGCGCTCTGCCGAGCGTGGTAGGAGGTCTCGTCGCCGCGCCGGTTATCGCCGTTCCCACAAGCACCGGCTACGGCTCAAGTTTTGGCGGGCTCACCGCGCTGCTCGGCATGCTCAATAGCTGCGCGTCCAACGTAAGCGTAGTGAATATCGACAACGGCTTCGGCGCCGGCTGTGTCGCCAGCACCATCAATCGAAAATAATTCTCACGCGCGTGTCGCACTCACCAGCGCGTCAATCAGTTCGCCCTCTTCATCCACACGCACCGTGCGCAAATCCAAAATCAATTTCTTACCTTCGATCCGCGCAATCACCGGCACGCGCGCCGCCCGCAGCCGCACTTCCATTGCATTCACGGATGTAGCGCCGCCTTCCAACGCAATCACATACGACTCAATCCGCTGATCCGGCGTCGAGCCCCCGCCGACCACCGAAAATCCCGGCACCACGCTCAGCCGCACTCCGTCCGGCAGCGCATCTACCGCCTTCGTACAAAAAATCTCCGATCTTACGCGCATCGCCTCGGCCCCAGCGCGAATCATCCGCAGCGCCGGAATTTCGTCGATCGCGCCGCGCAAGTACGCCCGTCCCGTAGCCTCCAGCGCCGCAATCGTCAATTTGTCCACGCGCAGCACGCGAAACATCGGATCTCGCCGGATCGCCTCCACCACGTCGCGCTTTCCCGCGATAATTCCCGCCTGCGGCCCGCCCAGCAATTTGTCGCTGCTATACGTCGCTACAGTCACGCCCGCCGCGCAGCTCGACCGCACCACCGGCTCCTCGACGCCAGTCCCCGAAAGATCCGCAAGGCACCCCGACCCGAGGTCCTCATACACCGGCACGCGCGCGCGCTTCCCCACCGCCACCAATTCTTCGAGCGTCGGCCTCCCCGTAAATCCGCTGATCCTGAAATTCGAAGGATGCACGCGCAGAATCAGCCGCGTCTTTTCGTTCACAGCTTTTTCGTAGTCGCGAACGTGCGTCCGATTCGTCGTGCCCACTTCGCGCAGCAGCGCGCCGCTTTCGCTCATGATGTCCGGTATGCGAAAGCCGTCGCCGATCTCGATCAGCTCGCCACGCGAGACGATCACTTCGCCTCCCTTCGCCAACGCGTGTAGCACCAAGAAAATTGCCGCTGCGTTGTTGTTCACCACGATCGCCGATTCCGCGCCCGCCAATTCCGCCAGCGCCGCGTTGGTGTGAACGTCACGCCGGCCGCGCTTCCCTGCCGCAACGTCGTACTCGAGATTCGTGTAACGCGTTGATGTCGCCGCAATCGCAGACGCCGCCTCGTCCGCCAGCGGAGCGCGTCCCAAATTGGTATGCAGAACCACGCCCGTCGCGTTGATCACGCGCCGCAGCGACGACTCAACCGCCGCCACCACCGCTGCCTCCACGCGAGCCTCAATCCCGTCACCTGCCGCTGTCCCGTTTTGAGTTTCCTTCCGACTAGCCACTGATGTTCCGCGCCCCTTTCCAGGCACTGTTCCGCCAACGATCTCGCGCCGCATGGCCTCCAGCACTTGCCGCGCCGCACGCAATACAATCGGCCATCCGTGCTCCGTGATTAGCGCTGCGACCGCAGGCCGCGCCATCAGCTCGTCCACAGACGGCAACTCCCGCAGCCGTGCCGCAGCCGCGCCGGAAACGCGCACCTTCTTCGGTTTTGTAGTTTTTTTCATCGTCCGGCCGCCGGAACCACGTGCCCCCGATGCGTATCGCGATTTAGTGCCTGAAGTGGCGAATGCCCGTCGTGACCATCGCAAGGCCCAGCTTGTTCGCGACGGCGATCACTTCGTTGTCGCGCACCGAGCCGCCCGGCTGAATCACCGCGGTAGCGCCGGCCCTCGCGGCTTCTTCAACGCTGTCCGGGAACGGAAAGAATGCGTCCGACGCAAAAACGCTGCCCTTCAACGACAGCCCCGAAGTCGTTGACTTGATCACCGCGATTTTCACCGCATCCACACGGCTCATCTGCCCCGCACCGATCCCCACCGTCTCTGTCGCCTTCGCAAAAACGATCGCGTTCGACTTCACATGCTTGCAGACTTTCCACGCAAATAGCATCGCGCGAATTTCTTCTGCCGTGGGCGCACGCTCGGAAACCACTTTCAAATCAGCTTCGGTGGTCTCATGCAGATCCGCTTCCTGCACAAGGATGCCCCCCGAGATCGGCTTCAGCATCAAGTTGCCCGGCTCGCCCTGTTCTTCGCCGCGCGTCAGCTCGAGCAGCCGCAAATTTTTCTTCGCCGCAAATTTCTCAAGCGCCGCCGGCTCGTAGCCGGGAGCCGCAATGCACTCCACAAAAAGTTTGGCCACTTCTTCGGCAGTCGCGGAGTTGATCGGGCGATTGAACGCGAGCACGCCGCCGAATGCCGAAATCGGATCGCACGCCAGCGCCTTGCGATAGGCATCGACCAACGAATCTTCCTCAGCCGCGCCGCAGGGATTGTTGTGCTTGATGATCGCGCAGGCAGCGCGCCGGAATTCCTTCGCGAGCACCCACGCCGAATCGAGATCCACGAGATTGTTGTAGGAAAGCTCTTTTCCCTGAAGCTGCTTCGCTCCTGCAAGTCCGGCAGCGGGATGGCCCGCCGGAATATAAAGCGCGGCGGCCTGATGCGGATTTTCTCCGTAGCGCATCGTTTGCGTGCGTTCGATGCTGAACGAAAGCCGTTGCGGCAATTTTTCCAGTGAGCCGATGCTCACCGAGTTCGTCGCAGCATTTGCCGATAGTCGTTCGAGTTCCGTCGCAATTTCGCCGTCGTAGCGCGCGGTGCGTGCGTAAGCTTTGCGTGCAAGATTCAGCCGCGTCGCCAGGCTCAGTTCACCATGCTCGCGAATTTCAGCGGAAACGGCGGCGTAATCCGCGTGATCGGTCACCACGCCCACGCTTTGAAAATTTTTGGCAGCAGAGCGCACCATTGACGGGCCGCCGATGTCGATATTTTCGATCAGTTCGGCCGCC
>Ga0209169_10002229_pt1 | contig 11704 bp, 6 predicted proteins | sample HubBroMetageWRM4_FD_188346 | JGI IMG/M metagenome (GOLD analysis project Ga0209169, IMG submission 188346) | Warmed soil microbial communities from the Hubbard Brook experimental Forest, New Hampshire - Hubbard Brook CCASE Soil Metagenome WRM 4... | ecosystem: Environmental > Terrestrial > Soil...
CACAACGTCGGCCTCGGCCGGCGCTTCGCGCGCCAGTTGCCGGCCCAGTTCCTCGCGACTTTCCTGCACCGCGCGCCCGAACACGCGGCTGTCCGGTCGCGAGAAATACACATGCTCGAAGATGCAACTCGATTGCGCCAGCGCCGGCGTATAGAACCGCGAAGTAATTCCCTCGGGACCGACGATGATCAACTCGCCCGGCTTCACATCGCGCTCGAAAGTCGCTCCAATTAGATCGAACGCGCAAGTCTCAGAGGCGAACACGATGGTGTCCTGTTTTTCGCCATCGATGGCGGGAATTCTGCCCATGGCAAGCGGCCGAAAGCCGCGCGGGTCGCGCGCTGCAAAGATCCGGTCGGGACTGATCATAACCAGCGAGAACGCGCCTTCGACCCGCCGTAGCGCATCGGCGATGGCTTCCGGCAGAGTTTGTTCTTTCGACAGCGCGATCAGGTGCACGATGACTTCCGTATCGCTGCTGGTCTGAAAGATCGAACCCTGACTCTCCAGCCGATGGCGAATATCCTGCGCGTTGACCAGGTTGCCATTGTGCGCCAGCGCTACCATGCCTTTATTCGATTGCACCATGATGGGCTGCGCGTTGAGCAAAGCCGAATCGCCCGCCGTCGAATAACGCGTGTGCCCGATGGCAAGCGTGCCCGGCAACTTGGCCAAAACGCTCTCCTGAAAAATATCGGCGACCAGGCCCATCGCTTTATGCATGTGCAGAGCCATGCCGTCGGAGGTCACGATGCCCGCTGATTCCTGGCCCCGGTGCTGCAGTGCGTGAAGGCCGAGGTAAGCAAGCTTCTCCGCCTCGAGGTGCGAATAAACCGCCACCACCCCACACTCGTCGCGAAATTTATCGGAACTTAGCATTTAGCCCCTGTATGACTCCCGTTTGGTGACAGCAGCCCGGCTGCCAAGCCGAGCCAAGCTCGGCAGTTTTTTCTCAGCGAACTCCGCGGAACTTCTCCGCGTCCTCTGCGATGAAAAGCTTTTCAAACAACCAATTCCGGATCAGCCCGCAGAGCCGCAGCCAGCGCGTTTTCGAAAGAATCTCGCAACTCTTTCACCGCCGCCGAGACCACGACTCGCCTATCCAACTGGATCTCGACTTGATCGGAGACCGTCTCGCCGATCTCTTCCGCAGATAGCCGATATTTCTCCGCTACCTGTTGGATTCCGACGAGCTTGCTTCGGTCGCACGAGATCACGACCCGGCTCGCGTCCTCGCCGAACAGAACGAACTCCGGCGGCAATCCCAAAGATTCCAGATTCGCTCGCACTCCCACGCCGTTAGAAAACGTCGACTCCGCCAGCGTGACCGCAACACCGCCCTCCGAGCAGTCGTGTGCGGACTCGACTAAGCCTGCATCGATCAGTTCAACCAGCGCTTTCTGCAGTGCAGCTTCGCGTTCCAGCTCAAGCGCAGGAGGAAATCCCCACATCGTCCCTAAAATTTCCTTGGCGTACTCCGACGAGCCAAACTCAGACTCGGCATCGGTGAGATCTCCCGGCTCCGAAGCCCGCAGCAGCACCACAGCGCGTCCGGGCTCACGGAAATGCGGAAACACAGCCTTGTGGACATCTTCCAGAATGCCAACGATTCCGATCACCGGTGTGGGATAAATCCCCTCGCCCAAGGTTTCGTTGTAGAAGCTGACATTGCCGCCGGTAATCGGAACCTCGAGTTCCTCGCAGGCTTTGGTGATGCCATCAATCACTTTCGAAAACTGCCACATGATATGCGGCTTTTCAGGATTGCCAAAGTTTAAACAATTGGTCGCACCCACTGGAGTCGCTCCCGAGCAGGCCACGTTGCGCGTCGCGTCGGCGACGGCATGCATCGCGCCAAGCTGCGGATCGAGATAACACCAGCGGCCGTTGCCATCGAGCGCCATCGCCAGCCCTCGCTGCGAACCTTTAATGCGGATCACGCCGGCATCCCCAGCTCCCGGGCCCTCGACCGTGTTGGTCTGGACCATGTGATCGTACTGTTGCCACACCCACCGCTTGCCGCAAATGTTTGGGCTGGCCAGCAGGCGCTTCAGATTGTCCGTGAGATCGCCCGCTTCAGCGAGCTTGATCGACTCGGGCATCTCTCGCGGCACCGGCGGCTCCCATCGTTCCAGCGGACGTTTGTACACCGGCGCATCATCGGTCAACGCCTCGTTCGGAATTTCCGAAACCACTTCTCCGTGATGAAGCACGCGCATTTTGCCATCGTTGGTCACGCGGCCAATTTCGACCGCGTCAAGTCCCCATTTTTCGAACACCCGAAATACTTCGTCCTCGCGGCCCTTTTGCGCCACCAGCAGCATGCGTTCCTGGGATTCGCTCAGCATGATCTCGTACGGCGTCATGCCAGTTTCGCGTTGCGGCACGCGATCGAGTTCAATCTCAGTTCCAACCTGGCCGCGCGCGCCCATTTCGCAGGTCGAGCAGGTCAGGCCGGCCGCGCCCATGTCCTGGATGCCGACGATTGCGCCGGTCTGCATGGCTTCGAGGCAAGCTTCGAGCAGCAGTTTTTCGAGAAACGGATCGCCGACTTGAACATTCGGACGCTTCGCTTCGGACGCCTCGCTGAATTCTTCGCTGGCCATAGTGGCGCCGTGAATGCCATCGCGTCCGGTTTTCGATCCCACATAAATCACGGGATTGCCTTCCCCCGACGCCTTCGCGTAAAAGATCTGGTCTCGCCGCACCAAGCCCAGTGCGAAAGCATTCACCAGCGGATTGCCCGAATAGCAAGCTTCAAACTTAGTTTCACCGCCGAGGTTGGGCACGCCAAAGCAATTTCCGTAAGAAGCAACCCCGCTGACTACCCCTTCGAGCAGCGAATGATTCTTGTGAATCTCGGCTTGCGCGGAATTCGCCTGTGTGGGGCGGACACTCTGGTCCGCCGCTGTTGGCGCAACAATCGGTCCAAAGCGCAGCGAATCCATTACCGCCACCGGGCGCGCGCCCATGGTGAAAATGTCGCGCAAAATTCCGCCCACTCCGGTCGCCGCGCCCTGGAACGGTTCAATGAACGACGGATGGTTGTGCGATTCGATCTTGAAGGCGCACGCCCAGCCATCGCCGATGTCGATGATGCCCGCATTCTCACCCGGACCTTGCACCACGCGCCGGCTGCGCGTTGGCAGCCGCTTCAAGTGCACCCGGGAAGATTTGTAGGAGCAGTGCTCGCTCCACATGACACTGAAAATGCCAAGCTCGGTGATGGTCGGCTCGCGTCCGCCGAGAAGTTGTTTGACCTTTTCGTACTCTTCCGGCGTGAGGCCATGTTCGCGGACAATTTCTGGAGTAATGGCAAGAGTGGAGGCTGTAGTCATCGGGAAATACTATTGTCGCATTTTAGGGCAGGGCTGGATAGATAAAGCTTACGCGGCTCACAATCCGTCAATGAGCGCCAAGCATGACCGCATTTGGCAGATAGCCAGCTAGAAGGTAAATGCCACGCCGCCGCTTACCGCTCGTGCTGATTGCACCAGGTAAACGGTATGCCCATCGCTCCCCATGACGGGAACGTATCCCTGCGCCAGAAGGTTGCGCAGATCGACGATGGCCTCGATGTGACCGGGGAAGAACCCGGTTCCGGGAATAGGTTGGCGGAAAAAGAGATTCAGAAATGGATCGGCGCGGCCCGCCGATGCGTTGAACATATCGACCGGAGTGAGAGCTTCTCCACTAACCCAGCGATAGGACGCCATCCAGCGCGTTCTCGACTTCGGAAGCGTGCCGCCAATTTTCCCCGCTGCGCTTTGCCGCTTACGCAACACGCTCGAGTCCGAAACGTTTGCCAGACTCGCGTTCGGTTGGGCTAAATCCAACACCCCACCATAGGCGTAATCAAACGTAGCCGTCACGTTCGGTGTCAACTGGCGCTGCACCATGAACCGCGCGCCTTCGGTGTGAAAATTGCTTCCCTGATAGGTAAATGTTCCGGAGTACACATCAGGCAGAACCGTTCCGTTGTCGGTCGTAAATTCCCCAACCCCGTTCAGCGCGGGATCGGAGAGGCGGTCCGCGTACGCTGCCAGTTGCAGGTTGGTCTTACCGATGCGGCGGGAAACCGATATCTCGTGGTGATGCGCATGTTCGACCGTCGGCGAGTACGCCGTCATGCTGACGCGCGGCGTCGACTCATCCGGCTCCGAAGGCACTGAGTCGAAACCTTTCTCCAACCGGCTATCCGGCTCCGACGTTGTGTAGGCATATCCCACCACCGTGTTCGGCGAAACGTGGAAATCGGCCGCTCCGAACGGACGGAACGTGGTGACCCGTCCCATGAACTGGATGCTTTGCAGTTCACTGCCAAACCTGAATTCCATTCGATCGCCCAACTTCACGTCGTCCGAACTGCTCAACGCCAGCGCCCCAAAATTGTGCAGGACAAGGTCGGGCGCGGGCGCGTTCCACATGCTCACCGAGAAAGACGGCCCCGAACCGTCGATCATCTTGTGCTGGAAAGACGCGCAGAGAACCGAAGACGGCGTATTGGTTCCGTATCCTACATTGCCGCGAAGGCCAATCGTATCCGAGGCGAAAACAGACTTCTCCATGGAGAAGCCCGTGCTGTTATCGGCTACGCTGCCAAACCCGTCCGACGGGGCTCCGGTGACAAACGACAACGTTCCCTTCAGATCACGATCGCTCTTTCCGGAATCGCCAAGTACAGCCAGTGGTGGATCGTCGGCCGATGGATCATCGACCAGGCGCAGGATCGGGCGGTTCGATACTGAACGCAGCACCCACTTCCAGTCGTCCCGTTCGGCGGGAGTATGCGAAGGCGTGATCTGAACCGCATCGAATAACGTGTTCAAGGTCACGTTCACTACCGTATTACCGCCAGCATGAAGCCCAACGTGTTCGCGGATCGCAGGCAGGAAAGCGGGAGCGGAAATCTTGAGATTATAAATGCCCGGCAACAAGCCAGCAGCGTTGTAGAAGCCGTTCTCGTCGGTGAATACTTTGAGGCCCTGCGCCGCTGCGCCTAGCACTTCCACGGCGGCTCCCATCTGCGGGCTGCCACCGGCGGCTCGGACGTATCCTGAGATCGTGCCTGGCCTGTCCACACTCCACGCCGGAAGCGTCAGAGCAAGCATCAGCACCGAGAACCCAAGCTTGCGGAGCATCAACAACCCGCCACCTCGAGGGAGACCAAGCGGCTAGTTTTACTCGACGGCGAAAGTCGCCGAAGGATCCACTGTCTGCTTGGAGATGTTGTCGTTCACCTTGATTTGAATGCGATAAACACCCGGATCAAGATTGGCGGCCGAAAGAGTTTTCTGCAGGGTCATCTGGTCGCCAATATTGCCCATCGTGTCCGTGGACTCTACGGTATGAACCACGGGCTTGTTCGTCGCCGCATTGATTACATTGTATTCAACCGTCGCGGACGGTCTGTGCGTCTTGTCGTCCACGCCGAGGTTGTAAACCTGCATCCAGAAATTCAGCTTTTGATTGCGCTTGAAGGTCACCGGCTTGCCGTCCGCGGGAGGAACCCGTGGCCGGACTTTCGTCGCGCCAATCACAAACATTCCCGTCCCAATATTCTTGGAAGCTACGGGCTCGACGAGATCAGCCAGAATCAGCGAAGAAGCATCCAGCCGATCATCCGCGAAATCCGGAACTTGAATTCCTTTGCTCCAGGTCCCTACCCGGTCGCCGTTCACATCTTTCACCACGATGTCTGCGCGGTAGCGGCCTGGCCGCAACGGAAATGCCTTCCAATAAACTTGCGAATTTTCCGCTGCCTTGGCCAGCAACTCCGCTGGGATGTCGGCCTGCACTGTATCTTCCCAGGTTTGCGCTATGTGTCCACTGAGCGTCGTAATTCGAATAAAGATATTCGCTACGCCGCGCTGCACTCCGTCTTTGTTCACGAAGGTGATGTCGCGGTTTTTCAATTGCACGGTGAAAGGAACCAGCACCGTATCGCCGGTCACTTTCACAAAGTCCGCGCGCACATCAAAGGGCATCAGGTTGATGCTGATCTTATGGCTGACGACTTCCTCAAGATCCTTGAACTTCACCGGCGGAGGAGCCTGCAACTTCGCGTATCTCTCCAGGCGATCGAACTCTTTGCTTGCCTGCGACGTACTATCCGGCCCCGGCCCTAGAGTCTCAAGTCCGTTGCTGGTAAAGCGGTCTGCTTTACTCGCCATCCCCATTTGTTCGTAAAGTGTTTCTCCGCCATTGGGCGTATGCAGCAGCGCATCTTTTTCGCCGCGGTCGATGGTCATGTGATAATCGCCGCACATGCACGTGTCGACGAACTCGATTTCCACTTCCTGCCCAATGCCTTCAAGGTAACGATAGCGCCAGTCCTCAAACGGGAAAGTCGAAGTCGTGCCGCCGCCTTCTTCGATGGGACGGTCATAAGTACCGCCACTAGGATGAGAATCAATTTCATCCGCCGGCCCATACATGATGTAGATGCGGCCGCGGTCGGTTTTCCAGCCGGGAAGGCCGGCTGCGAAGTGCTCGTTGGCATACTCGATGCGGCGGTAGTGCTCTTCTTTGAATTCGTTTTCTTCAGTGTCCGGGGTGGGATCGCGGCGCTGCCAGAAGCCTTCAATAAACTGATCACGTTCTTCGTCGTTGGAGAGCTGCTTGAACGCTTTGCGCTCTTCGTCCGAAATGATATAAACGACGTCTTCGTCGAGCCACTTCTTGTAGGTTTTGCTGAGTTCCTGCTTCAGCGCTTTGGCGTTTTCTTTCTTTTGCTTGTCGCTGATGGGACGCTTTAAGGGATCGACAGCCTGACCTGGCTGGCCTGAATTAGTCTGCGCCGGGGCAGTTACCGGAGCGGCTTGATCGCCACTAGCTTGCTTCGCATCCTGCTGAGCCATCGCGGACACACCGAGCCCAATAAGGGACAGCACTAAAACTGAGCATGAAAGAAACCCGCGACGCAAAGCTACCTGGAACATAGAAGGGATACTCCTCGCACACTACCTAGTGAATAACATTCTATGTCTTCGGGTACCTGAAGGCAAGGCTAACCCGTAGGCTTTAAACTAACTGTAGGATGCGGGCAGCCCGTCCGGAAGGTGCCTCGTCACAGATGTTTTTGATATCTAGCCTGGCAAGAGTTTCTGTTCTCGCTTGGTCGGAAAAAACGTTCACCGCTAAGCACACGAAGGTCTACAAAGGAAAGCAGATAGGTCGATTTGGTCACTGAATAAGGGTTTTAGCTACGACGCCGCAAAAATTGCTTCGTCGCAGCTTGCATTGCAGCACGCCGTCGCTCAGTGCTGTTCATAAGTCGGACTATCGGGAAGCGGCGGCGGATAATCGTGTCCGTACATGTTTTTGTGAGCTTGTGGCGTATTGTCGGCTGGCAAACGCATCGATCCCAAATTCGCAGAGTCCTCGGAAATTGAGACCTCGCGAGTGAGGTTGTTCAACTCCTCAGGCAAAGTCTCCTCGTACCAGATGCGTAGCGTGTAGCGGCCCGGGGGCACATTCGGAATCGATACCCGGCCGTGCTGATCGGAAATCCCGTAGTACGGGCTGCTCACCGCGATCACCACCGCGCTCATTTCCGAATGGATGTTGCAAAAGATGTAGGAAATCCCCGGCTTGTCGAAAACGACATCGCGCGTGGTTCCAGCTTCGTAAAGACCAAGATCAAAGCGCTTGCCTTCGAAAAGTGAAAACACGTTGTGAAAAAATGGATCCTGATTAGGAAACTCCACCACCGAACCAACTGGCACTACCAGTAGGTGCGGCTCAAAACTCTTATTCTTCTGGACCAACCGTGGCAGAGCGGAACCATGAGGCATGGGCAAACTCGGCGTCGACGCGCTTCCAACCGGAGTAAGCCAGAGCACGACATTGCTCGTTTTCAGTGTATTGTTTTTTTTACCGCCGTTCACTAACGCTACTTCCGCTGTCACTGCGACATCCTGCGCGCAGGCCAAAGCGCTGAAAATTATCAGCACGCAGAGGCTGCCGACGGTTGCGGTTTTTCTGATCAAAATAAAATACCCATAATCAAACTGATTTGATCGGCGCTGTTGCTGACATCGTTGAGTTGCGTGGTTCGTAATCGTCCATATTCGCCCGAAAACAGCAGGCTCGACCGTGGACGAAAAACAACGTTCACCAGAGCTCCGCGATTCTGCACAAACAAAGGGACGAATAAATACGGCTGGCTTGCGGACGCGCCTCGAACTTCTGAGGTTGTCGGATTGTCCAATCCGGCCGCGACGTTAAACTCGAGCGTATTCGTGGCCTTGAGTTTTAACTGTGACCATCCCCCGATCGTATCCAGCCCTCGCAGCGAAGTTCCAGCAAGCTTCGGATTGCCGTCGTAAACCACACTCTGACTAATGTCGCCGCCAATTCCTCCAATCGCTCGTCCCCGATAAAACTCACCGGTGAAACTTAAGCGAGCGGCCAACGGAATCTGCCAGTCGGCCATGCCTGCCCATCCGTCGACGTAATGCTCGTAAGGCCAATCCTGCCGGCCGTAGTAGCCAGCCGCACCAAAAGTCAGAGGCTGACCGCGGAAAGTGTGTGTCCACTCCGTGCGCAGCGCGTACGCTGGCTGACGCGAGAGTTCCCCCGGCCCAGGCTGTCGAAAATACGAGTTTGTCGGAAACTCTCCAATAAGATTGTCGAGAATTCCGCCCTGGATCGTGATGCTCTGATCCCCGGAAAGTTGGAATCGATGCTCCAACCGCACTTGTGGAGTCCACGCCCACAGGTTTCCCGCATAGTTAAGTGGAGGGACAGCAAGCGACGCAAAAGACGTCGGAGAGAGCGGAGAAAAGAATGCATTGTCCTGACCCACGACAATCGAAGTGTCGGTCCAATCCATTCGCACGCTGGCCGTGCGCAAGCGGAAAATGCCGGAGTCGACTCCGTTCCACGTGTTGGGAAATCCGCCGGCAAAGTCAGCCTGCAGCTTGCCGGATATCTTCGCACCCTCAAAAGTCGGCCCGAATACCTCCAACCCGATTTCAGACTGCCGCATGGTTGCGCCAAAACTTCCCGTACCTGTGCTCGGGCCAGTCACAAAACTGGGAACATCCAGGTTGTCGGTCTGCCCGTGACTGTTGAACAGATTCAAGAGCACAATGCCGGAGAGCCGAACGCGATATTTGGACGCGCTCTCGACCTTCGTCTGATATTGATCGTCGACCTTACTATTGATGAGTTGTGTCGATTCTTCGAGCGACGCCACACGTGTTTCAAGCGACGCCGTCCGGTCTTTGGGGGCGGCTGATTGCGTAGGCGGAGGATCAGAATCGGCTGCCGCCACCGGCGGGCTCGAATCCCCCGGCGATCGCAAAGCAGCCTCGGCGGGGCCGCTCGTGCCCTGCAACTCGCGTCGCAGCGCCGCATTCTCGGCCCGATATTGTTCGGTTTCCGATCGCATCTCAGCCATCGCCGAGCGCAGTTCTTTGACTTGTTGTTGAAGTTCATGAATCGCGGCTGCAGTCGAATTGTTTTGCGTCGCCGCCGCCGGACGCAATTCTTGGGACCACCCAGAAACGCTGCTGAGTAGCAGAAGTGCCGCAGCCCAACTTGAACTCCGCATCCAATCAGGCAAACTTTTCCCTTGCTTCACAAATCGCCCTCCCGAAGAAAACTGTGGAAGTCCGTGAACGATGTCGACAGCGCGCTGAACGGTCTTAGACCAGGTTGCGCGCCTTTATCGACGGGAAATCTTACTCCGACTCTGCTCTTTTTGCTCTCGCCAGCGGCGGAATCTCTGGCTTCCCCTCTCCGCCACTGTCCGTGCTGGCCGACGACACGATGGGCAGGATTATGCGGAAAACGGTACCTTCGTCGGATGTCTTCTCTAACGTGACATCTCCGCCGTGATCCTGAATAATCTTCTGCACCACCGTCAGCCCCAATCCCGTTCCGTTTTCCTTGCCATAGCTGATGAACGGTTCAAACAAGTTGCCGCGAATCGATTCCGGAATGCCGCGGCCGTTGTCAGCCAGCCGAATCTCCAGCCCTCCCGGAAGCTCACGCAAATCAACGTTGATTTCCCCATCCTGTCCCGGGATCGCCTCGCACGCGTTCAACAGCAAGTTGTAAAATGCGCGCTCGAGTTTCCGAGTATCGAACCAGCCAGTGCTATCGCCCTCCTGACGCACGGTAATCCGCACCTCGTGGAACCGCGGATGCGTGCGCACCGCCTGCACCACGCGATCGACCGACTCCTTTACGCTTCCATAAGTCCGCCGCAAAGATTCCCGGGTTCGTGAAAATTCGAGAAGGGAATCGATGAGTTCGGTCATTTGATTTACCGCGATCCGAATTTCCTGATACAGCTCTTCCCGTTGATCGGACGACAAACGGCTCTCGCACAGGAATTCAGCATTTGCGACGATGGCCGCCAGCGAATGCCGGAGGTCATGCGAAACCGAACTCGCCATGCGCCCGATCGTCGCCAATCGTTCTGCATCGATCAATTCCTGTTGCGTTTTCAGCAGGCTGTCGCGCATTCGGTTGAATGCGCGAGTCACCTCGGCCACTTCGTCGCCGCCCCGAGCGTCCAGTTGATAGTGAAAATCTCCTCTTCCCAAAGCGCGCACGCCCGCCACCAGGTTCCCCAAAGGCTTGGTGAATGTGTGCGAGATGAAGAACACCAGCGCGCTCCCGCCAAGAACCGCAGTCAATCCCAAAGCCAGCAGCAAGCGATTGAGACTGTCAAGAAAAGCAGTGGCTTGATCGTAAGACTTGAGCACGACCAGGCGAACGGAAGGTTGTTTGTCCGCGGCCAACTCCAACGAAGTCGCCAGGAAACGTTCATCACCCAGTTGCACTTGTTCCGGCTCTGGAATTGCCGGCGCCGAAGGCACAATCGGATGCCGCGAAAGCTCGGCTTCCCGCGTGGGATCGAGCGTGCTCCGCACAACCGTGTCGCCGTAGTAAAAAGCCACCTGGCTGGCAGCGATCCGGCTTATATGCGCCGCCACACTGTCATCAATCTCATAGCCGATCACCAGGAATCCCAGCAGCCTGTTCTCCGACGCTGGACCCGCATAAATTGGCTTGAGAAATACCTGATACAAATGCTGCGCGCCGTACCACCACTGACTTGAACTTTCCTGGCTCGATGGATTCAGCGATTTCTGCGCCATCGCCCGAGAAAACCCCGGACTCGTCGTTTGCAGCGCAACGACTTTACCGGTTCGATCGGCTAACACAAACAGATCGCTTCCCGCCAGCCGCCACAAATCGGTAGACGCGTCCTGGATGGTAGCTTCATGCTGAGTCGTCATCAGCGCCCGCAAATTCGGCAGGTCGGCAAGTAGTTCCGCAAGGTGGGTGAGCGTAAGCTCCCGTTCGCGGTAGAAATTCTGATAAGTGCTGACTGAGTTGTGCAGGTCCGCGAAAATGCTCTTCTTCACCTGCGCTTGAACGGTGCGGCGCACCAGCAGCAGGCTGGTCCAGGTAAGCCCAGCCGAAATCAACAGCATGGAGAGCAGAAACTTGGTCCGCATCCTTAGTTTCATCGCGCTCACCGGTCCCCGCGCCTCGACCTTTGCTGGTGTAGTTTGATTGTCATTCCGAATAAGCGTTCTTTGCGCCGTGAGGAATCTGGACGAGCCGCACGAAGCCTCGCGTTCTCTGCGACGCAACGAACGTGCGTCTGGCTCGCATCCCTATTAATGCACTACCACCAAACGCTTCGCCTTGGGAGTTAACGCACAAACTTGTAACCCAT
>Ga0209169_10002232_pt1 | contig 11691 bp, 8 predicted proteins | sample HubBroMetageWRM4_FD_188346 | JGI IMG/M metagenome (GOLD analysis project Ga0209169, IMG submission 188346) | Warmed soil microbial communities from the Hubbard Brook experimental Forest, New Hampshire - Hubbard Brook CCASE Soil Metagenome WRM 4... | ecosystem: Environmental > Terrestrial > Soil...
GATGATGGCTTTGATCGAAGAGTCGTCGCCAAACTTCTTCAGCTCGCCCACCACAGGCTGCGGCGACAGAATCACGCCATCGAGATCGACCACGCCAATGCGGTCGCCAAAGCCGGTGAGGCCGGCGCTCTCGCCGCTGGAAGCATGCAGGGCAAGGTAAACCAGCGTAAACACGGCCAGCACGAAGAGGAAAAATGCTCCTCCGCCAATTAAGACCCAAAGCAGTGTGCGCGAACGTCCTTCAGCCATGGGGAAAGTTTAGCACCAGAGGGAAGTTTCCAGTTTCTAGTTTCCGGCCGTCTGGAGCGGACTCTCCCGCAAGGCCTGCATCAGGCCATGGAGCAGGCGGCTTACTTCTCCGGAAGCATCTGCCAGTTGCGTGGCCTCTGCCTTCGATAAGTAACCCAGATTTTCGGCAATGACCATCTGCGTTTCCATTTCAATGAGCGAGCCTCGCGCGATGCCAAGGAAATGATGAAACTCGCGTTTGGAAAGCCTGCCCTGACCTTCCGCTATGTTGCTGGCTGCCGATACGGCCGACCGCCGTATCTGGCTGGTTAAACCGTAAGTCTCGTGCCGGGGAAAACTTTGGGTCGCGCGATAGATGTCGCTGACCATAGCGACCGCCTTCTGCCACGCAATGAGGTTCTTGTAAGAGTGTGCCATCCTTGGCTCCTGTTCTCGTGAGATGTCACGATCGGCGCCGAAAGGCGCGTTACAGGAAACTAGAAACCAGAAACTAGAAACTAGAAACTTGTCTGTGACGAATGAACAATAACCCGCAACGCCGCCTGTTGAATTCCCACTTCGACCGGAGTGCGGCAAACGTATTCACCATCGGCATAAACATCGAGTGGATGCTCCGTTTCCACGCGCAGGCGCGGAGCCGAAAAATATTCGACCTCGCGGATGCCAAGATGCCTCCCAAAATAAACGCTGGGAAACATGCAGAACAGCTTGAACGGATCGACCCCGCCCACCACGCAGACATCGAGCAGGCCGTCGTCCATTTGCGCGCGGGGAGCGATCTTCATCCCTCCGCCATACATGGGAGCGTTGGCGAAGGCCGCAAGGATTGTGGGTTGATGGCTGCGAACGGACCAGCCTTCATGCCGCGCAGAATTCAGGCTGTCTTGATCAGGCGCGGAAATCTTCACAGGAAATGGCGCAAACCGAAATACAGATGGGATCAGACTCAGCGCGTATCCTCCGTGTCCGCGCAGCCATCGCGGCAAACGATTCGCCCGCCGCGCGACTTCGCTATCGAGGCCGACGCCCGCGACACAACAGAAGTAGCGAGCTTCGAGTCCTGAGTCGCGAGGCGTGTCTTGACTCAGTGAGGTGATGACGCCCAGATCGATCGCTCGAACATTGTTCTCGCTGTTGCAAAACTTCCGCCACGCAGCCAGCGAGTCGCGGACACGGCGCAGCCCAACTGCGCGGGCAAAATCGTTTCCACTGCCGGCAGGCACAACGAGCACGGGCAACGCGAGTCTTGCCAAGTGGGCGAGATGACGATGAATTGTCCCATCGCCGCCGAAGATCAGAACCACGTCCGCCTCGTCTCCGGAGGCAGGCATTCCCATGCGCCACTCGATTTTCTGTGAAAGCTGAAAGGGTTTCAGGTCTTTGGCAGAACATCCCAACCCGAGTATGGCCGCAGCCCGCATGCGCGCCGATGAGCGTAGCAGAACTGCCTAGCCAGTCCGTGGAGAAACTTTCCTGTGAGCTTTATGAATAGCTATTGACCAGCGCGGGCGGGAGAGAGATTCAGGCGTCCAGGGGCTTTCTTGCGCAGGCCTTCCTGGCCGTAGACGAGATCGGGGCTGCCATCAGAGTTCGAGGCGGCTTCAGCCAATGCATCCGCCAGGGCGCGATACGATCGGCTGATCTCCGGGCCTTCCTGCAGAACGACAGGCGATCCGTGATCGATGGCCGGCGAGACGGCCTGATAGGCGTTCGGCACCTTCCACAAAACTTTGCAGCGCGTGACCTGCTCGATATCTTCGTCGGTGAAGCCGGGAATTTTCTTATAGCGGTTCAGCACGATGCGCAGGCGGTCGCGGCCGGTGCCTTCTTCGAGAAAGGTGTGAATCTTGCCCGCGCTCCACAGTGTAACCACGTCGGTTTGCGCCACCATCAGCACGGCATTGGAAAGATCGGAGAGCAGCCGCGTGGTCGGATCGAGGCGGCTCGATACATCCACAACCACGAAGCGGTAGTGATTCACCAGCAGATCGAAGAGGCGGGCGAGTTCGCCCGGCGTCGGCTCGCTGGGATAAGGCTGTTGCGAGCCCGCCAGCAGATGCAGTCCTTCTTTCGTCGGCGTCATCAGCCCGTCGAGCAGAGATACATCCATGCGATGCAGATTTTGCAGCGCGTCGAGCACTCCAAACTGCGGACGCAGATTCAGATGCAACGAGGCGTGACCAATGGGCGCAAAGTCGACGAGTACCACGTCGCCGTGAGCCTGTTGCAGGGCCACGGCAGTATTGACGGCAGCGGTAGTGCATCCCGCACCGCCTTTGGCGCTGAGAAACGTGAAGACCCGGGCCTTGCCGCCACCGCCGGGAGTCCGCGTGCGGGTGGAACTGAATCGCGTAAGGGCCTCGAGCAGGGCATCGTAACCGCCGGAGTTATCGATGTATTCTCCAGCGCCGGCGCGCATGCTGGCGACGATATTGGCAGGCTGCGTCATTTCGCCGTTGGCGAAGATGGCAATCTGCGTGGTGGCGCGAATGAATTCGATGGCGCGGATGGCGCGTTGCGCATCCTGCGGAGGAATATGCACGAGTACGACTTCGGCGCGTGATTCCTGAAGCTGGCGCAGGACTGCATCGGTCGGCCCGACCGGGAAACCGACATGGCTGAACACCGCGCGTCCCATGCGCGTTTCTTCGAGGCGGGTTTGCAGAGTTCCCAGGTGCTCGCGATCCTCGGTGAGGAGCGCGACGGCAATGCCATGCATAGCGCGGTTCTCGCTGATTTCTCTCGGTGTTTGCATGTTAGAAAGAGAGAGTACCTTCCGCCAAGTGACCTAGGTAACGGCACGCAACCACGCCGCTACGCTCACCGCGCAACAAACCTGTATAAGCAACTTCCATCGGGGGATAGCTGGAGGAGGTGGACGGCAGAAAACCTCGGGGACATTCACCTCGTTGCCAAGCACTGTTGCAAGCATTGTACGGCAGCGACGGAGGGATGGGAAGGCAGGGTTGGAAGTAAGAGTGTCTAATCCAAAAGTTTAGGAAATGGAGTTTAGCGGGCTGGCTCGGGCTGCGAGTGGAGCGTGGAGACGCGCGGGAAACTGTTGGAAGCTTCCGTCATTTCGGAGAGATATTCGTAACCTTCGAGGCGGACGGCCACTCCGATTTTTGCTTCCGCGGAGGCGGTGGAATCCGGCGAAGCCTGTGCGGGTTTTACGACGCGCAGTACGTGTCCGCGGCAGCGCACGCGCATATTTTCGCCCAGCGTGATTTCCGACGGCATGCGGAGAGTGATTTCAATTTCCGCGCCCTCCAGCAATGGGACGTCGGTGAAAAAGAAAACGCCGCGTGAGCTGAGGTCCTGGGTGACGCCGAAGCCTTCGATGCCGGGCGAAACTTGACGGAGAGAAAGCGGAAGCAGGTAGGGAAAGCGTTGTCCGGCGCGGCGCTCAACTCGAACTGGAGGAGTGGTCATGGGGAGTTACACCGCGAATCAAATCTCGAATCACAAACTCGATCGCACCAGCCGCACGCCGAATTGGCGCTCGGCTACTGTAGCGCAGAGCGGGCGGTTGGAGAAGTTGCAAACTAGTAAACGAAGGTAGCGATTCCCAAATCGGTCATTCAGAGCAATTTGATGCGGAATCCGCGTGACAAAAGGGGCGACCGGGGTGAATGGCCTGTGGAAAACTCGGCGGGTTATCGTTAAGTGATGAAACTGATGCCTAAGCGCAAGCAGGGGCATCAAAAGTAAAGATCGTGACTGAGTCGAACGTTCCCATCCAAAAGGAAACGATTGCGCCCGAGGGTGATGCACTCACTCCTCAGGCAGATCGCGCCGCCGACGGCCGCAAGCTCAACTGGCAGGCCGCCGGACGCGCGCTGCGCCATCGCAACTTCCAGCTTTTCTTCAGCGGACAGCTGATCTCCCTGACCGGCACATGGATGCAGACGGTCGCGCAGTCGTGGCTCGTCTACAAGTTGACAGGGTCGGGATTGCTGCTGGGCTCGGTCGGCTTCGCCAGCCAGATCCCCGTGTTTCTGGTGGCGCCAATTGGTGGAATTACCGCCGACCGCATGAACCGCCAGCGCGTGGTGATCGCGACGCAGGTGGCGTCGATGATTCTGGCATTCATACTGGCGGCGTTGACGCTCACGCACCGGATCACAGTAGCGGAGATTTTCGTGCTCGCCGCGCTTCTCGGCGTGGTGAACGCATTCGACATTCCCGGCCGGCAATCGTTTCTCGTCGACATGGTGGGCCGCGAAGATCTGATGAATGCCATCGCGCTGAATTCGTCGATGTTTAACGCGGCGCGCGTGATTGGTCCGGCAGTCGCGGGCGTGCTGGTGGCGAGACTTGGCGAAGGATGGTGCTTTTTTGTGAATGGCGTCAGCTACATCGCCGTGATCATCGGACTACTGCTGATGAAGGTGAGCAGCCCGCCGCGGGCGATCGGGTCGTCGCCGTTGGAGCATATAAAAGAAGGTTTCCGCTTCGTCAACGACGCGGCGCCGATTCGCGCGCTGCTGTTGCTGCTGGGAGTGGTGAGTGCGACCGGAATGCCGTACGTCGTGCTGATGCCGATTTTTGCCGACAAAATTCTGCACAGCGGCGGCCAGGAGCTGGCATCGCTGATCGGATCGCACGATCTGGGCGCTGTGCGGCTGGGAATTCTGATGGGCGCGGCGGGCGTGGGCGCCCTACTGGGAGCGCTGACGCTGGCCGCGCGGTCTGGCGTCAAGGGATTGAGCCGGTGGGTCGCGACCTGCTGCGCGGGATTCGGCGTCAGCCTGATGCTGTTTTCGTTTTCCAAATCATTCTGGCTGTCGGTGATCCTGCTCCTACCGGTGGGATATTTCGTGATGCTGCAGATGGCTTCGTCCAACACGCTGATTCAGGTGATGGTGCCGGATGAGCTGCGCGGCCGCGTCATGTCCGTCTATTCAATGATGTTCATGGGGTTGGCTCCGCTGGGCTCGCTGATGGGCGGAGCTCTGGCCGACCGGGTGGGCGCGCCGTGGGCGGTTGCGCTGGGCGGCGCCGTGTCGGTCCTGGGCGCGGTATGGTTCGGTATGCAGTTGCCGCAGATTCGCGGCGAGGCTAGAAAGCTGATAATGGCGCAGCAGATGGCGGGCGGAGAGCCGGCGGAGGAGACTACGGCGACCGTGGGGAAGGACTAGCAAGCTTGAACGGAGCAACAACAGCAGGTCCCTCCACTGCGCCGTCGCTGCGCTCCGGCTTCGGTCGGGATGACAAACACTTCTGAGAGAGCGATTCGACAAAGCGGAGCCGCGCGCTTTGCCGTGGTTACTGCCCGTTCTTAGCCAGCTCGGTTTTCGCGCTGCGCAATTCTGGACGGTCGGAGTGCTTGCCGTCGTCGCAATTCTTTAGAAGTTGCGCGTAGTACGTGGCGGCCTTGGCCGGCTGGTGGGCCATCTCCGCCGAGCGCGCCGCTCCCGCAAGGCCGTTGAAACGATTGGGATCGATCTTCATCGACTTCTCATATTCCAGCAGCGCGTTTTCCGGCTGGTTAAGTTCGAGCAGCATATCGGCCAGCATCTCGCGCGCGGGAATGTCCACTTCGGCTTTTCCGACTTGATCCTGCGTGTCGGCGACCTGGCGCATCAGGCGCAGGGCGTCGTCGTTTCTTTTCTCGGCGAAAGCCAGCCAGGCGTCGACTTCACCGCGATCCGACTGCGGTCCCTCGAGCGTGTAGGCGTATTTCGATTTGCGGGTCGCCGCCTCGGCCTCATTGAACTTCTGCACGTTGCGGCGCGTGGCTTCCACATCGCCCATGCGCGCCGAGCCAACGGTGCGGGCCCAGTACGTAATCATCTGTTTATCCGCGGTCGCGTTGGCGGCGGGTTCGAGCGCAGCCGCGTCGGACCAGTGATGCATCTCCAGGTCATACAATGCAGGAAAACGTGCAGCGGCGATCCCGTAGTATTCCACCATCCCGGCGTCGCTGCCGCTGGTCGGAGCTTCCGCCACGATCTTCTTCGATTGATCCAAGTTCCCTTTGGCGGCGTCGTCCTGACCCGTCTGCACATAGGCATAGAGCAGGAAGTCCATAGCGTGGAGTTCGTGGCCGCGCATATACATTGCGCCGGACATCTGAGTCTTCTCGATCAGCGCCACCGATTTCAAGTTTGCCTGGATGTCTTCCTGCCAAAGTCCGAGCCGGGCGAAGATATGCGACGGCATGTGAACAGCGTGGGCCGATGAGGAAGCAATGTCGGCGTAACGGCGCGCGGCGTTGAGGCCCATGGGCGCGAGTTCCGGCGAATCGCAGGAGTGAATGATGTAGTGCGCGAGGCCGGGATGATCGGGCTGCTTCTCAAACAGCGGCTCGAGAACGGCCACGGCTTTCTTCTGGGCGGTGTGCGACTTGTCTCCCGGCGTCTGGGCCGCCAGCAACGACAATGCGTAGAAGGCGCCAGCCTCCAGGTCGTCGGGATACTGCTGGTAGAGTTTCGCCATCGCATCGGAGTAGGCGCCGGCCTGCTTCAGGTAATTCTTCTTTTCCGGATCGCTGTAAAACACGGCCAGAGCGGAAATGTAACCGCGCTCGCGCTCGGTCTTGGCGCCGATTTTCTGCGCCTGCGCCATTTCGTCGTGGCCGCGTTTCAGAGTCGAGTCCTCCGGCCGCTCCCAGATTGCGTGGAAGAGGCTCAGGGCGATGCCCCAGTGAGCCATGGCGCATCCGGGATCTTTTTGGCTGATTTCGGTAAATTGCTTTTCTGCCTGCTCGTATTCGAAGGAATGCATCAATGCGACGCCGCGCTCGAAAGCGCTCTGCGAACCGGGCGCGCAGGAAATCGGGAACGAGACCTTGCCGAGTTGCTCGGCGCCATCATGATGATGGCCCTCCATTTGGCCGTTGAGCGCGAATGCGGAAACGGCAGACAAAAGGCAGAAACAAAGCAGCAGGCGGGCGGACGATTTCACGCGAAGCATGGTGGGCCTCTCTTAAATACCGGCCTTTAACTTTAGTAGAGTTTTGCCATTTTCACCACTGCGACCTCATTGCGGTCGGCGATTCCTGCATGGCGGCCGTATTCTCATTAGCCAGAATTACTTGAGGGTTCGAATTAGAAACAAGATGCTCGTAATGAGTACGGACAACGCAGCAAGGCATGAAAACAGCGAACGGGGATTCGTCGAATATTCTCGTACGTATTCACCGGGCTGTTTGAAGCGGAGAAACGCGAAGAAGAAAGCTAGTGAAAGCGAGCCAATCCAGCCGCGGACATCGTTGAAGTTGGCCCAGGCTCGCGCTGTTGCGTCTAGCGCAGCGATTGATCCGACAACGATTCTCGTCCAGAAAAAGAACCTTGTTGGATCAGTTCGTGGAGAAGCTTCGCTGCTCATCTTCAGATTTCCTCTTAGCACTGAGGTTGCCCCGGTGACTTGTGGATACAGAATAGGGAAGCCTCGAGGCCACAGGCTGCCAAAAATAATACTACGAGGCCTTGCCGATGGCGAAAAATTGCCTTTCACTTACCGACGGCAAGTTCTACCGGTTCGCCTGCGACGGCAAGCCCGCAGTCCGAATTCCAGCGTGGCCTTGTGGCCGATATTGAGGCGGCCGAGCAGCGTTATGATCTGCATCGACGATGCGGTCGTCTTCGAGTGCCGCGATTTGGCGCGAAAAAAGTCGCCCGCTTTTCCCGTTTAGCAATCCGGTCTCGATGTCCGCTCTTTTTGAAAATATTATCATACGTACTAGTTGGTATGAACGATCAACCATTACAAAAACTCATAGCGCGATCAAGATGATCCTATCAATACCCGTATAACTAGACGCATAACGCATTGCTGTCTTCTGGCAGAATCTGTCATCTCACATCCTTCTTTTGTTAGCGCCCTACCCGAATTCGACAGCTCACGTCATTTACCCGGGTTGCCTCGCATATGGGCATCGGCATGCACGTCTGGCCTTGAAGAAAGCTGCGGCCTCCACTATCGGACCGCGCCGACGGCACGCGGCGTGACTCTCCACTCGTCTCGGCACGGACACTTGAATCGCACTACCACTACAAGGAGAAGACATGAGCGCACGAAGACGTTTGCCGAATTTCTCGATACTGTGGGTTACAACGATGGTTCTGGTTTGCTTCAGCAATGCGGTCGCGCAAGCAAGCTACAAAGTTCAGGATTTGGGCGTTCAGCGCCCTGACAACCTGGGCATGGCCATGGGCCTCAATAATTCCGGCTGGACGCTGAATATGGAGCAACTCCTGGATCCTTTCAGCATTTCCACTTCCGCCCACCTCGTGGCGGGCACAGTGAGGGTCAGCATCGGCGAACTCAACCTGCCACTCGGTACGCTTGGAGGAAAGAACAGTTCAATCAATTGGAATGGAATCAACGACCGCGGGGATTCTGTCGGTATGTCCGAAACATCGGTTTTAGATCCGAATGGCGAAGACCTTTGCGGTTTCGGCACACACCTTACGTGTCTTCCGTTTTTTTGGGCAAACGGCCACATGTACGCTCTGCCAGCCGTGGGCGGAAATAACGGGCAGGCCAGCGCCGTCAATGACAGCGGACAGGTCGCGGGATACGCGGAAAATGGTACCGCGGACTCGACATGTCCGACCGGCACGGAGAATTTTATGGTTGACCTGCCGGTGATGTGGACAAAAGGCAAAGCCCAGCCTCTTCCTACGATCGGTAGCGATCCAGACGGGGTCGCATTCGGCATCAACAATCAAGGCCAGGCCGTAGGCTACTCGGGAACCTGCACCACAGCGAATTACCCCGTACTGTGGGAAAACGGCGTTGCCAACCCGCTTCCGAACTTCGGAAATCCGGGCGCGATAGCGTTCGCCATTAACGGCCACAACCAAATTGTTGGACAAGCCGTTAACTCCGACGGCACAGTCTTGGCCGCTCTTTGGCAGAACAATGTAGTCACAAGCCTCGGCGGCCTTCTGCCGGGAGATGTTTCCACTTTTGCCACCAGCATCAACAACCGGGGCCAAGTGGTCGGAAGCGCCTTCAATTCCACCTCCAGCTGGTCTCACGGCCTCCTCTGGCAGAACGGAGTGATGACCGACCTTAACACTGTATTTCCCGCAAGTTCCAACCTCTACGTAATCTCGGCCAGCAACATCAATGAGAGCGGACAAATCGCGGGTATGGCGGTGGAGATGGCCGGGCCGAACGCGGGAAATATTGTCCACGCCTTTTTGGCGACTCCGGTAGAGGAAAACATGGGCAAGACGGTTGCAGAAGTCTTCCGTACGCATCCGAAAATCACTTTGCCCGCGGCGCATGTTGGCAAGCAGCTTTCGCCGAGGTCCGCACACTGCTCAACACATTAAAGGCACCTTCTGAGCTTCCGCACCATGCATTCCGCCATGCTGCGCGAAGGCAGAAGCGCTCGAGATTGTTGCAGAGCACCTGGGTCACGCGAAATATTGCTGTGACCCAGAGTGTTTATCGTATGGCGTGAAAAAGACGGCACTGCGACCCCGCACTCATCGACGGCAAGTTCTACCGGTACGCCTGCGGCGGCAAACCGGTGATGCGGATTCCGGCGTGGCCTTTGTGGCGAATGTTGAATCCGATGAGCAGCGCGGTAATCTGTTCGACGATGCGGGCGTTTTCGAGTTTGCCGCCGTCGATGGCGCGGACGCCGGGGATTTTCGCGGCGAGTTCGCGGGTGAGTTGCGATGCGTCGGGATCGTCGCTGCAGACGATGACGTCGCAGTCGAGCGGATCATTTCCATTCAGTAGTTCCGCAGAGACATTATGAAAAGCTGCGACAACGCTGACCTCTTTCGGAACCAATTCGGCGGCCTGTTGCGCGGCCGAGCCTTGCCAGACGCCGATGGTGCGTGAAGCGCGTCCGCCGAGGCTGGCGGCGAGCGGAACGGTGGCGTCGATGAGAATGCTGCCGGCGGTGATCGACGGCTTGAGTTGTTTGAGCAGCGCGGCCTGACCTTCGAAGGGAACGGTCAGCATAAGAATGTCGGCGGCGGCGCAGGCGGCGGCATTTTCCATTCCCGTGATACTCGCCGGCTCACCGGCTTTGGTTTTGATCTGCGCCGCAATCTGACGCGCGCGTTGTTCGTCGCGCGATCCGATGATGATCGTCTCTCCGGCGCGCGCCCAGCGGAGAGCGAGGCCCATCCCGGCCGGGCCGGTGCCTCCAATGATGGCGATAGGACGAGCGGGGCCGGAATTCATGCGAACTCGGGCTCCATCGATTGCTCGGCGGTGAAAGCAGATTCGTTGAACGGCAGCTTGATATTGATGCGCGAGTACGTCGTGTTGCGTTCGGCGGGGATGCGTCCGATTTCGAGAATCAGTGCTTGAAAATCTTCCGGGCTGGTGTACTGGCCAGCCGTCGCTCCAGCTTCGCGGGAAATGTTTTCTTCCATCAATGTGCCACCGTAGTCGTTGGCCCCGGCGTGGAGGCAGAGCTGCGAGAGCTGGCGATTCAGCTTCACCCACGAAACCTGAATGTTGTTGATCGATCCGGCAAGCAGAATGCGCGCCAGCGCATGAACTTTCAAGTGCTCCGCGAGCGTGGGCCCGGTGCGCGCGAGTCCCTGCGCGAAGAGCAAAGTGTTCTGATGCACGAAGCCGAGAGGGACGAATTCGGTAAAGCCTCCGGTTTCGGATTGAATGTCGCGCAGGAGCCGCATCTGGCGCACCCAATGTGCGGGAGTTTCGCAGTGGCCGTACATAAGCGTCGACGTGGTGCGAATGCCGCAGCGATGCGCGGTGCCGATGACTTCGACCCATTGCGCGGTGGAAAGCTTGTTGGCAGAAAGCACGTGGCGGATTTCGTCGTCAAGAACTTCGGCGGCGGTGCCAGGCAGAGTGCCGAGGCCATTGTCGCGCAGCATGGAAAGATAGTCGGCCAGCGGCATACCCGTGAGTTCGACGCCGTAGACGATCTCCATGGGCGAGAAGGCGTGAATGTGCATCTGCGGCACGGCCGATTTGATGGCGCGCAGAATGTCGCGGTAATAAAACTTGTCGAGTTCGCGCGGCAGACCGCCCTGAATGCAGACTTCGGTGGCGCCGAGTTGCCAGGCCTCGCGGGCTTTTTGGGCCATGGTTTCGAGCGAGTGAAAGTATGCGTCGGACTCGCGCGGGCCGCGGCTGAAGGCGCAAAATTTGCATCCGACGAAGCAGATGTTGGTGAAATTCATGTTGCGGTTCACGACGTAGGTGACAATGTTGCCCGTAAGTTCGGCGCGCAGCATGTTAGCGGCAACCAGCAGGCCGAGAAGATCGTCGCCCTCGGCATTGGCGAGTGCGTAGGCTTCGTCGAGTGAGAGGTCGGCGCCCTTTTGCGTTTCGAGGACTTTCTCTAATGACGCACGAAGGGATGGAGCAACGCGCGGAGCGATGTCGAGCCAATCGAGCGAGGGAAAGGATGAGAGTTCGGTAGATGTGAGTTCGCGCACGGCATCGTTCTCCGTTAATACAGTGTAGCGCCTCCGCGCACGCGGTAAAAGC
>Ga0209169_10002234_pt1 | contig 11689 bp, 11 predicted proteins | sample HubBroMetageWRM4_FD_188346 | JGI IMG/M metagenome (GOLD analysis project Ga0209169, IMG submission 188346) | Warmed soil microbial communities from the Hubbard Brook experimental Forest, New Hampshire - Hubbard Brook CCASE Soil Metagenome WRM 4... | ecosystem: Environmental > Terrestrial > Soil...
CCACCTACGAGGCCCTGCACACGGCCAGCCGGGCCGTATCGGTGCTGCGCGATGGTCTTACCAGCGACACCGCGGCCAAGGCGGCGCCGAGCCTGCGCCAGCTTCTCGGCACCCCGGTCGTTGCCATCGCGGACCGGGCGGACCTGCTCGCCTGCCATGGATCCGACCGGCACGTCGAGGCGCTGGCCAGGCACCTGTCCGGGGTGGTGAGCTCCGGCCGCTCCCAGCTGCTTTCCGCGTCCGACCTCGGCTGCCTGCACGGCGGCGATTGCCCGATGCGGGCGGGCGTGGCGGTGCCGATCGCCGTGGACGGTGCGGCCATCGGCGCCCTGGCGGCGCTGGGTCCTACCGCCGACGCGGCGCTGATGCGGACGGCGGCGGAGGTCGCGAGGTTCGTCTCCACTCACCTCGCGCTCGCCGAGCTCGACGCCTCCAGGACCCGGACCGTGCAGGCCCAGCTGAACTTCCTGCGGGCGCAGATCAGCCCGCACTTCATCTACAACGCGCTCACCGCGATCGAGTCCTACGTGCGGTCCGATCCGGAGCGGGCCAGGGACCTGCTTGTCGGGTTCGCGGAGTTCATCAGGTGGTCGTTCCGCGAGCACAGCCAGTACGCCACGCTTGCCGAGGAACTGCGGTTCGTGGACACCTACCTGGAGCTCGAGCGGGCGCGCTTCGGCGACCGTCTGGCGGTCAGCCTGCGGGTGGCCCCCGAGGTGCTGCCGGTGCGGGTACCCTCGCTGGTGCTGCAGCCGCTGGTGGAAAACGCGATCAAGCACGGCCTTGAGCAGCTGACCGGAACGGCCAGGCTGCAGATATCCGCGGAGGACGGCGGCCATGAGGCCATCGTGACGGTCGAGGACTACGGCGTCGGCGTCGATCCCGCGCAGCTCGCCGACGTGCTCGCCGGGCGCAGCGGCGGTCAGTCCGTCGGGCTGCGCAACGTCGACGAGCGGCTCCGGGCGACCTTCGGCAACGACCACGGGCTGACCATAGAGACGGGGATCGGCGCGGGCACCAAGGTGACCATGCGGCTGCCCAAGTTCAGCCCGGCGGTGAGCGGCTCATGACCCAGCGGCCCACCGCGTCGGCGCTCGTCATCGACGACGAGGCGCCGGCCCTCGATGAGCTCAGCTACCTGCTGCGCAGCATATTCTCGTGCGCGCCTGTCGATGCCGCGCAGACTCCGGGCGACGCGTTCAGGTACCTGCAGGAGCGTTCCTACGACGTCGTCTTCCTCGACGTCAGGATGCCGGCGCTCAACGGCATCGAGCTCGGCAACGTGCTGCGCAGGTTCGCCACGCCGCCCGCCATCGTGTTCGTCACGGCCTATGAGGAGTACGCGGTCCGCGCCTTTGACCTCGGCGCCTGTGACTACCTGCTCAAGCCCGTTTCCCGGGCCCGGCTGCGCACCGCGCTCGGCCGGGCGCTCGGCCGGTCGCCCGACCAGCCGGATCCGCCGTCACGGGACGACCCGTCCGCCACGATCCCGGTCGAGATAGCCGGGCGGACCAGGTTCGTGCACCGCGATCAGGTGCGCTGGGTGGAGGCCGAGGGGGACTACGTGCGGCTGCACACCACCGACGGCAGCGCGTACCTGGTCCGGATGCCGATCTCGCACCTGGAGGAACGGTGGTCGGCCAACGGGTTCATCCGCATCCACCGCGGCTTCCTGGTGCCGGTCAAGCACATCACCGAGTTCTCCGTGACTAACGGCGTGCACGCCGTGACGGTGGCCGGCCAGTCGCTGCCGGTGAGCCGCCGCCACGTCCGTGACGTCCGCGACCGGATCCTGCGCGCCGGAAGGCGGAGCTAATCGTGCCCGCGGCAGACGCCGGCCGGGCCGCGCCAGACGCCGGCCGGGCCGCGGCAGACGCCGGCCGGGCCGCGCCAGACGCCGGCCGGGCCGCGGCAGACGCCGGCCGGGCCGCGCCGGAGGTTCGGCAGGGCCGCCAGCTCGTGGTGTGGCGGCCCGACCAGGCCCTCGTGCCGCACGACATGCCGGGGCTCGGCGACCTGCGGGACGACACCAAGCACGGCCGCCTGCTCGTCAGGTCGTTCGTGCACGCCCAGCTCGGCCTCTCCCTGCTGTGCCTCGCGCTCGCCCTCGCGGTGACCGCATCGTTCCCGGTGATCGCGGCGCTGGCGCCCGAGGTCACCAGGATCACCGTGGCGGGCCTCCCGCTCACGCTGATCGTGCTCGGTTTCGCGTTCTACCCGGTGCTGCTCGCCATCGGCTGGTTTTACAACCGCCAGGCACGCCAGCTCGAGGCCAGGTTCACCGAGCTGGTCGATCCGGCGGGCGGGGCGGGCGGGGCGGACCGGGCGGGGCAGCCACCCGATGCCTGACGCGTCCATCGGCGCGATCGCCTTCGTCACGTTGCTGACCATCATGGTCGGCGCGCGCGGCATCCGGATGGCGCGGACGCCCGATGACTTCATGGTCGCCGCGCGCCAGGTTCCGCCGGCGCTCAACGCGGCCGCGATCTCCGGTGAGTACCTGTCCGCGGCGTCCTTCCTCGGCATCGCCGGGCTCGTCGTCTCCCAGGGCCTTGGCTCGCTGTGGTACTCGGTCGGCTACACGGCCGGCTACCTGGTCCTGCTGCTCCTGGTCGCGGCGCCACTGCGGCGGTTCGGCGCGTACACGATCCCGGACTTCGCGGCCGGCCGGCTGGGCTCGCGCGGCCTGCGCCAGACGGCGACCGTGCTGGTCCTTGTCATCGGCTGGTTCTACCTGCTGCCGCAGATGAAAGGCGCGGGCATCACGCTGCAGGCGGTGCTCGGCACCCCGTACTGGGTCGGCGTGGCCACCCTTGGCGTCGTCGTGAGCTGCAACATCGCGATGGGCGGCATGAAGGGGATCACCTTCGTCCAGTGCTTCCAGTACTGGCTGAAGCTGTGCGCGATCGGCATTCCCGCGGTCGTGCTGCTGCTCGCGACCGGGCACGACCCGGCCCGTAACCTGTCTCCGGGTCACGCTCCGGTGTTCACCCAGGCGACCGTGGTCAGCGTGCCCCTGGCGACGGACTTCACCCTTACCCGCCCCACCGCGGTGACCGTCACCGGCCAGCTGGACCGGCGCAGCTATTCCGGCCAGACGGTGAGCCTTTGCGCCTGCCGTCATGTCGCGGGGGCCGGCACCAGGATCGGCTTCCGCGCGGATGCCCCGGTCCCGGTCAGCCTGGCCATGGCGCCGTCCTCGGCGCAGTCGTGGGATTCGGCCTTCCTGACCTCGGGCACCAACGGCGCGCACCCGCTGGCGGCGACCTACGGCGTCATCGTGGCCACGTTCTTCGGCGCCATCGGCCTGCCGCACATCCTGGTGCGGTTCTACACCAACCCGGACGGCGAGGCCGCCAGGCGCACGACCCTGATCGTGATCCTGCTGCTGAGCACGTTCTACCTGTTCCCCGCGATTCTCGCGGTGCTGGCCCGGCTGCACGCGCCCCAGCTCTACCTGTCCAGCGACTCCGACAGCATCGTGCTGGCCCTGCCGTCGCTGCTGCTGCCCGGGCTGCCTGGCGAGCTGCTCGCCGCGCTCGTCGCGGCCGGGGCCTTCGCCGCCTTCCTTTCCACCTCATCCGGCCTGCTGGTCAGCGTCGCGGGCGCGCTGTCGCATGACTTCATGCACCGCGGCGTGACCTCGTTCCGCTGGTGCGCGATCGCCGCCGGGGTGGTCGCGACCACGACCGCGCTGCTGATCGACCGGTTCTCGCTGGCCCTGCTCGTCGGCTGGGCGTTCGCGATCGCCGCCTCCTCGTTCTGCCCGCTGATGGTGCTCGGCATCTGGTGGCGCCGGCTGACCAGGGCCGGCGCGGCGGCGGGCATCGTGGTGGGCGGCGGCTCCTGCCTGGCCGCGATCATGGCGACGATGTTCGGCGCGGCGCAGGGCGGCTGGGGCGCGGTGCTGCTCGGCCAGCCCGCGATCTGGACGGTACCGCTGGCGTTCGCCGTGATGATCGTGGTGTCGCTGGCCACCCAGCGGACGGTGCCCGCCAACGTCGGCCAGGTGATGCTGCGCATGCACCTGCCGGAGGCGCTGAGCAGGCCCGCCTACCGCGCCGGCATCAGGTAGCGCGGGCCGGTGATAGAAACGCTGCTGCGGCCGCCAGTCGAGGCGGCCGAGGCGTTCGCCGATGACCCGGCCGCGGTCCTTTTCCCCGACGAGCTCGCCGTCGTCGCGACGGCTTCGCAGCGGCGCAGGCGCGAATTCGCCACCGCGCGCGGATGTGCCCATGCCGCGCTGGCCCGGCTGGGCCTGCCGCCGGCCGCCGTCCGCGCCGACCGGATGGGTGCCCCGCTGTGGCCGGAGGGAGTGGTCGGCAGCATCACGCACTGCAGCGGCTACCGGGCCGCGGCGGTCGCCCCCGCCGGTCAGGTCGCCGCCCTTGGCCTGGACGCCGAGCCCAACCGGCCGCTGCGGGCCGACGGCCTGCTTGACTACATCACAACCGAGCAGGAGCGTGCCCGGCTGGCCGTGCTTGCCGGGCAGGTGCCCGGCGTGTGCTTGGACAAGCTGCTGTTCAGCGCCAAGGAAGCCGTCTACAAGGCCTGGTACCCGCTGGCCGGGTGCCGGCTGGACTTCCGGTCCGCGGACCTCGTCATCGACCCGCACCAGGGCACGTTCACCGCTCGCCTGCTCGTGCCGGGCCCGCCGGTGGGCGGCTCGCCGCTGACCACGCTGTCCGGGCGGTGGCTCGCCGGCCGCGGGCTCCTGGTCACCGCGGTCGTGATCGGTGCCCCCGGCATCTCAGGGTGACCCGCGGTCGCTGCCTGTACTCGATCGGCTTCCTGGCGGGCTGGGTCCTGGTGCTGCTGCTCGTGGCCGGGCCGCTGCGGAACACCGGCAGGTACACCACGGGGACGTGCTCGACCTGAGGCTGCGGGCGGTGCCGGTCAGCGCCGCGGCCGCGATCTCCACCCTCACGGTGAGCCTGTTCTACCTGCTGGCCCAGATGGCCGGCGCGCAGGAGGCGGCGGCCCAGCAGGCCGCCGAGCGGCGCGCCGCCGAGTGGGAGGCAGCCAGGCAGCGGGCGGCCAGGTGGCAGGCCGCGGCGGAATTCGCCGCCGCTGCCGCCCGCGGCGAGGAACCATCGGTGACGGCCGGTGACGTCGACATGAAATCGGTGCGCGGCCTGCTCGACGACGAGGACGACGAAGGCGACGAGGACGCCGGCTACGGCCAGATCATGCTCTCCATGACCCTTGACAAACGACGCGAGCGTCGGCCGGAATAGGGCAGTGTTACCAGGGCCCGTTCGGCTGAATAAAAGTCTTTAATTCTTTATCCAGAACGAGCCGTGGTTTTACCCGGCGGGAAAGAGCATCGCGACCGAGGTTCCCGCCCCCGGTTCGGACTCCACCTCGACCCGGCCACCGGACCGGGTCGCGATCGCGCGCACCACGGCCATGCCGAGCCCGGCGCCCCGGCCGGCCGGTTTGGTGGTGAAGAACGGGTCGAAGATCTTGTCCAGGACATCGGTGCTGATCCCGGATCCGGTGTCGCGAACCTCCAGTCGCGCGCACCGGCCGGCCGGCCGGGCGCCGGCGGTGCCGTCGGCGTTGCACGTCCTGATCGTCACCGCGCCGCGCTTGCCTATGGCCTCCACCGAGTTGTCGGTCAGGCACGTCAGCGCCAGCTCGATATGGCCGCGGTCGGCGACCACGGGAACCAGGCGCGGGTCCAGCGAGTAGCGCAGCGTGATCCCGCTGCCGAGCCGGGCCGCGAGCTGTTCGCTGGTCGCCTCGATGACCTCGTTCAGCTGGACGACCTGAGGGCTCGCCAGATCCGGCTCGGCGAATATCATCAGCTGCCTGGTCAGCTGCGCGGCCCGCTGAGCGGCCTGGATGATCTGCCCGATGTCGTCGCGCACCTGCCGCCAGTCGTCCCCGTCACGCTGGTGCGCGGCGGCGGTCACGAACTGCGCGTAGTTCGCGATGACGGCCAGCAGGTCGTTGAAGTGATAGGCCACGCCGCCTGTCAGCCTGCCAAGCCGGGCCAGTTGCTGGGTTCGGCGCAACTCGCGCTCGAGCAGCAGACCGGGAGCGGCGTCCCGGCCGAATCCGGGCTCTGCCGAACCGTTGACGGCGGCGTCGTCGGGCCACGCCGTCGCATCCTCATTCCCCAAACCACTAGTCATCCGCGGCGCCTCTCGGGAGCGGTCTGGTTACTTTGGGTGTCTCAATATATACCAAGTGCGACGAGCCCTGGTGGCCAGAACCTGACTGGGGGGCGGATGGTGAAGAGCCTCGTATCGTGGGAATACTGGACCTGTAGGTGGGGATCGGGTCGATTTTCTCCGGCGAGATCGTCCAGTCCGGTTCAGGCGACGCGCAGACTACAGAGAGAGGTACGCCATGACCACTCTCCTCAAGGTCTCGCTGTACGTCTTCGCCGGGTGCGCCGCCCTCGGCATGCTGCCGGTGGCCATCCTCGCCGTCAGGGGACGCAGGCCCGCCGCGGTCCTGCTGGCGCTGGTCATCGCGGCCTACGCCATGTTCGTGCTCATCGCCGCCGCGGGTGAGCTGCATAATGGCTGACCGCCCCGTGACGATGCCGGCCGGCACGAGGCCGGCCCCCGACCAGTTCGCCGCGGGGTGGGGGGCGCGCGGTTACCTCACCCCGCTGGACGGTCCGGTGCACTGGATCGAGTTCGGTCCCGGCGCGGCGGGCACCCCGCCGCTGGTCTTCGTGCACGGCCTGGGCGGCTCGCACCTGAACTGGTGCCAGGTCGGGCCGCGGCTTGCGGAGGGCCGGCGGGCCGTCGCGGTGGACCTGCACGGGTTCGGTCTCACCCCGGGATCGCGGCGCCAGGCCACCGTGCAGGCAAACGCGCGGCTGGTTGACCGGTTCTCGCGCGAGGTAACGGGGACGCCGGTGATCCTGGTCGGGAACTCCATGGGCGGGCTGATCTGCGTGCTGCAGGCGGCCGCGAACCCAGACGCCGTCGCCGGCCTTGTGCTGATCGATCCCGCGCTGCCGGTGCCGCGGCAGAAACCGGACTGGCCGGTGACCGGCCAGTTCCTGCTGTACGCGCTGCCAGGCATCGGCGAGCTTGCCGTCCGGGCGCTGTCCCGCCGCCCGCCGGAGCTGGCCGTCAGACAGCTCACCGAGCTGTGTTTCGCCGACCCGTCGCGGGCCGATCCGGCCATGACGCAGGCGGCGGTCGCGCTGGCCCGCCGGCGCCAGGCCATGCCGTCTCGCGACGAGGCGCTGCTCGCGGCGGCGCGTTCGCTGCTGCGGGTGATCGGCAGGACGCGCAGCTACTGGGCGATGATGGCCGGGATCTCCGTCCCCGTGCTGCTGATCGGCGGCGACGCCGACCGGCTGGTGCCGGTGGCGAGCATGCGCCGGGCGGCCGCGCGCAATCCGCGCTGGGAGACGACTATCCTCGCCGGAGTCGGGCACACGCCGCAGCTTGAGGTTCCCGAGGTGGTGGCCGACACGATAGACGGGTGGCTCGGCCGCCATTTCGCCCCCGCGACGCCCTAGAGGAGGAACCGGACATGCGGCAGCTCACCGGGCTTGACGCCTCCTTCCTCGCGCTCGAGACCGCCAACACCACCGGTCACGTCGGCGGGCTGTGCCTGCTGGATCCGGCCGGCGCGCCGAGGCCGCTGAACCTGGCCCGGCTGACCGAGGTGCTGGCCGGGCGCATCCCGCTGGTACCTGTGCTGCGGCGCAAGCTGCTGAACGCGCCGCTCGGCCTGGACCAGCCGTACTGGGTCGACGACCCGGACTTCGACATCGAATACCACGTCAGGGAGATCGCGCTGCCCCGCCCGGGCTCGGACGCCCAGCTGACCGAGCAGGTCAGCCGGCTGCACGCCAGGCCGCTGGACCGCAGCCGCCCGCTGTGGGAGATCTATCTCATCACCGGGCTGGCCGGCCGGCGTGCCGCGGTGTACACGAAGATCCACCACGCCGCGATCGACGGGGTGTCGGGCACCGAGCTGCTCACCGTCCTGCTCGACCTCGCCCCGTCCGGCCGCGAGCTGCCCGCCGTCGCTCCGTTCCAGCCGGAGAGCCCGCCGCCCTGGATCGAGCTCGCGGGCAGGGCGGCCGCCAGGCTGGCCTGGCGGCCGGTGCAGACGGTCCAGCTGACCAACGAGCTCGTCAAGGTGCTGCCGACGCTGGCTCCCGCGGTGAGCACGCTGGTCGGCGGCATGCTCGGGCTGAACCGCGGCGACGGAGGGGTGATCGCGGGCGCGCCGGGACGGCCCCCGGCCACGCCGTTCAACAAGCCGATCACGCCGCATCGCAGGATCGCGTTCCGCAGCGTGGACCTGGACACGGTCAAGGCGGTGAAGAAGGCCTTCGGCGTCTCCGTCAACGACGTGGTGATGGCGATGTGCGCGGGCGCGCTGCGCCGCTGGCTCATTGCTCACGACGCGCTGCCCGCCCAGCCGCTCGTCGCGATGATCCCGGTCTCGGTGCGCGACCCGGGCAGCCGCGGGGCGCTCGGCAACAAGGTGTCGGCGATGCTGGCCGGGCTGCCGACGAACGTGACCGAGCCGGCCATGCGGCTGGAGATCGTGCACGCCGCGACGGAGGTCGCCAAGGCCAGGCAGGCGGCGATCCCGCAGGGCCTGGTCGATCAGATCAGCGACTTCGCCCCGCCGGCGCTGACCGCGCGGGCGGCCCGGGTGATGGCCGCCACCGGCCTGCTGCACCGGCTGCCGCCGTTCAACATCACGATCTCCAACGTCCCGGGCCCGAACGTGCCCGTCTACCTGTGCGGGGCCAGGCTCATCGCGCACTACCCGGTGTCCGTCGTGGCCGACGGCCAGGGCCTGAACATCACCCTGGTCGGATACCTCGGCCAGCTGCACTTCGGCCTGGTGGCCTGCCGCGAGCTCGTCCCCGACATCGATGTGCTGGCCGGCTACCTGCCCGAGGAGCTTGCCCTGCTTGCCGCGGCCGCCGAGACCCGGGTGATCGGCTGACGCGACGGCGCGCCGCGGGAGGCTGGCCGTCAGGATTCCGGGGCGTTTAAGGCGTGTGCCTGATGATGTGCCACAGGTACAAGTCGCCGTTGCTGCCGACGGCGGCAAGAACGGTGCCGCTTGGTCCGAATGCGACCGACTGGACGTCGTGGCCTGCGGCGCCGGCCAGGGTGCCGGCCAGAGCACCTGTTGCGTTCCACAGGTCGACGTTGGCGGAACCGTCGGCGGTGGCGACGATGCCGTCTGGCCCGAACGCCGCTGAGTCGATGAGGCCGTCCACGGGAAGGGGGAGGGACGCGGTGCGCTTCCCGGTTGCGGCGTTCCACAGGTCGACGGTGCCGCCTTGGTCGGCCGTGGCCAGGGCGTCGTGTGCTTCGAACCCGATCGACACCACGCTGGCTCCGGAGTCGGCGAAGGAGACTGTCTGCCACCCGGTTGCGGCGCTCCACAGGCAGATGCCGTTGTCGGGGTCGAGGGCTGCCAGGGTACCGCCAGGTCCGAACGCGAGCGAGGCGATTGGGACGCCTCCTGGGACTTGGGCGCTGCCGGGGAAGGCGAGGGTGCCGGCGGGTTTCCCTGTTGTGACGTTCCACCGGTAGATGTTGCCGCTGGCGGCGCCAGCCGCAAGGGTGTCACCTGGTCCGAATGCGATTGAAAGAAAGCCCTGCACCTGCGGGGCAGTGAGAGTTTTGATGCGTTTCCCGGTCGCGGTATTCCATAGGTAGATGTGGTTGCTGCCGTCGACGGTCGCGAGGATGCCGCCTGATGCGATCGCGGCCGACTCGAACCCGACGTGCGTAGGATCGGTGAGGGTCGCCGTGAGTGAGCCGGCTTCCGGATGCGGGCCGGCCGCCGGCGGGGACGTTGCCGGGTGTCCGGGCGTGGTCGCCGGGTGCATGTCGAGCAGGACGGCGGTGACGGCAGCCAGGGCGACCACGGCACAGGCAGCCGCGGCGATCAGGACCCTTCTCCGCGGGTATTTTCGCCGCTGAAGCCCGGCAGCGGGCGCGATGGCCGTGCCTTGCGTTCGTGCATCGGGCCGAGTCACGGGCTGCCGGGCCACGTCAATGACGCTGTCGACGGTGCTGTCTTGCGTCGGCTCCGGCGCGGCGGGGCGTTCTGGTCTTCTTGCGGGGACCGCGCCAGGCTCCGGAGCCGGGACCGTCGCGGGAACTCGCTCCGGCGCGGCGGCCGCGGTCGGATCGCCGGACGCTTCAGGGGGAATGAAGCGCGCCAGCAGATCCCCCGGACTGGGGCGGTCTGCCGGTTCCTTGGCCAGGCAAGCCCGGATTATCTCGGCTAGCTCGCCGGCCAGCGGGCCGAGCTCAGGCGGGTCGTTCAGGATGTGGTTGATGACCGCCGGAATGGTCGGCGCCTCGAATGGGTCATGGCCGGTCGCGGCGTAAGCGAGGACCGTGCCGAGGGCGAAGACATCGCTCAGCGGAGTCAGTTCCCCGCCGTGCAGCTGCTCGGGCGACATGTAGCGAAGAGTGCCGATGACGGCGTTGGACCCGGTGAGGTCGGTGGTATCCGCGCCCCTGGCGATGCCGAAGTCGATGATGCGCGCCCCGTCGTCGGCCAGGATGACGTTGCCGGGCTTGAGGTCCCGGTGGATAAGCCCGCGGGCGTGGATCGCCTCCAAGCCCTCGGCGAGTGCCGCCCCGAGCTCGCGTACCGCAGCTTCGCCGAGAGGCCCGCCTTGGGCGATGGCGTCGGCAAGGGATAGCCCCGGAATGTAAGCAGTGGCCATCCACGGGGAATCGGCGTCGGGGTCCGCAGCGACGACCAGGGCCGTGTGGAAGCCGCCGACCTGGCGGGCAGCAGCCACCTCACGGGCGAACCGACGGCGGAACCCCGGGTCCCTCGCGTACTGCGGATGCACGACCTTGATCGCGACCTTGCGCCCGCCCGGCGACGCGCCCAGGAATACCAGGCCCATGCCGCCCTCGCCAAGGCGGCCCAGTAGCCGGAACGAGCCAATCTGACTGGGATCGCCGGCCTGCAGCCGATCCACCCGCCCCACCTCCACGCGACCCATGGAACCCTGTAAGGAGGGTACTTCAAAGTGCCACCCAGACATTACATACGCACACAGAGCTGAATATATCGTTCGGCAGTCAGCCCGAAGACAAGTCATCATTACCGCAAAGAATGGCGTGCCCCCGCGGAACTGTCGGCCTTTACAGCGAGGTCGGGCCGCGCCAAGATGGCCGTTGCCGCCCAGACAGAACCACCGCATATGTGTGGCAGTCATGGACGGCTACGATCGCGCCGACGGCAGCGCATATCGGCTGATCTCGCGCGATGACCCGGCCGACGATCATCGCGTAGCATGAATGGCGTCCAGAGTGGCAGTGTCCTGATCGCCGAATCGGTTCGTCAGCAAGATAGCTGGTTGATCGCTACGGGCGGAAACAGATCAGCCTGTTCTGAAACACCTGCGGCGAGCGGGCTAGCGCAGCGAGTCTTTGGATGGCGAAGGCGTGTCGCCACGGCTTCCCCTCGGGAGTGTGACCCGTCACGATCGGGCGGCATTCGCAGGCCGTGGCTTGATCCGTCTTTCTACGTGATCGCTGCGTGCGGATACGCGAGTGGCGGGGTGGTTATGGCCGGGTGGGTATGGATCGGGCCCCGGATCCGGCCGGGGTTTCGTCGAGCCAGTCGAGCATCCGGGCGCTGAGCAGGCGCTGGGCGCCGACCTGGCAGTGGGCGCCGGCGCCCTCGGCGTCGGTGAAGCTGGCCA
>Ga0209169_10002240_pt1 | contig 11673 bp, 12 predicted proteins | sample HubBroMetageWRM4_FD_188346 | JGI IMG/M metagenome (GOLD analysis project Ga0209169, IMG submission 188346) | Warmed soil microbial communities from the Hubbard Brook experimental Forest, New Hampshire - Hubbard Brook CCASE Soil Metagenome WRM 4... | ecosystem: Environmental > Terrestrial > Soil...
CTATGGCATGCAGGTGGCCGATGCACTGGATAAAGCGCATCAGCAGGGGGTCGTGCATCGCGACTTGAAGCCGGGCAACATCATGCTGACCAAGAGCGGGGCCAAGGTACTGGATTTTGGGCTGGCGAAGCAGGCGCAGACCAAGAATGCGAGTTCCAGCGCACTGACCGCCATGACCACGCCCAAGGCGCTGACGGTGGAAGGCACGATCGTTGGCACGTTTCAGTACATGGCGCCGGAGCAAATCGAGGGCGCGGAAGCTGATGCACGCAGCGATATTTTCGCGCTGGGCTGCGTGCTGTATGAGATGGCCACCGGCAAGCGAGCGTTTGCGGGCAAGACGCAGGCCAGCGTAATCGCTTCGATTCTGGCGACGGAACCGGCGCCGCTCTCGCAGGTTGCGCCCATGACTCCTCCGGCTTTGGGGCGGCTGGTTCGCTATTGCATGGCGAAGGATCGCGAAGAGCGCATCCAGAGCGCGCACGACGTTAAGCTGCAATTGGACTGGATTGCGGAAGGCGGCTCACAGGCGGGTGTCCCCGCGCCGGTTGTGGCCAGGCGGCGAACCTCGCAGAAGCTGGCGTGGATACTGGCCGGCGTGGCGCTCACGGCTGCGATCGTATTTGCGATTGGCTTCGTGTTGCGTGCGCCAGTTCCGCCGCATCCCTTGCGAGTCAGTATTCTGCCGCCGGATCAGCACAGTTTTGAGCCGCTGAGCGTTGCGCTTTCGCCCGACGGCAGCAAGCTGGCATTTGTGGCAAACGCCGCGGGGATGGCGGCGCAACTGTGGGTCCGCCCACTGGATTCAACCGCAGCCCAGCCCTTGGCGGGGACCGAGGAAGCCAGCTTTCCCTTCTGGTCGCCAGACAGCAAGAGCCTGGGATTTTTTTCGCAAGGCAAGCTTAAAGTCATCGACGCCAGCGGCGGAGCGGTGCAAACACTGGCTGACGCTTCCGACACTCGCGGTGGAACATGGGGAGTTGAGGGGACGATTTTGTACTCGCCGAATCCAACTTCTCCCCTGCTTCGGATTCCGGCGGCGGGTGGAACCCCGTCCCCGGCAGTGGGTCAACAGAAGGAAGTCGCCGCGCCCACGGCGGGAACGGTAACCGCGTCGCAACGCTGGCCCGCATTTCTGCCGGACGGACGGCATTTTCTTTTTTTCCAGTTCGTGCGCAACGCATCGGCCGGAACAAGGGGAAGTATTCATCTGGGCGCACTCGATTCGCAGCAGGACACGACCTTGGTGGGTGCGGATTACCGCGGTGAATATGCGAACGGATATCTGGTTTTTGTTCGCGGCGGAAATTTGATGGCGCAGGGTTTCGACGAGAAGAAACTCAAGTTGTCCGGGAATCCCGTTCCCATCGCGGAGCAGATCCGCGGCGACGCCCGGGGCGGAGCTGCATTCTCGCTCTCCCATGACGGCAAGTTGGTCTTCGTAGGCGGACAGGCAGCCACTCTCGACTTGGCGTGGTACGACCGTAGCGGAAAGAAAGGCGAGGTCATTGATAGCGGGACATTTCAAGATTTGCATATTTCTCCGGATGGAAAGAAGGTGGCAGCAGCAAAGGCTGATGCCAATGGACACCTGGAGCTTTATATTTACGACATAGTCCGCGGCACCAAATCACAGTTCAGTTTCTCGCAGTCGAGAGATGACGATCCCACCTGGTCGCCGGATGGAAACACCATTGTTTTCGATTCCGGGCGCAATGGGCGGATTGACCTATACATCCGGCCGGCCAATGGCTCCCGCCAGGAAGAGCTTCTCTACCACGATGATTCGGACAAATACCCAGCCAGTTGGTCTTCCGACGGCAAGTACGTAGCTTACGAAGACCTGGTCAATGGCCACTACGACGTGTGGGTGATGCCGATGTCCGGCGATCACAAGCCGTACCCGTTCATTCAAGAGAAATTCAATACCCGTGACGGGGTTTTTTCGCCGGACGGAAAGTGGATGGTTTATGAGTCATTCGAGACCGGGCACAGCCAGGTTTATGTCGTGGCGTTTCCCAAAGCCGGGGGCAAGTTTCTTGTCGGGGACGGGATTGCGGCAGTATGGGGCAGCAACGGCAAAGAGATCCTTTACCTGGACGACCATGCCCGCATGATTTCAGTGGAAGCCACGGCGCACGGTGACAGCGTCGAACTGGGTAAGCCGCAAACTCTGTTTTCCACGCAACCCGTGGGCCCCGGCCTGTTTGAGGCCACGACCGACGGCCAGCGCTTTGTGATGATACAGGCCCCGATACAGAATTCATCGAACCTGACGCTGGTGGTGAACTGGCTACAGGAACTCAAGAAATAGCGATATGGCCCATTAGTGGGGTTGACATGGTTCCATGGTGCCATTACTTTCAAGCCGTGAAGGGTTGGACCATATCCCGTTGGCAGATTTTGCTGCTTGCGAGCGTACTTGTCGCCATCCTTTTGATCGTGTTAATTCCTGATCAGTGGGACCTTCCCCCTACCGCTTTTCAAGGTGGGACTGCGCCACTGGTGATTCACGCACGAACCAGTTCCGGGCCGGCATTGTTGTCGATCAGTGTCCCGGTTAGAGTTTCGATTTCCCCGGAAGTTCAACAATCCGGCGGAGATTCCTCACTACTTTCTTCGCAATCGCCTTCTCTCTCAGTATTGATTTCTCTTCGTTGCTGACGCTTCGCCGCGCCATGCCACAAGCTTGCTCCCATTTTTTGGGGCAAGAAGGGGCAGCGCGGCGACAAGCCAGGCGGTCCGAGGGGAACTTCCTGCGTTTTGCTTGCGCTGCCCATTTTTCAACTTTATCCGAAAAGAGGAGATAGAGATGATTGGCACCCAAGAAGTGCATATTGAGAGTGTTGCCGCGTCCCTGGAGGTGATTGTTTCTGCGATGGGGCTGACACTACCGGACATGGTGGAATTGTTCGCGGCGGGCGTGACGGTCACCGACCTGTTGGATTACGCCGAGGCCGTGAGATCGAATCGGCTGAATTGAACAGCCGGAGGGCAGGTTCCCGGAGCGCTCGGGTCCCGGGAACCAGTCCTTTTCAAACGAAGTCACGGGTACAATAGGGCGAGGGTACTTGGCCCATGTCCTCTTCCCGCACGGCTAGTCGAGTTTCAGTTGAGATCCCGCCGGTTCCGCTGACTATTGAGGGTTACAGCGTGCTGCATCAGATGATGCGGTTGCGCTGGCCAGCGTGGCGTGCGCTGAGTTCCGCGCTCAAGAGCGAGGTCGTCCAAGAAGCCAGCGAGACGCTGGCGAAGATGGAGCAGAATGCTTCCGGTCAATCGGCGCTCTATTCATTGCTGGGACACAAGGGCGATTTGATGTTTGTCCACTTCCGGCAATCGTTTGCGGAGTTAAACCAGGCGGAGTTGCAACTGGCACAGCTTAAGCTGAGCGATTATCTGGAGCCGACAACGTCGTATTTGTCGATGATTGAGCTGGGGTTGTATGAATCGACAGTGAAGACCTACAACGAACTGGCGGAGCGAGGGCTGGAACCGCATTCGGAGGAATGGAAGCAGGCCATTAACGAAACTTTGGCGCGGCAGCGGGAGGCGATGCGGTCGCGGCTGTTTCCGCAGCTTCCGGCGACCCGTTATCTGTGCTTTTATCCCATGGACAGAAGGCGGGGAGAGAATCAGAACTGGTACCGGGTACCGCTTGAAGAGCGGGCCCGGCAAATGAATGAGCATGGGATGGTAGGTCGGCGTTATGCGGGCGAAGTGAAGCAGATCATCACCGGATCGATTGGCTTTGACGATTGGGAGTGGGGGGTGGATTTGTTTGCGGACGATCCGCTGGTATTCAAAAAGCTGATCTATGAGATGCGCTTTGACGAAGTGAGCGCGGTGTATGCGCTGTTTGGACAGTTCTATGTGGGGTTGCGATGCGCGTCGGGCGAATTGGGCGGATTGCTGAGCGGGCAGACGCCCAAGGGCGATGCGGCAAAGCGTTAGTTCAGCAAAGTCCTAACCACAGAGGGCACAGAGGACTACAGGGATGCCTTCTTCTCGACCGAGTTCCCAGGAGAATATGAATGGCGACACTTGGACTTATAGAATACAAGGATGCGAGTCCGGAGGTGCGAGCGGTTTATGACGACATCATGGCCACGCGCAAGACGGACTGGATCAATAACTTCTGGAAGGCGATCGCGCACGATCCGGTGACATTGAAGCGGACTTGGGCGGACATCAAGCAGATTATGGGGCCGGGAGCGCTTGATCCGCTGATGAAGGAAATGATTTATGTGGCGGTGAGCGTGAGCAATCAGTGTGATTACTGCATCGCTTCACATACGGTATCGGCACAAAAGAAAGGTATGACGGACGCCATGTTCAAAGAGTTGATGGCGGTGGTGGGCATGGCGAATGAGACGAACCGGCTGGTGGCGGGATATCAGGTGGAGATTGATGAGCAGTTTAAGGGTGGGCGTTAGCCGTCGCGTTGTGTCACGGGCTGACGCGAAAGACCACGCCGCAACCTTGTTCGCTGGTCAAGGCGGAGCAATTCAGGTTACCTCCTGCCACCGTGGTCCCGTAGAGATCCCTGTCTTTCATCACAAGACTCCCAAAAGTGTCGAAACCGTCTGACCCTCCCTGGAAGTAATAGAGCACGGTGTTAGCCCAGTTCTCTTTACGACTTAAACGAAAAATTACGCCGCACCCGAATTGGCAATTGCCTTCACCGCCGTCAGGCGTCGTCCCATTGGTTGTTGATATCGAAATTGCAAGTTGCGGTCGTGTTGGGAATGGTTGCCTGAAGGAAGTATTCATTCGGGTTTGTCGAGGTCGAGTAGTACAGGGCATAGTGATCTATCGTATTGTTGGGATTAAACTTTTGGGTCTGTGGCTGCGCGAAATCGAAGGTCCACGTCAGCGTTGAGTTATCTGAGCCAACGTTCAACGTGAAGGTACTTTCCTCCAAGCAGTTGTCTATCCCGTCTCGATTTCTGTGCCCTCTTCGTAGTCGTCCCAGGTTTCTACGATCATGTAGTCCAAGGGGTTGGAGGGGCCATAATACGCGCCGCTCCCACCGTAGGAAGAACCATTCCACGTCATTTCTTCCCATGTGCTGAGCCACGTCTCGCCACACTCCTGGCTCGTAATTCGGTCGCTCCACCAGCGCGCCATGCAGTCGTCGAAGCCCTTGTATACCCCTCCCATCACGACGACGGTTTAAGACTGGGCGTTGGTCGCTCGTCGTTTGCCAGTTGCCGTTTTGCGCCGTGCAAACTTGAACTCGTGGCGTTTCATGTCTACGCGGCGGCCGCGAAAGGTTACGCCCTCGGCTTCGAGGCGCAGGCGCTGCTCGATGGCGGAATCGCCACGCAGTTTGATCTCTCCTCCGGCACCAAGTACGCGCTGCCAGGGGAGTCCGAAGGCGGAGCGCAAGACTCCAACCACCTGACGTGCCGCTCCGGGATAGCCGGCGGCGCGAGCTACGGCGCCGTAAGTGGAGACCTTGCCGCGAGGAATTTTGCGGATTGCAGCGATGATGCGGGTTCGAATGTTGGCGGAAGTCACAGAGCGATCCAGCCTGCTCGAATCAGCCACAGCGAGACAAAGGTAACCAGCAGCCACAGGGTCACTCCCTGCAAGAGCGGGCGGTGTCCCACTTCTTTCAGGGTAGTAACGGAAATGCCGCTGCCGATCAGATAAAGAGTGACGGTCAGGCCGATTTTTGCGAGTTTGACTAGTGGTCCGTAGGTGGCTGCGCCGGCGGGCAAGTAAGTGTTGCAGAGCGCGGCCAGGCAGAAAAAAGCGATAAACCAGGGCCACTGGATTTTGGCTTTCGCGCCCCTCGCGACTGCGGTTGCCAGGGCGATGGGGACGATCCATAGGGCGCGCGCCAGTTTTACCGTGGTGCCGACGGCCAGGGCGCGAGCGCCGTACTTGGCAGCAGCGCCCACCACAGAACTGGTGTCATGAATGGCCAGGGCGGCCCACAGGCCAAACTGATTTTGCGTCAGATGAAGCGCAGTGCCGACGAAAGGAAACGTGAGGAGCGCCACTGAATTGAGTACGAAAACGGTGCCGAGCGCGACGGCCATTTCTTCGTCGCTGGCGTGGGTGATGGGGCCTACAGCGGCGATTGCACTGCCTCCGCAGATGGCGGTGCCGGTGGAAATCAGAAATGCGGGCTTCTGCTCTACTTCGAAGACCTTCGCCAGTGCCATACCGGCGAGCATAGTGAAGCTAATGCTGAGCAGAGTGTAAAGAAATCCGGAGCGGCCGACACGAATGACTTCGTGCAGATTCATTCCGAAACCGAGACCCACCACCGAGGCTTGCAGCAGATAGCGGGAAAGCTTGCCCGCACCGGCCCGGTAGGGATGGACAAATCCGAAACTAGAGAATCCCAGTCCGAAGACGAGACCAAGGGCGAGAGCTATGGGCGGAGACAGAAATCCACTGGCGGCTGCAATCAGGCCGAGGAAGAAAACGATTTTCTGTATCATGCGGAGTCGATGGGGGATCGGCGCGGGAAAAGACGTCGACGCCAAGCCCGCCTTACGCTGCCGAGCCTTTGTAGGCGTCCACGGCCTGCTGCTCGTTGTCGTAAACCTCAAAGATGGTCACCAGTTTGGTGACGTTCAGCAAATCGCCTACACGCTGCGTCAGGTTGGCCAATTTGATGTGCCCACCGGCGCTGTGGGCGGTGGTGTAGAGAGCCACCAAGGTCCCCAGGCCGCCGCTGTCGATAAAGTTGATGCCGGATAAGCTGAGGACGAGATGCTTCTTGTCGGTGATCAGCTTTTTGACAGTGTCACGCAGAAATGCAGATTCCTCGCCAAAAATGAGGCGACCGGCGCAGTCTACAATCATGACGTTGTCGACCAGCCGGGTACTTAGCTTCAATTGCACGTAGGCCCTCCTGTGGTCTAGAAAACCAATTGAGAAGCCTACCTTGGGTTCACTATTTACGCAAGGACTTCGTGTTGGGCGGGCCGCGCGGAAGGACGGCGGCAGCGGCCAGCATCACGTATAATCAAGGCTTCCGCATCATGAGCTATCAAGTCCTGGCGCGCAAATACCGTCCGCAGAAGTTCTCCGAAGTCATCGGTCAGGACCACGTTACGCGCACGCTGAAAAATGCCCTGGAACAGGGCCGAACCGCCCATGGGTACATTTTCAGCGGCCATCGGGGCATAGGAAAAACGACTATTGCGCGCATTCTGGCGATGGCGCTCAACTGCCGCTCGTCCGACAAGCCGGTGACGGAGCCGTGCGGAGTGTGTGAATCGTGTACCGAGGTTCGCGCGGGGAATTCGGTGGATGTAATTGAGATTGACGCCGCCACCAACCGCGGGATTGATGAAATTCGCGAACTGCGCGAGGCTGCCCGCTACCGTCCGGCGCGGGACCGGTTCAAGATTTACATCCTAGATGAAGCCCACCAGATCACGGATGCGGCGTTTAACGCGCTGCTGAAGACGCTGGAGGAGCCTCCCGGGCACGTGGTCTTCATGCTGGCCACCACGCAGCCGGAGGACATTCCGCAGACGATCCGGTCACGCTGCCAGAATTTCAGCTTCCGTGCGGTCCGTTTCGAAGAAATTGTGGGACAGCTCAAAGACCTGGCGGGACGGGAAAAGATTGAGGCTGACGAAGATGCGCTGGCGCTGTTGGCTGAAGCTGGGGACGGCTCGATGCGAGATGCGCTGTCGATTCTGGACCAGGCGATCGCTTCTTCAGGCGGTCGGCTGACGGCGGATGCGTTACGGCAATTGGTGGGGACTGCGCCGGCGGGAGTGCTGGAAGAAGTGATGCAGGCAGTGGCCCGCAGCGCGAGTGATGAAGTACTGAAATTGGTGGACCGGTTAATCAGCGAAGGCCATAGTCCGACCCACTTTGCGCGCCAGATGGTGCGTTTTCTGCGGAACACTGTAGTTGCAAAGATTGCGGGCGGAGATTCTTCCCTGCTGCAGATTTCCACCGATGAACGGCAACGGGTATCGCGAGTAGCAGAATTATTCAGCGAAGAAGATTTGGCGCGGCATTTGCAGATCATGCTGCGCACGCACGGCGAACTCGGATACCGGCAGGAACAGCGCTTTCATCTCGAGTTAGGACTGCTGAAGATGGCACATGCGCAGCGGCTACTGCCGATCGAGCAGTTATTGAGCGAAGCAGCAGCGAGCGGACAGCGGCCGGGAAAGCCGTTGGCCGTACCGGACGTGAGGAGACCCGAGATTGCGCCGGTGAACAAAGTACAGAACCAAGTTTCTCCGTTTGCGGCGGATTCGGCGCGGAAGAGTGGTTCCAAGCCACAGCTTTCCGTGGAGGAGGGTCCCACGGCAGCACGGGTGGTAATGGGAGCGGCAGCGCCGGCAGTGGTGGAGCAACCGGATCCAGAGGAGTCAGTTGAACCAGGTATGGGACTGGCGCCTACATCTCAGCCTGAGGAACTGCGCAACGCTGTCCTGAACGCACTGGCAAATCAACCGATGCTGGTGACGCTGCTGGAGAGTGCGGAGTGGGGCGTTGAGGGGAATGAACTGGTCATTAAAGTGCCATCATCGGCGAGTGTGATCGAGATGTCGCTATCAGCGGATGCGCGACGACTCATGGTGGCGACGGCCAGCGGAGTTCTGGGACGTCCGGTGAAGCTGAAGGTTGTGCCCAGCGGGAAGCCTCCCGTGGCCGCAGGCGCGGCGCGGTCCAACGGCGGCGGTCGCAGTCGGGTGGAACAAGACCCGGTAGTGCGGCGGATGAAAGAGAAATTTGGGGCGGAGATCAGGACGGTGATTGATTACAAAGAAAAGCGGTAGGAGCTATTCACAGCAGAGGACGCCGAGACGATCGACGTCGAGGAAAACTTGATCACAGAGAGCACAGAGGAAAACGCACAGAGGAACGGATGAGTGGATTCAATTTGCAGGAGATGATGTCGCAGGCCAAGCGGCAGTACGAAGTTTTGCAAAAGAAGATGGAGGAGACTGTAGTAGAAGGCTCTTCTGGCGGCGGCAGTGTGTTGGTCAAGATGGATGGCCGCAAACAGGTTTTGAGTGTCAAGATTGATCCCGAAGCGGTGAAGAGCGGCGATGTGGAGATGTTGCAGGACCTGGTAACGGCGGCGATCAACGGCGCGGGCCGCAAGGTAGATGAGGCCATGCAATCTACGATGGGCGGCATGCTGGGCGGAATGGGAATTCCGGGATTGTGAAATCGAGCAATTTAGCGATTGGGTAATTTAGTAATCGTGTGGCAGAACTGCCTGGCTATTTTCAATTTACACAATTACCAAATCGCCCAATTACTTAATTCCTATGTCCAAATTTGCTGAGCCGATGGTGCGGTTGATCGATGAGTTGAAGAAGCTGCCGGGAATTGGCAGCAAGACAGCGCAGCGGCTGGCGTTTCACATTTTGCGGAGCAACGACGACGACGCGGAAGCGCTGGCGGCGGCGGTGCGCGATGTAAAGGCCAATCTGCGGCTGTGCTCTCTCTGCAATAACATTACGGACGTTGATCCTTGCGTTTATTGCAGCAGTGCGACGCGGAATCAGCGGCTAGTCTGCGTGGTGGAGGAACCCACGAACATTGCCGCCATTGAAAAGACACAGCATTTCAACGGCGTGTATCACGTGCTGCATGGGTCGATTTCCCCGCTGCATGGGATCGGACCGGAGCAGCTACGGATTGCGAACCTGATGCGGCGCGTTGACGACGGCCAGGTTGACGAAGTGATTCTGGCGACCAATCCGACGGTGGAGGGTGAGGCAACGGCGACCTATCTCTCGGGACAACTACGGCGAGCCGGGTTGCGTGTGACCAGGATTGCGATGGGAATTCCGGTGGGAAGTGACATTGAATACGCCGACGAAATCACCATGCTGAAGTCGATCGAGGGGCGAAGAGAGCTGTAGGGGCCGGCTTCACCGCATCAAACGGGTTAATTACTTCAGGGCAAATTTGTATACGGTTCCATTGCTTGAAGCGCCCCCGAGGTTGGTGGTGCCGTAGAGCGATCCGGTCAGGAATAGAGGGGGAGCCAAAGGCATGGCGCCATCTTTATCTCCACCCTGAAAGATATGCAGCAGCGAAAACCCGCTCCGGCTCAACTGAAAGAGCGTTCCCATGCCCGCGGTGTCGTTGCTGCCGCCCGCTGAGGTTGAGCCATAGAGTACGCCGGATGCCTCCGCTGTAATGCCGGTGGGAAAGGCTCCATCGGTGGCGCCGCCCTCGAAAGCGTGCAGTACTCTGAGCTGGCCGCTGGCGGTTAGTTCAAAGACGGTGCCACAACCATCTCCATCCCCCGATGGACAGTCGTCGCCGCCTTGTCCCGTCACTCCAAACAAATTGCCTGCGGTATCCCTTAACAGATTGCCGGTCGGACTTGAACCAGTCGCGGCTCCTCCGCAAAAGCTGTAAAGGACGGTTTCATTACCCGCAGGATCGATCCTGAAGACAGTGCCGCCCTCCTGGGCACATGCGCCGCCGGCCAGGGTGGTGCCATAGAGATTGCCTGCGGAATCGAGAACCAAAGACCCTGCTAGGTCCGCGCCATCGCCCGGACCGCCAAAATTGTGGAGAATGGTTTCATGACCTCCAGTATCAAGCCTGAAGACAGTCCCTGCACCCTAGGTGCCGCCACCCATTGTTGTTCCGTAGATGTTGCCTTGCGGATCGAGAATCACGCCCGCATAGGGAGCTGCGCCATCGGTTCCGGCCTGAAAGCTGTAAAGAACAGTTTCATTGCCCGCAGTATCGACCTTATAGACCGTCCCGCACCCAGCCGGAGTGCAGCCTGAGCCGCCCAGTTGAGTTGTGCCGTAAAGATTGCTGGCCGTGTCCAGCGTCAGAGGGCCGCTGGGGTTGGCACCGTCAGGAGAGCTCGCGAAGTTGTGGACGACCGTCTCACGCCCGCTGGCGATCATTGTGAAGACCGTTCCATAGCCAAGTCCCTGATTGGTATAGCCATAAGCGCCTCCGTGGTAGGTAGTGCCATAACCTGAGCTTCCAGCGACGCTAAGGCCACCATCAGGGTTTGCTCCATCGGGGGCGTCTTCAAATGAATAGAGCAGAGTAAAGTCCTGCGCATGGATCCAAGTGGCTGAAGTGATGAGCATTATAAAGGCGATGGTGATGAGAATGGTCTTCATAAATCTCCTTGCGGGGCCATTCGGGCGTTATCTCTTAGCTCGGGGATGGTGATTTCTGCACAAATCTAAACCTACGGGCAACTTATCGCACCAAAGGGAGATACCGAGCAATAGGGTGGCTTACCTAACTTGGAAGAGTTTTCTACTGAGGCGATCGCGATGCGGAAATCGATGGGAGGCCGGTGGAGTTGTAGCGGCTGAATCTGCCACACGTAGTGTTCAGTATGCGCAATAAATTTCCTCGCAACCACGTTTTCGTGGAACCCCAGGCCCGGCTTCCGACCGAGATAACCCCTTATCCATCCGTCAATTATCTGCATTTCATTAAGTAATTTATTGCCGCCGACGGTTGGAAACAGAGTTGCACCGCTTGGCCCGTGCTCGTGCATTCATAAGTTTTGGGTTGGCGCGAGGATCGCATCCGAACAGATCTGGCCCGAAACTGGGCCGGAGGCGACATTGACGCCGACATGCGCCGCGCTGCGATGTAAATGCATCACAACCGACGCTATAAGGAACCGGGCGAACCAGCCCGGTTTTCTTTTTGGCAGGGATTAGAAACTAGCCG
>Ga0209169_10002241_pt1 | contig 11669 bp, 13 predicted proteins | sample HubBroMetageWRM4_FD_188346 | JGI IMG/M metagenome (GOLD analysis project Ga0209169, IMG submission 188346) | Warmed soil microbial communities from the Hubbard Brook experimental Forest, New Hampshire - Hubbard Brook CCASE Soil Metagenome WRM 4... | ecosystem: Environmental > Terrestrial > Soil...
CCATCGGCTCGGGGCTGCAGGACATGCAGGGCTTCCAGCTCATCATGAACTTTCTTGTCCTGCCCATTTACTTCCTTTCCGGAGCCATGTTTCCGCTCGCGGATCAAAAGCTGCCGCTGCGCATCGCCACCGGAATCGATCCGCTCTCGTATGGGGTCGATGGCCTGCGCTCCGCGCTTCTGGGCAGCTCGTTTCACGACCAGTTCACGGACTTCATGGTGCTTGCGGTGCTCGCGACCATTCTCATGATCTTTGGCGCGTGGCGCTTTTCGAAGATCGAGATCTGATTATGGCCCGACCCCGCAGCGAAGAGGCTCACGATCGCGTCCTCCGAGCGGCGCTCGACCTGTTTGGCGAGCGCGGCATCGACGCGACGAGCATGGACGCGATCGCACAATCCTCCGGCGTGAGCAAGGCCACGATCTACAATCACTGGCCGAACAAAGAGGCGCTGCTGATCGACGTGATGCTGATGGTGAACGGTCTCGGCCGCGATCCGGAGGATGTGGACTCGGGCGACCTGTGCAAGGACCTGGCCACGGTGCTCACGCGTCGTCCGCCGGACGAGTTCGATGCCGCGCGCAACAGGATGATGCCGACAATGATTGCGTACTCGGCGGTGCACAAGGAGTTTGGCGAGGCCTGGCGTCACCGCGTGATGGAGCCCTCGCGCGTCTGTCTGAAGCGCATTCTGCGCCGCGGCATCAAGCGCGGACTGCTGCCGTCGTCTCTCGATCTGGACATGTCGATGGCGCTGCTGCTGGGGCCTGTGCTGTACGGACACATCCTGCACAGAGTCGATCTGGCCGAGTCGCGCGACTTTGGCAGCAAGGCGGCGGAGACCTTCTGGCGCGCGTATGGAATCGGCGATGCGGGCCTTCCCATCGCAGTTGCGCACGAAGGGCGCAATTTGAAGCGCGGAGAGGCGAAGAACATTTCTGCACGGAGTTGAGAGGCGCAGGGAGTTGAGGAGCAAATGGCGATGGAAACTGCGATTTCAGCGGATGGAACGGAGATAGCCTTTTGGCGCGAGGGTTCGGGACCTCCCTTGCTGCTGGTGCATGGCGGCGTTTGCGATCATCACGCGTGGTACTTTGTCGTTCCTTTGCTGGCGCGTAAATTCACGGTGTACACGTACGACCGGCGCGGACGTGGCCAGAGCGGCGACACTCCGCCTTATGCGGTTGCGCGCGAACTGGACGATATTGCGGCGATGCTCGGGGCGATTGGCGAACCGGCGCATCTGCTGGGGCACTCGGCCGGTGGAATCCTTTCGTTGAAGGCGGCGGCGCGACGAAGCGATCTGTTGAGTTTGACGCTCTACGAGCCGGCGTTTGTGGTGGACGGAGCGCGCGATCGGCCGGGGCCGGAAGTGCTCGAGAAGATGCAGTCGCTGCTGGCCGCCGGCGATCGCGACGAAGTGATCCGCATGGCGATGCGCGAAACCCTTGAGCTGCCGGAACACGAGATAGCGGCAATGGCGCAGGGACCCGGATGGGAGCATCTGCGCGCTGTGGCGCATACCGTTCCTTACGACTGGATGCTTTGGGACGAGCGACTGGACGCGGCGAAACTGGCCGCAATGCGCACGCGGACGCTGCTGCTGATGGGTTCGGAGAGCCCGTTGTGGCTGCAGATGGGCGCAAAGGCTGTGGCTGCCGCGCTGCCCTGCGCGACGCTGGAAGTGCTTGAGGGCCAGGAACACTCAGCAACCATCACTGCGCCGGAAATGTTTGCGCAGGCTGTGATTCGTTTCGCTGAAGAATGTTGAAAATTCGGATCAAGCCGGAACGCGCAAGGCGAGCACTCAATCGCGAGCTCTCAGTTGCAGCAGCGCCGTTCAGTAATCTTCCTTGTGATGCCTGTGGACCACGTAACGGCCGACCAGCCAGCCCACCGCGCTGCCGACCAGAACGTCCGACGGGAAATGCTGGCGCGCAAGAACGCGCGAGATGCTCAGGCCTGAAGCCAGTCCGTACGCCGTAATCTTCGTCATGTAACCCGGATATTCCGCGGTGATCACTGCCGCGGAAGACCACGCGATCATGCTGTGCGTGGATGGAAAAGAGGAATCGAGGCCAACGCTGGTTTGAAAAAACCTGCCGTGGGCGCCGTCGATCGCTGGACGCTCGCGCATGGAGACGGCCTTCATTACTTCGTCGACGACCAGGCTGTCGACCATCGCTTCGCCGCCGAGGATTCCGGTTTCGGTTGCGTGTTCGTCGTGATGAATGTGGCCGAGTCCGTAGATGATCACGGGCGCAGCCACAAAGCCGCCCAGCAGGCCGCTGGAGGCGGTCTGAGCGTGGCTGTTCAGCGATGAGTCGTCGAGCTTCGATGAATTCATCGCCTGATGGTCAACCGTCATGGTAACCGTTGTCGCCAGGCCCAGTGGAATCAGGTAAGCAAGGTCACGTTCGCGGATGCGCGCGGGGCTGGTCCAGATGGCGGCCTGATCTTTCAGAATATTCAAGGGCGTGGCGCGGAGCGTGACGGTATTCTTGTCGTCCGGCCTGGCTGCGGCGGGCTTTGCGGATTGCGCTTGCGGCGCATCCGGCAGAGCCGAAGCCGATTCGGTCTGCATTCCCGATGGCGATTGCGCAGCGGCTACGCTCAAAAACGCGGCAACGATCGCTGAGGTTACGAGGAGCATTCCTGTTTGCAAAGAACGCAGCCAACGTTTATCGAAGCCAGCTTGCATTGAACCTTTCTCAGATTGCAGACGAATGTTCGCGCGTCTCTGAGATTAGGTTATCAAGCCCTTGCGGGTCGGCGGACATCGCGCCAGGACATGCTTGTGCGGGGTCCCTGAAGTTCGTGGAAGAACAACCGCAGACGCCCTTCGGCTTCGCTCAGGATGACAGCAATTATCTTTAGTAAGAAATTCTGGGACAGGACACTAAAACTGGTTGCATAATAGCCAGAGGCAACCACAGAACATCCCTCGGGGGCTAAAGCCCAGTGTTTTTGCGGGCTTCACGGCACGGGACCCAGAGGGTACCCCGCCGTGCCCTTTCAAAGCCAGATTTATGGAACCAGTTCTAGTCCTCGCGCAGAATGCGTGTGGGTTCGACCCATGCCACGCGCATGGCCGGAGCCAGCGAGGCCAGCGCGGCGACGACCAGAATGAGCAGGACAACGCTTGCATAGGTCGCCGGGTCGAGCGGGGAAACGCCATAGAGCATGCCGGCGAGGAAGCGGCTCAACCCCAGGCCTAGAGCGACCCCGGCGATGCAGCCGATCAGCGCGAGGCGCAATCCCTGGAAGAGAAAATGCAAAACGATGTGGCGGCGCAATGCGCCGAGCGCCAGGCGCACGCCGATCTCGCGCTGGCGCAGACGACCCAGATAACTCAGCGTTCCATAGAGGCCGATGCAGGCGAGCGAAACAGCGGTTGCCGCGAACATGGCGAGCAGCATGGTGCGCAGGCGATTCTCCGACGACGCCTCGCTAAGATGCTCCTCGAGGGGCATGAAGGCGTAGACGGACCGGCCTGGTTCGAGCTCATGCACTCTGCGGCGAACTGCATCCGCCATCTGCATCGGGTCGCCATGGGTGCGGACAAGGTAATTCGGAAAGGGATTGGGCGCGCTGAAGCACGAGTAGACCGTGGGGACCGGCTGTGTATTCAGGCCTTCCTCGCGCGCATCGGCAACGATTCCGCGAATCTGGCCGCTGGGCTGGAAATCGCTGTATGCGACCGCGCCGAGGTGACGGCCCATCACTGCAGCGTTGTTGAGATATAGATTCACAAAGCTGCGATTGACCAGGACATCGCCGGCGCTCGATCCATTCGCACAATCCTGGCCTGCAAGCAGTGGAATCTTCACGGAGTCGAAATAGCCAAACGAGACATAGCGGCTGTCAGCCAGAATCTTGTGGCTGGGATCAACCTGCCCGTCGATTTTGAATTCCAGTTGATAGAGCGAAGGAACTCCCGGCAACATGCCCGCCGTGGAAGCAGCCTCAACTCCCGGCAGACTACGCAGCCCATCGAGTGTGCGATCGATGCGCCGCAAAACGGCGTTCATGTCCGACGTTTCGCCCCAGGAGCCGCTGATCTGGAACGTCAGAACGTGGCTGGGATCGAATCCGGGATAAACGCGCGCCAGTTGCTGGAAGCTGCGTAGCAGGAGCCCCGCGCCTACGAGCAGAGTGACGGCCAATGTCACCTGAACCGCTACCAGCGCCGACTGGAGCGGGCGGCGTGTGGAGGCCTGGGTGCGGCTGCCTTGCGCAAGCGAGCGAGCAAGCCCGCGCCGCGTGCCGCGGATCGCCGGCAACGCACCGCACAGCAACGTGGTCACCATCGCCGCAGCCAGCGAGTAGAGAGCCACTCTCCAATTGAGCGCGATTTCCTCAGCGCGCGGCAGCGTGGCGGCGAGCCTGTGAAAGCCTTGCGCCGCGAAGGCGGCAACGGTGAGGCCGGCCAGCGAGCCGATCATTGCCAGGGCCAGCACTTCTGTCAGTAGCTGCGCAACGATGCCTGAGCGCGAGGCTCCCAGGCTGAAGCGGATGGAGATTTCGTGCTCGCGTTCGGCGGTTCGCGCCAGCAGCAACGCGGCAATGTTGGAACAGGCGATCAGAAGCAGCAGCGTCACCGATCCATAGAGCAGCCACAGCGAGTTGCGCACGCTGCCTACGATGACTTCTTTCAGCGGTTGTGTTTCCACATTGAGCTCGGCGTCAGGTTTGGGGAATTGCTTTCCAAGTTGGCTCTGCACGGTGGCCAGGTCGGCGCGCGCCTGCGCGAGCGTTAATCCCGGTTTCATGCGCCCGATCACGGTGAACCAGGTCGCATCGCGGCGCACGGCGTATGGAGCGTCGGGCGGGCTCGGCGCCCACAGATCCACGACGCGGTTGGGAAAATCGAAGGACGCCGGCATGACGCCGACGATGGTGTAGTAAAAGCTGCCGACGTGAAGCTTCTTGCCGATCGCAGCCGGATCGGCGTGGAATCGGCGCTGCCAAAAACGGTAGCTGATCAGGACTGCGTCCGGGCCGCCCCAGTGTTCTTCCTGCCAGGTAAAATCGCGCCCGAGCATCGGAGAAACGCCCATCACCTGAAGAAACCGCGGCGCCAGCAATGCCTCGGTCGCTTTCTCCGGCAGCGGGCCGGAGATTTCGGACAGGTCGTCGGTGTAGTAGCCGCTAATGGCCTGAAAGGTCGAATTCATCCGGTTCCAGTCTTCGAGACGCACCGGGGCAACGAAATGATTGGCGTCGCGGCCTTTCGAGTCGTGCTGATAAATCGCCACAAGCTGGTCGCCGTTTGGAAACGGCAGCGGCTTGAGAATGATGGTGTCGATGGCCGAAAACACCGCACTGTTGGCGCCGATGCCGAGCGCCAGCGTGAGGATCACGGCAAGCGAAAAGGTCGGCGACTTGCGCAGGAAGCGCACTGCGGCTTTGAGATTGGCTAGAACTGCTTCAGCAAGTGCGGAGATGTGGATTTCGCGAACTGTCTGCTTGACCTGCTCGCGGCCGCCGAATTCGATCAGAGCCTGGCGGCGTGCCTCTTCCGGCTTCATCCCCTGCGCAATGTAGGCTTCGGTGAGCGTCTCCACATGAAAGGCGATCTCGCGATCAAAAGCGGTGCCTGGGTCGTCCCGGCGAAAGAGCTTGCGAAGAATGCGCGTCAGCCAGTTCATACTTTCCTCGTAGAAGCTGTCTTAAAAATGGTCTTGCGTTGCAGAAACCGTGCCTCAGGGGCTAAAGCCCGCCGCTCTTTTTTGCGCCTTTTGCGGCACGACTAAAGTCATGCCCTGTTACAAAGCCGTTTATGAGACTGGTCCTAATGCGCTGTCTGCAGAATGCTTGCCACGGCCTGCGACAGGCGATCCCAGGTTTCGGTTTCGGCGACGAGCTGCTTGCGGCCTTTCGCCGAAAGCCGGTAGAACTTCGCTTCGCGTCCGTTTTCCGACTCGCCCCAGTCGGCGGCGAGCCAGCCGCGCTTCTCCAGCCGGTGAAGCGCGGGATAGAGCGAACCCTGCTGCACCTGCAGCACTTCCTTCGAAATCTGGCGAATGCGCTGCGCGATTCCGTAGCCATGCACAGGCCCGAGCGCAACGACTTTGAGGATGAGCAGGTCGAGAGTTCCCTGCAGCAGGTCGGCTTTTTCGAGAGGCGCCACTTGATGTCTCTCCTAGACAATCTACCTATACGAAAACGATATGTAGATTGTCAAGGAGAGAGATCTGCTGAAACGATTCTCCGAGCAGCTGAGAACAGTGTGCGGGGGGAATGCAAGGGTAGTTTTTCGGAGCAAATCCGGATTCGCACCTACCTGGATGCGTGGTACCAGCGCAGAACGCGGAGGGCGCGCAGGGTGTTCCAGCGGCTTGCCCTGGCGACTTCGGTCTCCATTTTCAGCGGGATTTCTTCGGGATGAAGCAGGTTGAGCGGCCAGCGGCCATTCTGATGGCGGCGTTCAATCACGACTTCGACGGCTTCATCCACGCGGCTGTCGGGCCTGATTCCTGCATTGCGCAGATAGTCGAGTCCACGCAGCACGTCGTAGTGCCAATGCATCGGATACGAAAAGCGCAGCCAGTGTTTGTTAATAACCTCGCCCGTGCGTAGCGAGCGGAACATGCGGCGATCGAGCAGATAGTTTTCGGCCTTCTTGCGGGCCCTGGTGATGGCCGCGAATTTGCGTCCAGATTTGTGAACTGTCCGCTCGTATTCGAGAAGCCCTTCAAGGACGCAGATGGTGGTATGGAACGATGAGCGGCGGCTTTTGGGCGCTTCGCAGTTCCAGCCGCCGTCTTCCAGTTGCTCATCGAGGAGTTGTTTTGCGAGTGCGTGGTTCGGCTCTTTGAAATAGGCGCCGATGCCGAGAATTCGGCCGTTGATGCAGGGCTCGGTTTCGCCGTGAAGGAAAGGCCGGTTGTTGAGAGGCTGGAAAACGAGCCCCTTGTCGACGCGGTCGATCATGCGGCGAGCCTGCTTGCCGGCGGGGTCGAGACCGAGATCCTTCAGGACGACGAGGCTCCAGAGCGCGATCAAGTCCCAGTGACGCCCACCGCCCCAATGGCCGGCGCGGGATTGGCGGGCAAGGAGCGCGGCTCCCCAGCCTTCGGTTGCAACGCACGACCGCTCGGCGGCAATCGCCTCGGGCGCTGCATCGATGAGGTCTTGCATCACCTGCCAACGAATGGCCGGATCGGAATCGAGGAGCCACTTGATGTGCGCGGGCCGGGGCGCGTAATCCTGGCGCATGGGTTTTTTATAGCATGGGAATCTTCTGCCGCCAGCCAGTGCGCCGGGCGGCAATCAACTTGTTTCTTTGAGGTAGAACTCGGTGTAATCGAGGTAATTTTTCGCGTATTCAAGGATCAGGGCCCGGTCCTTGTCGGTGAGCTCGCGGCGCATTTTGGCGGGGACGCCGGCCCAGAGCGTCCGCGGGGGGACGACCGTATGTTCCGGCACCACCGACCCGGCGGCGACGATCGATCCGGTCCCGATGCGGCAGTCGTTCAGCACGCGCGCACCAATGCCGATCAGGCATTCGTCTTCAACCACGCAGCCGTGGACGGTGGCATTGTGACCGATGGTTACCCAGTCGCCGACGACGACCGAATAGAGATTGCGCTGGCCGTGAAGGACGGCGCAGTCCTGCACGTTGGAGTTGGCGCCGACGCGGATCGAGTGGACATCACCCCGCAAAACGGCGTTAAGCCAGACCGAGGAGTGCTCGCCAAGTGTCACATCGCCAATGAGTTGTGCGGAGAGATCGACGTAGCAGGAGGAGTGGACCTGGGGCGTGCGGCCCTGATAACTGCGGATCATGGGGAAAGCCCTTTCAGGGGCCAGTTTACGGCATTTCCCCGGAGGGGGCGGTTGAGCGGGCGCGAGGAACGGGCGGAGGCGGTCGCTAACTTCAGGAGGATATTCCCGAAATGGCATTCGCACAGGCGGCATTCGCGCAGGGAAAGAAAAACTGCCCTGGAAATGAAGCTATGTAAATGTCAACGCAAAAGATAGGTGCGTTTTCCTTGACCGGGAAGTCGCAGTTTACGTTATCATAGAGAAGGCCATTTGGCGGGTTTGGAGGTGGGATTTCTTGGCAGAGGTTCGCGTACAAGAAGGCGAGCCGCTCGAAAATGCGCTGCGCCGGTTCAAGCGGAAGGTACAGCAGGAGGACATCATCAAGGAAGTGAAGCGTCACTCCTACTATCTGAAGCCCGGTGAAAAGCGCCGCGTGAAGGCAGCATTGGCACGCAAGCGGAATCGCAAGAAGGCTCGCAAAGAGGCTGACTAATTTCAACAATGTGACAACCGTGGCGCCCCGGCGATCTTCGGCATTTTGGACCGCAGATTTCCAGCAGTCAAACAGAGCCGGGGCGGCCTGTTCAACTTAACCGATTCTTTATCTTCGATCCACGCGCGAATCGCGTGCTAGAGTGATTCAAGTCTTCCGGCCGATTCGGAAGAAAATAAAAATTTGCCGCCGAGCTTTTTGCGGCCCGGGCCCTTGTTATGCAAGTACGTAAGAAGACAGGGAATCGGGAGCGGCGGCTATTTGAGATTCATGGCCGATTTCGTCGACTTTTCCTGCTTCAGGGAAGCCGGCCATGGAATTCATCGATAGGGTGTTGACGTGTAACGACTGCGGCGCCGAGTTTATATTTACGGCGGGCGAGCAGTTATTTTTCTACGACAAACAGTTCAAGAACGACCCCAAGCACTGCAAACAGTGCAAGGCCAAGCGCGTGCGCGGCGGCCCGCGGGTGCGCTCGGAGACTCGGACCACATGTTCGGAGTGCGCCTCGGAGACGACGGTGCCCTTCAAGCCGACGCAGGGCCGGCCGGTGCTTTGCCGGTCGTGTTTCCAGAAGCAGGGTGCAAAGCCGACTCCTGCGGGCCAGCCTCCGCCAGAGGGCGCGCCCGAACCTACTCCAGACCGGAGCTGAACAGCAGATCGCCTTTGAATCCGGAGGGGAATCCGGCATTGCGCAGCAACGTGGCAAGTTGCGCCCAGTGGCGCTGGCTGTGAAGGAGCGCGTGTCCAAGAACCTTGCGGTGGGTTGGCCTGCTCGCCTCGGGCGGAATTCCCGGGCGATCAAGAATCAGCCGCTCGTCCCAACTTTTGCCGGGGTCGTTCAGAAGGGAGCGGAAGTTTCCCACCGCTTCGAGATGCAGATCGAACAAAACGTCCAAGGGGCCCTGCGGCCAGTCGTCCTTGTTTCGCTGCGGCAAGCCCGCAAGGCGCTGGCTCCAGAGTAGATCTACGCCCCAGATGTGACGAACCAAGGCCTGAACGTCAGCGGTTCCGCCGATGCCGCAGGGAAGCGAAAGCAGCGCTGGATTGGCGTCCAGGTGAGCCTTCCAGAAGTTCGCCGACTGGCTGCTCCATGCGAGCAATTCCTCGAATGTTATGGCTGGGATCATGGTGTCCTCGTCAGGTCGTAGATGTCCGTGCGGGCAGGTCCGATTCTCTGTGAATGGTTGCGAATCGAATCTTTTTCGGGGCTCAATCCAAGGCGGAGCAGGCAAGCAGATCGCCCAGGAAGCCGGACGGAAGCCCAGCCGCGCGCACGAGCGTCGAAAGCTGCGCCCAGTGGCGCTGGCTGTGGAGCAGAATATGGGCAAGCGCCTTGCGCGGAGAGGGTTTCGGCGCCTCCGGTCGACGCCAGGGATAATGCACGGAGCATTCATCCCAGTTCATGTTCGGGTTTTCGAGAAGTGCGCGGAAGTTTCGTATGGCCGCAAGATGCAGATCGAAGAGCGCGTCGAGCGGGCCGGTTGGCCACACGTCATAATCGGTCACCGGCAGGCCGCAGATGATCTGGCTCCAGACCAGTTCGGCTCCCCAGATGTGGCGTACGAAGGCCTGCACGTCCGCATTTCCGCCAATGCCGCAGGGAAGCTGAAGAAGTGCCGGGTTTGCGTCGAGATGTACCTTCCAGAAGTCAGCCGACTGCTCGCACCAGCCCAGCAGTTCTTGAAGCGTGATCGACGGCGTCATCGCGCCCCTTTCAAAGCGCGATGGCCAATGTCGCGCCGGTAGTAGATGCCTTCAAACTCGATTTCGGCCAATGCCTCGTAGGCCCGGCCGAGCGCCTCTTCAAGCGATGCGGCCGCGGCCGTCACGCCGAGCACGCGTCCGCCGCTGGTTACGAGCTGAGTGCCCACCCTGGCCGACCCGGAATGGAAGACCTGCACGCCGGGCACGCGTGCCGCAGCAGACAGACCCGAAATGGGAAAGCCGGTCTTGTAGCTTCCCGGATAGCCTGCCGAGCTGGCGATGACGCAGGCAGAGGCTCCATCTGACCAGCGCATCTTGACCTGATCAAGCTGGCCGTCGATGCAGGCCTCGAGGGCTTCCACCAGGTCGGACTCGAGGCGCAGCAGGATGGCCTGGGTTTCGGGATCGCCGAAGCGGGCGTTGAACTCAAGCACTTCCGGGCCGCGTGGGGTCATCATCAGCCCGCAATAGAGCACGCCCACAAACGGCGTGTCTTCCTCTCGCATTCCGCGAATCGTCGGCTGCGCGATGTGGTGCAGAATCCACCCGGTCATGCCCGGCTCAAGCAGCGTGTCGGTTGAATAAACGCCCATGCCGCCGGTGTTGGGACCGGTGTCGCCCTCGCCGATGCGCTTGTGATCCTGCGCGGGCGGGAGCGGCGTCACATTGACGCCGTCGGAGAGGCAGAGAAAGCTGATCTCGTCGCCTTCGAGGAACTCTTCGAGCACCACCTGCCGCTCCGTCTCGCCCAGAAGCGCGCCGGTAAAGAGCCCTTTTGCAGCCTCGATTGCGGTTTGGCGCGACGGGCAGATGAGCACGCCCTTGCCGGCGGCCAGGCCGTCGGCCTTCACCACGATGGGCGGATGAAACATCTCGACAGCTTTTTCAAGCTCGTCCGATGTGGTGCAGACCGCGTAATTGGCCGTGGGAATGTTGTGCCGCTGTAGAAAGCGCTTGGTGAAGCCCTTGCTGGACTCGAGCATGGCCGCTGCGCGCGTGGGTCCGAAGACGCGCAGGCCGTGCTGCTGCAAGAGATCCACGATCCCTAGCGAAAGCGGCAATTCCGGACCAACAATGGTCAGTCCGGGCTGCTCTTCGAGCGCCACACGGAGGAGCGACTGGACGTCCTTCAGGTCGGCGGGGACGCAGCGGGCGATCTCGGCTATGCCGCCGTTGCCGGGGGCGCAGACAATTTCGGTGACTTTCCGGCTGCGCTTGACCGCCCAGGCCAGCGCATGTTCGCGGCCTCCGGAACCGAAGATCAACACTTTCATGGGGGCTTTCCTGCTCTCGCTTCCTTGGATGGCTGTGGGGTGCGACTGGATACCGAAAGGTTATCTGAGCAAAGCTGGGGCGGGAAGTCAAACCCGGCGAACCGGAATGCGCAGCATCGCTGCTCCCCTATACTGATGCGTGACGGGCGCGGGGGTCGCCGCTCCGGCTAGCGGGAGAGTTGCGCAGTGGTTGATCGCCGCATCAAGCCGTACTTCGAGGAGCGGGCCGAGCTGGCGCGGCGGGCGGAGCAGACGCGCGCCTTTCGTCGCAATGAAGCGATCGGCCTGGTGCTGATCGCGCTGGCGATTCTGGTTTTCTGGCTCTTCCGCACCAACCCGAAGTGGATCTTCCCGCCCGGCTGGTGGCATCCATGACGATTGCATCGAGCAGCCCCTTGGTTGAGAGCACTGGCCCGTTAGCGGTG
>Ga0209169_10002242_pt1 | contig 11660 bp, 9 predicted proteins | sample HubBroMetageWRM4_FD_188346 | JGI IMG/M metagenome (GOLD analysis project Ga0209169, IMG submission 188346) | Warmed soil microbial communities from the Hubbard Brook experimental Forest, New Hampshire - Hubbard Brook CCASE Soil Metagenome WRM 4... | ecosystem: Environmental > Terrestrial > Soil...
AACCGCAAATGGCGCAAACTCTGCGTGAGCAATAGAAAAAATAATCCAACCGCGGGAGCCAGATAATGGATCAAGGTCCAGGTTTCAACCACGTTCCCGGCGATTACGACTCCGGCCATGATCAACGGTAATCGCATCTTGCGGTCGGCAAACACCCACGGCAATGCTAGCAACGGGAGCGTGAATACCGGTCCTACAAAAAATTCCCAAAGCATTCCTGCCCTTCGCGCCAGGCGCAGCGCGAAACCTGCCAGCGTCGTTCCTGCCTGGTAACTGCGAAGCTCCCAATTGACATAAAAGTCGCGCATTTCCGCATGCCGGTACATGGGCTCAGGCCGGGGACTTTCCCAAATGAAGTAAGGCGCGACGGCATAAGTCTGCCGGTTTACTTGATAGGGCATTACAAAAGGATTGCCGGTGACGCGCCAAAAATAATATCCAGTCGCGATCGCGCCAGCCGCCAAAATCAAAAACAATGGTAAAATCACGCGCTGCACAAGCCTTCCCAAATGAATCTTCTTCCGAGAAATTAGCCTCACCAGCGCCACCCCGATTGGCAGGCTGAAAACCATACCCTCATAAGGACGTGTGTTGGCCAGAATGATCAGGCCCACTCCCAACAGAAGCGAATCGCGGACGCGGAGATGCTTTTCGATTCGCGGCCATGCCCCAAGAACAAGCATTCCCGCGAGCGCTGGAAGAGAAGTGCCAAAGTACGAGTTCATCCAATAACTGAGTAATGCCAGGTGGAGTACTGCGAGAATGGCGCCGAGCAATGCCCAGTGCGCCGGAACCCATGCCTGCAGCATCCAGCATAAGCAGGCGCACATGAGCGCGGTGGCGAGCAACTGCCCGATCCATGGATTGCCCAACAACTGACCAGCCGCAAGAATGATGCCCTGGCCCGGAGGGTACATCGACATGTAGGTCGGCTGTTGAATGATGTGAAAACCTTCGAAATGAATCCACATCGGATGCGGAGGATTCGTGAGCCTGCCATGGGCGAAGGTGTCGGCTGCCAGCAGATGACTGAATTCGTCGTGCCATGCGGGTTGGGGCACACCCCAAACTGGAATCAGCAAAACACGCACTGCCAGCGTGATCGTGCCCATGGCAAAGACGGCCAGATTTTTTCTGCGAGCCAACCGGCAGAAAGGACTATTCCAGGAGAGAAAGAGCGGGAGCTTACGCCGCGAAAGAAAAATGAGGGCGACGGAAGCGATCACCAAGGCCAGTTCGATGACCGACAGCAGCCAGGGGGCGAACTCAGCGTAGAGTTTTTCGAGGAGTGCCAAGGCTATCCGCGTAGTGTATCTCAGGCCGGGAACAGGTTATGGATTCGCGGCGTTGGAGTCTGCCGAAACATGCGCTGTGTAAGGTGCTAATTCCGGCGCAACGGCGTCCCCATTGATTTGCCAGACGCGCCGCGTGGCGAAGTAACGCACCAACTCTTGATTTTGTGTTCCCATGTCCCGGGCCCATACGATTTTAGCGTTGTCGATATTGGCGTCGTTGGAAACCCATTCGTGATCGACGTCGTGTTCAACTCCACAGCTCGGCTGATAGTCCACAATTACCAGATGCTGGCCGGGTAAGGCTCGAAGTTGCTGGACGATCGCTGCCCGGTCCAAGTTTCCGCGCGGCCACGCTGGTTCGATGGGGGCGTGGGCTGCCGCCGCCCCGACCCGCAGCAGAATCATGCCACAGCTTAATGCCACGATCATGCGGATCAGTGCCGCTCCTTTGGCGGAGTTTCTTCCACCCCAGAGCTGCAAATGCCGCATGCATTGCAACAAAATTAAATAGAGAAGACCCGCCGCCGGCGCGAAATAGTGCGGGAGGGTCCATGTTTGCGGCACCAGTCCAGCCACGAAAAACGCAAGGGCAATCAGCGCGAAGCGCATGCGCCGGTCGCGCAAAATCCAGGGAAGTGCCAGCAGAGGCAGCGTAAGCAGCGGGCCCAGATAGAAGTTCCACCACGAAACGAATTTATCTGCACTGCGGCGAATTGCCCCAGTCAAGGTTTGATTGGACTGAAACTGAGCCAGTTCCCAACGGTAAAAATCCCGTATCACCCGGTGGTGATACTGCGGCTCCGGGCGAGCCTTCTCCCATAAAAAATACGGTGCGGTCGCGTAAGTTTCCCGATTCACCTGATACGTCATGCGAAACGGGCTGCCGGTAACGCGATCGTAGTAATATCCGGTCGCAACTGCGGCCAGCCCTAGCAGAAGCACGAGGGGCAAAACCACGCGAATCCATGTCCGCGGCTCTCTCCTCTCTCGGAAAAGCCACAGACCCATCGCAACCGCGAAGGGCACGCTAAACAACAATCCCTCGTAAGGACGGCTGTTGGCGAGGATCGCCAGTCCGGCGGCCATGAGGGACGCGTTCCATACTTGATTTTTCTGCCGGCGAATTCTGGGCCACGCGCCCAGCACCAGTGCTCCTCCAAGGGCTACTATCGATGCGCTCCAATATCCGTTCATCCAGTAACTCATGATGCCGAGGCGCAACCCCGCCAGCACTGCACCCAACAGAGCCCATTCCGGTGGGAGCCATGCCTGCAGCATCCAACAGAAAACCGAGCACAGGGCGCCGGTGATTAGAAGTTGCCCAATCCACGGATGACCCAGGATTTGCCCCGCGGCTAGAACCAATCCTTGCGCGGGCGGGTACATCGACATGTACGTCGGCTGCTCGATGATGTGAAAGGTCTCAAAATGAATCCACATCGGATGTGTGGGATTGGTGACCCGCCCATGGGCGAACGTGTCGGCGGCCAGCAGATAGCTGAATTCGTCATTCCAGCGCGGTTGTGGCACTCCCAGAACCGGGATCAGCGCGACGCGCACGACGACTACTCCGGCTCCCACTACAAATATCGCGAGTGCGCGCCGCCGCGCCAGCTGCGCAAAGCAGCGTCGTAGCGCTTGAACAAAAGAGGATTGGTGCGGAGCTGGGGTGCGCCGCCGGTCAAGAACTATAAGCAGCCCGGCGCCAATCATCAGCGTCAGTTCAATGATCGCAACCAGTGCAGGCGCGAGCCGGGAATATGTATGTAAAAGAAGCCCCATGCCGGGAGGCGTGATTCGGGGATAGAGCCGAACCCGCTCGACACAGCTTACTTCATCGGACAACTTCGTCGGGTCAGTCTGCCGGTTTACCTGGTCGCGGCTTACTTCGCGCCGATTTCCTCGAAGAGGCCGTCCATGGTCTGAATCATCTCATCGTCGACGACGCGGTTCTTCGAGATGGCTTCCTTCAGCGGAATCGAGATAATCTTATTGGCACGCAGGGCGGCCATGCAGCCGAATTCGCCGCGATGGACCATGTCGATCGCGCCCAATCCGTAGCGCGTCGCCAGAACGCGGTCGAAGGCGCTGGGCGAGCCGCCGCGCTGAATGTGTCCGAGGACCACGGCGCGGGTTTCGAAGCCGGTGCGTTTTTCGATTTCTTTCGCCAGAGTATTCGCGATGCCACCCAACTTGGCATGGCCGAATTCGTCCTTGCCCATGTCCTGGATCACGGGAGCGCCGCCGCCCGCCAAAAACTTTGCGCCCTCAGCGACTACCACGATCGAGAAATACCGTCCGCGCTCGTGTCGCTGGCGTAGCGACTCGGCAACTTTGTCCACATCGAAAGGCCGCTCGGGAATCAGGATCGAATCTGCGCCACCCGCCACGCCGCTATAGAGAGCAATCCAGCCGGCGTCGCGTCCCATGACCTCGACCACCATCACGCGGTTGTGCGCTTCTGCGGTGGTGTGCAGGCGGTCGATGGCTTCGCACACGATGTTGCAGGCCGTGTCGAATCCGAAGGTAAAGTCGGTGCCGCTCAAGTCGTTATCGATCGTTTTAGGCACGCCGACGACTTTCACTCCTTTTTCGTGGAGCTTCTGCGCCACGGAAAGTGTGTCGTCGCCGCCGATGGCCACCAGCGCGTCAATCTTGTGTTTGGCAATCGTCTCCATGCAGCGCTCAATGCCATCGGGGCGCTTCGACGGATTCGTTCTCGACGTGCGCAAGATTGTGCCGCCGCGCGGCAGAATGCCGGCTACCGTTTCTAGATTGAGCGGCATGCTTTTATCTTCGATCAGGCCGCGCCAGCCCTCCAGAAAACCCATCAGCTCATCGTGGTAGTGAAATACGCCCTTGCGCACCACCGCGCGAATCACCGCATTGAGGCCGGGGCAATCGCCCCCGCCCGTCAACATGCCGACTTTCATCACACGCTCCTTGTGCAGAGTGTCAGTTGGGAACCTGGAAATCGCTCCAACGAATGCACCTGGAGTGCGGCATTCGATACACGCCCGCACACAGGAATTTCGGTTGGAAAGATTAGGTTACCACCAAATCGTGGGATGCTGGAACCCCTGCTGGACGCGGAAATGAGGGAAGGGCACGACTGCAGTCGTGCCACAGAGATCGGGGAAAAGATGCAGCTTGCTGCGAGGCACCTCAGGCGCTAAAGCGCTGCTTCATTTTCCACGCATAACGGCACGAGTGGAATTCCTGCCCTTCCCGTTCGTCGTCAATTACAAATCTTGTGCAACCTCTAGAAGTTGCGGTCGCTCCAAACCATGTATTGAGATAGCTTCTAGAAAGTCTTGGGTCCACGCGCTACACTGCACATCATGCGAGTCCTCGGCATCGACTGCGGCGGGGAGTACACCGGCTACGGCGTAGTCGAGATGCATTCCGCGGGGAGGCTCGGCTGCCTGACCTGCGGTGCCATCAAGCTCTCGCCGCGCGAAGCCTTGCCGCGCCGTCTGTCGCGCATCTACGTGCAACTCGGAGCGATCATCTCCGAGCATCAGCCCGACGAAGTTGCGATTGAAGATGTTTTCTACGCGCTCAATGTGAAGTCGGCGTTGAAACTTGGCCAGGTGCGCGGAGTCGCGATGCTCGCCGCCGCTTCCGCCGGCCTTGAAGTCAGCGAGTACTCACCGCTGACGATTAAATCATCGGTGGTTGGCTACGGACGCGCCGAGAAGCAGCAGGTGCAGCACATGGTGACTCGTCTGCTTGAGCTAGCGGCTCCGCCTGAGCCCTTCGATGCCTCCGACGCTCTGGCCATTGCCATCTGCCACCTGCACACGGCCGGAACGCTGGCCCGCCAGCGCGTTGCGGCGCGATAGAGTTCCTCGCGATAGAATGAGAGCAGTTTCATGATCGCGGCGACCCGGTTCGGCAGACTTTCGATCGCATCTCTTACCCTGCTGCTGGCGTTGTCGGCGCATGCCGCCGATCCGGCGACGGTCACTTTCTCGCTCGACTTTCCCAACTCCGATCCCGAACACTACTCGATTACAGTACGAGCTGACGGCCATGCCGCTTACGAATCCAGCGGGAAAATTTCCACCGACTCCGACGATCGCGATACCTACCAAACCGAGTTCACGCTCACCGACGCCACGCGCGCGCAAATCTTCGAGCTCACTGAAAAGGCGAACTATTTTTCCGGAAAAGTCGATGCCGGAAACAAGAAGCTGGCCTTTACCGGTGCGAAAAAACTTATGTACGCCGATGGCCAGAAGAACTCTTCCGCCAGCTACAATTTTTCGGCGCAGCCTGCCATCCAGCAGCTGACGGCGCTCTTCCAAAATCTTTCGTCCACCATGGAATATGGACGCCGCCTCGCCTACGACCACCGCTATCAGAAGCTCGCGCTCGATGAAGAACTCAAGCACATGGAAGGGCAGGCAACATCCGGGGATCTAGCGGAAGTGCAAGCAGTCCGGCCGATCCTGCAGGCGATTTTTGACGATCAGTCGGTGATTAATGTCGTCCGCGCGCGCGCGCAACGGATTATGGAGATGGCGAAATCGACCGCGGCTTCGCGGTAGGTAGAACTCCAGGTCTGTCCGCATCTCGTGTTAACCATAGGTAACATCGGTGCTTTGCCCGCCGGGCCATTGGAATGTACGATGAGTGACTCATAAGCAGAACGCGTGGAATTGGGATCCCATAATTGGGCTATGGAGGTGGCGCTCCACAGCCTGGAGACTTCATGACCATCGTCGGGCGACTCGATCAATGGAAGCAGCAGGGCAAAATATCGCCTGAGCAATGTGCCCGTTTGGCGGGCCTCGCGCGTAGAGAACCGTTCTCGCTTTTTCTTGAGCTGAACATTCTGCTGTATGCCGGGGTGGTGGCATTCGTTACCGGACTGGGCTGGACGGTCAGCACATGGTCAGATCGACTCGGGGATGTGCTCGTCTTGACGGTTCTCTCTGCCATTCTCTCCGCCTGTCTTTGGTATTGTTTTTCGCGCGCACCTGTCTGGTCCCCGGCCGAAACGCCGGCGCCGAGTCCGATCTTTGATTATGTGCTTTATCTCGGCAGTCTCGTCTGGTCCGTAGAACTTACTTACCTCGAGACGCGTTTGCATGTGTTGTCGGGACGATCGGAGCTCGATCTCCTGGCGACTGCAGTCCTCTTCTTCTTTCTGGCGTACCGTTTCGACAATCGCTTCGTGTTGTCGCTCGGCTTGTCCTCACTCGCCGGAGGGTTCGGGCTCAGCATCTCGCACTGGTCGGCAAATCAGGACCCCGTAACGTATCGCCAATATGCTCTGCTCTACTGCCTGCTGGTCGGGACGGTGGGAGCGATTCTTCAGCGCCGCGCCGTGAAACCACATTTCTTTGGGACCTATCTGAACGTTGTGGCCAACGTTCTCTTTTGGGCTCTGCTCTCCGGGGTGTTTGAGCGGGAAGGGTATGGGTTATGGGTCTTTGCTCTGTTTATCGCCTGTGCCGCATCGCTCGCGTGGGGATTGCGGCAACAACAGTTTGCTTTCATTGCGTATGCCGCTGTTTACGGCTATGTGGGTGTCAGCTCGATGTTCCTCCGCGGCGTCAATGATGAAACCGCTGTACTCGGCTATTTCGTCGTTACCGGAATCGCGATGCTCGTGCTGCTCGTCATGATCGGGCGACGCTTCGGGAGGTCGGCGTGAGAATCTACAGTGCATCCAGCCAGGAAATTCTGCGCGCCCGCGACCTGCTAAAGGACTGGGCAGATGAAGGCCACATCAGCAAGGAGCAGTACCGGCTTCTGCAACAGGAAACGATTTCCGAACTCCGAACCACCAACATTTTCCTGCGACTCGTTTTGTTTCTGTTCACCTTGCTGATTGTGGGCGCCGGCTTTGGGCTGTTTCTGGTAATTCTTTCTCATCCGTCGGATCGTACCGCCGGCGTTGTTTGCCTGATCTTCGCGGGTGTTTGCTACGTAGCTGCCGAAGGCGCTGTTTCGCGAGCCCGGCTGTATCGCTACGGTATTGAGGAGGCGCTTACGGTTTGCTCGGTGGGTTTTCTCTGCGCGGGACTGCTGGCCACTTTTTTCAGCGGTAGTCTTTTTTCGTCGAGGCCGGATGCGGCCCGGTTTCTAATTCCAGCGGCGGGCGCTGTTTTTTCGCTTTGGATATGGCGCCGCTTCGGATTCTCGTACGCGTTTTTGGCCGCGATGATCTTCGCGCTTTTTCTGCCGGGCGACTGGACTTCGTCGCACGCCGGGCAGCGTGTGATCGTCGCTTTGTTTTATGCAGCCGGACTAGCGTGTGTCGTCGCGGTACGTTCGCGCCACCGCTTCGACTACCTGGATGAGGGGTATTCACTGGTCGAAGCGATGCTCTGGCTTGGCATCTATCTGGTCATCAATCTCCAGCTTTCTTCGTTGGCTCTGTCCGCTCGATGGTGGGGGGGTGTTCGGGCGACTTCTGAATTCACAGCGCCGTTTTACTGGTCAACCTGGGTGGTGATCTGGTGCCTGCCAGCAATCGTACTTGCGCGCGGTTTTCATACGAAGGACCGGTTTGTAATCGCCGCGGGCGCGATCGCCGCCACGCTGACCCTGGTCTCAAACAAGCCGTATCTCGGCTGGCCGCGGCATACCTGGGATCCTATGCTTCTGGGCTTATGGTTAACGGTTGTCGCCGTATTCGTCCGACGCTGGCTTGACCTCGGCCCCGGCGAAATTCGCCACGGCCTCACCGCCGCACGTCTTTCGGGGAACGACAAACAATGGATGAATTTCGGTCCGAATGTGTTGGGACTTATATCGCCGCAGTCGATCACACCAGCGCCACAGACGAGCGATGCGAGCGTCCACTTCGGCGGCGGACATTCTGGAGGCGGAGGCGCCAGCAGCGAATTTTGAAGAAGCGGAGAAACGTGGGACAGACGGAACCTTCACCAGCTTATAAAAGCTCAGCTAACGAGATGAACTGCGTCGCCCTTCACCACTTATGCGTCTCCACGACCGGCGAATCGCCATCGGCAGGCTTGGCCTCATCCGCGTGGATCTTGCCATCGTTGTCGGCGTAAAACGATCGATGCTGGGCGTCCGGAGTCTTCGGCGTCATCGTCAGTACGAAGTTGTCGTTCTTGCCCTTGAATCCCACCGTGTAATCTCCGCGATCAGGATTCACCATGCGCTGGGTGAAAGTTCCCGAGTGGACCAGTTGGGTCAGCGAAAGCGCGTAGTGGCCGTAGTGCTTGTTGAATCCAACCTGGGCCCGCATGACGACGCGCATGTAGCCGAGCGCAGCAGCTTCGGAATCCGAATGTGCAGGGTCGCCATGGTATTTCGGAGTGTAGCCGGAAGCGGGAGACGTTTGATTGGCGGGCGCAGCCTGTTCCTGCGACGGCTGAGCGGAAGCGGTCTGAGCAAGCGGGAAGATGGCGAATGCGAGGAGCAGCACGCCGACAGGAGTAAGCAGGAAGTTCTTATTCACAAGGCCTCGTCTCAAATTTCGTCGTTGCGGAGTGTCATTTTCAATCTTAACCCTTATGGCACCGAACAGTTGGTTTCACCGTGCATTTTGCATTTCTGTTCAAGCGAGTCTTTGTCACATCCGGTGCCTGCAATCCCATGCCGACCATGATTTCTGTCTTTCAGGGCCATCGCGTGAAAGTGGCTGAAAAATGTTAGAGTTCGAAGCGCTTTTTCATGTTACTCCCGTAATTTCCCTTCGGTCACCTTCTCTTTGCATTTAGACGAATTATTACTAGGATGAGTAAAGAGTCCATACCTTTAGGGAAAACTATGAAAGCAGCTGTCGCTAGAAAACCTGTAATTCGAATCGCAGTGGTGGAAAGCGATCCTTTACGTTTTGTAGGATTTCGCGCGCTGTTTGATTCCGAGCCGGAGTTTGAACTCATCTCCGCGGCACTGCCCGAGATGGGCACGCTGCAGGGCATCGACCTCATCCTGCTCGGCAACCGGTCCGGCCAAAACCTTTTCGACGTAATGGCGAGCCTCAAGGCCACGCGCCCCGATCTGCGTATCATCGTCACCGGCTCGGGCATCGACGAAGAAACCATTCTGAAAGCCATTGCCTCCGGCGCCAAGGGCTATGTGGACGAAGCGGCCTCGCCGGCGGAATTCGCGCAGGCTATCCGCATCGTCAATCAGGGATCGGTATGGGCGCCGCGGCGGGTGCTCTCCATGTTCATCGAGCGGGTGTCATCGTCTCCGGGGCGGATCTTCCCGGCGGGCCGCGTGACCTTCACCGACCGCGAGAAGGAAGTTCTGGAAATGCTGGTGGCCGGCCGTTCGAACAAAGAAATCGGTGGTCAGCTGGGAATCGAAGAACGTACCGTGAAGGCGCACGTCGCCAAGCTGATGCGCAAGGTGGGCGTACAGAACCGGATTGCCCTCTCGGTACACGCGATTACGCATTCGCTGGTAGCCACGACGAAATAGCTCTGAGCCGTGAGTTCCGAGTTCTGAGGCCTGAAAAGGTTAGGTTTTGCTCAGGACTCACGACTCAGGACTTACGCCTCGTAACCTACAGGTCATTTACCTTCGTAATCTTGTGTGGTTTTAGCCTGTCCCGCATACTCGCTTCACCTACCACAGAACCTGGGAGACGGGGTTGAGAGTGGCGATTAGGGTCACTGCTTTCAGCCCCGCATTTTTTTGTAGCCACGAGCCACGAGCTCTGAGTCGCGGGCCCTCGATTTGAACCCCATAGTCAGTTTAGGATCCCTCCATCGAGCCAACAGTTTGTTCTCCTTGCTCGCAGCTCATAGCTCATCGCTAATCATTTACAATCGAAGCATCTAAAATCCCAGACTTTTCGCAGTGAGGAATCATGAAAAACTTCGTGTTGCTGGCGGTTACGGTGTGCGTATTGGCCGGTTCTTCGGCATTGGCCGCGGATGATCAGAGTAAGGATACGAAGACCGTCGACCGGGTCCAGGCAGCGGGCGATGTATTAAATGACATTCAAGCCGCGCCGGATACTGGAATTCCGACCGAGATTCTCAGCAAGGCGGAGTGCGTCGCCGTAGTGCCGTCGATGCTGAAGGGCGGATTCATCGTAGGCGCAAAATACGGCCGCGGCATCGCCAGTTGCCGCACTCCGAAGGGCTGGAGCGCGCCCGCGTTCTTCACCATCGGCGGGGGCAGCTTCGGATTTCAGATTGGCGGGCAGGCCGTCGACCTGGTCATGCTGATCATGAATCAGAACGGCATGCAGCACCTGCTGTCGAGCCAGTTTGCCCTGGGCGCGGACGCGTCCGTGGCGGCGGGTCCGGTGGGGCGTCATGCCGAGGGCAACACCGACTGGAAGATGCGGGCCGAGGTGCTGACCTATTCACGGACGCGCGGAATCTTCGCCGGGGTGACCTTGAACGGCGCCGTTATCAAGCAGGACAAAGATTCGACCCGCGACTTTTACGGGCACATGGTGACTCCGAAAGCTGCGCTGACGGGTGCGATCGAGCCTCCGGCGCCGGCGAATGCGTTCCTCTCCACGCTGGCGAAGTGGGCGATCGACGCGGCGAAATAGCCTTCTGGCAGGCCCTTTGACAATGAACTTTTCTGAGTGATACGGTCACGCTTCCCCATGCGGCGGAAATTGGAATACGCGGCGGCGTGGCCGTTCATCAAAATCCTGGGCATTCTGCCGCGCTCGTGGGCGCGGGCGCTGGCCATCGCCATCGCGCAGAGTTTCTATCTGCTGCACTTCCGCTTGCGCCAGGTTGGCATGCGCAACCTGGAAATTGCCTTTCCCGAAAAAAGCATTGCGGAGCGCAAGAGCATCCTGCGCGGAGAATTTACTTCGCTGGGACGCCAACTGGCCGAGGTCTGCCAGTTTCCGCGCTATACACGGGAGAACGTCGAGGAAGTCGTCGTCTACGACGCGCTGGAAAATTATGAGCAGGCTTACGCGCGCGGCAAAGGCGTACTGTTTTTGACCGCGCATTTTGGCGGATGGGAGCTTTCCGCGTTTGCGCACTCGCTGTACGGACATTGGGTCAACATCGTCATGCGTCCGGTGGACAATCCTTATCTGGACCGGCTGATTCAAAGCTACCGCACCATGCACGGGAACAAGACGGTGAATAAGGACGATTTCGTGCGCGGATTGCTGGGCGCGATGAAGTGCGGCGAAACCGTCGGCATATTGATGGACACGAATATGACGCCGCCGCAGGGAGTGTTCGTGAATTTCTTCGGTATCCCGGCCTGCACCGCGAGCGGCCTGGCGCGGATCGCGCTGCGCACCGATGCCGCCGTCGTACCAGGGTTCACGATTTGGGATGAGTCAATCTGCAAGTACCGGCTGCGCTTCGATCCGGCGCTGGAGTTGGTGCGAACCGGCGATCTGGAGGCCGACATCGTGGCCAACACGCAGAAGTTCACCAG
>Ga0209169_10002244_pt1 | contig 11657 bp, 10 predicted proteins | sample HubBroMetageWRM4_FD_188346 | JGI IMG/M metagenome (GOLD analysis project Ga0209169, IMG submission 188346) | Warmed soil microbial communities from the Hubbard Brook experimental Forest, New Hampshire - Hubbard Brook CCASE Soil Metagenome WRM 4... | ecosystem: Environmental > Terrestrial > Soil...
TTAAGCGTATTCGTCCGACTTCTGCATTCTACCTGTTCCGTTGTGAAATCTTGAAGTTAGTTCATGCCACTTTCGTCTTTCCTTTGCCCAATCAGGAATTTGCCTTTTCGATCTGCTTCCATCTCCAACTCTCGTTACACTACTACGATGCGTGTTCTGGATACACCCCTACGTGATGTTAAACTCCTTCAACCCCAACGCTTCGGCGATAGTCGCGGTTGGTTTGCGGAAGTATTCAATCAGTCAACGTTTTCCGCCGCGGGTCTCCCCGCCCATTTCGTCCAGGACAACCAATCGTCCTCCGTAAAGGGAGTTCTCCGAGGCCTCCACTACCAAATTGGCCGGCCCCAGGGCAAGCTTGTTCGCGTTCTCTCCGGCCACATCTGGGACGTCGCCGTTGATCTCCGTCGTGACTCCCCCGACTTCGGCCGCTGGGCTGCCTTCGACCTCAAGCCCCTTAACGACGACGGCGAACTCGAGCTTCTCTGGATTCCCGAAGGCTTCGCACATGGTTTCCTGGTTCTCTCCGAAACCGCCGAGGTCCTTTACAAGACCACTCGTGGTTACTACCCGCCAGGGGAACGCTCCATCATCTGGAACGATCCCGATCTCGCCATCTCCTGGCCTCTCGGACAGCTCTCCGGTGCCGAAGTCTCCGTCTCCGCCAAGGACGCCAAGGGGGCGCTCCTCCGCAACGCCGAGCTACCTTGATGAACCTATGCAAACAGTTACACGTCTAGTAACTGGTAAATGACGAAAGCGGGATATCTGGACCCGTAGAGTGCCGCTCGGCGCCTCTACCGCATCTCGCGGATCCACCACTCTGCCTCGGCCAGCGAGCCGATCGCCATGTACTCTCCCGGGCAGGGAACTGTCTCGGTCCCCCGCAGCAAAAACGCCTTCCGCAATCCCGCGGCATTCGCGGCCGCCACATCCGAGCATCGGTCGCCCACCATCACCGACTGCGTCAGGTCCAACCGATGCTCTCTTGCTGCGCGCAGCAGCATCCCCGGCCCGGGCTTACGGTCCTCGTGTTCGCGCCGGTATTCGCCCACGCCATGCTCTGGATGATACGGGCAGAAGTACACGCCATCCACTCGCACTTGTTCTCGCTCGAACTCTGCGCGCATCCACTCCATCAGCGAGTGAAAGTCCGCCTCGCTGTACAGCCCTCGCGCAATGCCTGACTGGTTCGTCACGACGATCAGCTTGTACCCCAGCTCCATCGCCGTCCTGCACAACGAGAACGCGCCTTCCACCCAGCGCACATCCTCAGGCCGGTAGAGATAGCCCACCTCTTCGTTCAACACTCCATCGCGATCCAGAAATAGCGCGCGTGTCGTCGAAACAGCAGACACCTAGTACACCTTCTCGCCGACCACGCGGCGGAGATACTCCGCATAGCTGCTCTTGCCCAGCTTCCCAGCCAGTGCCTCCAGCTGTTCCGCGGTGATGTAGCCCAGCCGGTACGCAATCTCTTCCGGCGACGCCACCTTCAATCCCTGCCGCTGCTCAATCGTCTGGATGAAGTTGCTCGCATCTAAGAGCGAGTCGTGGGTTCCGGTATCCAGCCACGCCATGCCCCGTCCCAACACCTCGGTGCGTAACTGTCCGCGCTCCAGATACCAGCGGTTCACATCCGTAATCTCCAGCTCGCCGCGCGGCGAAGGCTTCAGCCGCTCCGCTACTCCAATGACTTGGTTGTCGTAGAAGTAGATTCCCGTCACCGCATAGCGCGACTTAGGCTTCGCGGGCTTCTCCTCAAGCGAGATCGCCCTCCGCTCCGCATCGAACTCCACCACGCCATAGCGCTCCGGATCGTGCACCGGATAGGCAAACACCGTCGCTCCTGTCTTGTGCTCCGCGGCAGCGCGCAGAATGTCGGCGAACTCATGCCCGTAGAAAAGATTGTCCCCCAGCACCAGGCAGCAAGTATCACTCCCGATGAACTCACGCCCGATCAGAAACGCCTGCGCCAGCCCGTCCGGTGAAGGCTGCACCGCATAGGTGAACCGCACTCCCCACTGCTCGCCTGTGCCCAACAGCGCCTCAAACCGCGGCGTATCCTGCGGCGTAGAGATCACCAGGATCTCGCGAATCCCCGCCAACAGCAGCGCCGATAGCGGATAGTAGATCATCGGCTTGTCGTACACCGGCAGCAGCTGTTTGCTCACCGTCTGCGTCACCGGATACAGGCGCGTCCCCGACCCACCCGCGAGAATGATTCCCTTCATCAGCGAGCCTCCGCCACACTGGCGTTCTTTGCATCACCCCGAGCACCATAGTTCTGCTCCATCCAGTGCTGATACGCTCCGCTGGTCACATCCTTCACCCACGCGGCATTCGTCAGGTACCACTCGACCGTCTTGCGCAGCCCCGTCTCAAACGTCTCCGCCGGGGTCCACCTCAGCTCACCTGAGATCTTCCGCGCGTCAATCGCATACCGCCGGTCGTGCCCCGGACGATCCTGCACAAACTTGATCTGCTCCGCATACGGCCGCGCCCCTGGGCTCAATTCATCCAGCAATGCGCAAATCGTGTTGACCACATCCAAATTTGCGCGCTGATTATTCCCGCCGACGTTGTATGTCTCGCCCAGCCGTCCCTCGCGCAGCACCCTCCGAATCGCCGTGCAGTGATCCACCACATACAGCCAATCCCGCACCTGCTGCCCATCGCCATACACCGGCAGCGGCTTACCCGCCAGCGCATTGCTGATCGTCAGCGGCAGCAGCTTCTCTGGAAACTGAAACGGCCCATAGTTGTTCGAGCAGTTCGTAACCAGCGTCGGCATCTTGTACGTGTGGTGCCAGGCGCGCACCAGCATGTCGCTCGAAGCCTTTGAGGCTGCATACGGCGAGTTCGGCGCATACGGCGTCGTCTCGCTGAACGCCGGGTCATTCGGCTCCAGCGTCCCGTATACCTCATCGGTCGAGACATGCAGAAAGCGGAAGCTCTCTCGCTCTTCACCCGTCTGCGTCTCGTAAAACTTTTTCGCCGCCTGCAGCAGCCGAAACGTCCCATCGACATTTGTCTGCAGAAACGCATCCGGCCCCAGGATCGACCTGTCGACGTGGCTCTCCGCGGCAAAATGCACAACCGCGCTCGGCCTATGCTCGCTGAAAATCTTTTCCAGCAGCTCTGGGTCGCAGATATTGCCATGCACGAACGTGTAGCGCGGATCGTGGGCCACCGCCGCCAGGTTCGCCGGATTACCCGCGTAGGTCAGCGCATCCAGGTTCACGACTGGTGAGCCCTCATTCGCAAGCCAATCCAGCACAAAGTTCGAACCGATGAAGCCGCAGCCCCCGGTCACGACAACCGGCGCCCTTCCACTTGCGCTCGTCGAAGAGTTCTTCATACCAGCTTTGTCAGTCCCGCCTTTTGGTGTAAAGGTACAAGGTTTTTCCCTCTAACCAGTGTCGTCGAGATCAGGACCAATGGAAAGTGCTGCCGAAGATCAGGACAGAGTGACACCCGTCAGCTCCTTTAGTCGTGGCTCAATTTCCTAAGCACATGAAGTACACGCCGATGTACGGTTGGCCGAAAACCACGATCTGGTTCGGATACGGGTTCGAAGATAGAGCCTGCGGCTGCACGAGCTGAAAACTCGTTTGATAGCTGACGCTACATGCGGGTGTCTGCGAGAAGACGGAAGCGCCTTGGAAACTGACTGTGGCCGTGCCGCTGGCGGGAAGAATCACCTTCCCGGTTGTGATATGCGGATTCTGAATCTGGGCGCCCGAAGGACTGAACGTAGCCGGCCACGCATTCAGGTTCACCGGTGGCGTATGACTCTGAACTGCGAGGGGTGGGGTTCCTTCCGGGACGTTGCTGGTGAAGACACCATTGACGATGCTGGCTTGGCAGTTAGGCGTGCCGCCGCCGGCGGGCCCCAGACCGGTGGAGCAGAAGTCCAGCTCGTTAGGGCTGTTCTGTTGAATGCGCATCCCGTAGTAGGAACTCCCCTGGCCCGACCACAGATCGAAACCGACGTACGGAATATAGCCGTTACCACCCACCTGGACGATCGGGGACTGGTTAATGGGACCATTCATCTGGCTAAAGCTGACCGGACCCTGAGAGGTGACCTGGTTGGCGGAGTCGAGGCCGCCCATAACCGAGACCAGCGGGTTGCTGCCCGGCACGATTGTGTACTGCGTCTGTGCCGCGCGCAGCGGTGCATTGCCTATGAGGCTGACGGTGGCCCACCCGCCGATGAGCACGTTGGTTGGTACATTCGTAGAGCCATCGAGATTGATCGACCGCATCTGCGTGATTGTGACCGCCGCTCCACCATCGATTTCAATGAATGACGACGGGTACGGATTGTTTTGATCGTTGTAGAAGTCCGGTCCGTCCATCAACACGTCGGTGCCCGCCGTGTAGGCGCTGATCTGTACGAACGGCAACGTGCCGGAATTACCGCCCGCATTCTCGAAGTGGTCAGAGTAGAGGCGAATACCACCCGCGCCGTTGTTGATCACGAGTTGGGCGTTGTCGAAGTTGCAGGAGACGAATGTCAAATTGTTGAGATTGCTGAAGTCCGTGGTGGTGTTGTCGTCGATCTCGACAGAGTTGGCGAAGGTCGCGCCGACAAAGGTAACGCTATCGAAATCAACATTCTCTCCGCCGAAATGAAGCGACGATGCCCAGTGAACATTCTGTCCATTAATGCCGAAGATCGAATGCTCCATCTTGAAGTTCCAGACTCCCCGCCCGAATTGAAACCCGAGGCCAAAACTACTGATGGTGAGTCCCGTTGCGTAGAACCCGACCGTGCTATCAGTCCCCCCGAGAAGAAGCCCCGTCTGATTTCCTGAAGGGCCTGAACCGAGGAGCATCAGGTCGCGCAGGCCAAACCCGTCAACATAGCTGCCCCCCGGCGCGTAACTGCTGTTGCCGCCGGCAAAGGTGACCGCGGTGCCGACTCCCGCGAAATTCAAGCACGTCGACGGACCTTGGCCCTGGATGATAATCGGCTTGGTGATTACGATTGGAGTCGAAAACGCGTAACACTGCCCGCTAGGCTGCGACTGCAGAAGAATCTTCCCTCCATTTCCCGGCATAGCGGCTGCGGCAGCGTTGATCTGCGAGCCCAAGTCGTCGGTGCCGTTCGGTAGTTTGATTTGAGCTTGCGTGGCCAGAGGGGCGAGAAGTCCTGCAAAGACGACAAGGGCAAGTGAACGCACCGTAGGGGTTACCTCACACAGTATGATGCTTAGACGACTCCAGAATATCCGCGACTGCACTCGACGGCGCCTTGGCGGCCACCTTCCTTTTTCAAAATTTACATCTCATTGAAAACAGGAAATTTACCAAACGACGGAAGCCGAACCAAAATATCTCCACCACATTTGTCTTCGACTGCTCGCATTGCCTGCCACATTGATAGGATTGAGGTTTAGGGAGCGGGTCGCGATGAAGTCGGAAGTGCTGGAAGCCTACGCAGTTAGAGAAGAAGCGGAGGCTTCAGGTGCGGGCAGAATTCATTTCATCGATCTGCTGATTGTTCTGGCCCGCCGTCGACGGTTCATCGCACTTTTCACCTTAATTGTTGCGATTTTGACAGCCGCCATAGTGCTGATGCTGCCAAGCCGGTATACGGCCGTTACCGTCCTCATGCCGCCCGCGCAGAACTCCTCGGTTAGTACGGCCCTGATGGGGCAGTTGAGCAGCGCGGGCGGGTTGGCGTCGCTGGCGGGGTCGAGTATCGGCCTTAAGAACCCAAGCGAGATGTTTGTCTCACTCTTTCGCAGCCGCACCGTCGAGCAGGCCATGGTGCAGCGATTTGACCTCAAGCGCCGCTATCACGCGAAGAAGGATTCGCAGGCGCTGAAGGCCTTTGAGGTTCACACCTCGGTCGACGTGGGAGTCAAGGATGGTCTGCTGCGAGTGACTGCGTGGGACACCGACCCGAATGAGGCATCAGCCCTCGCCAACGGGTACGTGGATCAGTTCAGGCATCTCTCGGAGCACCTTGCAATCTCCGAAGCCTCGCAAAGACGCGCCTTCTTCGAGCAGCAACTGCTCGAGGCGAAGGGCAACCTGACCACTGCGGAAGAGGCGTTGAAGCACACCGAGCAGTCGACCGGGGTGCTCCAAATCGATAGCCAGGCACGGTCGTTGATTGAGTCTGCGGCGATGTTGCGGGCGCAGATCGGCGCAAAAGAGGTGGAGTTACAGGGTATACGCACATATGCCACGGATAACAATCCTCTAGTGGTTCAAGCCGAACAGGAACTGGTGGCTTTACGCTCGCAGCTTGCGGGCTTGGCGGGGTCGGATCAGGACTCGGGGCAGGGTTTGATCGTTCCCAAAGGACGGGTTCCGGAAGCGGGACTCGAATATCTGCGCCGGCTTCGCGATGTGAAGTACTACGAGACGGTCTCGGAGTTGATCGCCAAGCAGTATGAGATTGCCAAGCTCGATGAAGCGAAGCAGGGTGCAACAATTCAGGTTGTCGACCTCGCCGTCCCACCGGACTCACGCTCGTATCCGAAGCGCACACTCACCGTGCTTCTGGCGGCGTTTGCCGCGTTACTTCTCTCCTGGGTGTGGGTTGTCTTCTCAAATCACCTGGGCGCGAAGACGGACGATCCAGAGGCGCAGCAGCGGCTGCAGGATCTACGGCGAGCCTGGCGTAGCTAGTGCGTGGCCGTGGTGAGAGAAGCATCACTCTTAAAAACAAGGATTTCGTTCCGAGACACGTTGGCAGATAGCTGACGTGCTTCGTGGGGTTCCCGGAAGTTCGTTATCAACGGCTGAGAAAATAGGTTCGAGTCATGCCTGCCGCGTGAGACCAGAGACGAGATCCCCGATTCCGGTTGCCCTTCAGAAAATGAACCGGGATTCGGATGAGATCGAAGAGAACGAGTCCTAGAAACTGCGTTCGCATGCGATGTTTGGCCATGACGCGTCCGAAACCCGCACCATAACTCCAGGCTCTTTTGTCACTGTCGTATGGCTTGCAGGGATGACCGATTGACGGGGTTTTCAGGAATCGCCCGCGGACACCCGTGTCCATCAGGGAGAGGATGAGTTCGGTATCCTCACCCGCCCCATAGATCGTTGACGCGCCCGGACCAATCTCCGGGTCGAAGAGCAAGTCCCGCGATATACGCCCGCGGTGCAAAAAGTACGAGTACGTTGCGGTCGTCCGAAATACGTTCGTGCGCGTCAGATCGCACTGTTCCTGTGGCCAGCGATTGCCGCTGATCGCGCCAGAACGGTCTCGGGATCCGAGACATAGAATCCCGTAGTCAGGATTTCTCGCAAACCATTGCTCGACGAACGCCAGTGTTGTCGGTTCGTACCAGCAGTCATCGTCCGGGAAAGCGATAATGTCCCCGTTCGCGCACTCCGAACCTGAATTCCGAGCCTTGGAAAGGCCGGGAAGAGCACGAAGATGTACGAGATGAGGAGCATTGCCGATACTTGGCCAGCGCTGTCTCGCATCTCGCAGCCACTGTTGAAGGAGTGGATCGAGTCTGTCGTCCGGATTCTGATCAACGACGATCAGTTCAAAATCGTACATCCCCTGCTCGAGGAGACTCGCTAAGAAGAGCGACAATTCATCGTAGCGATTGACCGTTGCGACGATGAGGCTGAACCGTGACATAGGGACCCGGATTCTTCTTTAGAAGCTGCGATTAAGGTTCCGTGCGAAGCGGGGCGTTAGCGACAGCGGGTCGTGCGCGTGCAGCAACTGGCAAACCTCTGGCGGTTGCTGCAGTTGCCATGGACATACCAATGATAAGCCAGAAGTTCCCGAAGGGAAGCGGGAACTCGATGAGGACGCTGGTGAGGACAAAAGAGACCAGGCTCATCAGCCATGCCTCTCTCGAGAGCTCAAGAGGAGAGTTGCCCCTGGATATTCGCCGCCAATTTGATCGAACGATAGAAAAGATCCCCCAGAAGAAGACCACTGTTCCCACGATGCCGACGTTCGATAGCAACTTAACGATAACGTCGTGCGAGGTCGCGCTGCCCCATCCAATGCCGAGTATCGGATATTTCTGAAAGTATCCAAAGGCGTAGGAGATGGTCATGGCTCGCTCGATTGCGGAACCGGAAGAAGCTTTGCTCAACAACACCGAGTCGGCAATCTGACTCACGAAGGGCACGGAAATAATGGCCACGGCAACGATCGCCGTCGCCAGAATGCCGACCGGAACAAATACGGCTATGGCCTTCCTTTTAGAGAACCTACCGGTCCGAACAGAATAGACAACGTAGGTAAGGCCGAGGATTGCGAGGCCGACGTAGGCGACTGACGATGTACTCAGGATGAGAACGACAACGAAGAGAAGAGCGATCAGGCGATCACGTCGGCGCGAGAAGACGAACCCTCTCTTCAACCAGGCGGGTACGGTGAGAGGCAATAAAGAAAGAAGGGCCTGCGCAAGTACGGATGGCTCGACGGCAGCAGAAGAGACCCGCTGGACGCCGATATCTTTGAGCGCCTGCCTGAATCCTTGGCCTGAAGCAGAGCCCGAATTGTTCAGCAGAAAATCGGGATAAGGCAGGCCGGTGATGTTGCAAAGAAACTGGAAGATGCCCCAGCACGCGAGAAAGATACCCGAGTAGAGAATGACGCGTTCTGTCTCTTCTCTGTTGTCGTCGGTGAGATTTGCGTGCGCTACGCAGATTGCGAGGGTTCCGCCGAAGATCAGGTAAAGCAACTGCGTGATGTTATGACCTGTGAGCACCAGAGGAGTCGGGTCACCCTCGAATGTGGGGGCGGCTATCAGGAGGCTCCCATCGATAAGGACCGGCATCACCAGCGAAATCGTCGCTACCACCAGAAAAGCGATCATCCAGAACGACGTGCGCTTCAGGCGATTGTCGATGCTGAAAGAGAACAGAGAAACGCGCTCTAGGCCCAGCCGCAGGATCCAGAGCGCACCGAAAAACATCCACACCTGGACGGCGGACCCATTTTGAGCTTCACCTACATTGAGAACTGAAGTTGCCGAAAATAACGTCCAGAAGACGAACAGGCGGTAAAGCCATCGCGGGGATACAAGTAGCCCGGCAACGCCAAGAGGCAGCAGAATGTACCCGAGGGGAGTCATGAAACCTCTACTGTTGCAATCGCCGCCGTTCGACACTCGCGGCGCAGCGCCGAGCCTCCACGGACGAATCGCTCTCGCGGATGACCTCTAATCTTCGAAGGGTAATTGAAAACACCATAGCGGACGCATCCAGGCGATCAGCGTGATGCCGGAAAGATCTCTTTCTGGTTGCGCAAGACGGAGATGAAGCCGAAATACTTCATCAAGACAGTGTAGCGGTCGACCCCACCGAAGCGCAGAAGCAGCCTCAGGAAGGAGTTAGCCACCTTGACTTTAGGATCCGACGGATTCATCGTCCGCTTGTTGTATTGGGACGCAGAGTCCTGGGCACCCAGCATATGCTGCTCTTTAACCCAGGCGTAAAAGCGGTTCGAACTCTGGAACGGATTGCCCGCGTCTTGAAATACTTGAAGGTGCGCGGCGTACAGAGCTCTGTGGAGCTTACTAATAAATTGTCCATTGTCGTAGCGCGCGAATGCGTATTGACCCTTCCCCAATTCGCGCATCCCATTTCGCAAGAGTTCGGCTCGGTAAAACTCGAATAGTTCAACCAGCACCGGAAGAGAATCGAGGGTGTGCTGGTCGTAACCTTTGGAGATCAGTTTGCCGCCGTCCACAGAAACACCGCTGAAGTGATAGAAGACGAGCGGCGCAGTTCCATTCACGATCCATCGCGCGCCGTCTTTGGCAATACTCCGCTCATGAAGATTCCAGTACGCTACGTTGCAACCAGGATGCTTAAGAATTGTCACGTGATCGTAGTAACACGGCACCAGATTAATCCATTTTTGATCGACGAAGAGACCACTCCGTCGTTCGACAAATCCTTCTGTAAGGCAGCGGTCCTCCCACCACGTGAGAAAGCGAAGAGCCTCCTCGGTGTTTGCGACCGCGATGAACCCAAGGTTGAAGACCCCTGAGTAGAGAAGGATCAACTCGTTAGCAGGCTCACCTTCATTGGGCGAGAGCGCGTGCGGTGTGATGACGATCGAACTCGATTGCAGCAGGTCAAAGATGAAACCGACGCTGGAACAGATAAGAATGTCGGGGTCGAAGTAGATGAGTTCATCTATGCCGCTGGAAAGAATCCGCTTCAGAAAAGTAGGCTTGACGTTGGTATTTAGCTCAAGAATGTCGAACTTGAAAGCGACCGATGAAAAATTCGGGATGCCAAGCTCCTCGACCCAAATGGTCCTGAAGCGCTCCCGCGAAAGGTCGACGTCCGGTGATGGACGATCGACGATAAGCACGTAGAAAGGAAGCTCAGGATGCTGCTCAAGAAAGGAGTCGCACACCGCTCTCGCGTAGGGAAGGTAGTTCAAAGAAACGATGGTGCATGCAGCCCGCGTCATTCCGCTTCACTCCACTGATTTGTAGAAAAATCAAATCTCTTTTTGACGACTGCCGGCGCACCCACGGCCAAGCAGAACGGCGGGACCTGACCAATCACGACCGAATTCGCTCCGATGACCGAGCCTTCACCGATGATCGCTCCAGGCGTGACCACGACCCCATCTCCGAGCCACACACGAGCCCCAATAGTGGTCTGCATATCCGAGTCGAGTGGGCGGCTTGCTGGAGAAGTCAGCGGGGAGGAATGGGTGCGGCGATATTGGCCATGATTGTGATCGGTGATGATGACCCGGCTGCCGATCAGCACGTCATCTCCAATCTCGACACTGTTGGTTGCGGCGATATGCACAAATTGGCTGATACGAACGTGGCTCCCGATGGTGATTCGCGGGGTGAAGGTCTGGTCATTGTAGCGGGTGATCGCTTCGAGCCACAGCCCTGTCTCAGCCGAGAAGTCGTCCCCTATATGCATTGAGGAAAGTCCGCGAAGAAAGCAGCGCGGCCCAACATTGAGCTTCTTCACCTTCAGCTTCTTCGAGAGACAGTAGTTCCGCACGAAACCTGTCACCTTGCTGCCAAGAAGCTGCAGCAGGAGGTAATTTCCGTTCTCGCGACGAAACCGACGAATCCGACTCAGAGAGCACCACACTTGGAAAAAACAACGGCCATGTTGATGAAAACGTACAGCGCCCATTTTTGAGCTACGCACGAAAGAATCGTGTTGATGGTAACAAAAGGGCACCCCTGACCGGTCAGCGCCGTCAGTCGTCATTCATGGCCGGAGCTGGGCATGCGCAGACGAAGCAGGAAAAACCCGAAGAGGCGGTCTAGCCGATTGATGATTCTCACCAGAAAAAACCAGACTTGCGCTAGTCCCGCTGGCATACGAATTATGGGAACAGTAAACACCCAATAGCGCCAGTTCCTGCCAAAGACCGGACCGAGGACAACTTCTGGAGCCGCCTCTTTGCTGAAAGTGTCGGCCTTCAACTTGTAGGTCATCAGCATGCCGGGCCAGAACCTTTGTATCGCTCCGTTCAAGATGATCGCTCTCAGGCGCGGAGCTTTCACTCGCTTGTCGGTGACCGCACGCAGCGAAGGCCCAAAGACCTCGAGCAGCTTGTACCCGCCAGTGTTGTCTACTCTTGCGCCGATGAGCTTGTCCTTTACGACAAGCCCTCGGCGATATTGATTAAGCGCGGCGTAGGTCCATCCGAGTTGTAGAAG
>Ga0209169_10002247_pt1 | contig 11642 bp, 10 predicted proteins | sample HubBroMetageWRM4_FD_188346 | JGI IMG/M metagenome (GOLD analysis project Ga0209169, IMG submission 188346) | Warmed soil microbial communities from the Hubbard Brook experimental Forest, New Hampshire - Hubbard Brook CCASE Soil Metagenome WRM 4... | ecosystem: Environmental > Terrestrial > Soil...
TATTGCGCGATCCTGCCAGGATGGATGCCTTCGCCTAATACGAAGGTCGCACCCACTGCCGCCACTACCGCAGAGCCGCGCGGCAATCCTAAGCGTTGGCGAATTCGGTAGACACTTTCGATGCCGGTGCAGTGTGCGCCCAACAGGTATGAAGTCCCAAAATCTTTCAGCTTGTCAGCGGTCCAGTCCAGCTGAACATCGGTCGCCGGGAACAAATGGAAACCGCCGAGAATCGCATACACAGGTTCATTCGGAAACTCACCCCGCGCCATCGTGAGCGTATTGATAACTCCAGCGTGACCACAGCCGGAAATAAGTATCAAGCCCTGAGCCGTGTTGATGACCAGCGATTGATCCTCAGGAATATTATCCTCAATCAGACCCGCGGGTGTTTCCACCTTGCCAGAGACGCTCCAGTTACGTTCGGGATACACGCGCGGAACCGGGCCCGTGAGCCAAGCGCCTGGAAAAATCTCCTCCGCATGATCATGTTCGATAAACTTGCCGCCGGTCGCTTTGTACTCCTGCTTGATCGCGATCATGGTGTTGTCTTCCCCTTTAGCAGAGGGACGGCTGTAGAAAATTCCCTTGGCAACATGCGCGCGCGACAGGGCAGCCGGATTCTTCTTGATCAGCTCGCGGCGAAGCGTGAGCAGCCCGCCCACATGGTCGTCGTGATTGTGCGTTAGGACGACATCAGTGACGGTTGAGAGATCGATGCCTAGCTCTTTTGCGTTCTGGAGCACGGTCTCGGGATGGAATCCTGTATCCACCAGCACGCGGTGTCCATCGGCTTCAACCAGGGCGGAAAAGCCCCATTCGCCAATGCCCTGATCCGCCAGCATGGTTGAAAGAATCGTCACCTTCAGCGTTTTCACTTGGGGGTGCGTTATTGCTGAGTGAGAAGGAGCAGTCGAACTCTGGCCGCTCGCGAAAGTGGCGAATGAAAACACCAGAACAATCGCGATAAATTCATGACGGAACCGCACATGAGCTGGCATAGGTGCCAAGTTTATCCACAATCGGTGGTGAGTGGCAACGGTGCTTGGATTACAACGACACTTGCGCTTCTCAACCGAGCGTCGTAAGTTGGAGGCCATCATGAATGATTCGCGTTCCAATGAACTTCGAAGAGACAACGACAAGAAAGAAGAGCCGGACTGGAAGAACCACGGCTTGCGTGTCATTCGCAGCGGCGAGTTGGATTCCAACACTCCACAGACGCCGGGCATGACGCGCGCTGAAGCCATCTCTCTTGCCAGAGTCGGTGCGCAAAAGCTCTGGGCAGGAACGGTGGTGGTGCACCCAAACGCCAAGACTGGTCCTCATCATCACGGAGAACTGGAAACTGTGATTTATGTTGTGCGGGGCTGGGCGCGCTTTCGCTGGGGAAATCGGTTGGAGTTCGTCGATGAAGCCGGTCCAGGAGATTTCGTTTACGTTCCTCCTTATGTTCCGCATCAAGAGTTGAACGCGCGCAAAGATCAGCCGGTTGAGGCCGTGATCGTGCGCAGTGGCCAGGAACCGGTCGTCATTAATTTGGATATCCCTAGTCCAGAGGATAGTCCAGAAGCTCCTGAAGACGATCCGTTTCACTCCGCGTCTGGCAACCGCTGAGGTGAGCAAAATCTCGGATCGCAGAAGATCGTCGCCCGCCAGCGGTTGTTGGACGTCGATTGATCAGACGAGATGTCGTGTCCCACTCTTCCACTCTTCGAGGGAGGTTACTCCTGTACAATTTCCCCGAATGAAGCGGCTGGCAAAAGTTTCGTCGATCTTCTGCGTTGTGCTCGTGAGCGCAGTCTGTATTTTCGCGGAGCCGATTGCCTCTCTGAAGGCCACTAACTACGTCAATGATTTTGCCGGCGTTTTGGATGCTGCTACGCAATCGCGGTTGAATGAGCTCTGCCAGCAGGTGGATCAGAAGGCGCACGCGCAGATCGCCGTGGTCACGGTCAAGTCGGTGGACGGGCAGGATGTGGTGAGCTACGCGGTCGCGCTCTATCAGAAGTTTGGGATTGGGGTGAAAGGCAAGGATCGCGGGGTTCTGATCCTGCTGGCTACGGACGACCACAAATATTGGACCACGGTGGGATACGGGCTGGAAGGAATTCTTCCCGACGGAAAAGTAGGCGGCTTCGGGCGGGATATGTTGCCGGCGTTGCGCAGTGGAAATTATGCCGCCGCTGTCATAACGATCACAACGCGCATAGCCTCGGTGATTGCGCAGGATGCGGGTGTCACGTTAGACAATCAGCCTCGGTTAGCTCCGACTCGCCAACAGCCTACTCCTAAAGGTGGAGCGGGAGGCGTGATTCTTGTCATCTTCCTTATCTTTTTCGTAATTATTCCGATTTTGCGGGCGATATTTCGAGGCGGCGGTGGACCTCGCGGAGGCGGGGGTGGTGGTCTGGGATTCTTGCTCGGGATGATGCTCGGATCCGGTGGTTTTGGCCGCGGTGGCGGTTATGGCGGAGGCGGATTCGGTGGTTTTGGCGGTGGGGGTGGTGGAGGCGGGTTCGGCGGTTTTGGTGGTGGGAGCACAGGCGGTGGCGGCGCGGGCGGAAGTTGGTAGTCAGCGGAGAGTGAGAGGCGCGTGATGGGTCCGGAAAAACTGATAAACGAGTTTGTCGAACGGATTCGCGGAGCGGCGGGAACGAATCTGCTGGCGGCGATTCTCTATGGGTCGGCAGCGGCAGGAGATTATATCGCCGACTACTCTGATGTAAATCTACTGTGCGTGCTGCAGGAAACTTCTTTCTCTGCGATTGCGGGGCTAGCTCCAGTGATGGAATGGTGGGGGAAGCAGAAGCATCGCGTGCCACTGCTGATGGGCGCGGAGGAGATGCGGCGGTCGGCGGATCTTTTCTCCATCGAATTTCTGGACATGCGGCGGCACTATCGCGTGCTGTGGGGAGAAGACGTCCTGAAGACGCTGGAGATTCCGATGCGATTGCATCGGGCGCAGCTGGAATATGAACTGAGCGAGAAGACGATCCTCTTGCGGCAGGGCTTGCTGGCGGCGGGGAATACAGAGGCGAAGTGGGATCTATTGCTGCGTTCGCTGCCGGCGTTTGGGACATTATTCCGGCATGCGCTGATCGCGATGGGCGAGGCTGGCACGGGCTCGAAACGAGAAGCCGTGGCATTGCTGGCAGATAAGTTGGGCGTTGACGGCAGTGTGTTTGGCGAGTTGCTTGATATTAGAGAGCACAGAGAACAGCGAAAAACTGCCAAGGTCGATGATGTATTTTCTCGCTATTTGAAATTGGTCGAGCAGGTGACGGCGGCGGTGGACAAGATGTCAGATCCGGCGGCCTAGAGTCTCTCAGCTCGGTTTGCAATTTAATTTTGTTTTCAGGAGAGCGATATGAGCAAGGGTTTGATTGTATTGGCGGTACTGGTGGTGATTGTGCTGGCGTTGTTTGGACAGTACATAGGAGTGAAAAACAACTTAGTAGCGAAGGATCAGGCGGTGAAGGCAGCATGGTCGCAGGTGGATATCGTGCTGCAGCGGCGCGCCGATTTGATCCCGAACCTGGTAGAGACGGTGAAGGGATATGCGCAGCAGGAAGTCACCGTGTTCGGTGACATCGCCAAGGCGCGGTCAGCGTTGCTTTCGGCGCAGACTCCCTCCGATAAGATTGCCGCGAACGGGCAATTGGACGGTGCGTTGGGACGGTTGCTGTTGGTTGTGGAGAATTATCCGCAATTGAAGTCAAACGAAAACTTCTTGCGGCTGCAGGATGAATTGGCGGGGACTGAGAACCGAATCGCCGTCGAACGCAAGCGCTATAACGACACTTTGCAGGACTACAACACCTATGTCCTGCAGTTCCCCAACAGCCTGTACGCGGGATGGGCGGGCTTTAAGCAGAATCCGGCGTACTTCCAGGCTTCGGAAGCATCGCGCGCAACACCGAAAGTGGATTTCGGCACAAAGCCGGCGGCTCCGGCAACGGCTCCTCCGGTCGCGGCACCAGCACATTGAGCATTGGCGCAGTCGTTGGTCGTGAGTCCGTAGTCGTTCGCGGTTCGACTTGAGCGGCACCCCGAACGAATCGCTGGGTTGAAGGTCTTCGCTCTCCAACGACCAACGACCAACGACTGACGACCAACGACCGAACGAAAACGAACATTTCTACCGTTCATCCGTCACATTCCAGCGATACGCTCTTTGATATACAGATTGGCAGGGCCTCTGGAATCCCCTCCGATTCCGAAGTCTCGGACACGAGGGGATTGCCATGCGCCGCCGCAACAAGCCATTTCTGGCTGGAGTTCATAGTGTTGCTCGGGTCGTCGTGCTCCGGGCGCGGTGCTTCCAACTCATCTTTATTATTATTATTTTTCTTATTCCTGCCGGTGCTTACGGGCAGGATGCGTCTACGGGCGCGTTACGGGGCGTTGTTTTGGATGCCCAGGGAGCGGTGATTACGAATGCCGACATCGTGGCGATCAGGGTGGAAACCGGCATTCGCTATCATTCAGCTACCGATTCCGCGGGACGATTCGCAGTAGATTTGCTGCCGCCAGGCCTATATTCCGCGCGGGCGGAAGCAGAGGGGATGTCGCCTGAAATCTCACCATTGATTCGAGTTGAGATCGGAGCGGCGGCACAATTGACCTTCAAACTAAAGGTGGCAGGGCCAAAGGAAACAATCACAGTGTCTGCCGCTCCCAAGATGGAGATGGACCCGAATTCAGTTTCAGCCCTCATTGATGATCGGGCCATCAAGGATCTGCCGCTTAATGGGCGGAGGTTCACAGATCTAATGTTGCTGATGCCGGGAGTGACACAGGATCCGCGGGACCTGACATCCGGATCGAACGGGGATCTCTCTTACGGCGGAATTCGCGGATACAACACCAGCTTCCTGATTGATGGAGGCGATGACAATAACGGGTTTTATGCGCAGGCATCAGGACGGTATCGCGCACCCTATCAGTTTTCAAATGAGGTAGTGCAGGAGTTCCGCGTGTCTTCGAGCGGTTATGGGTCGGAGTCGGGACGGGCCGGTGGGGCGGTGGTGAATGTAGTGACCAAATCCGGTACGAACCATTGGCATGGAGGCGCATTCTATTTTTTGCGCGACAGTTCTATTGGTGGAGCGGCCCCGCCGTTTGTAGGTTTCAATCCTAGCAATGAACAGCATCAATTTGGAGCGACAATCGGGGGACCGATCCAGCGTAGCAAGACGTTTTTGTTTGCCGGCTATGATCAACACATTTTCCATGTGCCCACGGAAGTCCAGTTTCTTAATGGTCAGACGGTGGTGGTGCCCCAGTTGGGTGTTTATCCAACTCCGGGGGACTATGAGGTCTGTAATCCTGCAATTGGCGGTCAAGCCTGTGACGAGGCGCTGGTGTTTGCTTCGGCGGCACAACTATCGACCATGGGTGGGTCGTTCCACGGGCAGTTGCTGGGTGAGACGGGATTCCTGAAGATCGATCATGTGCTGACGCAGCACCAGTTTCTTTCCGCGCGACTGAGTACATCTCGATCTTACGGAGCGAACAACGTCTCCTTTGATCCTGGGAGCCCAATTACGAACGATGCGATCAGCGCCAATGGGGAAGAGGACGTCGCGACGGAAAGTGCGTCGTTGAGTTTAGTGAGCGGTGTTACGCCGCGGCTGACAAGCCACTTGCGACTCCAGTTTTCGCGTGACCTGGAGCAGTCCTGGCCCAATACAACAGGAACGCGGACGAGCATCTACAGTTGGATGGATGAGTTTGGGCAATCGTCTACATTACCGCGACAGACACGGGAGCACCGGTTGCATTTGGCGGAGACTCTAAGTTTTAGCCGCGGCCGGAACGAATGGAAGTTTGGCGGCGATGGAATGGTGACTTGGGACTACAACTACTTTCCGTCGCTTTATGGCGGGGAATATTTATACGACGACATCGAGGTTAATCCGTTTACGTTTGCTCCACAACACGATGGACTGGAGTTGACGCCGCTGCGGGCATGGGCGCATGACGTGCCGCGATATTACGTGCAGAGTTTCGGAAATCCGGTGTCGCATCCCAATAGCAACGACTATGCAGGGTTCGTGCAGGATACAGTACGCTTGACGCCGCATTTCACCTTGAGCTTGGGAGCGCGCTACGACCTGCAGACATTTTCGAAAACGGGAATGGAGAGCAATCCGTTGTGGCCGGGGGCAGGGAAGATGCCGTTGAAAGAGACGAATTTTGCGCCTCGCCTCGGGATTGGCTATGCCTTCGGCACCGATCATCCACTGATGGTGCGGGCGGGATTTGGAATTTTCTATACTCGCATTCCGCAGATTTATCAGTCCGCAGTAGTGAATGACAATGGGCTGAGCGATAACTTCCTTTCACTGGATAACACGGACTTCTATCAGAACCAGGTGTTTCCCTCGTATCCGAATGCGGCAGTGAATTGTTCTCCGGGTCCGGTTTCGTGCACGTTGCCTGCTGCTTGGCAGCAGTATGCGACCAGTGAGATCGCGGCTTTTGCCCCGGACTTTAAAACACCGCGCGTGCAGCAGGGGAGTTTGAGCCTCGAGCGTGAACTGGGCGGCGGTTTGATCGGGACGATATCTTACCTGCTGGTGCATGGAGTGGACATGATTCGTTCACTGGACGTGAATCTGCCGCCGCCGACCTACTACAGTTATCCCGTCTACAACGCGTCTGGCGCTAATGTTCCCGATGCGTTTTATAACGTGTGGTCGTTTGCGACGTGGCAGACGAGTTATAGCATCAGTTGTCCGTATCCACCGTGTATTAATACGTTGGATCGCCCAATCTCACAGCTCGGGGCGATCGACGAGTTTCAGAGCGCGGCATCAAGCGTTTATAACGGTATGACGGTTTCGTTGCACAAACGAATGTCGGGAGGAATGTATTTTCGGCTAGCCTATACATGGGCACACGCAATCGACGACGGACAGGATGCGCTGGTGGCGGGAGCGCCTTCCACAGTACAGAATCCTTATTCAACAAGAAGTGAGCGCGCGTCCAGCGTGGTGGATCAGCGGCAAAGGTTATCGATTTCAGCCATTGAGGAGCCGAATCCGTTTGCGGGCGGACAAAAAATTCTAGCGTCGATGTTCGATCATTGGAAAGTCTCGGGGATTCTGACACTCGGAAGCGGACGACCCGCGAACGCGATGGTATCTGGCGATCCAAATCAGGATGGCAACACAAGCAACGATCGTTTATCCGGCTATGGGCGCGACGCTTTTATCAGCCCGGACTATGCCACCACCGACCTCAGGGTGGGAAGAAAGCTTGACATGGGGGAGCACTATCATCTGGAATTGACGGCGGAATCGTTCAATCTGTTGAATCAAAACAATAAGAGGTATGAGGTGAATGACGATGGCTTCTATAACTCTGCGGGACAGTTTATAAAATACTCACAAGCGGCGGGAGGGACTTACTATCCTGCTTATTATCAGCAACCTACAACCTTGATGAAGCCGTCCGCCTCATTTGCCCCACGACAGATGCAATTCTCGATGCGGTTTAATTTTTGAAGCGATGTGAAGATTTCTGCACATTCCACTTGACTTATGAGGGCAATGCTTGCCATAACTAACAAGTCCAGTTAGGACGAGCAGGGGGGTGTAGTCCGTTGGCGGAAGTTCGACTTCAAGAGGGTGAATCCCTCGAAAACGCGCTTCGGCGGTTCAAGCGGAAGGTACAAACCGAGGACATAATTAAGGAAGTAAAGCGTCACTCGTTTTACCTGAAACCCGGCGAGAGGAAGCGAGTAAAAGAAGCGCTGGCTCGCAAGCGTAGCCGCAAGAAAGCACGTAAGGAACAGGATTAAGAAACAGGATTAAAAAAGACGGGCCGTTCGCTGGTGGGGCGGCCCGTTCTTCATATTCGATAATCGTGCACTCGAGAATTATTCGGATCGAACATACTTCGCAGTCAAGCTGGATCACAATTAAGCTTGGTTGTCACAAGGCTGAATGATTTGTACGGTTGGATCGTCGCGAAGCCGGACTAAAGCCGAGATGAATCAAAGCGAAGATGGCTCGAAATGAAAATTGTTCGAGATTTTCCCTGTAGTCGACGTAATCCAGTCAATCAGTATCCATGCGGTGCACACCGCATGGCGGGCCGAATCCAAGGGGCAACATGAGGGGGATGTAAATCTCCTGCCCACGATGTGAACCGGATCCTTCCCTATTCGGGTCTCCCGTGCAGAGCAGGGACGCGGAAATGGGAGCGCCTTCTCAATGGAATACCAGGACAAGATTTTAAAGTGCATAGATTGTGGCACGGATTTCGTGTTCACAGCGGGTGAACAGCTTTTCTTCCATGACAAGCAGTTCAAGAACGAGCCCAAACGCTGCAAAAACTGCAAGGGCAAGCGCGTGGCTGTAGTTGGAGCTATGTCGCACGGGCCGTCGCGTGGGCATTCCTACGCGAAAACGGAGACTCGGACGAACTGTTCGCAGTGCGGAAAAGAGACCACGGTACCATTCCGGCCAACGCAAGGACGGCCGGTGCTGTGCCGTGAATGCTTTCAGCACGGGCGACAGGTCGCAAGCGCCTGATTATTTTCTGAATTTTTAGAGAAGTGCGGCCGGCAGGATATTGATCCAGCGAGGCGGTTGGCTTCTTGTGCCTTTAAGAGGCCGGTTTGCGCTGGTTCGCCTGCCGGTCGGCATGGCGGATTAGGAGGGCCTCCACCTGGCGGAGAAGATCACGCGTGCCAAGCGGCTTGATGAGTAACGAGTCCGAGTTTTCCCCGGTCCAATCCTCGCCGTCTCTACGTTGTCCGTCCGAATTTTCGCTGGCCGGCGGATAGGCCGTCAGCAGAGCGGTCGCCGGATCATATGCCTGGCGGCGCGCGGTTCGGATCACTTCGAGGCCGGCCTCTTCGGTTTCCATCCGCAAGTCGCTGATGACCATCTGGTAAACGCCGGATTCCATTCGAGCAAACGCCTCGGCGGAACTGCCCGCTGTTTCGACCTCAAATCCCTGCAGTTCCAGAACAGCTTTGAGTGTCAGCAAGACGGCGAGATCGTCGTCGACGAGAAGGATGCGACGTTTCATGTGCACCTCTTAAAGGGGGTGGAGATGCAGTGCACTGCGGAGCCAGCCCGCAATTGACCTTCATCTAGACTTAATTATCTCGCGTTTACTATTTTGCCAAACACTTTGCGAGGATTACTTTTACGAAGATCAGTGTGGCTTCGGGCGTAGCATCCACTCAGTTAGTATAGGAGCGTGGCTCGTTTCTACATAGAGAATTTTGGCTGCCGCGCTACCCAAGCCGACGGAGCAGCTCTGGAACGGCAATTTCTGGAACGTGGAATGGAGCGCGCCGAGGCAGCTCTAGATGCCGAAATTGTTGTGCTGAATACATGCACGGTGACCGCAGGCGCGGATAAAGATGCGCGTGCATCGATAAGACGGTTGCAAAGGTCAAATCCAGGTTGCCGCATTCTGGTGACAGGCTGTTACGCGCAACGCGCGCCCCAAGAAATAGCGGCTCTTCCCGGTGTGACGTGGGTCGTGGGAAACTCCCATAAGCATCAGGCGGCAGAGATCGCTACCTCTTCATTTTCCTCACCAATACCTTCTGCTGTCGCCAGTTCTTCGAGCTCCAGTTTCGTGCCGCTGGGCGAGCTTTCGCTCATACAATTTTCTACTGGCAACGATCGAGTTTTTGAGGATCGAACCTATGAGAATCAAGACCGTCATGTGATTGTCGGTGATATTTTTGCGCATACTGAACTGCTAGCGGCTCCAGTGTTTGAGGCGGCAAATGAGCGCACGCGTCCGAACCTGAAGGTGCAGGATGGATGTGACAATCGCTGTTCGTTCTGCATAATTCCGTATGTCCGGGGACAGAGCCGTTCGCTGCCGCAAGAACGTGTCGTGGCAGAAGTACAAACTCTAGTGGATGCGGGCTATCACGAAGTTGTGATTTCGGGAATCAATTTGGGGCGGTGGGGAAGGGACTTGGTCGTTGGTCGGCAGTCGTTGGTCGCTAGCGAGCTACAACCTTTCAGCTCTTCGAATCCGTCAGAGACCGAGTCGAACCCCGAACGACCACCGACTAACGACCTACGACTGGTCGATCTCATTCGCGCGATCCTCGAGCGGACGTCGCTTCAAAAATTGCGCATCAGTTCGGTCGAACCCATGGATTGGAGTGATGAACTAATAGAGCTGGCGGCGAACTCTGAGCGGATCGCCAAGCATGCGCACGTGCCGATGCAATCCGGGAGCGACGCCGTGCTACGACGGATGCATCGGAAGTACCGGCCGTGGCACTACCGGGAAAAGATAGAGAAGATTCGAATGGCCATGCCAACTGCGGCGATCGGAGCCGACGTTATGGTCGGGTTTCCTGGCGAGACGGAAGCGGAGTTCGACGAAACACGGCGCATGATTGAAGATCTCCCATTTACTTATCTGCACGTGTTTACTTATTCGGCGCGACCGGGTACGCCAGCGGCGGAGCAACCCGGGCAAGTCCCGGCAGTCGTGGCTCGCGAACGGAACCGTGTGCTGCGGGAGATTGCATCCAGGAAGAAAGAGGTATTTATGCGTTCGCTGGTCGGGACGGTCGTCGAGGCGATCACGCTGCGCACGGGCGGAGAGGTCTTCACCGAGGCTCTAACTGACAATTACCTGAAAATGAAAGTTATCGGGAAGTATGGCGCGAACTGCTGGATGCATGTCAATGTCGAAGACGTGAATGGGGAGATGCTTCTAGGGCATCTCGGGGCGAGCTAGTGACTCAAGAGTGCACATCCGCTAACAAACTCATTGACCTGTAACCCTTTACGGCTTACGATAACAAAAATCCAGAAATGCGGGAGTGATCCGAACCCATGTCACAGTCAGCGTTTCGGTCTGCTGTGTGCTGTTTCCTGTCGATCCTGTTTCCAGTGCAGGTGATGCTGGCCGGAGAGACGGCGTCGGCCATGTTGTATACGAATGGCGCGGCTTGGTTGAACGGGAGCGACGTGCCGAAATCGGCAGCCGTTTTTTCCGGCGACATGTTGCAGACGCGCGCCGATTCGACGGCCAGTATTCAATCGAACGGATCGAGCGTAATGGTGCTTGCGGATTCGCTGGTGAAATTTGAAGGACCCACGGCGGTGGAATTGGAGCACGGTTCCGTGCGTGTGACGACTTCGCATGGACTCGCGGCGCAGGCCGGTGATGTGACGGTGAAGCCCGCAGCCAATTCATGGACGGAGTTTCAAGTAACGGACGTGGATGGGCGCGTGCAAATTGCCGCCAACAAAGGCGACCTGACGGTGCAGGACGATAAGGGAACGACCACCGTAGCCCAAGGTCAGCAAACCACACGCGACGATACGACGGATGCAGATAAAAAGAAGAAAAAGCGCCGGAAACCTGGGGCAGCGACGGCAGCAAGCGGAGGAGTCATGAGTTCGGCTCCGGTGGTCTACGGTGGATTGGCTGTTGTGGGCGGCGCTGCAATCTGGATCTGGACCCGTGATGAAGGCGCACTGAGTCCGTCGTGCCCGTCGAATCCTTGCCAGTGATTTTGTTGCGAGCAAGCTCTTCAGCAGTAGTCACGAACGAGTTGCAGCCAATGAGTTGTAACCAAGCAAGTTGTTCTGGGGTAGGCGACTGAATTCATGTCGCGTTACGTTTCCTACCGA
>Ga0209169_10002248_pt1 | contig 11641 bp, 8 predicted proteins | sample HubBroMetageWRM4_FD_188346 | JGI IMG/M metagenome (GOLD analysis project Ga0209169, IMG submission 188346) | Warmed soil microbial communities from the Hubbard Brook experimental Forest, New Hampshire - Hubbard Brook CCASE Soil Metagenome WRM 4... | ecosystem: Environmental > Terrestrial > Soil...
CGAAGAGGCGCAAGACCCTTCGAACCCGCTTCTCGAGCGCCTGAAATTTCTAGCGATCACCGCGAGCAATCTCGATGAGTTCGTCGAGGTGCGCGTCGCCGGCATGCTGCAGCAGGTCGAACACGGCAAGGGCGAGATTGGCCCCGACGGCTCCACGCCGCAGGAAACTCTCGACGGCCTCGCCGAGATGATTCACAAATTCGTGAAGGCGCAGTACGACTGCTGGCGCGAGCAGCTCGTCCCCGCGCTCGCCGCCCAAAACGTGCGCATCCGCCACGCGAAAGATCTCACGCCCGACGATCGCGCGTATCTCAGTTCGTTCTACGTGAAGTCGGTCGAGCCGCTGCTTACGCCGGTCACAGTCGATCCCGCGCACCCGTTTCCGCACGTGCTGAATAAAGCGCTTTGCCTCGCATTTCTTCTAAAGCGCAAACGTCGCGGATCGCAAACGTATCTCGGCGTCGTCACCGTGCCGCGCGCGCTCCCGCGCCTTGTGCAGCTTCCCGCGAAAGACGGCACGATTGATTTCGTTTTCCTTTCCGACGTGATTCAGACCTGCGCCGACCGCCTCTACCACGGCTACGAAGTGCTTTCTGCCGCAGCCTTCCGCGTGACGCGCAACAGCAACCTGTACCTCGAAGAGGAAGAGTCGCGCAGCATCATGGATTCGGTGGACGCGCAGCTGCATCGCCGCCGCAAGGGCGAAGCCGTGCGCCTGGAAATCGAAGCCGGCGCCAATCAGGAAATCGTCGATCGCCTGGTCGTAAATTTCCGCCTCGCGCCCTGGCAAACGTTTCGCGTCAACGGTCCGCCAAACCTTTCGCGCATCCTTTATCTCTACGACGCGGTGCCGCGCCCCGATCTGAAATTCCGCCCTTTCGTGCCGCGCGAACTGGCTTTGAAGCCCGGCCCATCCTCGATTTTCGAACTCGTGCGCAAGCGTGACGTGCTGCTCCACCACCCGTACGATTCGTACAGCGCCGTCGTGCGCTTCATCGAAAGCGCCGCGAAAGATCCAGACGTACTTTCCATCAAGCAGACGCTCTACCGCACCAGCGAAAATTCGCCGATCGTCCGCGCGTTGATCGATGCCGCGGCCAAAAAAGAAGTGGCCGTCGTCGTCGAACTGAAAGCTCGATTTGACGAGGCGTCTAATATTCGCTGGGCGCGTAATTTGCAGGAAGCCGGCGTGCAGGTGTTCCACGGCGTCGTGGGCCTGAAAACGCATTGCAAGCTCGCGTTGATCGCCCGCCGCGAACAGGACGGCTCGATCCGCCGCTACGCGCACCTCGGCACGGGCAATTACAATCCGTCCACCGCGCGCTTCTACACGGACTTGAGCTTGCTTACCGCCGATCCGCAAATCACCAACGCCGTGCATCACGTATTCGACTACCTCACGGCGTATTCCGAACGCCCGAAGTACGAGCCGCTTTTCGTCGCGCCCCTCAATCTTGGTCGTTCCTGCAAAGCGCTGATCGAACGCGAAGCCGCCCACGCGCGCGCCGGCAAAAAAGCGTTCATCTTCGCGAAAGTGAATTCGCTGCTCGACGAGCAGATCATCGAAACGCTCTACAAAGCCTCGCAGGACGGCGTGAATATTGAACTGGTCGTTCGCGGAGCGTGCGCGCTGCGTCCCGGCGTGCGCGGCCTCAGTAGCCGCATTCGTGTGCGCAGCATCATCGGTCGCTTTCTCGAGCACAGCCGCATTTTCGCTTTCGGTAATGGCGGCAAGCCCGAGCTGTATCTTGGCAGCGCAGACTGGATGCATCGAAATATTTACGAGCGCGTCGAAGTGATGTTCCACATGCGCGACCCCGAACTCTGCAATCAGGTTTATTCCGAAGTGATTCAGCCGTACCTCGCGGACACGGAAAAGGCTCGCATCCTGCAGCCGGACGGCACCTACACGCGCAAGTACGCCGAACACGCCGGCCGCAAGCCGTTCCCATTCAGCGTGCAGGATTTTCTGATCGGATTCGCCGAGGGCCGCGAGAATGTCACCGACGTTCCGAGTCCGGTCTCGTCCGTGCATATTCCGGTGGTGAAGCAGAACGATCACATCCACGGCTCCGCCGCGCACACGAAAACTCACTCAAAGCCGCGCCCGAAGCCGGCCGCAAAGGCTGCACCGAAGAAAAAACCCGCGGAAGCGGCCACTCCCACCGAAGCCACGTCCTGACGCGGCGCGCACCGCGCGCCGGACAGTGCCCAAGCCCTGTCCTCCGGGAATTTCCGCTGTGCTCACCGCAGGCGAGCACATATCGCACGCGTACCCGAAAAATACTTCGTATAATCCCCAGCGATGCTCGAGAAAATCCCGGCCGCGCTCCGTTGGCTGCTCGATCCCGAGCCTCTGCGCCCAGACGGCACGCACACCCACCTCTGGGTCCGCTGGATTTTCCTTCGCGCGTTCGGTCTCATTTATTTTTCTGCGTTCCTCCCGCTGATTTACGAAATTCGCGGCATGCTCGGCGCCAACGGAATTCTTCCGATCGCCGATTACCTGCAAGCCGTTGACGGCGCGATGCACGGCTTCCGTTTCTGGTACGCGCCCACGGTGCTCTGGTTCAGCGCAAGCGACCGCGCGCTGCTCGCACTCACCTGGGTCGGAATCATCGCGTCGATCTGCGTCGTCCTGAATTTGTGGCCGCGCCTTTCACTCGTCGTCTGCTTCATCTGTTTCCTCTCATTCGTCTCGGTCGCGCAGGAGTTCGCGAGTTTCCAGTCAGACGGCATGTTGCTCGAGGCTGGATTCATCGCGCTGTTCTTCGCGCCCGCCGGATTGCGCCCCGGCCTTGGTGCCGCCACGCCGCCGTCGCGCGCGAGCCTTTATTTGCTGCGTTGGGAGTGGTTCCGGATTTATTTCGAGTCGGGCGTGGTGAAAATCGCGAGCGGCGATCAGTCGTGGCGTTCGTTCACCGCGATGGACGACTACTATCAGAACGGCCCGTTGCCCACATGGGTCGGCTGGTACGTGCAGCACCTGCCTCACTCATTTCACGCGGCTACGGCATTTTTCACGCTGTTCGCCGAACTCGCGTTGGTGTGGATGCTGTTCTTGCCACGGCGGCTTCGCATCATCTGCTTCTGCATCGTTACGCCATTCCAGATCGGCATCATCCTCACGGCCAATTACACTTTCCTGAATTACCTCGTGCTGCTGCTTGGCGTGCTGCTGCTCGACGATCGCGCCGTTCAGTGGGCGCTACCACAACGCGTCCGCACTTGGCTTTCAGGCGTCGAGCCCTCGCCTCCCGCGGCACCTGTCGCGCCCGCGAATTCGGATTCGCCCTCCACGCCGTTCGCGCAATCGATGTGGCGGCTCGTCTCCGGCGCGTGCTTGGGCATGAGCTTCTACGTCACCTCGGTCCTGTTGTTGTGGATGTTCTTACCCACGTTTCCTCTGCCCGAATCTCCGGTCCGCGCACTCGAACAGTGGCGCATCGCGAATCGTTACGGCCTCTTCGCAAACATGACGCACGAGCGCTACGAAATCGAATTTCAAGGCTCGAGCGACGGCGGAAAAACGTGGCAGGCGTATCCGTTCCGATTCAAGCCGCAGGCGCTCGATAAAGCTCCAGGCATTTACGCGCCGTATCAGCCGCGCTTCGAGTGGTGCCTTTGGTTCGCGTCGCTCGACAATTGGCGCAACGACCGCTGGGTGCTGTGGACACAAGAGCGCCTGCTGAAAAACGATCCAAGCGTGTTGAAGCTTTTCGCTTCGAACCCGTTCGCAGCGGGAGCGCCCACCCAAGTTCGCTCCGTGATGTACCAGTACTGGTTCACGGACATGAAGACCAAGCGCGACACCGGCGCATGGTGGCGCCGCGAACTGCTAGGCGACTACGCCCCCACCCTCGAACTCGCCCCCAACGGCAAAGTAATGATGCTCGACAACTCCGCCCCCGACCTGCAGTAACGATTCTGAACAAGCCGTTGCCCCTCTCCTTGCGTACCATTGCAAAGTAAGGAGCACCGTGCCAGAGTAAGGAATGTCCAAAAGCGTCCTCAAGAAACAGGCGACCGTCACGAGCAAAGGGCAAATCACGATTCCCCATGAAGTTCGTCGCAAACTCGGGGTTCGCGCCGGCGACAAGCTCGTCTTCGCCGAGGACGCCGCCGGCTTCCGGGTGGAAACGGTTCGCACCGAAAGTCCCTTCACAAAATATCGCGGCATTGGAAATCCCGGAATCCGCGGCGGCCGCAAATCCGTGGTTCAAGCCGTACGGAAGCTCCGTGGCAAATGACCACCGCGCTCGACACGAACGTCCTCGTGGCGCTGTGGCAGGCGGACGACTCCCTTAACCTCGGCGCGCAACACGCTCTCGACCATGCGCGCCTTCGCGGCGACCTCACAATTGCCGGTCCCGTTTACGCGGAGCTTCTTGCCTTTCCCGGCCGCGGTCCCGCGTTTTTGGAAGAGTTCTGCCGCGAAACTTTGATCCGCATCGACTGGGAATTCGCCGCTCAAGACTGGCGAGACGCGGGTAAAGCGTTTCAGGCGTACGCGTCACGCCGGCGCAAAGCGCGCCAAGCGGGCGGCCCGCGCCGCATACTCGCCGATTTTCTGATCGGCGCACACGCAAGCCGCCGCAGTCACGCGTTACTGACGCTCGATGGCGGAACCTACCGCGCGGCGTTTCCCACGCTCAAAATTCTCGAATTCTGAATCGTGAAGACCTATTTTGCTTCACTCGCGCAAATCCAGAAGAGTCCAGTATCACCACTACCTCTCCGTTCCTGCCACATTCATCCAGGCCAGCACCGAAAGTGGTACAGGCTGGAGTTGGCCTGTGCGCCTTTGCTTCTAAGCGCGGCTGCTCTTCAAGCCGCGTCATCCTGAGCGCAGCGGAGGACCCCTCTTCGCCTTGGTCTTTTTATGTTCTCCGCCGACACCCTCTCATTCCCATTTTGGAACTCGCCTATCCGATTGACAATCACTTACCCTTCTGGTAATATCGTATCTCCGAGTCGCGCAGGGGCAAGGAGCTAGATGTTTACCCGTGCGCCCGCAGCATCCCCATCCACCACATCGTCCCACCTTGGAATCAAACTTTCTAATCGACACTGGATGCGATTAGAAATCCCCGTAACTCACACAAAACAAACACCCGATCCATTTCTAATCGACAATGGAAACGCACCTTTTCGAGCCACGCACCGCCCGTGGGGTAGCCAGTTTTGGCTGCGCAACGAAGCCCGCCTCTCTCTGCAATGTGTAAGCAGTGCCTCAACACAAAGAGTGGCACAGGCTGGAGTTGGCCTATGTGCAGTTGCCTCTGCCTCTTCCTTTGCCTCTGCAGTTGCCTCTGCCTTTGACTTTTCGCCTTTGATGTCATCCAGAGGCCCGTTCACGGGCCGAAGGATCTCTCTTCGCTTCAGTTCTGAAGCGCCACGCAACCGGCCCTCGCCCCTCTCGGCGCCTGTAACGGCGGGTCAGCGAAGCGCCCTGACCCGGCAGCTTTTGACTTTGTCTGAGTCTCCAGTTGCAACCCAGTTGATAATTTCTAATCGGAGTGCTCGCCGATTAGAAATGCCCGAAAGTTACACAAAACAAAGGACGGGCCCCCTTTCTAATCGACACAAATTTACCCACCACAACGCCACATCCCTACCGACCTCATCTCCGCAACACCGCAAGCATGAACCACAGGAATCCGAGCAGCGTGACGGACGTTTTCCTCGTCACCTTTTCTTCTCAAAAACCACCTTTTGCCTCGCACGCGCAAATCCAGTAGCCTGATTCCGGCCATGCCACCAACCCGCCATTCCATCGAACCGCGCGAACCGCTCATACCCGAAGTCGCACCCGAAGAGGTGCTCGAATTCCTCACCAAGCAATCGCAACCGATGAGCATCCGCGAGATCGCCCACGGCATGGACATGCGCCACAAGGGCCGCCGCTACCTGCCGCGCGTGCTGAATAAGCTGATTAAGCGCCACGAAGTTGAAAAAGTGAAAGGCGACCGCTACCGCATCTTCGGCGCGCAGCAGTCGCAGCAGGAAAAATCGGCGCGCACCGCGGCTGCGAAGGCCAAGCCGCGCGGCACGGTGCACACGCCGTCGACTCCGGGAGTCGCCACTCCCTCTGAGCCGCCGGCCGTTGTGCACAAAAAACCGGAACGCAGCCGCGACCTGAATCTGATTTCCGGCCGGCTGATCACGCATCGCGACGGTTACGGATTCCTCGTGCCGGACCAGCCGATCCGCGGCATCGATGGCGACCTCTTCATCGGCCGCGATGGCCTGGGCGACGCGATGAACGGCGACAAAGTGCTCGGCCGCATCGAGCGCCGCCGCAACGACGGCCGCGCCGAAGGCCGCATCGTGCAGGTCGTCACGCGCCAACATCCGACAGTGGTTGGTCTTTTCCGCTACGGACCGCACGGCAACGTGGTGCTGCCGTACGACGTGCGCATCCTGCATGAGGTGGCGATTCCCGCGGGCTCCGAACTCCCGCCAAAATTGCGCGCGCAGCTGAGCGAAAAAATGGGCGTCAGCGAAGCCGAATTGCCTGCCGCGCTGAAGCGCACGCGGGTACCTGAACTCGATGGTGCCGTCGTTGACGTGGAACTCACCCGATTTCCGCGTGGCGGCCTCGCGCCCAGCGGGCGCGTGTTGGAAATTCTCGGCCGCCCTGGCGAAATGGGCGTCGATGTGGAAATCATCATTCGCAAGCATCATCTGCCGCACATTTTCCCCGAAGACGTGCTGGCGCAGGCGCACGCCGAGCCACAGACGGTTTCCGCGAAACAGATTGCAGGCCGCCGCGACTTCCGCGAGCTGCCGATCGTGACGATCGACGGCGAAACGGCGCGCGACTTTGACGACGCTGTGCTCGTCACAAAACTCCCGAACGGCCACTACGAGCTGCAGGTTCACATCGCGGACGTGGCGCATTATGTGGAACGCGGCTCGCCGCTCGATCGCGAAGCGCGGCTGCGCGGCACTTCCGTTTATTTTCCGAATCGCGCCGTGCCGATGCTGCCCGAGGAACTTTCCAACGGCATCTGCTCGCTGAATCCAAAAGTCGATCGTCTGGTGATGAGCGCGATCATGGAAATGGACGCGACCGGAAAGATGATTCGCTCGGATTTCGCGGCGGGCGTGATTCGGTCGGTCGAGCGCATGACCTACACCAACGTGAACAAAGTGCTCGAAGGCGACCAGGAGATGAACGAGCGCTATGCTCCGCTGGTCGATCGCTTCAAGCTGATGCGCGAGCTGGCCGAGCTGCGGATCAAATTGCGCCACGAGCGCGGATCGATCGATTTCGATTTGCCCGAGCCGGTGATCGAATTTGACGCACAGGGCCGCATGACCAGCATCGGGCGCAGCGAGCGCAACATCGCGCACCGCCTGATCGAAGAATTCATGCTGGCGGCGAATGAATCGGTCGCGCAGTACCTGGAAAAGCGCGCCGTCGCGTCATTGCATCGTGTGCACGAAAAGCCGGACCCGAAGAAAGTGGTCGAGTTTGAGGAACTGGCGCACGCGTTTGGATATTCGATGGGCGTCACGGGCCTCGCGGAGCGGCGCGTGGTGGTGAAGCATGGCGACACGCGGCAGGGCGCGCATCGTGGCGGGCGCAGCGGCCGTAAAGGGCACGGTCGCGATCAGGGGCGGCGCATGGAATACACCGAGCCGACCATCGACGACGTGGACATCCGGCCGCAGCACTACCAAAAGCTAGCGGAAAAAATCGCCGGCCAGCCTGAGGAACGGATTTTGTCGTACCTGATGCTGCGTTCGCTGAAGCAGGCGCGCTACTCGGTGGATCTACTCGGCCACTTCGCGCTTGCTGCGAAAGAATACGCGCACTTCACCTCGCCCATCCGGCGCTATCCGGATTTGATCGTTCACCGCGCGCTGAAATGGGCGCTGGCGAATCCGGACGTCGCGCCGCAGCGTGCGCAGGTGGAAGACCCGAAAACGCACGAGGAAGAATCCGTCCCTGTGCTCGGTCCTTACCGCCGCACCGAGCTGAAGGAAATCGCGACCGAGAGTTCCGACGCTGAACGCGGCGCGGACATGGCCGAGCGCGACTTGATGGACTGGAAGACGGCGCAATTCATGGAGCAGCATCTCGGCGACGAATACGAGGCCCTCATCATTTCCGTACAAAAGTTCGGATTCTTCGTAGAGCTGATGGAAATTTTCGTCGAAGGCTTGGTGAGCGTCGCCGCGATCGAGGAATTCACCGGGCACCATTGTGAATATCGCGAGCGCGACCACACGATTGTCACCGAGCCGCATCGCACGTCGCGCGGATCGAACCAGCGGACGGTGTTTCGCCTCGGCGACCGCGTGAGGGTGAGAGCGGAGAGGATCGACCCGATTCGCCATAAGATCGAATTTGCGCTGCTTGAGATCCTTGCATCCGGCTCAAAGCAAAGCACTTAGCGCTAGAACCTGCGGGTACCTCTTAACTTTCTCCGGTTATTGAAAAAAGAGTACACTTTCGCGCAACTCCAACCGCAGTACCATTGACGCTTTTTTCGCCAAACTCGAAACTGGAAAAGTATGGAACGCTACTCCTCTTTCGTCGGCAAGCGCGTCGAAGCCCACTACCGCTCCGCCGACATTCACATGTTCGCCGTGGGCGTGATCGTCGCCGACAACGGCAAGGCTGTTTACCTCGAAGATCGATTCGCATCGGGTGGAACCGAGAAGATGATGCGGCTCGAGCTGCCTTACACACACATCGTCCGGCTCGTTGAGCTGGGACTTTCCGACCCCGCACTGGTGTCCACGCTTCGCCCCGTCATGAAATAGCCCGCGGAGCATTTCAAACTGCGCATTTCTGGATCCGCTCGCGGAGGTTCGCGTTCGTGTGCGCGCGCGAGGTATGATTTTTCCGGTGAATCGGAGGAAGGGATGAAACCGACCGTCGGAATGATCGGCCTGGGACTGATGGGCAAGCCCATGGCGAAGAATCTGCTGAAGCACGGCTACACGGTTTACGTGTGGAATCGTACGGCCGCGAAGGCGCAGGACTTGGTGGACGCGGGCGCGAAGCTCGCGGCGAATCCGCGCGAGTTGGCTGCGAACGTGGACGTGCTGATTACGATCGTCAGCGACCCGCCGGCGCTCGAAGAGGTGCTCTGGGGCAAAGACGGCGCGTTTCCGACGCTGAAACGCGGCAGCCTGTACATCGATTCGAGCACCATCTCGCCAGACCTCGCGCGTCGCATCGCAGCGGAGTGCAGCAAGGCCGGCGTGAACTTTCTGGATGCTCCGGTGACGGGCGGTACATGGGGCGCGGAGAAGGGCGAGCTGCTCTTCATGATCGGCGGCGAACAGAAAGTATTTGACCGCGCGAAGCCGGTGCTCGAAGCGATGGGCACGAAATTTTTCCTGCTCGGCGCAAACGGCGCGGGGCAGACGATCAAGCTCGCAATGAATTCGATTCTTGCGCTGCAGGTGGACGCGCTTGCGGAGGCGCTCGCGCTGGTGCGCGGAGCGGGGATCGCCGGAGAAAAGTTGATCGAGGTGATGCAGTCGAGCATGGCGCGCTCCGGCGTGCTGGACGTGAAGGCGCCGCTGATGCTGAAGGGCAATTACCCGGCGAGCTTTCCGCTGCGGCTGATGCACAAAGATATGCGGCTCGCGCTGGAACTGGCGAAGCAGGAGGGCGTGGCGCTGCCGGCGCTCGCGGCCGCGTACGAGACATTTAGCAAGGTGAAGGACGCGGCGAAGGATGATCCGGACTTCGCCGCGGTGTCGAGGTTCTGGCCCGCGAAGAACTAAGCGCGGCCGGGGCGTGGCCGCTGCGCGTTACTTCGAGTTTCCGGCGAAGTAGGTAAGCGGCAGGTCGCGCGATGTGCGCAGGCCGGCGTTCGCAGCGAGAATCGTCGGAATCGCGTTCACGGCGACGGCGGCGGTGGCGATATCGCCATGTGTGCCGCCGGGAACCGTGAGCGAAATGTTCGGCTCACCGACCAGCTCCACAGTGTCCGACGGATTTTTCGCGCCGACGTACATTTTCAATTCCATAAAAATTTTCTCTTTGCCGCCGGCGGTGCCGCGTCCGATCTGATGCACGCCGGTCACCTGGCCGGGCGCCACTTCGAGGTACTCGGTCTTCACGGTTTCGTCGGCGATCATTGGCTCGATGGTTTCAGTGATGTCGTCGAGAGCGATGCCGAGCCCGTCTGCGACCATGGCGATCGATTCGGGCAGTCCGTGGTGCTTGATCACACCAGCGGCGACCTGCTGCTTGAATTCATCGGGCGACATGCCGGCGCCGATTTTTTTCTGTAGCGGCAAGCGGCGCTTCGAGGCGTCCACGATGCGGATCGCGCGCGCGGATTCCACATTTTTCGAAACGGCGGAGAGCGTGAGGACGAGTTTGTCCATCACGAATCCGGGGTTCACGCCGGTGCCGATGATGGCGACGCCCTCTTCGATCGCTGCTTCGTCCAGGCGCTTCGAAAGTTCGGGATGCTTGCGGAAGGGATACGAGAGTTCCTCACACGTGGAAACCACGCAGCAGCCGGAGTGAATGCACTCAAGCAACTGGTCCATCACGCTTTCAAGATAAGAAGACGTGGTGTGCATCACCAGGTCGGCTGGCTTCGCGAGGACGCTCGCCGCATCGGCTGAAATCACCACGCCCCACGGCGTATCGGGAGCGCCGAGAAATTCGCCCAGGTCGCGGCCGGCCTTCGCAGGGTCTTTATCCACGGCGGCGACAATTTCGATTTGCGGCTTGGTGCGCATCAGTTTCGCGATGGATGCGCCGATTGGGCCGAGCCCGTATTGAATCACACGAATTTTCTTTTTCACGCCGGATACCCTGTTTATGGAAAAATAAATTCCGAATTTTGCGTGGCTTCCCGCAATAGTTGCCAGAATACCTTAAGGTGTTGTCCCACCGGAGCGCAACCGGATTCCCGCTCCTTCAAGAGAGAATGAACGGCGACGTGAGCGAAAAAACCGAACTGCAGCCGCGAAAACGCCCGGTGTGGCAGACGGTGCTGCGTTCGACGTTGCAATATGGCGCCAGCGCGCTCGCGCTGTACGTGCTGTTTCGATTCCTTCCTGCGCGGCACGTTCTCGACACACTGCGAAAGCTGAGTCTTGAGATTTGGCTGATCGCGCTCGCCGGATATTTGGGCGCGCACATTATCGGCGCGGTGAAATACCGGCTGGTATTGAACATGGGCGGCGCGGGACTGAGCGCGCGCAACGCCGCGCGATGCTACTTCGCGGGACTGTTTGGGTCGTTGTTCTTGCCGTCGCTGATTGGCGGAGATATTTTGCGGATTGCGATGGCGCTGCGCGTGGGGCGGTCGAAGGCGGCGGTGCTGCTGGGCAGCTTCGTCGATCGATTGTCAGACTTGACGGCGCTGCTGCTGCTGGCTGCGATCGGCGCGGCGCTCGTTCCCGGCGGATTGAATGAGCGCGACCGGCACATTTTTCTGTGGGTGGTGGCGGCGGGAGCCGCGGTGTGCGTGGTGGGGCTCGCGATCGTCGCGCTGTTTCCGGTGCGAATGCTGCGATTCGGAATCCGGCGCAAGCTAGTGAGGCTGCGCGAGGCCGGACGCGAAATTCTGCAGCAGCCGCGCACAATGCTGCGCGCGCTGACGATGAGCCTGGCAGTACAGATCGCGTTCATCACGCTGAACGTGATGCT
>Ga0209169_10002251_pt1 | contig 11640 bp, 12 predicted proteins | sample HubBroMetageWRM4_FD_188346 | JGI IMG/M metagenome (GOLD analysis project Ga0209169, IMG submission 188346) | Warmed soil microbial communities from the Hubbard Brook experimental Forest, New Hampshire - Hubbard Brook CCASE Soil Metagenome WRM 4... | ecosystem: Environmental > Terrestrial > Soil...
AACCCAAGTTTCCAGCCCTCGACATGGCTAAGAATGTCGAGCAGACTGCAGCCCGGTTGAAAATGCTGCTCGGTCTCGACGGCAGTGGTCCGCAGAAGAATGATCGCGCGGGCGCATTTCTGTGGTCGGCTCTATCCGATCTTTGGACGTATTCCGCCAACCGTATTCCAGAGATTTCCGATTCCATTGTTGAGATCGATCGTGCCATGCGGCTCGGCTTCAACTGGGAACTAGGACCGTTCGAACTGTGGGATGCGGCCGGAGTCGAAGCCACAATTGAGCGTATGAAAAAAGAAGATCGTCCGATCGCGGCCAATGTGGAACAGTTGCTCGCCGCTGGCAAAAAGACCTGGTATCTGGACGATCCCAAGGCCGCCTCGGGCCGGGAATATTTCGATCTCGGCGCTGTGGCTTACAAGGCCGTCGCGGTTCCCTCTGGCGTGTGGTCGGTAGAAGTCGCGAAGAAATCAAATGGTGTGGTGAAGAAAAACTCCGGGGCGTCTGTCGTCGATCTGGGCGACGGCGTGGCCTGCATCGAGTTCCATTCCAAGATGAACACCATCGGCACCGACATCGTCCAACTCATCTTGCAAACCATGAAGTCTGGTGGCCCCGGCGATGCATTCGACGCGTTCGTTATCACCAACGACGCGACGAACTTCTCCGTCGGCGCTAACCTCATGTTGCTGCTGATGTCGATTCAGGAAGAAGAATGGGACGACGTCGATCTCGCCATTCGCACCTTCCAGGGTATGACGCAGGCCATTAAGTTCTCGCCGAAGCCAGTGGTAGTCGCGCCTTTTGGTTTGACCCTTGGCGGCGGCACCGAGATTTCCCTGCACGCTCCCGCGCTTCAACCTCACGCTGAGCTTTACATGGGACTGGTCGAAGTCGGCGTCGGGCTGCTGCCCGGAGCCGGCGGATGCAAAGAGATGCTGCTGCGCGCCGTCGACAGCGCCGAATCCATCCGGCCCGGTGGCCGAGGCGAATCCGTCGAACTGATGGAGGCCATGAAGAGAATCTTCGAAACCATCGCCACCGCAAAAGTCGCGACCTCGGCGCCGGAAGCGCGCGGGCTTGGATTTCTGCGGGATTCCGACAATATCACCATGAACCGCGAGCGCGTGTTAAGCGATGCAAAAGCCCGTGCGCTGGAGATGGTCCGCGCCGGATACGAGCCTCCGCAGCCGCGCACCGACATTCCCGCGCCCGGAGAAAACACATTAGCTGCCCTGAAGATGGGCGTTCACCTGATGCGCCAGGGCGATTACATCACCGAATACGAAGTCAAGCTGGCCACGAAAATCGCCGAAGTGTTGTGCGGCGGAAATGTGACTCCGGGCACTCCGGTGAGCGAACAATACATCCTTGATCTGGAGCGGGAAGGATTCAAGTCACTCTGCGGAGAGAAGAAGACGCAGGAGAGGATCCAGTACACGTTGAAGACGGGAAAGACGCTTAGGAATTGAGAATGCCTCGAGCCCACATTCATCTTTGCCCCGATCCGGGCTACGTCCCCACGAGGACGGCCCCCAAGCGTGGAGAGAAGATTGTGATCAGAGTCTTAGGATTCCCGCCGTTCAAGGAGTTGCGGGCGTCTCTGCGGAACCCCTGCCATCGGCACTATAGTCGGTTCGTCGGGCTTCGAAAAGCAGCCACGAAAGTGATGAGAGGGAGAAAATGGAGCGATGGCCCAATTTCGCTTCGGTTCAGTATGTTTGCTCCTTCCTTCGAGAAAGGAAAGACTCTTAATGACTACCTTGCCGGGGTGCTCGATACCTTGGATGGCAGTCATGGTTTTCACTTCACCTATCTTCCCGTCGTTTTCCAGGATGATTGCCAAGTCTGCAAAGCCGCGACACATTTCAGGGTGAACTCGATCGCGGAGTACCTGCTTGAAGTCGAATTTCTCGACTAAACACAGCGCAGAGTCTTGGCATGGAGCAGTGCCACTTCAGCCCGCCGCAACATGCGCGAATTTCCGCACGACCGGTTGTCGGCCTTGCCGGGCCCGCCAGAGATCATATTGGGATTGCATGTTCATCCACAGTTCCGGGGAGGTGCCGAGAGCGGCGGATAAGCGGAGGGCCATGGCGGCGGAGATTCCGGCCTTGCCGTTCAGCAGACGCGATAATGTCACGCGCGTGACCCGCAGATGTGCCGCCGCGGCGGATACGGGTGTTTCTCCCAGATACTCGCGGAGAACCAGACCAGGATGAGGCGGATTGTGCATGCGCATAAATGACTCCTTCAGTGATAGTCCTGATAATCGACGAGAACGGCATCCTCGCCTTCGAACTTGAACGTCAAGCGCCAGTTTCCGCTGACGCTGACCGCCCAATGATCTTTGAATGTCCCGGCTAGCGGATGAAGTTTCCATCCCGGCGCGTTCATATCGCTCGGATGCTTAGCATTATCGAGGGCGAACAGTTGTAAACGAAGCTTGCCCGCATGCTTCGGTTGAATACCAGCTTTCGATCCATTGAGGAAAAACTTCTCCACGCCCCGATGCCGGAAGCTCTTAATCAAGTGTATAGTGTAACGCTACGTGTTACGCATAGTCAATCCCGTCTCCGCCTACTTAGGAATCATTCGATCGAAAATCATCCCTCCACAATTTAGAATAGGTGCAGGAGTTTCCTATGCGTGAAGTCGTAATCGCTTCTTCTGCCCGTACGCCGGTAGGACGCGCCTTCAAAGGCACGCTCCGCGCCACTCGTCCCGATGAGCTTGCCGCTGTGGCCATCAAAGGCGCGCTCGAACGCGTGCCGCAGATTGACGCGAAAGAAATCGAAGACGTCATCCTGGGCTGTGCCATGCCCGAGGCTGAGCAAGGGATGAACGTGGCGCGCATCGCGTCGCTGCGCGCCGGCTTGCCGGTTGAAGTCTCGGCGTTGACGATCAACCGTTTCTGTTCGTCTGGGCTCCAAGCGATTGCCATGGCGGCCGAGCGCATCATGAGCGGTGGAGCTGAGATCATCGTGGCCGGTGGCACGGAATCGATGTCCATGATTCCGATGGGCGGTCACAAAATTTCGCCCAATCCATGGCTGGTCGATCACTATCCCGACGCGTATCTTTCTATGGGTCTGACAGCGGAGAGGCTCGCCCAACGATTCGGTATCACGCGCGAAGCCGCGGACGAATTCTCCTATCGCAGCCATCAGAAAGCATTGGCCGCAATTCAAGCCGGAAAGTTCGCCGACGAAACGGTGTCCGTGCCAGTGAGCTTTACGACACCCAACGGCTCGAAGCCGAAGCGGCAGGAGATCACCTTCAAAGTCGACGAAGGCCCCCGCGCCGACACGTCGCTCGAAGCGCTGCTCTCGCTCAAGCCAGCATTCCACGCCAAGGGCACGGTAACCGCCGGCAATTCCTCGCAGATGTCCGACGGCGCAGCGGCCGCCGTAGTCATGTCCGCGGATCGCGCACAGCAGTTGGGTATCAAGCCGCTGGCCCGGTACGTTTCCTTCGCTACCGCCGGATACAAGCCGGAAGAAATGGGCCTGGGCCCGGTCTTCGCGATCCCGAAAGCGCTGAAGATGGCGGGGCTCAAACTCACCGACATTGACGTGATCGAATTGAACGAAGCTTTTGCCGCTCAGTCCTTGGCGGTGATCAAAGAGGCTGGTCTTGATCCCGAGCGCGTGAATCCCAACGGCGGGGCGATTGCTTTGGGGCATCCTCTCGGATGCACAGGCGCGAAGCTCACCGCTACGATCATTCGCGAGATGAAGCGCCGCAACGCGAAGTATGGCCTCGTGACCATGTGCGTAGGCGGCGGCATGGGCGCCGCTGGAATTTTCGAGAACCTGAGCTAGACCAAAGACATTAGCCACAGAGGACACGAAGGTTCACAAAGAGAAACCTGATTTCCTTTGTGGACCTCTGTGTCCTCTGTGGTTCATGACCGTGTGACATCTAACCTTGCGGGGCTGCTTAGAAAACGACACGATCGAAGCAGGAGCCGCCCATGGCCACTGCGCCAAATCGAAGAATCCCCGCCAATGAAGTCAGCTACGCCATCATCAACGCTGCCATGAAAGTTCACACCGAACTCGGTCCAGGGTTGCTGGAAAGCACTTACACCGTTTGCCTAAAACACCAACTCAATGAAGCTGGCGTCGGCTCGGCTGCCCAAGTCGGGTTACCAGTCGTGTATCACGGAGTGAAGCTCGAACTGGGATATCGGATAGACCAGCTGGTCGAGGAACTTGTCATCGTTGAGATCAAGTCAGTCGAAGCAGTATCGCCAGTACATCAGGCCCAGCTACTTTCGTACCTTAAACTCAGTGGTAAATCCATCGGACTGCTTATAAACTTCAATGTTGTGCATTTGAAGGACGGGATTCGACGGTTCGTAAACGGTACCGATTGGAAATAAGAAAAGGACATGAAGGTACGCAAAGGGGGCCTAGAGCGGCTTTCCTTTGTGAACCTTTGTGTCCTCTGTGGTTAAAAGGGGTTGACTGAAATGGCGACTACAACAGCAGTTCCGCAGACCAAGATTTCTGGTGGCAGCTTTCTTCTGGATGAGCGCAAGCCCGACGACGTTTTCACGCCTGAAGATTTCACCGAGCAACACGTGCTGATCGGCCAGACGGCGGAAGAGTTCGCCCTCAATGAGATCGTGCCCAACATCGAGAAGATGGAACACAAGGATTTTTCCATCACTCGCGACCTGCTCAAGAAAGCTGGCGAACTCGGTCTCAGTTCGGCCGAGATCCCCGAAGCTTACGGTGGCCTTGAGATGGACAAAGTCACAGCCGCCGTAATCGCGGACAACATCGCCAAATATGCGGGCTTCGCCACCACCTGGGGCGGACACACTGGAATTGGTACGCTCCCCATCGTCTACTTCGGGACCGAGGAGCAGAAGAAGAAATACCTGCCCCGGCTGGCTGCGGGAGAGATTGTCGGCGCTTATGCTTTGTCGGAAGCTTCTTCCGGTTCGGACGCATTGAATTGCCGCGCTCGCGCCGAGCTTTCTAAAGACGGACGCCATTACATTCTCAACGGCGAAAAAATGTGGATCACCAACGCCGGCTTCGCGGATCTGTTCACCGTCTTCGCCAAGGTTGATGGCGAGAAGTTCACCGCGTTTCTGGTCGAGAAATCTTTTCCTGGATTTTCCATTGGCGCGGAAGAACACAAAATGGGCATTCGCGGATCATCCACCTGCCCCATCATTCTGAACGACTGCAAAGTCCCCGCCGAGAACCTGCTCGGCGAAATTGGCAAGGGCCACATCATCGCCTTCAATATTCTGAACGTTGGACGTTTCAAGCTGGGTGCGATGTCGGTTGGGGGAGCGCGCGTGTCGCTCGAGAGCGCCGTTGGTTACGCTAAGCAGCGCAAGGCGTTCGGCAAAGTCATCGCGGATTTCGGTCTGGTCCGCGAAAAGCTTGCCAACATGGCGGTGGGCGTCTACACCGGCGAAGCGATGGTCTATCGCACCGTCGGCATGATGGACGTTGCCCTCTCCGAAGTCGATAAGGCCAGTCCCGACGCTGCGAAAGAAACCCGCAAGGCCATCGAAGAATATGCCGTTGAGTGCTCCATTATCAAAGTCTGGGGCTCGGAGATGGTCGGCAATGTCGTCGATGAGACGGTGCAGATCTTCGGCGGTTACGGCTTCGTCGAAGAGTATTCTGCCGAACGGTCTTACCGCGACGCCCGCATCAACCGCATCTTCGAAGGCACCAACGAAATCAATCGGCTCATCATCACTGGCTTTCTGCTGAAGCGCGCCATGTCCGGCCAGTTGGCTCTCATGCCCGCAATCAAGAAATTGATGGATGAAGTTTTATCCGGACCTTCGGTTGGGGAAGAACTTGAAGGGCCGCTAGCCGAAGAACGCAAACTGGTGTCATCGGCCAAGAAACTGGGCTTGTTCGTCGCAGGCGCAGCCACGCAGAAATACATGCAGGCGATTCAGGATCAGCAGGAAGTCATGGGAGCGATCGCCGATATAGTCATCGAGACTTACGCTATGGAATCCGCTGTGTTGCGTGCACAAAAGATCGCGGAAAACAAGGGCGAAAGCGCCGCTTCCCTTCCCATTGCCATGACTCGTGTCTATCTCTCGCAGGCGATGGAGAAGATTGAAGCCGCGGCTAAGAAAGTAATCGCCGCCGTAGCCGACGGTGACATGCTGCGCACCCAATTGGCGATTCTGCGCCGGCTGGCCAAGCATGAGCCATTCAACACGATTGAGTTGCGGCAGCAGATCGCGCAGAAGGTGATCGAGCGGGGGAAGTACACGCTGGCGTAGAACTTTTACCAACGCTGGCCGTTGCGGATTGTCATCCCGACCGTAGCTTCTCATTCCCAAAGGAGATAAGAAGCGGAGTGGAGGGACCCGCTGTTTCAGACTGAGCACAGCAACCCTGTGGACAGCCCAACAGTATGCCTCGACGCACATACGCAGCGATCGTACACAAGGAAGGTGACCTCTACGTCGCCGAATGCTCCGAAGTGGGTACCGTGAGCCAAGGCGAGACCGTCGGAGAAGCAATGGCCAATTTGCGGGAAGCCACGGAGTTGTATTTGGAGGAATTCCAGTAGACGGAGCTATCGTTTCGGCGGTCGAGGGCGCCCGCGCCACACAGAGTCACGCTGTCTTCAGCTTTTCCATCACGCTCTGGATCAGCTCCTTCGCATCGCCTAAATTCTTCATCACCATCTGGATATCCATCACCGGCTTGCCCGGCCAGCGCTGGCTTTGGCAGTAGACGCCGTGTTGTCCGACCAGCGCCATGGCGTCGGTAATCATATCCATGGTCACGGCCAGGCGTCCGCGAGGCACGCCCATCATGGTTTCGTAGTGTTCCAGCTCTTCCTGTTTCTCGTCGAATACCGGCATGCTGAGATTGTAACCCTCTCGAGCGTGGCGCATAATTATGACGCTTTGCTGTCCAATGCATGGGTTCCTACGTCAAAGGTTCTTAGGCCTTTCACGGCTGCTGCGGCCCATTACAAACTGTCATCCCGACCGGAGCCTCTCATTCCCGAAGGGGATGAGAGGCGGGTGGAGGGACGTGCTGTTTTCGCGCGGACTACAGCAATCCTGAAAACGCTCCAGCAATTGGCACTCGGCTTTTGGCCGCGGAGGCTCGGCCATCATATGAATCGCGTGGCCCTGACGTCTGGCATCAAATTGCGAAATACTTCAAAGGAGAAACTTATGCGCAAACAAATTGTATTTCTGATTTCGCTGTTGCTCGCATTCACCGTGCTTGCCTCGTGCCAGGAAGGCAGCAAGCGTCCCAGCCCGCCGGCGCAGGCGCAATGCAAGTTTTCAGATGGCAAGACCCTCACCGTGAACTATTCCAGCCCCCGCGCCAAGGGCCGCAAAATTTTCGGGGATCTCGTGCCCTACGGCGAAGTCTGGCGGACTGGCGCCAATGAAGCGACCACATTCGTCCCCACTACCAACGTGAGTGTCGGCGGCAAAGACGTCCCCGCGGGCAACTATACGATCTTTACTGTCCCCAACGCCGACAAGTGGACGCTGATCATCAACAAAACAACTGGCGAGTGGGGCATTCCCTACAAGTACGAAGCCAACGAATTAGCGCGCGTGGACATGAAAGTTTCGCCTACGCCGTCACAGGTCGAGAACTTTACTATTGCATTGTCCTCGATGGGCAGCAGTTGCACAATGACGGTAAGCTGGGAAAACACGCAAGCTTCCGTGGACATCAGCGAGAAAAAATAGCGAAGGCAAAACCTCTCGTCGCCTGCACACACGCCCTCCGCTGTAGAGACGTAGCCAGCTGCGTCTCTACCCCAAGGATGGCCTAGGCGCCGGTTTCCAGCGCAGGATCGGCCTGCGCGCCGCTGCCGTCTCATCCAGACGCGACACGCGTGTAGTGTGAGGCGCAGCCAGCACCATTTGCGGATCCTCTTCCACCTCTTCCGCGATCGACTTCATCGCGTCGATGAACAAATCCATCTCTTCTTTCGATTCGCTCTCGGTCGGTTCGATCATAAGAGCGCCGGGCACGATCAGCGGAAATGCGGTCGTGTAAGGATGGAAACCGTAATCGATCAGCCGCTTCGCGATGTCCATAGTCTTGACACCTTTTTTCGCCTGCACCTTATCGCTGAAAACTACTTCGTGCATGGTAGGCGTGGAGTAAGGCAGGTCATAGACGCCTTCAAGGCCTTTGCGAATGTAGTTGGCGTTCAACACTGCGTCTTCCGTGGTCTGGCGCAAACCGTCGGGGCCGTTGGCTAGGGTGTAAGCCAGCGCGCGAACAAACATCCCGAAGTTGCCATAAAAAGCTCGCACTCGTCCGACCGACTGCGGCCGGTCGTATTCGAAGCCTAGCGTGCCGTCGGACTTAGTAATGACCACTGGAGTCGGCAGGAACGGCTCAAGTATTTTCTTGATGGCCACGGGCCCCGATCCGGGCCCCCCACCACCGTGCGGCGTCGAAAATGTTTTATGCAAATTCAAGTGCATCAAATCGACACCGAAGTCGCCAGGACGCACTTTGCCGACCAGCGCGTTCATGTTCGCGCCGTCCATATAGAGTAGGCCACCCTTAGCGTGCATGATGTCGGCGATCTTGTGAATCTCCTGCTCAAAAACGCCCAGCGTATTGGGATTGGTCAGCATCAGCGCAGCGACTTCTTCGTTCATCTGCGAGGCAAGCGCAGCAACGTCGACCATGCCCCGCGCGTCCGATTTCAGATTTTCCACCGCATAACCGACCATGGCTGCCGTTGCAGGATTGGTACCGTGCGCCGAGTCGGGAATCAGAATCTTCTTGCGCGGCGCGCCCTTTGACTGATGGTAGGCGCGCACCATGAGCAGGCCCGTCAACTCGCCATGGGCGCCGGCGGCGGGCTGCAAGGTGATTGCATCCATGCCGGTAATTTCGATCAGGCACTCGCTGAGGGTTTGCAATATCCGCAACGCTCCCTGCGAAACTTTTTCCGGCTGATAAGGATGCCCATTGGCCAATCCGTCCAAACGCGAAACAACTTCGTTGACTCGCGGGTTGTACTTCATAGTGCAAGAGCCCAGCGGATACATGCCGAGATCGATGGCATAATTCCAAGTCGACAACCGGGTGAAGTGCCGAATGATTTCGATTTCGCTGACCTCGGGCATGTTGCCCAGGTCTTTTCTTTCGCTAGACCCCAAGAGCGTGGCCGTATCCACCTCGGGCACATCCAGCGGAGGCAGCTTCCATGCGGCTTTGCCCGGAGAGGATTTCTCGAAGATCAGGCCTTCATTCTGATTGACGTGCTGGGTGGCTTTGCGAATCGTGGGCTTCACCGCACCACCTCCTGAACATCAGCGCGTTCTTTGGCGGATTTCGCGGAGCGCTCACTCTGAGCTAGCGTCCCGACCACGGCATCAATCGCGGCACGCGTGGTCAACTCGGTACAACACCAGAGCGCGGCGTTGCCGAGTTCGGGATAAAATTTCTTCAGCGGAAGGCCGCCGACAATCTTGTCTCCCAAAAGCCGGGAGTTGATTGCGTGGGGATCCTCGCCGGTCTGCACAACGAACTCGTTGAACCGAGGCGCTCCGGAAAACAGAACTTTCGCATGTTTGCCGAACTGCTGCGCGGCGTAAGCGGCCTTCGCCAAATTCTGTTTCGCCAACTCCCGCAGGCCGACCTTGCCGTAAATCGTCATAAAGATGTTCGCCATCAGCGCTATCAAAGCCTGGTTGGTGCATATATTCGACGTCGCCTTCTCACGCCGGATGTGTTGCTCGCGCGTTGCTAAAGTAAGCACGAAACCGCGCTTGCCATTTCTGTCCGTAGTCTGTCCAACCAGGCGTCCTGGCATCTGCCGAACGAATTGCTCGCGTGTGGCGATGACGCCGCAGTACGGTCCACCGAAGCCGAGAGGCACGCCAAAGGATTGCGCTTCCATGGCGACGATATCGGCTTGCCGCGGTGGTTCGACGATGCCAAGCGATATCGCTTCCGCAATCGAAACCACGAGCAAGGCACCATGTTTGTGCGCGATGTCAGCGATCGCGGCCACATCTTCAATCGTGCCGAAAAAATTCGGCGACTGAATCAGAACGCAGGCTGTGTCGGCTGTGATGGACTTTTCCAGTTGGTTCAAATCCACACGCGCATTGTCTGCGAATGGCACCGTGACCAGCGGCATGCCTTGGTGATGCGCATAGGTCGCCAAAACTTCTCGATACTCCGGATGCACACTGCGCGCGATCGCGACCGAATGCCGTCCAGTCAGCCGAGCCGCCATCATCACGCCTTCGGCCGCCGCCGTCGATCCGTCATACATGCTCGCGTTGGCGACTTCCATGCCGGTTAGTTCGCACATCATGGTTTGGAATTCGAAGATGGACTGCAGCGTGCCCTGCGAAATTTCGGCTTGATAGGGGGTGTAGGCGGTGAGAAATTCTCCGCGTGAAATCAGCGAATCGATAATCACCGGGCGGTAATGATAGTACGCGCCGGCGCCGAGAAAAGTTACGTAACCGTCGCCATTCTCTCGCGCACGCTCGCGAAACCAGTCCACGATTTCGGATTCGGCCATCTGGCGCGGGACTTTGAGATCGCGATTGAGGCGGTACTCGGCCGGAATGGGCGCGAACAAGTCATCGATGGAACGCGCGCCAATGGCCTTTAACATGGCTTCGCGGTCGGCGGGAGATTTCGGCAGATATCGCATAGGAAATAAATTAGATGTTGCTGGAGTTCAATTCGATTGCGGACTCACCACAGAGACACAGAGTCACAGAGAAGTTCCTTTGTGTCTTCTTTACTTTTCTCTGACTCTGCGGTGACTCGGGGGCCGGCAATTTTCTATCCGCCTTCTTCCGCGACGAACTTCTCATAGTCAGCGGCAGATAGCAGGCCATTCAACTCATTCGGATCCTTGAGCGTGAGCTTCAGCATCCAGGAGGCGTGCGCGTCTTTATTGATCTTCTCCGGGGCCGTCGCCAGCTCGCCATTCACCTCAGTCACGGTGCCTGAAGCGGGAGCGTAAAGATCGGAGACCGCTTTGACGGACTCGACCGAGCCGAACGTTTTGCGCGCGGTTATTTCAGTGCCGGGCTTAGGCAGATCAACGAATACGATGTCGCCCAGCGACTCCTGCGCATGATCCGTTATGCCGATGGTGGCAGTCTTGCCGTCGCTTTTGATCCACTCGTGCTCTTTGGTGTATTTGAAATCTGTTGGATAAGGCATGATTTTAGTTTCTTGCTCCTGGCTCCTGGCTTCTGGCTTCCCGCCGTGAGGAATCGTCTTTCGCCCCGCTGGGGCCTATCTATCGGACGCTCTTCCCACGGCTTACGCCGTGGGCTGCACTCTTCCGCCGCTTCGCGGCTAAAGCCTGACTTCAACTTCAGGACTTACGGCATACTTGAAGGTATACCCTGATACGAATCGGACGTGAACGCCTGCGCCTACCCCTGCTTCTTGGGGCGCTTGTAAAACGGTATTGGCACGACCTTTGCTTTGACGCCCTGGCTGCGGCATTCGACTTTTACATGCGATCCCACATTCGCGAATTCGGGTGGCACATAGGCCAGCGCAATATTCTTTTTCAAAAATGGCGCATAGGATCCACTGGTGACGTAGCCGATCTCGCGTCCGCTGTCATCGAAAACTTTGTAGCCATCGCGGGCAATTCCGC
>Ga0209169_10002252_pt1 | contig 11632 bp, 6 predicted proteins | sample HubBroMetageWRM4_FD_188346 | JGI IMG/M metagenome (GOLD analysis project Ga0209169, IMG submission 188346) | Warmed soil microbial communities from the Hubbard Brook experimental Forest, New Hampshire - Hubbard Brook CCASE Soil Metagenome WRM 4... | ecosystem: Environmental > Terrestrial > Soil...
CGCGATAAGCGCTCGAACGGGTTTTGCCATTATCATGTTGTGCCAACCTGTGCGAAGATGACATGCGAATTTGGAGGGCTTATGCATCTGCTCAAACGTATTCTTACTGCCCTGGCGCTGGCCGGCCTTCTTGTTGCTTTGCTCCCTGCTCAGGAAAAGCTCACCACGCCACTGATTCCTCGCGAAGTGTTGTTTGGGAATCCGGAGCGCGCTGACCCGCAGATTTCGCCCGACGGCACTCAGATCGGATACCTTGCGCCTGTCGATGGAGTGCTGAACGTGTGGATTCGCACTCTCGGCAAGTCCGATGATCGGGCCGTGACTGCCGACAAGCATCGCGGCATTCGCAATTTTCTGTGGCAATACGACAATCGGCACATTCTCTACACGCAGGACTTGGGCGGGGATGAGAACTGGCGGCTCTACCAAACCGACATCGCCTCCAAGCAAACCAGGGACCTGACGCCTTTCGACAAAGTTCGCGTGGATGTCGTCGCGTACGAATGGAAATTCCCGGGCACGATCCTGGTGCAGATGAATCAGCGGGACCCAAAGTTGTTTGACGTCCACCGCATCGATTTGAACAACGGTAAGATCGAGCTCGATACTGAGAATCCCGGAGATGTTGGGAACTGGCAAGTTGATAATGCGCTGCAGGTCCGGAGCGCACAAGTCGAAACCCCGGATGGTGGCACAATAATTCGCGTTCGCGATGATAGCAAGTCTCCCTGGCGTGAACTGATCAAATGGGGCCCTGATGAAACGTTCGGCGGAGTCAACGGATTTACTCCCGACAACAAGTCAATCTGGATCACGACCAGCCTCGATGTAAACGCGGCTCGCCTGCTGGAGATTGACATCGCCACCGGCAAACGCAAGGTCGTTACCGAAGACCCGCAATTCGATGTCAGCGGCACCATCAACAATCCAAAGACGAATGCCCTGGAGGCGGTCAGTTATACCAAGCAGCGCACTGAGTACGTGTTTATCGATCCGAAAGTGAAAGCGGATTTCGAGGTTCTACGAAAGGTTCGCAGTGGAGACATTGACGGGATTTCGCAGAATCTGGATGACAACAAATGGATTGTCAGCTTTGGCAGCGATGACGCCCCCGAGTACTGGTACGTCTATGACCGGGCGACCAAACAGGCGACACTGCTGTTCAGCAACCGGCCGCTGCTGGAGAAATACAAACTTTCGGCAATGAAGCCCATCGAGTTCACCGCCCGCGATGGCATGAAGTTGTACGGCTATCTAACCACGCCCGCGGGAGTGGAAGCGAAAAACCTGCCGATGGTGGAGTACGTGCATGGTGGTCCGTGGGGCCGTGACGTGTGGGGGTATAACCGTTACGCGCAATGGCTGTCGAACCGTGGTTATGCTGTCCTGCAAATAAATTTCCGGGGATCGACCGGCTACGGCAAGAAGTATGTGAACGCGGGCGATCGCCAATGGGCGGGTACCATGCACACCGACTTACTCGATGGTAAAGATTGGGTTGTGAAGGAAGGCATCGTCGATCCGGCAAAGGTCTGCATCATGGGCGGAAGCTATGGAGGCTATGCGACGCTGGCGGGAGTGACCTTCTCGCCGGACGCGTTCGCCTGCGGCGTTGATATCGTCGGTCCTTCCAATCTGAATACTCTGCTCAAGACCATTCCACCGTATTGGTCCACCATCCTGGCTACCTTCCATAAACGCATGGGCGACTCGGAAGAGATACTCACGCAGCAGTCGCCACTGTTCAAAGCGGACCAGATCAAAGTGCCGTTGCTGATTGGTCAGGGCGCTAACGATCCTCGGGTAAACAAAGCGGAGAGCGACCAGATTGTCGCGGCCATGCGCAAGAACGATAAAACGGTGCTGTATTACGTGTTCCCTGACGAAGGGCACGGCTTCGCGCGACCGACAAATAATATGGCCTTCAACGCCGCTTCGGAGGAATTCCTGGCGAAATATCTTGGAGGAAGATTCGAGCCTCCCACGGCGGACGAAAGCAAGCTGCTGGCCAGCATCAAGCAGTAACGCAGCGGAGCACTACTGCTGCCAGCCTCCACCAAGTGCCTTGTAAAGCTGCACCAGGCTTTGGTATTCAGCCCCTCGTGCCTGCGCCAGAATGATCTCGGCGTTAAATAGCGAGCGCTGGCCATCGAGAACCTCGAGGTAGGTGGTGATGCCTCCCCGATAACGTATCAGGGAAGTGCTGACTGAATCCTGAAGATCCTTGACCGTTATTTCCTGCGCGACGCGGACTTGATGAAGTTTCTGATAACCGATCAGGGCATCGGAAACATCGCGAAACGCTAACTGGATGGCTTGTCTATACGCGATCAGTTCCTGACGATGTTCCGACTCGGCCAGCTTTAGATTCCCGCGTAGGGCCCCGCCCGTGAAAATAGGTTGGGAAACCTGGACGCCATAGGACCAGATTCCAGTCTGTGAACTCAGAAGGCCAGAGAGCAGACTGCTCCGTCCGAATGCGCCTCCGCCGGCACCGGTGAGAGAGATCTGCGGAAAGAACGCTGCTTTGGCGACGCCGATATCGGCATTGGCGGCGATCAGGTCTTGCTCGACCTCGCGAATATCCGGCCGGCGTTCGAGCAACGACGAGGGCATGCCCGGCGGCACTTCCGGAGGAAGCGACTGCTCGATCAGCGGGCGTCCGCGTGGCACATTCTCGGGATAATGGCCCAGAAGAATGCTGATGGCATCTTCCTCCTGGCCGATCTGTCTCTCCAGGTCCGGGATCGTTGCATTGGCGGTATCGAGCACCTGTAGGGCTTGCAGCACATCCAGTTTGGTCGCAACCCCGTGGTCGAGCCGCAACCGCGTCAGTTTGACGGAATCTTCCTGGGCCTTGACCGTCTCTTGGGTGATGCGGAGCTGAAGGTCCAGATCGAGAAGCTGAAAATAGTCACTTGCTACGTCGCTTACCAGGGTCAACGTGACGGTTTGCCGCGCATCCTCGGTCGCCAGAAGTTGGGCGCGTGAGGCCTCAGTCGCGCGTCGCAGGCGTCCAAAGAGGTCCAACTGAAACGCAGCGTCGGCGGTAAGGGCTAGAATGTTGTACTTTGCCTGGGTGGTCGGATCTTTTCCGCCGGCGAAATTGCCGTTCACTCCGACCTGCGGAAACAGGTTGGATCGGGTGACCGCGAGCTGAGCGCGCGCCGCGCTGATGCGCTCCGTCGCCAGTTGCAGGTCGTAATTCTCCTTCAATGCTGTGCGGATGAACTCTTGCAGCTGCGGGTCCTGGAAGACTTGCCACCAGGGGAGGTCGGCGAAGGACGCGGCTTGAGTCTGGGCCTGCGGGTCATCCGGCACGTCGCGGTACACGCCGGGAGTCTGAACCGCCGGCCGGTGGTAATTGGGGCCGACCTTGCACCCGGCCATCAGGATCAAGGCCGATATCGCGGCGAGCACCGCGGGCAGCGATAATAACGGGCGGCGGATCATTTCAGTCTCCCTCCGCCGGCGCCGTCGTTCCTGGCGTTGTGCCCGGGGCCAGTTCCTGGCTAGCGCCTGACCATTTCTCCACCAGATAGAAGATCGCGGGTACGAAGAAGATTCCGATGAAGCTGGCGGCGAGCATGCCGCCGATCACGGTGGTGCCCATGATTTGGCGGGCAACCGACCCGGCACCGGTTGCCGTCCACAACGGCACGCAACCGAGGATGAACGCGAAAGACGTCATCAAGATCGGCCGCAGACGGAGCTTGGCTCCCGCGAGTGCGGCGTCGGCCAATGGCTTTCCTCCTTCGTATTCGTCCTTGGCGAACTCGACGATCAGAATCGCGTTCTTCGCTGCCAAGCCGATGAGCATGACCAGTCCGATTTGCGAGTAAATATCGGTTTCGATCTGGACCAGATAGGGCGGCAGGAAAACGCCGAGCAGCACGCGGCGTAGCCAAAGAATTGCAAAGGCTCCAAAGATCGCCACAGGCGTGCTCAGCAGCACGCTGAAGGGCAGCGTCCAGCTTTCGTAGAGCGCCGCTAGAACCAGAAAGACGAAGAGTAACGACAATCCAAAGATCGCGGCGGGGGGGACGCCTTCTCGAGCTTTTTGTTCCTGAAACGAGATGCCTGAGTAGTCAAAACCCATCTCTCGCGGCATGGTCTGCTTGAAAACATCTTCGAGAGCGGCCGTGGCCTGATCCGCGCTAAAGCCCGGCGCAGCACTCCCGTTGATCTGCGCGGAACGATATTCGTTGAAGCGCAAAGTAAATTCCGGCCCGAGCCGCGGCGTGACGGTGGCAAGCGTGGAGAGCGGGACACTCTCTCCCTTGTTGTTGCGGACGTAGAACTGGCCGACGTTTTCCACTTTGGCGCGGTCTTCGTTTTCCGCCTCGATATAGACCTGCCACTGGCGTCCAAAGCGATTGAAATAGTTGATGAAATAGCCGCCCATGAAGGCCTGAACCGTACGGTACACATCACTAAGGGCAACACCTTGTTTCAGCACCTTGTCGCGGTTTACGTCGACATACTGTTGCGGGACGCTGGCCAGGAAAGTAGTACTAAGGCTCGCGATTTCCGGCCGCTTTCGGGCGGCATCGAGAAAAGTGTTCAGGTTCTTGGTGAGGAACTGAATATCGCTGCCCGAGCGGTCTTCGAGAATGAACGTAAATCCCCCCGCAGTGCCGACGCCGGGAATCGCGGGCGGAGAAAAACCGAAAGCGACCGCCGCGGGCAACCGGCTCAACTGCCGGTTCAGATTCGCCTTGAACGTTTGAAATTGCTCGACTCGTGTCTTGCGTTCGTCCCAGGGCTTTAACGTCACAAAAAAGGTCGAGTTGTAACTGGTGCGAACAAAACTGAGCAAACTGAAGCCGACGAAGCAGGTAACGTGCTCGACTCCGGGCGTATTCATGAGGATTTTTTCCACATCAGCCGTGACGGCCGTCGTACGCTCCAGAGAAGCTGCATTCGGTAACTGCACATTGACGTAGGCGTAACCCTGATCTTCGTCGGGAAGAAAGCTCGAGGGGATTCGGTTGGCAAAAAAGAAACCCGCTACCCCGAACACCACCAGCATAACGATCACGACAAGGGTCTTTTGGAGCAATACCGCGCTCCAGCTCACGTAGCCCTCCGTGGCTCGCTCAAAGACTCGGTTAAACCAATCAAAAAATCTCCTCAGGAGTCCGTGGCTTTCGGTCTTCGGCTCCAGTAGTAATGCGGCAAGCGCCGGGCTAAGCGTGAGCGCATTGAACGCGGAAAGCAAAACGGAAATCGCAATCGTGACGGCGAATTGCTGGTAGAGCTGGCCGGTAATTCCGGGAATGAAAGCGGTCGGAACGAAAACGGCGGAGAGAACCAGGGCGATGCCGACTACGGGGCCGGACAGCTCCTCCATCGCTTTCAACGCCGCGTCCTTCGGCGTCATGCCCTCTTCGATGTGCCGCTCCACACCCTCGACGACGACGATGGCGTCATCCACCACGAGACCGATCGCCAGCACTAAACCAAAGAGAGAAAGCGTGTTGATGGAGAACCCGAACAACGGGAAAAATACGAACGTGCCGACCAGCGAGACCGGCACCGCAAGCAGCGGAATCAGCGTGGCGCGCCAGCCCTGCAAGAAGATGTAGACCACAAAGATTACGAGCGCGAGGGCAATCAAAAGCGTTTCAACGATTTCCTTCATGCCTTCCGTGACCGCGCGCGTCGTGTCGAGCGCCACCACGTAATCCAAGTCCTCTGGGAAGCGCTCCTTCATCTTCGCCATGAGTTTGTTCACGCCGGCGGCGGCATCGACGGCATTCGATCCCGGCAGTTGGTAGGTCGCAATAATCGCGCTGGGTTTTCCGTTGTAACGTCCGGCGACGCTATAGTCCTGGGCGCCCAACTCGATTCGAGCGACATCGCGGACTCGAACCGTCCCGCCGTCGGGCGTCTCGCGCACCACGATCTGTCCGAATTCTTCCGGAGAGATGAGGCGGCCCTGCGCGAGCACCGAATAAGTGAACTCCTGGCCCTTGGGAGCCGGTTCGCCGCCTGCCTTCCCGGCTGGGTTCACTGTATTTTGCGCTTGAATGGCGCTGACGATTTCCGGGACGGTGACGCCGAGCTTAGCCAATGTGTCGGGTTTTACCCACAACCGCATCGCGTATTGGCCGGCGCCGAATACCTGAACGTTGCCGATCCCGGGCGAGCGCAGAACGGGATCAACAAGGTTGATGTAGGCGTAGTTGGCCAGAAACGTTGCGTCGTAGGTTCCATGCGGCGAGTACACCGCGATTAACGTTAGGGGAGCCGTAACGGATTTTCGGACGTTGACGCCGTAATTCGTGACGTCGACGGGAAGCTGAGAAGCGGCCAGCGTTTCACGGCTCTGCGCGAGAATGTAATCGGTATTGGGGTCGGTTTTTGAATCGAAATCCACAATCAGGCTGGTGCTGTTGTTGCCGGTGGCGTTCAGCGAATACATGTAGTTCATGTTGTCCACGCCGTTCATCTGCTGTTCGATGGGCGTGGCAACGGCTTGCTCCAGGGTTTGCGCATCCGCCCCGATGTAGGTCGCGAGGACTTGAATCTCGGGCGGAGCGATGCGGGGAAACTGCGCGACTGGCAAAGTCAAGATGGTGAGCGTGCCCACCAGCACGAGCACGATCGAGATCACCATGGCAACAATAGGACGGTTGATAAAGAACTTTGACATTGAATTACCTGCCCGTAGTTCCCGCCGCAAATGGCTTGGGATTCACTTGCATGCCAGCGTGAACTTTCTGCACACCCTCGGCAACCACGCGCTCGCCTGGCTTCAGTCCGTCCGTAATAACCCACTGGCTGTCGACACGGTCGCCGACTTGAACGGTTCGGATGCTGACTTTGTTGTGATCATCCACCGCAGCGACTTGATAGCCGCCTTGCAGCTCGGAGACCGCACGCTGCGGCACCAGCAAGGCATCCTGCTGGATTCGGATGACCGCCCGAACCTTAGCGTAGCCGCCGGGACGCAGCACGTTTCCAGGATTGGAGAATAGCCCGGCGATCCGAATTGCTCCGGTACTCTCATTCACCTGGCGGTCCGCAAAGTAGAATGTGCCAGTTTGCGGATAGGTCGACCCGTCGGCCAAAATCAGTTCGAGGCGGAGGTTCTTGTCGGCTTCGGCGCGAGTAGCGTCTGTCGGAAAGCGTCTTCTCCATGCCAGGTATTGCGGCTCGCCCACGGTGAAATAAACTTTGATGGGTTCGACGGTAGACACCGAAGTCACGGGAGCGCTGTTCAGATTGACCAGCGCTCCCACCTGCAGCTGAGCCTGCCCCGCGATGCCGTCGATGGGGGCCGTAAGACGGGTGAAATCGAGGTTGATCTTGGCGGTTTCGACTGCTGCCTCAGCCGTCTTGATCTGAGCCTCGGCGGTCGCGACCGAAGCTTTGGCGGCCAGGTTATTCTGAACCGCGTTGTCGAGGTCCTGTTGGCTTGCTGCCTGTTCCCTGGCCAGCGGAGTGTATCGCTCTACGTCAAGCTGAGTTCGGCCTTGAACAGCCTGGGCATTAGCCAGCTGCGCTCTAGCCTGCGCTAACTGTCCTTGAGCCTGATCGAGTGTTGCCTGAAACGGCCGCGGATCGATCTCGAAGAGCAGCTGGCCCTTCTTCACGAATGCACCTTCCTGATAGCCCTGGCGCATGATGTAGCCCGTGACCTGGGCCTTGACGTCGGCATTGGAGAATCCATCGAGCGTGCCGATCCACTCGCCAAAAATCGGAACGTCCTTCTGCTCGACCTGCACCACCTCAACGTCCGGTGGAGCGCCCTGTGCTCCCGATACGTGCTTCGGGTATACCGCCCCAATGATCAGGCCGACGATGAGCAGGCAAAGCGCTCCGCCTATCCAGAATTTGTATTTCGAGAGCGTGTTCATCTTCATTCTCCACGCAGCGCGCTATCGCGCGTACGCATTCTAGCCGATGCTGATAAATTGCACTTCACTGATGACCACTTGATTCTCATCTTGCTCCCTCCTTCTCCACGTCAGATCGAGCCACGTCGGAAGGCACCGATGAACAAACGGTGACGGAGTTTCTCACGGGCTCGAGTTTTGCGAGATGCTGGAGGCATCGGTGCGCGCCATTATAATCCGACCAGCAGATCGCGAAAGATACATCGGCCACGAAGTTCGCTAGAGCAGTTCTTGGGAAAAAGCCCGCAGCTGGTTGGCGGTGTCACCCTGGATTGGGTCCGAGCGTTTACCATTCGCGCCCTTCCTCCCGGCGATTGTCATCTGTTCGTTGCACTCACGCGCGACTTCTGCATTTTCATCGCGCAGCGGCCTGTGGGCTTTGCGTTATTCTGAACGTTGCTCCACTAGCATGGCTACCCTTCGAGCTGAGCTTTCTCCGTCATCATCGAGCCGGAAACTGGTCCTGGCCGCCCAGATCGTTTTTTTGCCCACCGGCATTCTCACTACCCTGCTGGGCCCGATGCTGCCCATCCTGATTGTGCGCTGGACGATGAATGACACCCAGGCCGGCAACCTGTTTCTGGTGCAATTTCTGGCGATGCTCGTGGGTGTGCAACTATCGGGAGTCCTGCTGGCGCGCTTCGGGTTTCGTCCGGCGTTTCTCTTGGGACTGCTGTTGATGGCTGGCGGCGTAGCCACGCTTTATACCGTATCGCTCGGGCTGGGGATGCTGTCCGTGGCTGCGTTCGGTTTGGGACTGGGACTGATTATCCCGTCCGACAATTTGCTGATTGCCGAGATCGGGTTTGGTTCCGGTTCGAGTTCGAACGCAAGCGCGGTGAGCCTGCTGAACTTCTTCTGGGGCGTCGGCGCGGTGCTGTGCTCGGTTATGGTGGCGTGGACGGCGGCTCATCGTTTACTGCCTTTCTTTCTCGGCTCAGTGGCGCTTCTTCTTATAGTGCTGGCGCTGGCCATGCGCAATTTGCCTTTTCCCGCCGCTGCGAACGCGGCGGAGTCCTCGCCTTCATCTTCATGGCGCGAGATGGCGAAGAGCCCAGCGATTTGGATCTTCGCGGCCGTTTTCTTTCTTTATCCGGGAGCGGAAACGGCCGTTGGAGGATGGATCGCCTCCTATGTTTCGAGGTTGGGACCGCGCGGGACTTCGATCGCGTCCATGATGCCGGCGTTTTTCTATTCAACCCTGACGGTGGGCCGGGGTTTGGGGACCGCGTTTCTTCGGCATTGTTCGGAACGCCGCGTTTTGCGGGCGGGCTATGCGGCGGGAGCGGCGGGCATCGGGCTGATACTCTGGGCTCCTTCGCTGCTGGGCGTGATTGTCGGTGCGCTGATTACCGGACTTGGCTTCTCCACGTTGTATCCCATCGCTGTAGCTCGACTGTCGCAGCGCTTCGGCGTGGCCGCTCGGAGCATTGGTGCGGTCATGTTTTCTCTGGCAGCGGTCGGCCCGGCGGTGATCCCCTGGATGGTGGGCGTGATCTCTCACGCCACCGGAAGTCTGCGGGACGGACTTCTACTGCCGCTGGGGGCCACGGTGATTCTGTTTTTCATCCATCTTCTTGATTGGTGATGTTGTTCGATCGAATCATCCGAGTGAGACTCGCTTATCTTCAATTCTCTCACTAGGTTCCGGCCCCTACGGTAACGTTTCTCTACTGCTACAGGATTCACGGCATCGCGCCCGAGGTTCTTGCTGCATAGGATGATCTCGGCACGACCAGATTTTTACTGCGCGCTCGCAATGGCGCGATTATGAGGTGATGACGCAAATGCAAACTCTCAATATCCGCCGAGTGGTCCGGTCTTTTGGAGTTGGAACGCTGTGCAGTCTTCTTCTTACCGCGCTCGTGGTCGCGAGCGCGGTTGCGCCTTCGACGGCTTCCGCTCAAGTCGTCTTGTCGGTCGCCATTGCTCCGCCGGCCCTACCTGTTTATACGCAGCCCATTTGTCCGGGCGATGGTTATATCTGGACGCCAGGCTACTGGAGCTACAGCGATGATGGTGGATATTTCTGGGTTCCGGGCACGTGGGTGGAAGCGCCCGAAGTAGGTTTTCTCTGGACGCCGGGCTACTGGGGTTGGGTTAACGGCGCCTATCTTTGGAATGCCGGCTACTGGGGCCCGCAGGTCGGCTTCTACGGTGGAATCAACTACGGATTTGGTTACATCGGCACCGGCTATGCCGGTGGTTACTGGAACGGCGGCCACTTTTTCTATAACAGTCGGGTGAACAATGTGAACGTCAACATTGTCCACAATGTTTATCAGAAGACGGTTATCGAGCACGGCAGCTACGTCAGCTATAACGGCGGGCATGGCGGTGTCTCGACTCGTCCTACGGCCGCGCAAGAAAAGTTTGCTCATGAGAGCCATACCCCAGCGGTGGCCGCGCAGCGCGAGCATGAGAATGCGGCGCGCTCCGATCGCAGCCAGTTCGCTTCCGTGAACCACGGACATCCGGCAGTGGCGGCAACTGCCAAGCCTGGGGAGTTCAAGGAATCGGGCGCGGTTGCGGGTAAGGAGGCGGCTTCCGAGCGTGCATCCGCGCACACATCCCCAAAGAAAGCGGAGAGCAAAACAGCAGCCAAGGCACGTACCGAGAGCGAAGCGCGTACAGAAAGCAAAGCTCGGCCGGAAGCCAAGCCAGCCAGTCACGAACCGGCCACTCACGAACCGAAGACTGCTGCCAAGGCACGCACTGAAACTGAACCGCGTACGGAAAGCAAAGCTCGACCGGAAGCCAAGCCAGCTACTCACGAACCGAAGACTGCTGCCAAGGCACGCACTGAAACTGAACCGCGTACGGAAAGCAAAGCTCGACCGGAGGCCAAGCCGACAACTCACGAATCGACACCTCATGAATCCAAGAGTGCCGCAAAGGCGCGCACTGAAAGTGAGAGCGAAGCGCGTACAGAAAGCAAAGCGCGGTCGGAAGCGAAGCCAGCTCACGCATCGAAGCCTCCAGCTGAGCCTCGCACCGAGAGCACTCTGCGTACCGAGAGCACTCCGCGTTCGGAAGCTAAGCCGGCCGCCCCCGAGTCGAAGCCTGCCAAGGAGCCGAAGCCCGCCAAGCCGCATACCGAGAGCACACCTCGTACGGAGAGCAAGCCTCAGCCGGAGCCAAAACCCGAGACGGCTCGGGCGGAACCGAAGCCGTCGCCCGTACACGAGTCCAAGCCACCAGCGCAGCATGCGGCGCAGCCTCGTCCAGAGCCTGAGTCGAAGCCACCCGCCGAACATGCCGCAAAGCCTCCGGCGGAACATGCGGCAAAGCCACCTGCGGAACATGCCTCGAAGCCGCCTGCGGAACACGAATCCGCTCCGCACGAAGGAAAGCCTCCGGGGAACTAGGCTAGCGGGCGCATGGATCTCTTAAGGGCGAATACTCCGGGTCACAGCCGCGACGCCTTCGGGTGCTTGGCTTCGGCGATTCGAAGCGGGGCGGTAGAGGCGAGTTCTGCTCGGTTTCGCCCTTTATGCTTGGCGCGGTAGAGAGCCTGATCGGCTGCCTGAATCACCTGCTCAGGCTGGCGATAGCGGGTGCTGGGCTCGGCCACGCCCATGCTGACGGTTACTGATAGGTGATCGGATAAACGGCCGGGCGACTGGTTCGGAATTGCGGCGGTTTTCTTTCTTCCGGTCTTTCTGCGATCGGACTTGCCCGCCCGAAGGTCGTTTCTGTTCTCAGCAACTTCTTCGGCAGCCTTCTCG
>Ga0209169_10002253_pt1 | contig 11631 bp, 7 predicted proteins | sample HubBroMetageWRM4_FD_188346 | JGI IMG/M metagenome (GOLD analysis project Ga0209169, IMG submission 188346) | Warmed soil microbial communities from the Hubbard Brook experimental Forest, New Hampshire - Hubbard Brook CCASE Soil Metagenome WRM 4... | ecosystem: Environmental > Terrestrial > Soil...
TTCGGCGCCGAGCAGCGAGGGCAGCGTCTCCAGCAGCCAGGCCGCGCCCGGTCCCCACGCGGCCGCGGTGACCCGGGTGCCCTCGCCCGCCGGCCGGGCAGTGACCCGCAGCGTGCCCGGGCCGGCCGGGGCCAGCACCGTCCGCCAGACCGCGCCGGAGGCGTCGGTGCGGTAGGCGGGATCGCGCGCGCCGCGCCGGTGCACGGACAGGATGAGCGGCACGTCGACGGGGTACGGCGGGCTCCAGTCCCTGGTCACCGGCTCCGTGACGGACTCGGGACGGCCGACCGCCGGCAGCAGCGGCGGGCTACTCGTGGCCCTGCACGGCGGCGCGCTCGTAGGACGCCATGTGCGCCTCCGCCGACGCGGCCCAGGTGAACTCCAGCGCGCGCGCCTGGCCGGCGGCGCCGAGGGCCTCCCGGCGCGCCGGGTCGTCGAGCAGGGCGCGCAGCGCTGTGCGGATGCTGTCGGCTTCCGGCTCGGTGTAGGCCACCGCGTCCCCGCCCACCTCGGGCAGGGACGTGCGGTGCGTGGTCAGCACCGCCGCGCCGGAAGCCATGGCCTCCAGCACCGGCAGCCCGAACCCCTCGCCAGTGCTCGGGAACGCGACCACGGTAGCCCCGCCGAGGAAGCCGGGCAGGTCGCTGAAGTGCAGGTAGCCCGGGCGGATCAGGCGCAGGTGGGCGGGCACGTTCGCGACCGCCTCGTCAACCTCGTCGCTCCAGCCGCTGCCGCCGGCCAGAACCAGCGCGGGCGGCTCGCGGAGGTCCGCCACGGCCTCCACCCACCCGTTGATCAGCGCGGGCACGTTCTTGCGTGGCTCCAGCGCGCCAAGGTAGGCAACGTAGGGCTTGCCATGCAGGCCGAGCCGGTCCGAGATCTGGCGGAGCTTGTCCTCCGCGGGCTGGTGGAACACCGCGTGGTCCACGCCGTGGTAGGCCACGTCGATCCTGGTCGGGTCCGCGCCGAGCACGCGCACCAGTTCGTCCCTGGTTGCCTTCGAGGGGACGATGAGCCGGGTGGCACGGCGGGCGGAGGTTCTGATCGCGGACTTGTAGAACGTCGCGGTCACCGGGTTGTGGGCATCCGGCTCGGTGAAGAACGTCAGGTCGTGCATGGTCACCACGATGGGTGCGCCGGGCCGCAGCGGCATCGAGTAGTGCGGCGCGTGGATCACGTCCGCGCTCACCTGCTGTGCCACCAGCGGCAGGCCGCTCTGCTCCCAGGCCAGCCTGGCGGGCCGGTGCGCGATGGCCGGCGGTCCGGCGACGATCCGCGCGCTGGGCACCAGGCGCCCGTACCGCTCCTCGTCGGCGCGCTGACACGCCACGGCCAGGTCCGCTCCTGCTGCGCCGAGCGCGCAGATCAGCCCGTCAACGTAACGGCCGAGCGCGCCACGGTCCGCGGGCACAGCGGTCGTGTCAACAAGCACACGAGGCGCCACGACCGATTCGGCTCCTCTCACCAGGCCTGCCAGGGACATGCGCAACCAGCGGCAGGCGAGCTTTGCTCTGGATGTCCCGTCAGCACCGAGCGTACGCCCTCTCGGGCGGCGGCGTGTCCGTGCGGCGGCGCGGCGCCGCGGATTGGCCGGGCCAAGCCGCTTCCAGCCGCTTTTCGGCGCGGCCAGCCGCCGCCACGGTGACCGGCGCGGCTATGGGCTGGCCGACGGTGACGGCGACGCTGACGGCGATGGTGTGGCGGCCTTGCCGTTACCCCCGGCGGCGGCCGTGGCCTCGTCCAGCGCCTTCTTCATCAGGGCCAGGTCGCTGCCGTACAGGGAGAAGTTGCCGCTCTTGAGCGCCGTCTGCGCCTGGGTGTAGTAGTTCTCGGCCTGCTGCAGGAGCTTCAGCACGGCCGGGTTCGACGTCTGCGGATGGCTGCTGGGCGGCGGGGTTCCCGGGCTGGTCGTCGCCGGCGCGCTCCCGAACACGCTCTGAAGCGCATTCTGCAGGTTGGTTCCGAACCCCACCTGGCCGTCGTAGTACACGAGCATGTCCTGCAGCGTGGGATAGGCGCCGGAGCTGCCCGTCTGCGACTGGGACACGTAGACGGGCTCGAAATACACCAGGCCGCCGCCCACCGGCAGCGTGATCAGGTTGCCCTGGACGACCCTCGACCCGCCCTCGCGCAGCAGCGTCAGCGCGGATGCCACGGTCGCGTTGGACTCGAAGTCGTTCTGCACCTGCTGCGGGCCTCGGATCGTGGTGTCCTGGGGCAGCTGCAGCACCCGGATCGTGCCGTAGCCCTTGCTCAGGGGGTTGCTGTTCACCTCCATGTAGGCGGCCATGTTGGGCCTGCCGCGCGGGGTGAGGGACGTGACCAGCGAGAACTCGGGCTGCCCCTGGCCTGGCATCGTCATCGTCAGGTAGTAGGGCGGCTGGCTGGACCGGTTGGGGTTGGTGCCGCTCGGGTCGGTGGGCACGGCCCAGAAGTTCTGCCCGCCGTAGAATTCGGGCGCCTGCGTCACGTGGTACTGCGCCAGGATCTGCCGCTGCGCCTCGAACAGGACCGGCGGGTAGCGCAGGTGCTGCAGCAGGCTCGTGGGGATGGCCTTCTCCGGCTTGATCACGCCCGGGAACGCCTTCTTCCACGCGTCGAGCACCGGGTCGTTGCCGCCCCACTGGTAGAGCGCGACCGCGCCGGTGTACGCGTTCACCACGGCCTTGACCGAGTTGCGGATGTAGTTGACCTGATTGGCCGGGCCGACGATCGAGCCGCCCGGGCTGTAGCTGTCCGAGCTGGCCTGCGACAGGCTCAGCCGCTGTGAGTAGGGGTAGTTGTCGGTGGTCGTGTACCCGTCGACCACCCAGTAGATCTGGCCGCCGACCACGACCGGGTAGGTGTTGCTGTCCAGGGTGAGGAACGGCGCGACCTTGGCAACCCGGGACAGCGGGTCCCTGATGTACATGATCTTCGAATTGCCGTCGATGGCGCCGGACAGCAGGATGTTGAGCTGGCGGAACTTGATCGCGTACAGCACCCGGTTCAGCGCCGAGCCGACCGGGACGCCGCCGCCGCCGGTATACGTGGTGTTCGCCTGGCCGCTCGCGCTGGAGTTGGGGTAGTCCAGCTCGAGCTGATGGCCGCCGACGATCGCGTAGCTCGTCTCCTGCTGGCCGAAGTACACCCGGGGCTGCCGGACATTGAGCTCGCCCGACGGCGGGATGTCGCTCTCGGTGAAGTTCGGGTTGCCACCGCTCGAGGTCGAGTCCGCCGCCGCGGCGACGAACCCGAAGCCGTGGGTGTAGACGAGATGGCTGTTAATCCAGTTGTCCTGGCCCGCTGGCGGGCCGGACATGTCGCGGACCCCCACGACCATGTCCTTGGGAACCGAACTGCCCGGCACCTTGTACCTGTCGACCGAGAGTACGCCCGCAAACTTGTAGTACCCCTTGACTTGCTGCAGCTGCTGGAACGCCGATGACACCACGCCGGGATCGAGCTGGCGCACGTCGGGAAGCGCCGTCGACTGGGTGCCCAGCTGGGACAGCGTCTCGGACGAGACCGCCGAATACGGGGTCACCTGGACCTTGTTGATCCCGTACGCGGCGCGGGTGCTCTTGATCTCGCGGGCGAGGTACGGGCCCTCCTTGGCGAGCTCGTTTGGCTTGACCACAAACTGCTGCACGATCGCCGGGTAGAGGCCGCCGACGATCACGGCGGAGAGCACGAGCAGGCCGAACCCGACGGCAGGAAGCAACGAATTCCGGCGGATCGCGCCGGCGAAGAACAGCGCCGCGCAGATCACCGCGATCACCGCGAGCACGGTCTTGGCCGGCAGCACGGCGTTCACATCCGTGTACGAGGCGCCGGTCTGCACCACACCCCGCTGCGAGAAATCGATGCCGTAGCGGTCGACCCAGTAAGCGATGGCCTTGAGCAGCACGAAGACGCCGATGAGCACGAACAGGTGAGCCCGGGCGCCCTGGGTCGCGCGCTCACCGCGCAGCTGCAGCCGCAGCCCGCCGTACAGGTAGTGCACGATGGCGGCCGCCAGGATCGACAGCAGCACGCCAGCGAAAAGGAAGCTGAGCACCATCCGGATGAACGGATAGTCAAAGACGAAGAACGAGATGTCCAAATGGAACTGGGGGTCCTTGACCCCAAATGGCACCCGGTTGGCAAATAGCAGCCAGGTCCGCCAGCTCCCCGCGGCGGCAAGACCGGAAATGAGCCCGATCAGGCCGAGGATCACGCCCACGACGAGCCGCCGCCGTGGCTCGATGACCTGCCGGTACGCCTCAAGACCCTGCTGCTGCGGCGAGGGCGGGCGCTGCGGCGCGGAAGCGTGGTGCGGCGCGGCCGGCTGCGCCGGCGTGACCGGCTGCGGCACCGGCCGCTGCGGCGGCCTGAGCCGGTAGGCGAGCCGGATGTTGGCGCCGATGACGGCCATCATGAAGACGGCGGCGATGCCGAACAGCGCCCACTTCACGCCGTAGGTGGTGCCGAATACCGACGTGTAGCGGACGGAGCGGAACCACAGCCAGTCCGTCCACACGCCGGCGCCCACGGCGACGATCACCAAAAACGCGATCACCGCGGCCAGCACCGGGATCACGTACCTCGACCACCGCGGAAGCACGATGGGGTTGCCTGGCCGCCGGGAGGGGCCGGTAGATCGGAAGGCCACGCCTCCCCCTTAGCTCAGCTCAGGCGGGCAGCTCATTGAGGGCAACTTACCGGTATTGCGCAAGGTTTCCGCATCCATTCCGGTTCTGGGGCTTCACTCCGCTTTTAGCACGAAGGAACCGGCCTGCCCGCCTTCAGTGCGTCAAGGGCTGCTATGGCTCCGGCCAGGGAGCTTACCTTGATCAGGCGCATGCCAGCGGGCACCGCCCCCACGGCGTCCGGGCAGTTGGCCGCGGGCGTCAGGAAGATCGTCGCCCCGGCCGCACGCGCACCCGCCATCTTCTGCTGGATCCCGCCGATCGGCGCCACCGTGCCGTTGGCATCGATCTCCCCGGTGCCGGCGATGAACCTGCCGCCGGTCAGGCCGTCCGGGGTGATCTTGTCGATGAGGCCGAGCGCGAACATCAGCCCGGCACTGGGACCGCCGATGTTCCCGACTCTGATCGTCACGCTGAACGGGAACGTGAAGCTCTCCACCAGGTACACGCCGATCTCCGGCTGGCCCTGGACGTCGGCGGTGGTCAGCCGCACCGGGATGGTCCGGCCGTGCCGCAGAATGGTCAGCTGCACCGGCGCGCCGGCCTTGCGCTCCTTGACCAGGGTCCCGGCATCGGCCCGGCAGCTCACGGGCGTGCCGTCGACCGCCGTGATCACGTCACCGGCGCGCAGCACGCTGGCGGCCGGCATTCCCTTGATCGTTGACTCGACGGTGTCGATCGTCTTAAAGCCGATCTTGAGCTGGCACAGCGCGGCGGCCGTGGCCGTCTCCTGCGAGTTCGCCATCTCCTCGATGTCCTGCCGTGCCACCTGCTGCGGCGAATCGCCGGGAGTGAAGATCTCCGATGACGGGACGACGGCATCGTGCGGGCTCAGCCAGGCGCGGAGCGCAGCAAAGATGTTGAAATGGGTTCCCGGCCCGCCGATGAAGGACACCGTCACCATGTTGAGGTTGCCCGTGGTCCGGTAGGTCCGGTGCCCCGCGACCTGGATCAGCTGCTTGCCGCTCAGCGAGCCGAGCGTGTTCAGGGTCGGGCCGGGGGTCAGCGCAACGTACGGCACCGGCGCGACCACGGCGACCGCAAGCGCGATCAGGACTCCGGCCGCTGCCACCAGCAGCGTGACGGATCGGCGGGACATGTGGGAAGACTACGCGCTGTTGACCCACTCGCTTCCGCCGCCGGCGTACTGCTGGTGCTTCCAGATCGGCACGCTCCGCTTGAGCTCATCGATCAGCGCACGGCAGGCATCAAACGCGTCGCCGCGGTGCGGGCTGGACACGGCCACCACTACCGCCAGATCGCCCACGCCGAGGTCGCCTACCCGGTGCACGGCGGCGACGGCGGTGACGCTGAAGCTGGCCGCGACCTTCTCCGCTACCCGCCGCAGCTCCGCCACTGCCGAGGGATGAGCGCTGTAGCCGAGGCGGACCACGTCCTGCCCGTGGTCATGGTCACGGACGGCGCCGACGAAGAGGGCGATGCCGCCCGCCGCCGGGTCCGAGACCGCCGCGAGCGCCTCGTCCACGGACAGGGGCGTGTCCCGCAGCTCCGCGAGCCGGATCGTGTCCACACTTGCCAAGTTATCGCGGCCGCTCAGGTACTGCGGCGGCGGCGCCTGACCTCGCGCACGATCGCCGCGGTCCCGATGACCGCGACAGTGGCTCCCGCAGCGGTGATCGTCGCGTCCTTCCGGTCCAGCCGGCGCCCGGCCAGCGCGTGGTGCCCGGCGCGCTGCTCGAGCAGTACGGCAAGAGCCGCCTGGTTGTCGTACATGGGCTTCCACCCGGCCTGCCGCAGGGCCGTGCAGTCCACCACCCACGGGTACACGACGAAGTGCAGGTCGGTCACCAGGGCAGGGGTTATCCCGGCCCGGTGCAGCCGCTGCGCGGTGCCGAAGGTCAGCCCGGCCGGCAGCTCGATCTGGCGCAGCCCGGACAGCTCCTCCACCTGCTCCTGCTCCAGCCATCCATCGCATCCGACGGCGAACTTCCCGGTAACCTCGGCCGCCGCGGCCAGCTCGAGCGCCGACACCAGGTCGTCCACGTGACAGAACTGCCAGCGCGGCGCGCAGCCCTTCACGGCCAGCAGCCTGGGCGCTTCAAAATGCCGGGTGATCAGGGTGTCCACGCCTTCGCCGACCAGCGCGGCCGGCCTGACGACCGTGACGGCCATGCCCGGGTTGGCCGTCGGCGAGCGCTGCGCCAGCTGCTCGATCTCCAGCAGGTCGCCGACCACGCTGCCGTCGGGATCGGCACCCAGCGGCGCATCCTCGGCCAGCGGCACCGGGTTGTCCGGCCGCGCTCCGTACACCATGGCGCTGGTCACCAGCACGACCCGGCCTACCCGCCCGGCGGCCGCCGCGGTCAGAACGGTCTGCGCGCCGCGGACGTTGAACGCCCGCCGTGACCGGGGATCGGAGTCGGGCGCCAGGTCGATGTCGGTGTGCACGACGGCGTCCACCCCGGCGAGCCGGCCGGCCAGCGCGGGATCGCGGATATCCACCACCCGCCAGGTCACGCCCGTCGCGTCGCCCCGGTGACCGTCGATGGCAATCACCCGGCCGATCCTGTCCGACGCCGCCAGCCGGACCGTGAGCGTATGACCGAGGCCGCTGGCCGCCCCGGTGACTGCGACCACCGGCCCCCGCCCGCGACCGTCTCGGCCCCTCCCGGGGCCGGGTTCGTGCCCGGCCTGTCCCCTCCGCGTGCCGCGGCTGCTCACCGCGTATCCGTGGTCTGTCGGCGGGGCGCCGTGGCTGCGCCGTTGGCGAACCTGGCATCTCGATTGCTCACCACGGTGTGCTCCCGGGATAACGTGGCGGACGTGGACTCTTCCATCCTGCCCGAGAGGCAGCGGAGATGACTGACCCTCCCTTTGGCTTTGGCATGCCCGGCGACCGTGACCGGGACCCCGACAAGCCGGATGCAGGCGGTGGCGCCGGCGCGGGGCGTGGCGGCGCTGGCGGCCCGGGCGGAGGCCCCGGCGGCGCCGGCGGGCCGCTGGGACCGCTCGGAGACCCGCAGCAGTTCGCCGATGCCCTGCGCCAGTTCGCCGACCTGATGTCCTGGCAAGGCGGCCCGGTCAACTGGGACCTCGCGAAGAACGTGGCGCGGCAGACCGTCGCAGCGCAGGGCGACGCGAGCGTTCTCGATATCGACCGCCGCAAGACCACCGACGCGCTCCGGACCGCTGACCTGTGGCTGGAGGACGCCACGACCCTGCCCACCGGCATCCGTTTCACCCAGGCGTGGAGCCGGTCCGAGTGGGTCGAGGCCACACTGCCGGTCTGGTCGAAGCTGTGTGACCCGATCGCGGCCCGGGCCGTCGAGGCCATGGGCGGAATGCTGACCGAGGACCCTGAGGAACTCGCCGGGGAACTTCCGCCCGAGATGCGTTCCGCGATGACCGCCCTGACCGGCGGGTTCGGTGCGCTCGGCGGTCTCGGCCAGATGATGCGCAGGATCGGCGGGATGATGGTCGGCGGCCAGACCGGCGCCGCGGTCGGAGCGCTGGCGCAGGAGGTGGTCAGCTCGACCGACGTCGGCCTCCCGCTCGGCCCGGCGGGCACGGCCGCGCTGCTCCCGGTCAACGTCAAGGCCTTCGGCGACGGGCTTTCCGTCAATGAGGACGAGGTACGGCTGTTCCTCGCGATGCGCGAGGCCGCGCACCAGCGGCTGTTCGCCCACGTGCCGTGGCTGCGCGCCCGGCTGCTCGGGGCGGTCGAGGACTATGCGCGCGGCATCACGGTGGACGCCAACGCGCTGCGTGAGGCCATGCCGCAGATCGACCCGGCGAACCCGGAGGCTCTGAGCGAGGCACTGTCGGGCGCCGCGCTGTTCCAGCCGGAGGACACCGAGCAGCAGAAGGCCGCGCTGGCGCGGCTGGAGACCGTCCTCGCCCTCGTCGAGGGGTGGGTCGCGACCGTGGTCGACGCGGCCGCTGGGAGCCGGCTGCCGCAGGCCGACGCCCTGGCCGAGGCGATCAGGCGGCGCCGGGCCAGCGGCGGCCCGGCCGAGCGGACTTTCGCGACTCTGGTGGGGCTGGAACTGAGGCCGCGCAGGCTGCGGGAGGCCGCGGCCATCTGGCGTGGCCTGACCGACGCGCGCGGGATCGAGGGCCGAGACGCGGTCTGGGCCCACCCGGACCTGCTGCCGACGGCCGAGGATTTCGATGACCCGGACGGCTTCGTCAGGGGTCGGCCCGATTTCGACATCTCCGACCTGGAGTCAGAGCGCGACCAGAACCAGGGCGACGAGAAACCGGACGACCAGGACCAGGGCGCCAAGGACCAGGGCGCCAAGGACCAGGGCGCCAAGGACCAGGGCGACGAGAAACCGGGCGACGAGAAACCGGGCGACGAGAAGCCGGGCGAAGGAGATCCGCCGCCGGACGGCGACCCACCGGCCGACTCCCAGTAGTCCAAGCGGACTTTCCATGATCCCGGGGATTCTTGGCACATGCGTCAACAAATCCTCCGGGATCATGAAGAGCGGCTTGGCCGGTGGGATTTCACGGCCCAGGCGTTACTATCTGGCGTCCACAGGCCGTGGACAACGTCATCCCTGGTAGGCAACGCCGGGCGGCCCCGGTCACCTCGAACTTCACAGGCGCGCTCAGCGCTGTCCACAGAGACGCTCCGGCGTTTCCCCAGGTTGCCCACAGCACTGTCCACAAGGGCGTATTGACCCCTCAGCACACCGGGCCTAGCTTCGGCTGGCAGGAGTCCCCGGGCTCTGGGTCGCACGTCTTCTGGGGAAGGGGGGCGAGCGGCCCGCAGCGAAGCGAGCGGCCGCCCGCCATACCGCTTCGGCGCCCGGGGCTCCTCCTCCGGGCTGGCGTGACCATCCCCCGGATACGAGACATCTCTTCACGGTTTCGGTATCCCCAAAATGGGACAAACTGGGGCGCTGAGTGGACCGAACCCGTGAAGAGTTGTGTTGATCATGAAAATTGGCCCACGGGGTGCGGCCCACGCGGCCGCGGCCGGCCCGGCAGCGATCGCCGCGGCCGGGCGGCCCGGCCACGATACGAACGGCAGTAATGCCGGGATTGTCGGCGTCGGCTGTCACGCTGTGAGGCATGAGACCAGTGCTGAAGCGCGGGCTGCTGCCGGTGTGGCGCGATCGTGACACGTTGCAGATCGGCATCGACTCCCGGCGGGCGGTGGCGCTGACCGGGATGGCGGGCGCGGCCTGGGTGATCGGGCTGCTCGACGGCAGCCGCGACCGTGCGCAGGTCGTCCAGACCGCCGCCGACCATGGCATTCCCGCAGAAACCACGGAACGGGTCCTGGCCCTGCTGGCGACCGCCGGTGCGCTCGACGACTTCCCCGCTGGGACGTTACGGCTGCTCCCCCCGCCGCTGCGGGCCCGCCTGGCCGCGGAGCTTGCCGCCGCGTCCCTGGCGCACCGGGACGGCGACGGCGGCGCGCGCACTCTCGCCCGCAGACTGACCGCGCAGGTCCGGATCCACGGCGCCGGAGCAGTCGGAACCGGTATCGCCAGCCTGCTCACGAGTTCCGGCGTCGGCCAGGTCACACGCGCGGACGCGCCAGAACACCCGCAAAAATTACAATCAACACCAAATGGGCCTGGAACGTTACGCCCCGGGGTCCCGTCGGCCGGTGGCGACGGGTCTGGTGAGCCGCCCCCCGGCACAGCGCGGCCTGCTGAGCCGCAGCCCAGCACGGGACGGCCCGGCAACCCGCAGCCCAGCACCGGACGGCCCGGCAACCCGCAGCCCAGCACCGGACGGCCGCGTAACCAGCAGACGGGCACCGGACGGCGGGGTAAGCCGGGCAAGGCGCCGCCCAGCATGGCACTCCCCGACCTTGCGATCCTCGTCGGCCGCCATCCCATGGAGCGGCGGGCCAGCCTGATGCGCGACCACGTCCCGCACCTGGCCGTTGCGGCTGACGAGGCCATCGGGGTCGTCGGCCCGCTGGTGATACCCGGCCGCACCGCGTGCCTGAGATGCCTGGACCTGACCAGGGCCGAGCGCGACCCCGCCTGGCCGCTGATCCTGGCCCAGCTCGAGGGGCGGGAACCCGATCCGTGTGCATGCGACGCGCCGCTTGCGGCGGCCGTGGCCGCGCAGGCTGCAGCACAGGTTCTGGCCTTCATCGACAGGGCGGTGGCGGCCGACGCGGTGGTCAATGGCACCCTGGAACTCGTCCTGCCTGGCTGGCAGTGGCGCCGCCGGACGTGGCCGCGCCATCCCGGCTGCTCGTGTCGCAGTCATGCCGCCAGGTAACGGACAATGGGATCTTGGGAATGAAATTTGCCAGGGAGGTGAAGCGGCGCGCCGTGTCCGGGCTGACAGCTAACACCCACGTGCCGCGATATCCGTGAGCGATGTGCCCCGCCGTGCCGTGACCCGGACGGCGAAACTCGCCACCCTGCCGGTCGGTCTGGCCGGACGGACGGCGCTCGGCCTCGGCAAGCGGCTCGGCGGGCGGCCGGCCGAGATCGTGGCGCAGGAGATCCAGCAGCGGACCGCGGAGCAGATCTTCAGGGTCCTCGGTGAGCTGAAGGGCGGCGCGCTCAAGCTCGGGCAGGCCCTGTCGATCTTTGAGGCGGCGCTGCCTGCCGAGATCGCCGGGCCCTACCGGGCTACCCTGACCAAGCTTCAGGAAGCCGCGCCACCGCTGCCGGCCGCAACCGTGCACCGGGTGCTCGTGGCCGACCTCGGCATTGACTGGCGGGACCACTTCGCCGACTTCGACGACAGCCCGGCCGCCGCCGCCTCTATCGGCCAGGTGCACCGCGCCACCTGGCGCGATGGCCGCCGGGTGGCGGTGAAAATCCAGTACCCGGGCGCGGGGAAGGCCCTGATCAACGACTTCACCCAGCTCAGCCGGATCGGCCGGCTGTTCGGTGTGCTGATGCCGGGGCTCGACGTGAAGCCGCTGCTCGACGAACTGCGCAAGCGGGTCGCCGAAGAACTCGACTACCAGCTCGAGGCGGTCTCCCAGGATGCGTTCGCGGACGCCTACTCCGGC
>Ga0209169_10002254_pt1 | contig 11625 bp, 9 predicted proteins | sample HubBroMetageWRM4_FD_188346 | JGI IMG/M metagenome (GOLD analysis project Ga0209169, IMG submission 188346) | Warmed soil microbial communities from the Hubbard Brook experimental Forest, New Hampshire - Hubbard Brook CCASE Soil Metagenome WRM 4... | ecosystem: Environmental > Terrestrial > Soil...
ATCCGATTCTGCGACCGTGCGGGGTGAGCCGGCGGTCGGCGTTGTCGATGCGCAAGTGCAGGCGGAACTCGGCGCGCGAAGTGAACATGCGATAGGGCTCATTGGTGCCCTTCGAGATCAGATCGTCAATGAGAATCGCAGTGTAGGCCTCGGTGCGATCGAGAATGAGCGGCGACTCGTTTTTCACTTTCAGCGCCGCATTGATTCCGGCCATCAGCCCCTGGCAGGCAGCTTCTTCGTATCCGCTGGTCCCGTTGATTTGGCCGGCAAGAAACAAACTTGCAATTTTTTTGGTTTCGAGCGTGCGCTCAAGTTCAGTGGGATCGATCGAATCGTACTCGATGGCATAGCCGGGCCGCAGCATTTCCGCCGTCTCCAGACCGGGGATCGACTTGAGAATCGCCAGTTGAACCTCAACTGGCAACGACGTGCTCATGCCATTGACATAAATCTCGTGCGTATTCAGACCCTCGGGTTCGAGGAAGAGCTGGTGCGTAGTCTTATCGGGAAACTTTACGATTTTGTCTTCAATCGACGGACAATATCGTGGCCCGATAGACTGAATCTGCCCGCTGTACATCGGCGACCGATGCACGTTCTCGCGAATAATGCGTTGCGTTTCCGGCGTGGTCCACGCAATGTAGCAAGGCACTTGCGAATCGTGATGAGCGACCCGCTTGGTACGAAAGCTGAACGGAGTAGGATCGGCATCCCCGGGTTGTAGCTCGAACTTCGACCAATCGATGGTACGGCCGTCGAGCCGCGGCGGCGTCCCCGTCTTGAGGCGGCAGCCGCGCAGTCCGAGCAGCTTGAGCGATTCTCCGAGAAGCACAGCCGCCGGTTCCCCGGATCGTCCCGCAGGATATTGCTGCTCACCGCAATGAATCAGTCCATTGAGAAACGTGCCGGTCGTAATGATGATCGCGTCTGCCCCAACGGTCCGCCCGTCGCGAAGTTTAATGCCGCGGCAGATACGGTCGGCGGTCGTTGGCCGTCGGTCGTCGGCAAGATCGCATTCGTCGGCAGCAGTGGCCGACGACGAACAACCAACGACCAACGACTCTTCTACGATCAGTTCCGCCACTTCCGCCTGTTTGATCTTTAAGTTTGGCTGTGACTCCAGAACCTCGCGCATCTTGAGGCGGTAGGCTTGCTTGTCGCACTGGGCGCGGGGAGACCAGACAGCCGGTCCGCGAGAAGTATTCAGCAAGCGAAACTGGATGCCGACCGTGTCAGTGATCTCGCCCATGATGCCGCCCAGCGCATCGACTTCCCGGACGAGATGTCCTTTCGCAATTCCGCCGACCGCAGGGTTGCACGACATTTGCGCAATCAGATCCACGTTGAGCGTGTATAACGCAGTCTTGAGGCCCATGCGCGCAGCGGCCATCGCGGCTTCGCATCCTGCGTGGCCGGCGCCAACTACCACTACGTCGAAATGTTCCGTGAATGCCATCCGCCTTCTATTCTAGCAACGACTGCGCGAGGATGCTGTGAGCGCCCCTCACCGTGTCACCGCCCGCTCCCTCGCAACGCCAGCGGACGGTACAATACCGGAGTGAGCGCCGCAACCACTTCGGCAGTCTCGAGCGAGGCATCGACCCAGCGTCAGCCATACACGTTGTGGCAGAGATTTCAGCTCTGGCTTATTGTTTGGGCAGGATTTTTGCTGGTCCGGCTGATTGGCCCCACGCTGCGTTTCTCGGCCTCCTATGAAGATGACGCGCCACCGACTCTCGAAACGCGCCCGATCGTTTATGCGTTTTGGCACAGCTGCATCCTTCCAGCGATGTATCTTTGGCGCAACCTGCAGATCAGAGTCATGAGCAGCGATAGCTTCGATGGAGAATGGATGGGGCGCATCATGCGGAAATTCGGTTTTGTAAAAGTACGCGGATCGAAGAGCCGGGGAGCCGTGCGCGCGTTGCTGGGCATGCGCCGGGAGCTCGAGCAGGGCTGGACGGTTGCGTTTACCATCGATGGCCCGCGCGGCCCGCGATACGTGGCCAAGCCAGGGCCCGTGGTGCTGGCGCGTGCCACCGGAATTCCCATGGCGGTTTTTCATATCGCGGTTGAGAGAGCCTGGATTCTGAATACGTGGGACCGATCGATGATTCCCAAACCGTTTTCGCGGGCGTTGATGCGTGTGAGTTCCAAGATTCCTGTCCCCGCTAATGCGGATGATTCCCAGAAAGAACGACTTCACGCGGAACTGCAAACTGCGTTAGAGCGAGTGAGGGAGTTTGCGGAAGCGAATGTAGCAAAAGTTGGGACGGCGGAATTTCCCGTGATTGAAAGTTAGGACGTGCTGGTCTCTCGTGGAAGGGCACGAGTTTACTCGTGCCGCAAAGTGCGGAAACAAATTGGGCTTTAGCCCCTGAGGGAGCTGCAGGGCTGCTCCCGACGCTAGATAAGGTGCGCGAACGGATTCGTCTCATCAGAAAGAGGGTTGATGGCTGCGACTATTCTGGACGGCAACAAAATCGCCGGCGAAATTCGGGCGGAAGTCGCGTCCGAAGTAAAAACAATGACCGCTGCCGGAATGCGTCCAGGGCTGGCCGTAGTTCTGGTCGGGCACAATCCGGCCTCGGAGGTTTATGTTCGGGGCAAAGTGAAGAGTACGGCAGAGGTTGGAATTTACAGCGAACAGCACACGCCGCCAGCGACCAGTTCGACAGAAGAGTTGCTCGAATTGATCGCTGAACTGAACGCGCGCGATGAGATCGACGGCATTCTAGTGCAGCTCCCGCTCCCGGCTCACGTCGATGCCAAGAAGATTTTGATGGCGGTCGATCCTGCTAAAGATGTCGATGGCTTCCACCCGATGAACGTGGGGTTATTGTCCACGCAACGGCCCGGCCTGGTTCCCTGCACGCCCGCGGGAATCATCGAGATCCTGAAGCGCCACAAGATTCCAATCGCGGGACAGGACGCGGTGGTGGTGGGACGCAGCGACATTGTGGGCAAGCCGACAGCAATGCTGCTGATTAACGGCAATGCAACCGTCACAGTTTGCCATTCCAAAACGCACGATCTTCCTGGAGTCTGCCGGCGAGCCGATATTCTTGTCGCAGCCATCGGCCGGGCCGGAATGATCACTCGCGAATTCGTGAAACCGGGCGCTACGGTAATTGACGTCGGCATGAACCGGGTAACCGATCAGGCAGAGTTCGAGCGCCTATTCGCGGGGAATGCAAAGCGCGAGGAAACGTTTCGCGCTAAGGGATCAACGCTGGTCGGAGACGTACATCCCCATGTGGCCGATGTTGCAGGAGCGCTCACACCAGTGCCGGGCGGCGTAGGCCCCTTGACCATTGCCATGTTGATGACGAACACCGTGCGGGCTGCGAAGCTGCGCCGCGGCGGCAGGGTAGCAGAACCTTCGCGGGCTTGAGGATTTCACCACAGCGACACAGAGAACAAACTTTGGATCTTGAGAGATCTAGCGAATGCTTCCATATTCTCGAAAATCAAAAATCGAAAAGTTTTCCCTCTGTGTCTCTGGGGTGAATTGGTCTTCGAAATGAGGCTGGATTGCTGAAAGTCGGACTGACCGGAGGAATTGCTGCAGGCAAATCCGTAGTGGGTGAAATGTTTGTGGCGCTCGGCGCTCACCTCATTCAGGCCGATGCCATCTCCCACCAGCTCATGCAGCCCGGCCAAGCCGTTTATCAGGAAGTCGTGCGGCATTTCGGCCCTGGAATCCTCAACCCTGATGGCACCGTCAACCGTGCACGGCTGGCAGAGGCGGCGTTCGGTGCTCCAGGAACAAACCAAACTTCCCGCATTCAAGAGCTGAACCGGATTGTGCATCCCGCAGTGATTCGCAGGCAGGAAGAATGGATGCAAGAGGTCGGCCGACGCGACCCGCGAGCCATCGCAGTTGTAGAAGCCGCGTTGATTTTGGAGGCGGGTGCGGCCAAGGATTTCGACCGCCTGGTAGTCGTAACTTGCCTTCCGGAGCAGCGGATTCAACGCTGGGCCGCGCGGATGGGCGTGGATCAAGACACTGCGCAGCGCGAAGTTACGCGACGGATGGCGGCTCAGTTTCCCGATGAAAAAAAGATTGAGGCCGCGGACTACGTGATCGACAACTCGGGATCATTAGACGAAACACAGAAAAAAGTGGGACAAGTTTACATGGAGTTGAAACGCGAGATGGAGAAAAATGCGTAAGAGCTTATGATCGCAGAATTTCGCGAGAAAAGCGGCTGAGTGCGGTGAGATCCGCATTGCATTGAGGCAAACTGATAATTTAATACAATGCATCAGGAAGGTTTCTGACCTATGAGGTTGCTTCGGCCTGTTTTGTTTGGCGTCATGATCGCCGCCGCATTTTTCTATTTCACCACCTATCGTGCGAACCATAGCACCCTGACGGATTGGATCGGGCACCCAAATAAGATCGAAATCAGTGAAGCCTCCAGCAACGATTCGCTCGACGCCGAAGAGCAAAACAATATCTCGGTCTATCGCAAGAACATCAGTTCAGTAGTGAATATCACTTCGAAGGCGGTCACCTTCGACTTCTTCTACGGTCTCGTGCCGGAAGAGGGTCAGGGGTCGGGTTTCATTATCGACAAAGACGGGCACATCCTAACCAACTACCACGTAATCGCGGATGCGCGCCAGATCGAAGTCACACTGCACAACCGCAAAAAATATCGAGCCACAATCGTAGGCACGGATCGCTCGCATGATTTGGCGGTGGTTCAGATCAAAGTACCGGATCTCACGCCGATGGTGCTCGGCGACTCCGGCAATCTGCAGGTCGGGCAGAAGGTATACGCAATCGGCAATCCTTTTGGGTTGGCAGGCACGCTAACGCGAGGTATCGTGAGTTCTATCCGCCAAGTGCAGGAGCCGGATGGCATGACGATTGACGAAGCCATCCAGACCGATGCTTCGATCAATCCGGGAAATTCCGGCGGCCCGTTGCTGAACATGCACGGCGAAGTCATCGGCATCAACACCATGATTGCTTCAAACGTCGGCCAAAGCGCGGGCATCGGTTTTGCGATTCCAATCAACACTGCCAAAGCGGTAATCAACGATCTGCTCACCCTCGGCCGGGTACGCCGTCCGGCGCTCGGCGTGCGCACGATTCCGATCGATTCTGAGTTGGCGAGTCAGATGGGGCTTGCTTCTGATTACGGGCTGCTGATTGTCCAGGTCGTTCCCGGAGGAGCCGCCGACAACGCGGGCCTGAGAGGTGGGAGTGAGCGCGCGTTCCTGGGCAACATTCCGATCATGGTGGGCGGAGACTTGATCGTAGCCGTCGACGGAAAACAAGTGGAGGATCAGCAGGAATTGGCGCAAATCATGAACAACCATCGCGCCGGCGATACCGTACGCGTCACGGTTTACCGCGGGAAGAAAAAGATGGATGTGAACGTGGTGCTGGGTGAGGCCAGGCAGGAAGTGTAGAGAAACCTTTCCGCCATCAGCTCACAGCTATCAGTCTCACTCGTTCCCTACGCCGCCGTCTGTTCGAAGAAATCTTCGATTTCGTTCACTTCTTTGTCGCTAAGCTGGAACTCGCCGGCACGCATCACGCCGTTGGCTTGCCGAGCGTTCCGCGCTCCCACAATTGCGCCGGTCACGGCGGGATTGCGCAATGTCCACGCGATCGCCACTTCACCCGGCGAACGCCCATGACGCTTACCAATTTCGCGTAACTGCTCCACCAGCGAAAGATTTCGCGACAATCTCGGTTCTCTGAATTCAGGATCACTGCTCCGCCAATCGTCTTTGGGCAATCTGATGGCGCGCTCGCGTGTCATTGCCCCCGTCAAAAGTCCGGAAGCCATGGGTGAATACACGATCACGCCGATTTCCTCGCGCAAGCAATAAGGCAGAATGTCCTCCTCAACCCCGCGATTGATCAGCGAATAGGGCGGCTGCAGAGAAGTAATAGGAGCAATGCTTTGCGCGCGGCGCATTTGTTTGACGTCGAAATTGGACACGCCAATCCAGCGTACTTTGCCCTGCTTTTGTAACGCTGAAAGAATGGACCACCCTTCCTCAAGGTCCGGTGACTCTGGATTTTCGGGCGGCCAGTGGATCTGATACAGGTCAATCGTTTCCACATTCAGGCGGCGTAGACTGTCTTCGATTTCGCGGCTAATGGAATCGGCGTGCAGGTTCTTCTGAATGTTCCCATCCGCATCCCAGCGCAATCCGCACTTGGTGAAAACGTAAGGTTGGGCGCCGGACCACTCTTTGAGCGCACGGGCAACGACTTCTTCGGAATGCCCAAGGCCGTAAACCGCGGCGGTATCGATCCAGTTGACGCCCAATTCAAGCGCGCGGTGAATTGCCGCGACGGAGTCGTTGTCGTCCTGCGTTCCCCAGCCAAACTGCCAGCCGCCGCCCCCGATCGCCCAGGCTCCATAACCGACGGGCGTGATTTGCAAATCGGACTTGCCAAGCTGCCGGGTTTCCATTTTCAATCTCCTATGTTGCGCAGGTTCGTTGGTTATTTTAGATGATGTTGAGCTATGAACGTCGATTTCGTTCGAGGCTATTGTCTTTCGTTTCCGCAAGCAAGAGAAAACTTGCAGTGGGGCGAGACGGTCTGCTTCAAAGTCGACGGCAAGATCTTTGCCATGTTGAGCCTGGACTCGGTTCCGCCGAGCTTATGTTTTAAGTGCTCACCCGAGAACTTTGCCGAGTTGTGCGAGCAGGAAGGGATCAAACCAGCGCCCTATGTGGGCCGCTACAAATGGGTTTTGCTGCAGCGGTTGGATGTGTTAAGTAACGAGGAACTGAAAGATCTGATTCGCCAGTCCTATAAGATGGTGGCGGAAAAGAGCAAAACGAAAGCGAAGACCGAGGGCTCTGGCGTGAAAACGCAAAGAACAGCCGAGAAAAAAAGCAGGCAGACAAAAAATTAATAGCTGAAAGCTGACGGCTGAAAGCTTCAGTCCAATTTGACTCCTACTCAGTCCCTACGCTAGCCTCAGAGGTCTGCCCACAAGTTTAGATTCCATGCGATCCAAGTGTGAGCGATTGATCGTGCTGCTGGCAGTGCTGGCGGCTTTCACCAATCCCGCGAGGGCGGGGGTGCAGCCCGTCCATGCGCCTCATGCTATCGTGGTCAGCGTTCACGAGCTGGGTTCGCGCGCCGGGGTCGAGATTCTGCGGGCCGGCGGCAATGCGATCGATGCCGCCGTGGCCACGGGATTCGCTCTGGCCGTCGTTTATCCGCAAGCGGGAAATTTGGGCGGCGGCGGATTCATGCTCATTCGCCTGGCTGATGGTCGCACCCATTTTGTCGACTACCGTGAAAAAGCGCCTGCAGCAGCGACGGCCAGTATGTATCTCGATGGTCAAGGCAATGTCATCGAAAATGCCAGCTTGGTGGGCTATAAAGCCATCGGAGTGCCGGGTTCGGTGGCGGGCATGGTCTACGCCGAAAAGGCCTACGGCAAACTGACTATAAGTCAGGTTATGGCTCCGGCAATCAAGTTGGCACGGGACGGTTATCCGCTGGCCTGGCAGGATGCGAAAGACTTTCAGGACGAAGACTTGGCGAAGTTTCCCGAGTCGCGACGCATCTTTCAGCGGGACGGGAATTATTATAAACAGGGTGAAATCTTCCGTCAGCCAGAGTTGGCGCGCACGCTCGAGCGAATTGCGCAAAATCCTGACGACTTTTATCGCGGGGCGATGGCGCGTGAATTAGCAGCGTCGATGCAGAAGGGCGGTGGCCTGATCACCGCCGAGGATCTTGCGCACTATGAAGCAAAAGAACGCGAGCCGATTCGCGGCACCTATCGCGGTTACGAAATTATCAGCGCGCCTCCTCCGTCGTCGGGAGGGATTGCGCTAATCGAGATATTAAATATTCTCGAGGGATATGATCTTGTCAAAGCGGGCGACCGCTCTGCCGCCTCGGTCCATCTGACGGTTGAGGCATTCCGGCGGGCGTTTTATGATCGAGCCGAATTCTTGGGAGATCCTGATTTTTCCAAAATTCCCGTGGCCCAACTCATCGATAAAAAATACGGCGCGGCTTGGCGGGAATCGATTGATCCAGCGCACGCCAGCGTCAGCAAGGACTTGAAGCGGCCGGCGATCTTTAGCGAGCTTGAACAGTACGCGTCGCAGCATTCGCAACCCTTGGTGGTGAGCGAACCCGCACACACCACGCACTATTCCGTCGTCGATTCGGACGGCAACGCGGTCGCTGTAACGACAACGTTGAACGACAGTTTTGGCTCGCGCGTGACAGTGGAGGGATTGGGCTTTTTGATGAACGATGAGATGGATGACTTCGCGGCGAAGCAAGGCGTCCCCAATCTTTACGGGCTGATTCAGGGCCCAGCTAATGCCATCGGACCTGGCAAGAGGCCGCTTTCCGCTATGACGCCGACCATGGTCCTGAAGGACGGAAAGCTCTATCTGGTGCTGGGCTCCCCGGGCGGAGCGCGGATTATTTCTACCGTCGCTAATATCCTCATGGGCGTGGTGGACTACGGTATGAATATCCAGGAAGCTGTGAACGCGCCGCGCTTTCACAATCAATGGCTGCCCGATGTCGTCAACGTCGAGCAATGGTTTCCTTCGGATACAGTGAGGTTGCTTGAGCAAATGGGACATAAGGTCGAGGTCGGCGAAACCGCGTCGGGCAAAGTGGATCCTTATTGGAGCGATGGCGAATGCATCGCTATCGATCAGAAAACGAACGAGCGCTTGGGTGCAAGCGACGTCAGGAATAATGGAAAGGCAGTTGGCTACTGATGCTGAAAGCAATATCGACGCTCGTCTATGTGAAAGAACGGCTGCATCCCGGCCTGCTGGATGGACTGGTGCGGGGCGGGGCACAGGCCATTGAAATCTTTGCCGCCCGGCAGCACCTGGACTACGCCAATCGCAAGCAGCACGTCCGGGAGATCGCGGATTGGTTTCGCACCAGCGGAATTATTCTGAATTCAGTCCACGCGCCGCTCTACGCTGATTATGAATGGGGACGAGCCGGGGCGCCGCAAATGAACATCGCATCGACCGACCGGGCGAGTCGGATCGACGCCATGGATGAAATCAAACGCGCGCTGGAACTGGCGGAGCACATTCCGTTTCGCTTCCTCGTGCAGCACATAGGCGCGACTGGCGAATCATTCGACGATCGCAAGTTCGAGGCTGCCATGACTTCGGTCGAGCACTTGCGTGCCTTCGCCAAGCCGCTCGGCGTGCGCATTCTTTTGGAAAACATTCCCAACGAATTATCCGCGCCCGAACGGTTAGTGGAGTTCATCCGCGCGGCCCACTTTGACGATGTGGGCGTGTGTTTTGACGTTGGTCACGCGCACATGATGAGCGATGTGCCGCAGGCCTTTGAAACTTTGAAGAGTTACATTCATTCCACGCACGTTCACGACAACGCGAAGATGAATGACTCCCACCTTTGGCCGGGTAGCGGATCGATCGACTGGAAACAGACTATGGAGTTGCTGCGATCGGCACCGCACACTCCGGCGCTGCTGCTTGAGGTCGAGAACGACGAAAAGATCAACCTGGTCGAAAAGATGGGCGAGACGTTCAAGAAGCTGGAAGCAAGCTGAGAAATTGAGCAATTGGGTAATTTGGTAATCGGGCAATTGAACCGCATCGTTTTAAATTACTGAATTACCCAATTTCAAAATCACCAAATCATAACTATGTCATCTCCCGTAACTACGATCGTCGATGTCGGCAAACACGAAGGCCAGAGTGTCACCATTCGCGGCTGGCTTTATAACCTGCGCGAAAGCGGGAAGCTGCTGTTTCCGCAGCTTCGCGATGGCTCCGGCGTTATTCAAGGCGTCGTGCCCAAGAATGCAGTCTCGCCCGAAGTATTCGATGCGGTAAAGGGCTTGACTCAGGAATCGAGCGTGATTGTCGAAGGCAAAGTGCGCGCCGACAAGCGCGCGCCTGGCGGCTACGAACTGGACATCTCGAATGTGCAGGTAGTCCAGAAGGTCGCAGAGAACGATCCGTATCCGATTTCGCTGAAAGAACATGGCGTCGATTTTCTGATGGAGCACCGGCATTTGTGGGTGCGAACTCCCCGGCAGGCTGCGATTTTGCGTGTGCGGGCCGAGATCATCAAAGCCGCCCGCGATTTTTTCGACGAGCGCGGCTTCACGCTGACTGACCCGCCAATTCTCACGCCGGCCGCGTGCGAAGGCACGACCACATTGTTCCCGGTCGATTATTTTGATGAGCAGGCCTACCTTACGCAGTCGGGACAGCTTTATATCGAAGCAACCGCAATGGCGTTGGGCAAAGTGTATTCTTTCGGGCCTACGTTCCGCGCCGAGAAAAGTAAAACCCGCCGTCATTTGACGGAGTTCTGGATGGTCGAACCGGAAGTCGCTTACGCCCAACTCGAAGACATCATGGAACTGGCCGAGGGGCTGCTCAGCTTTCTGATAAAACGTTGCCTGGAGCGCCGACGCTCCGATCTGCAAACCATCGGCCGCGATGTTTCGAAGTTAGAGAAAGTCGAGGCTCCGTTCCCGCGCATTACTTACGACGAGGCGGTAAAGATGCTGCAGGAAGCTCATACGAAAGGCGCGCTCGAAAATAACTTCGAGTACGGCGGAGATCTAGGCTCGCCGGATGAAACTTATATCTCATCGCAGTTTGACCGGCCGGTGATGGTGCATCGGTACCCGGCGAAAATAAAAGCCTTCTACATGGAGCCCGATCCCCAGCGTCCTGATCTCGCCCTGTGCGTAGATGTGCTCGCCCCCGAGGGCTATGGCGAAATAATCGGCGGCTCGCAGCGTATGGCGTCTTACGAATTGCTGCTCAAGCGCATTCACGATCATGGCTTGCCCGAAGAGGCGTTCAAGTGGTATCTCGATTTGCGGAAATATGGAAGCGTGCCTCACGCGGGCTTCGGCATGGGGATCGAGCGCGCCGTGGCTTGGATCTGCGGGCTGGAACATGTGCGCGAGACCATTCCGTTTCCAAGAATGCTGCACCGGTTGTATCCGTAAACGTAAGTTAGCCCGAACGCTATGACGAACATTACCCCATCCTTCTCCAGCATTACGCCGCGCAAGATTCGCGTTATTGGAGTCCCCTTAGATCTAGGCCAGTCGCGCCGCGGCGTGGATATGGGTCCTTCGGCCGTGCGCGTCGCTGGTCTGGAAGCGCGTTTAGAAGCGCTCGGGCACGTCGTCGAAGACGCAGGCAACGTATCGGTCGCCATCGCAGAGCAGAAGAAGGAAGGCGATCCGCACGCGAAATATCTGAAGGAAATCACTGCGACTTGCACCAAACACGCAGAACTCGTGGTCAAGACGCTCGAGGCCGGCAAAGTCCCAATCACTCTGGGCGGCGATCATTCCATTGCTGCAGGGACGGTTGCGGGTGTCGCGGAATTCTATCGTCGTCAGAACCACAAAATCGGTCTGATCTGGATTGACGCTCACACCGACGTAAACACACCCGACAGCTCGCCCAGCGGAAACGTGCATGGCATGCCGTTAGCGGCGATCATGGGATTGGGTCCTCCTGAGCTCTCCAACATTTTCGACTTTTCTCCCAAGGTGAAGCCGGAGAATTGTGTGCTGGTTGGTGTGCGGGACATCGACGCTATCGAGAAAGAAAACGTGCGCCGAACAGGAATTC
>Ga0209169_10002255_pt1 | contig 11624 bp, 10 predicted proteins | sample HubBroMetageWRM4_FD_188346 | JGI IMG/M metagenome (GOLD analysis project Ga0209169, IMG submission 188346) | Warmed soil microbial communities from the Hubbard Brook experimental Forest, New Hampshire - Hubbard Brook CCASE Soil Metagenome WRM 4... | ecosystem: Environmental > Terrestrial > Soil...
CGTCGTCGCGTACGGCCAATAACTTCCGACCGTCATGATCGGCTTTTTTGTATCCAGCGTTCCTTTGCCGCCAACGAGCCGATCCATTGGTCCCTCGGTGCCATGTTCGCCGTGACACGCGGTGCAAGTGTCGGCGAAGATTTTCCGGCCCTGCGCCACCGAGCCCGCGCCGTCCGGCAGATTGGACCCGTCCGGAGCGATATCGATATTCCACGCCTTGATAAGTTCTTCAGTCGGCGTCTGTCCGATGCCGAGCCGCTGTTGGGCCGTCGCGCTTTGCCCCGACAGAAAGGCAATGACCGAGACAATGACGGTGAGGCTACGCACCGGCGGCATAGGCATTCGTCACCTTTCCGCCGGCGTCGATCTTCCACGGTGCGATGGCGTTGTAGTGATAGTGAAATTCTTTGCCTCGTGCGGCGAGCAACGCCTCGCGCGTTGGCTGCACGTAGCCGGATTCGTCCGTTACGCGGCTCGCAATAATCGCTGGCGAGCCGTCCCAACGCCAGGGCAGGCGAAATCGCGTCAGCGCCTTCGGCAGGATCGGAACATCGAGGTCGGCCGGCTGCCACGACCGGCCACCGTCAACTGTGACATCGACTTGCCTGACTTTACCGGCGCCCGACCAGGCGAAGCCGGTGATCTGAATCAAGCCGGGCCCGCCGTTGATGGTGCCTCCAGCCGCCGGCCTGGTGATGACCGACTTCGCTTCCATGACGAAATTGAACTGGCTGGCGCGTCCGTCCGGCAACAAACCGGTATATTTCGACGTCTCCTCCCGCGTCATGAACGGTTCGTTGCCGATCTTGAGGCGCCGGAGCCACTTCACGCTCATGTTGCCTTCATAGCCGGGCAGCAGAAGCCGCACCGGATAGCCTTGCTCCGGGCGTAAGCGTTCGCCGTTCTGCGCGAACGCGATCAACGCGTCGTCCATCGCTTTGTCGATCGGAATGGAGCGCGTCATTGCGGCAGCGTCGGCGCCTTCGGCAAGAATCCATTTTCCCTCCGGGCGCACGCCGGCTTCCTGCAACAAGGCCGCGAGCGGCACGCCGGTCCATTCGGCGCAGGAAAGTAGCCCGTGAGACCATCGAATGTCGGTCGCAGGCTTGGTGAACTCGCTCGACGAATTGCCCGAACATTCCAAGAAATAAATTCGCGAGATCGAAGGAAATCTCATCAGATCGTCCATGCTGAAGATCACAGGACGCTCGACCAGGCCATGGATGAGAATTCGGTGACGGTCGGGATTTATGGTGGGAACGCCGTTATGGTTGCGCTCGTAAAACAGCCCGTTCGGCGTGATCGGGCCGTGGAGATCCTGGAGCGGCGTAAAGCTCCATGAGGAAAACGGCGTCGCCGTGCGATCGTTTGCAAGCCTGACGACGTGCTTTTCAAATTCCGACGGCACCCCATAGGGCGGCGATGCGACGGGCTTGCCCTGCACCAGCATCGACGGCGGTATCAGCGGAGAAGCTTCCGTGCCTTCCGCCGCCGGTGCTTCGGGTGTCAAAAATCCGGCGCCGCCCAGCGCGACGCCACCCAGAGCCGCGGTTTTTAAAAATTGCCTTCGATGCCGATCGATTGCTGTTCCGTTTCGGCTTTTGGTCATGGCGTGGTCCTTCGACGTTCGCCGAGAAGCAATTCCTTGAAAATCGCCGAGTTCCGAATCGGCCTTTCGCTTTGGAAACTCCGAGCCACGCGTTTTGCCGGTAGGCCGAATTGTCACGCCGCGCTCGGCGCCACATCCAGCCGCGCCACCCAGCCCTCGAGGCCGGGCTTTGCCGCCGCATACCGTTGAAGCACCAATGGGTCATGACCCGGCACGATGTGGCTTGGCGTGGTGGCGAGCCTTTTCAAGGTCTCGTAGCCTTCGAGCACCTCGGCGACATTGTAAGTGATCGGAAAGATCCGGCCTTGCTCGAGGTGAGCGTAAAGGTGCGCCGCGTCGGCGGCGAGCATCACGTAGCCGCGGGCCGTTTTGACCCGCACCGACTGCAATCCCATGGAATGGCCGCCGATGCGATGGACGGTCACGCCGGGAACGATTTCATCGTCGCCGTCGTGGAACGCAACACGGCCGGCGAAGACCTTGCGCACCATGGCGACTACGTCATCGGCTTCGAACGTCGCGCGCAACGCGGTGTGGCACATGCAGCGTCCGGTCGCATAGGCCATCTCGCGATCTTGCAGATGGTAGCGCGCGTTCGGGAACACATCGTAATTGCCGCAATGGTCGTAGTGCAAATGGCTGACAATGACCGTCTTCACCGAGTCCGGCGCTATGTCGATGGCCTCCAGACCATCGCGCAACGGCTTGGTGATTTCGCGCTGCCGCTGCCGGGCGGTCGGCCCATCAAAGCCAGTGTCGACAATGATCGTGCCCGACGGCCCTTTTATCGCCCAGACGAAGTAATCTAGAGGTTGGAGCACGTCGTGTGGATCGCCGCCGATGAAGTTTTCTGGCGAGCGCCGCGCGTGGTGCCCGTACCGGATGGCGAAAACTTCGTGCACATCCTGGTCCATCTTGGCATCCAATGGCGTGAGCGATTGGCGAAGCTGTTAGGTCGGCGGCGGCCTCGAGGATCGGCAGTTCTAACTCGTGCGCGCCCAGCCGTCCGGCGTAAGCCGCTCTTGCGGCAGGAAGCGGCCTTTATAGTCCATCTTGCGCGAACCACGCACCCAATAGCCGAGATAAACGTAAGCAAGACCCATCTGGCGCGCGCGGGCGATGTGGTCGAGCACCATGAGAGTGCCGAGCGAGCGCGGCGCCTGGTCGGGTTCGAAAAACGAATAGACCATGGATAAACCGTCGGCGAGGACATCGGTGAGTGCGACGGCAATCAGCCCGCTGCCCGGCGTATTCCCCAAACGATATTCGATGATGCGGGTCTCGATGTGGCTGTCTTCCACCATCATGGCGTAGTCGAGCACCGTCATATCGGCCATGCCGCCGTCGCGGTGACGCGAATCGAGATAGGCGCGGAATATCGAGTATTGCTCGGATGTCGGCACCGCGGGCTTCATCTCGGCGACGATATCGGCGTTGCGGGCGGCGATCCGGCGCATGCTGCGCGTCGGCTGAAACTCCTCGGCGAGCACGCGCACCGATACACAGCTGCGGCAGCCCTCGCACGCCGGCCGGTAAGCGATCGACTGGCTGCGGCGGAAGCCGCCTTGGGTAAGTATGTTGTTTAGCTCGCCGGCCCGCTCGCCGACGAGGTGGGTAAAGACCTTCCGTTCTTCCTTCCCGCCAAGATATGGGCATGGAGAAGGCGCGGTAAGATAGAACTGGGGCGTATCGCGCGAGTGCTGAGTCACGGAGCGTTTTCGCCTCTTTCAGTTACCGCTTCTCTTCCCGCTGGCGGCAGGAAAGCCCGGTAACTCTAATTTGCCCGAGAATACCTGAGCCTCAAAGACCTAATCCGCCTGAGTCTTATCGAGATTTCAACATTGTAACGTCGGCCAAAATGGGGAAAAAGGCCATTATGGTGACGCTTGCCGAAATCGAGGCGGCCCGCCGCACGATCGCGGGTCACGTCCTGCGGACGCCGATATTGCCGGCGCCGCCGCTATCGGCGCTGACCGGAGCTGAGGTTTTCGTCAAATACGAAAATCTGCAGGTCACCAACTCGTTCAAGGAACGCGGCGCCTACGTCAAGCTTGCTTCGCTGACGGCCGAAGAAAGGCGACGCGGCGTCATCGCCATGTCGGCCGGCAATCACGCCCAGGCCGTGGCTTATCACGCCCGCCATCTTGGAATCCCGGCCACCATTGTGATGCCGGTGACGGCGCCTTTCGTGAAGATCAAGGCGACCGAAGCGCTGGGTGCGACCGTTATCCTCGACGGCGAGACCGTCGCCGACGCGCAAGCCCGCGCGGAGGTGATAGCCGATCAGCAAAATCTGGTTTGGGTTCACCCTTATGATGATCCGCATGTCATTGCCGGCCAAGGCACAATCGCGCTCGAAATGCTCGAAGAGGTGCCGGATCTCGACACCCTCGTCATGCCGATCGGCGGCGGCGGCCTTATTGCCGGCTGCGCCATCGCCGCCCGCGCCAAGAACCCCTCGATAACAATCGTCGGCGCGGAATCCGCGCTCTATCCGTCAGTGTGGAATTCAATACGGGGTGAGAACAAACCTTGCGGCGGTGCCACGCTCGCCGAAGGCATTGCGGTAAAGAACCTCGGCAAGCTTACGCTGCCGATTATTCGCGAGCACGTGAGCGACATCATCTTGGTCGATGAGCAATTAATCGAGCGCGCGGTGAACGCATTTCTCACCCTGCAAAAGACGATGGCAGAGGGCGCCGGCGCCGCAGGCCTCGCCGCGGTGCTCGCCAAGCCGGATCAGTTTCGCGGACGAAAGGTCGGCTTGGTTCTCTGCGGAGGAAATATCGATCCGCGCATTCTGGCATCGATTATGGTTCGAGAACTGGAACGCGAAGATCGCATCGTCGCGTTCCGCCTGACTATTCCCGACCGGCCGGGAATTTTAGGACAGATCGCGACGCGGCTCGGTGAGTTCGGCGCCAATATCCTCAGCGTCGATCATCACCGTTTGTTTCTTGATGTTCCGGCAAAAGGCGCCAAGCTGGACGTGACCGTTGAGACGCGGGACGCGGCGCACGCCGCCGAAATTTTTCGGGCGCTCGCGGCTGACGGCTACCAGCCGGTGCACATGCCGAGCGGAACCGCGCGGGAATAACCGGCGGCTATTGGTGGAAGATATTTTGCAGAAAATCCAACGGACCGGGACTTGCGGCGTCGGGAGCTGATGCCGGCCCCGCGGCGTCGGGGCGTGGACGCGGTACCGGCACGGCGCCCTGTGCCAACTGCGTGTTGGCCTCGCCTAGTCCACGCGGACGATGTCGCGGCAATGGAATTTTACCCGTCAGCGGCGGGGCCGGGGGCATGACATCGGGCGATTGTTCTGTGGCGGTGGGCGAGGCTTCAGCCGAGGCGGTATTCGCCGGCGGCAGTTGCGGAATCTGAGGGGCGCCGCCGGTCGGCGTCATCGCGCCCGTCAAATTTGTCGGCGTCGCGAAAGCCGCAGGAGCTTGTGACGGCGGCGGTATCGAAGCAGTTGCCATAGTCGAGGTGCTGGCAGGGGCAGCCGCGGCGCCGTCGGACGGCCGCTCCGCGAGCAGTGAGCCTTTCGGCGAAGCCACATCGCGCGGGTCCGACGTCGTCGCTGTGACGTCGGTTGTCGACGCGGAGACGTCGGCAATCTTGCTCTGCACCGGTGAGGCAGCTGCCTGATCGGAGTTCGGCGTGCTTGCCGCGGCAGTGGCGGATACCGTCGGCGTGGTAGCGGCAATCTGATGCGGTGCGGGGATTCTTGGCGGACCGACATAAGCGCGCACGAAAGTGGTGATCATCCACAACACCACTGGCGTTGCCGCGAGAACGGCCAACAAAATAATGACGCGCCTTAGCAGCGGCACAAATCGCTGGAATCGATTGTCGTCGTCGTGCATGACATCGCCTCGTTACCCAGTCGCAGGCGAGAATCTTAAGCGCCGCGCGCCTTCAATTGCTCCGCAATGCGGGCCGCAAAGTAGGTCAGCACGCCATCGGCGCCGGCACGCTTGAAAGCGACGACGCTTTCCAGCATGGCCTTGTCCCCGTCGAGCCAGCCGTTCTGTGCGGCTGCCACAATCATGGCATACTCTCCAGAGACTTGGTAGGCAAAGGTGGGCATTCCGAAAGTGGCTTTAACCCGTTGTAATATATCGAGATAAGGCATTCCGGGCTTAACCATAATCATATCGGCGCCCTCACCGATATCGAGTTCGACCTCGCGCAGCGCCTCCTCCGCATTCGCCGGATCCATCTGATAGGTCCGTTTGTCGCCGATCAGCGTCGCGTTCGATCCGATTGCGTCGCGAAACGGACCATAGAATGCCGAGGCGTATTTGGCCGCGTAGGCCATGATCTGAACTTCATCGAAGCCTGCGGCATCGAGACCCTTGCGAATGGCGCCGACGCGGCCGTCCATCATGTCGGACGGCGCGATGATATCGCAGCCTGCTTCGGCCTGGATCAGCGCCTGGTGCACCAAAACCGCGACGGTTTCGTCGTTGAGAATGATGCCGTTGCGAATAAGACCGTCGTGGCCATGACTGGTGTAAGGGTCGAGCGCGACGTCGCATAATAGTCCGATCTGCGGCACCTCTTGCTTGATGGCGCGGATGGCGCGGCACACCAGATTGTCGGCGTTGAGTGCTTCAGAGCCGCGCTCGTCACGCTTTTCATGTTCAGTGTAAGGAAACAGCGCAAGACAGGGGATCGCAAGCTCGGCCGCGCGCTCCGCCGCGCGAACGGCTTCATCGATAGAAAGTCGTTCGACGCCGGGCATCGAGCCGACGGCGGCGCGTACTCTTATGCCTTCGACCAGAAACAGCGGCCAGATCAGGTCGTCGGCGGTAAGAACATGCTCGCGCACCAATCGTCGCGCCCATTCGGCACGGCGGTTGCGGCGCGGCCGGATGGCGAGATCAAGCCGCTCCGCGCGGGCGTCGCCGCGCGTCGGAATTGAGCGGACCCGTTCAATCGGCCGGCCTAATTTGATCGCCATAGCAAGCTCCACTGCCGTTTCTTTTAGCTGTTCCGGTCGCCACCCGCCACTAGGATTGACTTTGCCTTATGGCGAGTGCTCAAAGCCGCCTTGCCATGAGCGATCGACTGCAGCGCCAACCCACACGGCCGACCGACCTGCTTGAGCCGGTACAAGCCGGACAGCCGCGAAATATAGCGGGCGCCTGGTCCACTCGCCTTGTTTTGTTCATGCGAATTATGGCCGTCCTATCACTGATCAAGGGCGTGTATCACTGGACCCAGATTTGCGGAATCGGCGTCGGGGCAGGGGACTTCGAAGCGCGCTCGGTCGCCTGGCAAACCGCCACGGTATTTTTCGCAGTCATCGATCTTGTCGCCGCGGTAGGGTTGTGGCTGGCGGCCGCGTGGGGTGCGGTCGTATGGCTGACCGCCGTCGTATCCATGGCGGTCGTGGAGGTTTTCTTTCCGCAGGTTTATGGCGGCAGCATTTATGTCGTACTCGGCGAGGTAACATTGCTCGGGCTTTACATGTGGCTCGCGGTGTTGGCGGCGCGAGAGCCGGCGTGACCAGAGGCAAATCATGACGGAGCTCAGCGCCATCGTGATCACGAAGAACGAAGCGGCCAATATCGGTGCATGCCTCGACAGTCTGACATTCTGCGACGAGCGCATCGTGGTCGATTGCGGTTCGACCGACGCGACTGTTGAGATCGCACAGCAAAAGGGCGCGCGCGTCGAGTTTCACGAATGGCGCGGCTTCGGGCCGCAAAAGAACTACGCGCTGTCGCTCGCGACCGGAACGTGGGTTCTGTCGCTCGACGCCGACGAGCGCGTGACAAACGAACTTGCCACCGCGATCAAAAGCGCTATCGCGACCCCGAGCGCCGACGCGTGGGAGGTGTTGCGCCTGTCGAGCTTTTGCGGCCGGCAGATGCGCCATTCGGGCTGGTATCCGGATTATGTGCTGCGATTGTTCCGCCGCGGCGCGGCGCGTTTCGACGAAGTTCTCGTCCATGAGCGCATTATTTACCACGGCGTGATCAAACGGCTTCAACCGCCGCTTCTGCATTATCCGGTGCGCAGGCTCGAAGATGCATTGTCGCGCCTCAATCGTTATTCGACTGCGAAATCGCAGATGCTCGTGGAATCCGGCCGCAGAGTGAGGTTCATGACCGGCATTGGCCACGGCCTATTTTCGTTCCTGCGTGCTTACGTGCTGCGCCTTGGCTTCCTTGACGGAGCGGAAGGCTTTCTGCTGGCCGTCGCCAACGCCGAAAACAGCTATTATCCGTATATGAAAGCTTGGCTCGCGACGCGTGCGCGCAAAGCGAGCTAGCGGCGGGCCGCCTGCGCCCGAGCGAAACCGGTATCGCCGTCCTGTTGGCGCAGAACACTCTCCGCGCGCTCGATCACCGCGTGCGCGGGAATGTTTTGCATGCAGGCATGCCCATGGCCGCAGCGGCTGAGCTGCCGCAGATAGCAGGGCGAGCAGGTAAGATTTGCCTGCAGCACGGCGTCCGTGCGGCGATAGGGACCGATCCAGATCGGATCGGTCGGTCCAAACACGCTCACGACCGGACGATCGAGCGCGACGGCAAGATGCATCGGGCCGGAATCGTTGGTCACGCAGATGGCCGCGCGGCGGATTAGCGCCGCGAGTTCGCTCAGGGTTGTTTCCCCGGCAAGATTAATGACGCCGGGTTCAAGTTTCGCGACGTCGGCGCAGGCGGCACGCTCGCGCGCCGCGCCGGCAAGCACGACCGCAAAGCCTTTCTGCAGCAAGTGCCGCGCGACTTCGGCAAACCCGGCGCCGCGCCATTGTTTGGTCTCCCAGATGGTCCCCGGCGCCAGCACCGCGAGCTTCTTGCCGGCGGCATCGTAATAATCGAGCAGCGCTTCGATCCGGTCGTTTGCTTCGGAGGAAATCGGAAATGAAAAGTCGGCGGGTCCGGCGTCGAGGCCTAGCAACGGCCCGACATTCAGGTAGCGGTCGACCGCGTGGAGATCGAGCGTCGGCACCGGGATGTGATGCGTGTAGGCGAGCCAACTCCCCTCACGCGCACCCTGCCAGGCGTGTTTGCGGGTTTCCTCGGGAAATTTTCGCGGCGAGGCGTCCCACACACTCGCGCGCGGCCGGTCAAAGCCGATCCGCACCGGCGCGCCGGTCGCGAGCGTGAAGATTGCCGTGCGGAATTGCCCGTGCATGTCGACAACGAGGTCGTAGCGGGCGCGGCGCAGTTCTGCGGCCAGGCGAATTGGCCGCCACGGCGCCGACCAATCGTCGCGGGCGAATTCGACGACGTTGCTGATAGCCGGGTGAGGGCGGAGAAATTCGCCGATCGCCGGCGACACCAGCCAATCCAATTGCGCGGCCGGAAAACGGCGGCGCAGTTTGTTGAGGACCGGGATGGTGTGGACGACATCGCCGACGGCCGACAATTTGATCAGCAGGATCTTGGCGAACTCTCGGTCGCGCAAATCGGCCGGAGGCGTGCTCAAAAACGGACTCCTCTCGCGCCACACTTCCCGGGACGTCGCGCGTCGCTGTGCATGATCCAGCAAAGTGGATGCCGGTTTTCCGATAAGATCATGCACAACAAAGAAACTAGTCGCGACCCGGCAGGATTGTCTGCAGAACGCGCTTGAACGAAGCCGAGGCATGATGGCGCAGCATCGCGATCTGACGGTTGCCTTGTGAGGTCAGCCAGTTGAACTGAATGACGCGCCGCTCGCCGACGAATGGCTGGTGGCCGTGCCACGAATTGTCGCTGCGCTTGAACGCGAGCAGCGTGCCCGCAACCGGCGGGACTTCGACAATGACGTCGTCGAGATCGTTCGCCGAGCGAAGCAGGCGCAAACGGCCGGCGGCCTCGCCCCAGGTCTCGTTCATGTAAATGAGAATAGTGATGATCTTACTTTTGGAATCGGTGTGGATTCTGCCGTCGCTGGAGTCGCAGCGGCCGCGCACCGTGGTGACGGTCGGACGGCCGGAAAGGTCAATCGCGAATTTTTCCTCGAAGGCTGTGCGGAACTCCTCGCTTTCCAGCTCATCCAAGAGCTTTTGAAAGCTTGGGCCGAAGCTGACCTCATCGACGGGAAAGCTGCCCGACGACGAGATTTTCGGGTAATCCGCGTTGATCGCCGTGAGCGCCGCGGAACCAACGAACCCTTCGACAATCAGATAGGGGAACGGCTCCGTTGTCAGGGGAGTCGCGCGTAGCGCGTCGAGCCGCAAATATTTTGCTGAATCCAGCATCTTGGACCTTACTACCGCATGATTGGGCGGAAACTAGCATCCTGCCGCGTCCGCGGAAAGTTTAAGGCGTGCGGGGCGGCAATACCGCCCACCCGACATGCACTTTTCCCTCGCCGCGGTGATAGGGCAGTTCGAACGGTGCGCCGGGCTTAACGCCAGGCGCCACTGCGGCAAAAGCTTCCGGCATGACGTGCGGGTCGCCGTCCGTCCACACCAGGACCGCTCCTTTCGCCTGAAGATCGGCAAGATCGATCCATGGAGCGCGGCGCGGTGAGCCATCGATCAACACCCGCGGCTGCGGCCGATCTTTTGAGTAATGCGCGACATTGCCGCCGTCCCACATCGAAGCAATGACGTAAGCCGGCTCGCGGCCGGTCGCCGCACGGAAGCGCTCGGTGATTTCGGCGGACAGCGCGTCGCCCGGAAAGAACGCAGCACGATAACGATGATCGATATTCGGCAACACCGTGTAATCGGCGGCGAACGCGCCGACATAGATCAGGGACACGACGGCCCAAACGGCGCCGAGCGCTGCGAAGCGGGCGCGCAAGACGGGACCCGGCACGATCAAACAAATTTGCAGGCCGAGGAAAACCCAGAGCGGAAAACCCCACATCGCCTGCGTTGCGCGCCCGCTAACCGCGGAAAACACAAAAAGCGCCAAGGCCGGACCGAAGGCGAGGAGTAAAATAACGCGGCGATCGAACGCCGCTAGGCCTGCGCGAAGCGCAAGATTTACGCGCGGCAGAAAGAGCGGCAGCGCGATCAGTAGCGCCGGGATGACGTAGATCGCCTGAGCGCCGAGAAATTCCAGAGGATTGAGCAGGCGATCAAGCATACTTGTCGCGACTTGGGCGCGGGTCTCGACGTAACCGAACGCCTCGTCGCTGTGCTGAAAGATCCAAAGGAGATTAGGCGCGGCTATAAGGATCGTCACCGCGGCGGCAATCCACGGGCCGGGGCCAGCCAATCGCCGCCGCGCCTGCGGATCGAAAAGGAGAAACAACGCGAGTGGCGCTGCCAGCACCACCATGAAATATTTCGCCCACCAGGCGAGCCCCAGAGACAATCCGAGCAAGATCCAAAACCGCAATTTGCCGCGGCGGAGTGCGGCGAAAAAGGCGAAACCGGCCAGCGCCCACAGCGGCAACTCGGCGACGTTGTGGTTGAATTTGGTGGCGCTGGTATTGAAATAATTCATGCCGTCGATGATCAACACGGCGGCGAAGGCGCCGGCGGTCCCAACGAGTGGACGCGCCGTCAGCCACACCAGCGCAAACGCGGCGACCACCGCGGCTTGCGAGAGCGCGTAAAGCGCGTCGTCGGTGCCGAAAATGCGATAGGCGATTTCGGCGAGAAACCAAGGCAGCGGCGGCAGCTTGTCATAACCGGCCTGCCACTCGCGGCCATAGGTCATCGCCTCGATCACATCGAGCGGTAGATTCTTGTAGAGCAGCGACGGCAGCGCCGTCCAAACGAGCGCATGGAGCGCGAGGAAGCCGCAAAACGCCGTCAACGGCCGGCGTTCGAGCGCGCCGACCAGACCCGTTCCCGCCGTTGCTTGGCTTTTCTGGGCGTCCACCGGCACGTTGATGCACGACGCGCGAACAGACTCAAGGCCCCGGCCGCGCTCGATGAGGGAGGGGCTGCGAGGGAGCCGCTTGGGGAGTACCCTGCCGGCTACCAACCCGTCTCTTGATCCATCGCGAGCCTTGATTTGCGGCGTGCTATTGTGACTGTTGCTGAATCGCGCGGCCCGTAACGGACCAAAGGGCGGGACAGGAGTGATGAAAGACATCGTCGACAAGC
>Ga0209169_10002256_pt1 | contig 11622 bp, 9 predicted proteins | sample HubBroMetageWRM4_FD_188346 | JGI IMG/M metagenome (GOLD analysis project Ga0209169, IMG submission 188346) | Warmed soil microbial communities from the Hubbard Brook experimental Forest, New Hampshire - Hubbard Brook CCASE Soil Metagenome WRM 4... | ecosystem: Environmental > Terrestrial > Soil...
GTGTAGAAGTCCGCTCGATCCCCGATTCCCGCCGCCTCGACGGCCGCGAGCGCATCGAGCACCGCGCCCGGCCCAAGGGGAATCCCGGCTTCGCGCAGCGCACGCGCGAAGTGGGTGATGTTCTCAGCCAGGGTGCCGCCGCTTGCCGGTTCGGCTTCCAAAAGCGCGCTCATTTCGCGTGGCTCGATTTCACCTCAGCGGCGAAACGCCGCTTTACCCGAGAGATAGTGTCGAGCGCGGCGTTTGTCATCGCGGGGTGGAGAGACCAGCGCGCCTACCCAATCTCCAGCCGGCGAAGTTCGGCGCGCGTCTCCTCGATCAGCGTCTGCGCCTTTGCGCCCTCAATCTTGGCGATGTCATCCTGATATTTCAGCAACACGCCGAGCGTATCGGAAACCTCGGCCGGATCGAGGGCCACCGCATCGAGTTCGGTCAGCGCGGCCGCCCAATCCAGGGTTTCGGCGACGCCTGGCGACTTGAACAAATCCTGGTTGCGCAGACGTTGGACAAACGCAACGAGTTCGGCGGTCAGCCGCTCCGGGGCGCGCGGCGCCTTGGCCCGCACAATCGCCGTCTCGCGGGCCAGATCCGGATAGCCAAGCCAATGATAGAGGCAGCGGCGCTTGAGTGCGTCATGAATTTCGCGCGTGCGGTTGGAGGTGATGACGACAATCGGCGGCTCGGGCGCCGCCATGACGCCGAGTTCAGGAATGGTCACCTGGAAGTCCGACAGGATCTCGAGCAAATACGCTTCGAAGGCCTCATCGGCGCGGTCGATCTCGTCGATCAGGAGCACCGGCGCCCCGTTGGCGCCGGGCTCAAGCGCCTGCAGCAGCGGGCGCTTGATGAGATAGCGCTGCGAAAAGATGTCGTGCTCGATGCGATCCTTGTCATGCTCGCCGGACGCCTCGGCCAGCCGGATCGCCATCATCTGCGCAGGGTAGTTCCATTCATAGACGGCGCTCGCGACGTCGAGGCCCTCGTAGCATTGCAGGCGGATCAGCTTACGGCCGAGCGAAGCGGCGAGGACCTTGGCGACCTCCGTCTTGCCGACGCCGGCCTCGCCCTCGAGAAAGAGCGGCCTTCCAAGTCGTAGGCTCAAGAAAATGACCGTCGCCAGCGCGCGATCGCCGATATAGGAAGCCCTGCCGAGCAGGGCTAAAGTTTCGTCGATCGAGGCCGGAAGGGCCGGCGATTGCGGGGACAAGGCAAGCTCCATGTCAACAAACCGCCGCCGCACCCTGCAGAACGGGACGCGACGGCGTCAAGCTCGCCTCACTGAAGGCTCAAACGGCGAGTCTACCGCGTCCTAGGCAGCCGCCGCCACTGCGCGTTTTGCCATCACGCCGATAAGGTGCGCCCGATAGTCAGCGTCGGCGTGAATGTCGGAGTTGAGACCGCTCGCAGGCACGGAGACCCCATCAAGCGCGGCGGGCGAGAAATTCGCGTCGAGCGCTCCTTCGAACGCCTCGGCGCGGAACACCCCGCTCGCTCCAGCCCCTGTCACGGCGACGCGCACGCCGGCCGCCGTCTTGGCGACAAAGACGCCAACCAGCGCGTAGCGTGAGGCGGGGTTCCGGAACTTCGTATAGGCCGCCTTTTGTGGGATCGGGAAGCTCACTTGGGTGATGAGTTCGCCGGCCTCGAGCGCCGTTTCGAAAAGGCCCGTGAAGAACTCTTGCGCCCCAACGCTGCGCTTATTGGTGACGATTGTGGCGCCGAGCGCCAGCGCGGCGGCGGGATAGTCGGCGGCGGGATCGTTGTTGGCCAGCGAACCGCCGATCGTGCCCATGTTGCGCACGTGAGCGTCACCGATGAGGCCGGCGAGAGAGGCAAGCGCTGGAATCGCCGCTTGCACGACATTGCTGCGAGCGACGTCCGCGTGCCGGGTCATGGCGCCGACCACAAGATTGTCCCCTTCGCGCGCGATGCCGGCGAGCTCCTGAACGTTCTTGAGATCGACCAGCGCAGCTGGCGAGGCGAGACGCTGCTTCATGGTCGGCAGGAGCGTCATGCCGCCGGCCAGCACCTTGGCGTCTGGGTTTGCGAGATCGGCGACAGCGGCGGAGACCGTCTCCGGGCGATGATATTCAAAGGCGTACATGTCGAATTCTCCCAAAATGGGCGACGGAAAGGGCGACAGATCGCGGCCGCCCGATAAGTTTCACTCTGCGGCGCGCTTTATCAGGGCCTTCTGCGCGGCGCGCCAGACAACCTGCGGCGTCGCGGGCATCGTCACGTCTTCATGACCGAGCGCGTCGGTGAGGGCGTTGATGACTGCAGGCGGCGAAGCGATTGCCCCCGCCTCCCCGCAACCCTTGATGCCGAGCGGATTGGAAGGGCAGACAGTCTCGATCGTCTCGACCTTGAACGAGGGCAGGTTGTCAGCGCGCGGCATGCAATAGTCCATGAAGCTCGCCGTCAAGAGCTGGCCGTTGTTGTCGTAATGCGCCCCCTCGAGAAGCGCCTGGCCCACGCCCTGCGCGATGCCGCCGTGCACCTGGCCTTCGACGATCATCGGGTTGATGAGCTTGCCGAAGTCGTCGACGGCGGTCCACCGGTCGATGGTGACGACGCCGGTTTGCGGGTCGATCTCGAGCTCGCAAATATGAACGCCCGCCGGGAAGGTGAAGTTGGTCGGATCCCAGAACGCGCCCTCCTTGAGGCCGGGCTCAAGTTCCTGGCCGTTGAACTTATGCGCGACATAGGCCTGGAGCGCCACGGAGCCGAAGTCGATTGATTTGTCGGTGCCCTTGACGGTGAACTTGCCGTCCTTGAACTCGATGTCGTGCTCAGAGGCTTCGAGCACGTGGCCCGCCACCTTCTTTGCCTTGGCTTCGATCTTGTCGAGCGCTTTGAAAATCGCCGACATGCCCACGGCGCCAGACCGGGACCCATAGGTGCCCATGCCCATCTGCACCTTGTCGGTGTCTCCGTGGACGATCGATACATTTTCCATCGGGATGCCGAGACGACTCGACACGAGTTGAGCGAAAGTGGTCTCGTGTCCCTGACCGTGACTGTGAGCGCCTGTCAGGACCTCGACCGTGCCGATCGGATTGACACGCACCTCGGCCGATTCCCACAAGCCCACGCCCGCGCCGAGCGACCCGACCGCCGCGGAGGGGGCAATGCCGCAAGCTTCGATATAGGCGGACATTCCGAGGCCGCGAAGCTTGCCTTTAGACGCGGAAGCGGCCTTTCGCGCCGGCAGGCCCTTGTAGTCGGCAAGCGCCAAAGCCTTGTCGAGCGCGCCCGCGTAGTCGCCCGCGTCATAGGCCATGATGACCGGCGTCTGGTGCGGGAACGAAGTGATGAAGTTCTTCCGCCGGAACTCGGCTGGATCCTGTCCGGTCTCACGCGCTGCGACTTCGACCATGCGCTCGATGACGAACGTCGCCTCCGGGCGCCCGGCGCCGCGATAGGCGTCGACAGGCGCGGTGTTCGTGTAGACAGCGTCGACTTCGCAATAGATGCTCGGGATCGCGTATTGGCCCGAGAGCAGCGTTCCATAAAGGTAGGTCGGCACGGAGGACGCGAAGGTCGAGAGATAAGCGCCGAGATTGGCGATCGTATGCACGCGCAAGCCCGTGATCTTGTCGCCCGCGTCCAGCGCGAGTTCGGCATGCGTGACGTGGTCGCGACCGTGCGCGTCCGAGAGGAACGCTTCGGTCCGGTCCGAGGTCCATTTGACGGGACGGTCGATCTTCTTCGCGGCCCAGGCGCAGACCGTCTCCTCGGCATAGATGAAGATTTTTGAGCCGAAGCCGCCCCCGACATCGGGCGCGATGACGCGGAGCTTATGTTCCGGCGCAAGCCCGATGAAGGCCGAGAGAACGAGCCGCGCGACATGCGGGTTCTGGCTCGTCGTATAAAGCGTGATCGTGTCCGTGCCGGAATCGTAGTCGCCGAGCGCGGCGCGCGGCTCCATTGCATTCGGGATCAGGCGGTTGTTGACAAGATCGATCTTTGTCACATGAGCGGCGGAAGCAAAGGCCGCATCGGTTGCAGCCTTGTCGCCGAGATGCCAGTTGTAGGCCGTGTTGCCCGGCGCGGCGTCATGGATTTGCGCCTGACCCGAGTGCGCCGCGCTCGCTGTGTCGGCGACCGCGGGGAGCTCCGTATACTGGACCTCGATCTTCTCCCCCGCTTCGCGCGCCTGCGCGAACGTGTCCGCGATGACGACGGCGACGTGATCGCCGACGTAGCGCACCTTGCCTTGGGCCAGCGCCGGATGGGCGCCCGCCTTCATCGGCGAGCCGTCCTTCGAATGAATCATCCAGCCGCAGATGAGGCCGCCAACCTTGTCAGCCGCAATGTCATCGCCGGTGAAGATCGCGACCACGCCCGGCGCCTTGAGGGCGGCGCCAAGGTCGACCTTGGCGATCGTCGCGTGCGCATGCGGGGAGCGCAGGAAATAAGCAAAGGCTTGGCCAGGACGATTGACGTCGTCGACATAGCGGCCCTTGCCGGTGATGAAGCGGATGTCCTCTGTGCGCTTGACGGAGGCACCGAGTGCGGTCACGCCCATAGTCTTCTCTCCCTTGGGACGGCGTTGAAAGCGTCCTTGTTATTCGGCAGCCTGGGGGGTCGCGGCGGCGCCCATTTCGCGCGCCCCTTGGGCAATCGATTTCACGATATTGTGGTAGCCGGTGCAGCGGCAGATGTTGCCTTCGAGGCCGTGGCGGATCGCGGCTTCGTCGATGTTCGGGCCTAACCGATTGACGAGGTCGACGGAGGCCATGATCATGCCCGGCGTGCAGAAGCCGCATTGCAGCCCATGATTGTCCTGAAAGGCTTGCTGCATCGGGTGCAACTTGCCGTGCGCAGCGAGCCCTTCGATCGTCGTAACCTGCGCGCCGTCGCAACTCGCGGCCAGCACCGTGCACGACTTGATCGCGCGGCCATCGACGTGAACCACGCAGGCTCCGCACTGCGACGTGTCGCACCCGACATGCGTACCGGTCAGCCGCAGATTTTCCCGCAGGAACTGCACGAGCAGCGTCCTTGGATCGACATCTGCGGACGCGGGGCGGCCATTGACCGCCAGCGAGACATGAACCATTCCGGTATCCTCCTAAACCCTGACGTGTTCGGCGGCGCTCAAACCCGGCTTAAGCCCGGGCCGCCTCGCTCCCTGTGCCGGCCTGCGCCGCGGCGGCGACGAAATTGGTGAAAAACTTGTCAGCCATGTTCTTGGCGACGCCGTCGATCAGACGCGAGCCGAGCTGGGCGATCTTGCCGCCGACCGTCGCCTCGACGTCGTAGCGGAGCAACGTGCCGCCCGGCGCATCGGCAAGCGACACTTTTGCGCCGCCTTTGGCGAAGCCTGCAATGCCACCTTCGCCCTCGCCCTTGATGGTGTAGCCCTCGAGCGGGATGATGTCAGAAAGTTCAACCTTGCCTTTGAACGTGGCGGACACCGGCCCGATTCTCATCTTCACGACCGCGGAAAAACCGTTCTCGCCAGTTGTCTCCAACGATTGGCAACCTGGAATCGCGGACTTGAGCACTTCGGGGTTGTTCAAGAGCGCCCAGACTTGGGCTCTCCCGGCGGGCAAAATCACTTCGCCCGTCATCGTCATCGCCATGAACGTTCCCTTCCAAGACAAAAGATCCCGTTTAAGTTCGAGATCAGCGTCGGTGCACCGCCAGCATTTCGCAACGAGCGAGAAATATCAAGACGTCGCCGTGCTCTCATTTAGCAGAATGACGATACGACGCTTCTACCCGGTTCGTTATTCCAAGCAACAACGTTGTAAAGCCCCGTGATATTCTCATGGATATGACGTAGACCGCTGCTTGAGTCGCGGCTTCGCGCGAATACAGTCACGCTGATTGCGTTTTGATCCCGCGCTCCAAAGGGGCGCCGATGCGCTTGATCTCCCATTCGAGCGCAATTCCGCTCGTCTCGATTACCCTTCGCCTGACCTCCTCGCCAAGCGCTTCAAGATCGGCGGCGGTCGCAGAGCCAAGATTGATGAGAAAGTTGCAATGCATGGTCGAGACCTGGGCGCCGCCAAGGCGTAAACTCCGGCACCCTGCCCTGTCGATCAATTCCCACGCCTTCAGTCCTGGCGGGTTCTTGAACGTTGAGCCGCCGGTCTTCTCTCGGATCGGTTGGGACGCCTCTCGCGCCTGGGTGATTCGCTCCATCTCGCCTTCGATCGCCTTAGGCTCGCCGGGGCGGCCCTGAAATACAGCGCCCGTGAACACGACGTCGTCCGGCGCCAAGCTATGGCGATAAGAAAAACCCATCTCCGCGTTCGAAAAAACATGGGCAACGCCCGTCCGGTCAAGCCCGCGCGCTTCGACAAGGACGTCCTTGATCTCGCCTCCATGCGCGCCGGCGTTCATGATCAAAGCTCCGCCGATCGAACCGGGCACCCCGCGCAGGAACGCCAAACCATCGACGCCGGCAATAGCCGCGGCCTTGGCGACATACTGATCCGGCGCCGCGGCTCCGACGACGACGCGGGAGCTCTCCATGATCTCGACGCCGCCGAAGGCTCGACCGCCGAGCCGGATGACGAGCCCAGCCAGCCCGCCATCGCGCACGATGAGATTCGAGCCGAGGCCGATCGTCGTGACCGGAATCTCCCGCGGGAGAGCTGATAGGACATAGGCGAGATCGTCCTCGTCAGCTGGAGAGAACAAAGCCTCGGCCGGACCGCCGACCCGAAACCAGGTCGCGTCGGCGATCGGCGCATCGGCGCCGAGGCGTCCGCGCAGTTTGGGAGCCCGCGCCTTCACTTCGTCGACAAGGCGGCTCAACGGCATCGGTGAAGCGTCAGGCCTTGTCGAGCGCGGCGAGTTCGCCGGGCAGCGCATAGGCCCATTGGGTGACCGATCCCGCGCCGAGGAAAATGACATAGTCGCCGGGCTGCGCCAGCGATCGCACCATCGGCGCCAGTTTCTCGGGCGAGGGCAGCATCAGTACGTGGCGATGGCCGTGGGCGGCGATCGAGGTCGCCAGCGCCGCCTTGTCGACGCCTTCGATCGGCGGCTCGCCGGCCGGATAGACGTCGGCGACGATGACGGTGTCGGCGTCGTTGAAGCAGGTGGCGAAGGCGTCGAACAGCGACGCCAGCCGCGTGAAGCGATGCGGCTGCACGACCGCGATCACCTTGCCTTCGGTCGCCGCCCGCGCGGCGCTCAAAACCGCGGCGATTTCGACGGGATGGTGGCCGTAGTCGTCGTAGATGGCGACGCCGTTCCATGTCCCCGTGCGCGTGAAGCGCCGCCTGACCCCGCCAAATCCGGCGATCGCCTTGCGGATGACGTCGACCGGCGCGCCGAGCTCGTGCGCGACGGCGATCGCCGCGGTTGCATTGAGCGCGTTGTGGCGGCCGGGCATCGGCAGCGCGAGGTCATCAATAAAGGTGGCGCGCCCCGTCGCGCGCTCGCGGATCAACGCCGAAAAGCGAGTGACTCCACCCGCAAGACTGACGTCCATGAGCCGAACGTCGGCCTGCGGATTTTCGCCATAGGTCAGAATTCGACGGTCCTCGATCCGTCCGACCAATTCCTGCACGGTTGGATGATCGATGCACATGACGGCGAAGCCGTAGAACGGAAGATTCCCAACCAGCGCCAGGAAGGCGTCCTTGATGGCGTCGAAGGTCTTGAAGTGATCGAGGTGCTCGGGATCGATGTTGGTGACGACGGCGATGTCGGCGGGGAGCTTCAAGAACGTGCCGTCGCTTTCGTCGGCCTCGACCACCATCCAGTCGCCGGCGCCGAGGCGCGCGTTGGTACCATAGGCGTTGATGATGCCGCCGTTGATGACTGTCGGATCGAGGCTCGCGGCGTCGAGCAGCGTCGCCACCAGCGATGTGGTCGTCGTCTTGCCGTGCGTGCCGGCCACCGCAACGCATTGCTTGAGCCGCATCAGCTCGGCAAGCATTTCGGCGCGGCGAACAACGGGGATGCGCCGCGCGCGCGCCTCGACGACCTCGGGATTGTCCCGCTTCACCGCGGAGGAGACAACGATGACCGCGGCGGCGTCGACGTTCGCTTTGGCATGGCCGATAAAGACGGTCGCCCCCTGCTCGCGCAGGCGCTTGACGTTGGCGTTGTCGCTAAGATCCGAGCCCTGAACCTGATGGCCGAGGTTGAGAAGCACCTCGGCGATGCCCGACATGCCGATGCCGCCGATGCCGACGAAATGGATGGGGCCGATCTGGTTCGGCAGTTTCATGGCTCAAACCCTCAGCGGACCCCTTGCCGCGGCCCGGACAATGCTCGACCGCATAAGACGATTCCCTTGATTTACGAAATGGGGCGCTCGACTGCGCTCACAGGATCGACCGATCGATGGCCGTTTCCGCTTCGGCGATGCTCTCCGGCCGACCAACATGCACCCAAAGGCCATCGAGGCGAACGCCATAAAGCCGCCCGCTCGCAGCCGCAGCGTGAAAAAACGGAGCGAGGCGGAAAGCGTCCGCCGTCTGGTTCGCGAACAGTTGCGGCTTGACGATCCCGACGCCGGTATAGACGAAGGGCGCGACATGACGCGGATCGCGGGACTGAAGCCGCCCGTCGTGGGTCATCACGAAATCGCCGGGCCAGTCGACCCCAACCGCACCGGCCCCGGCCGCGACCAACAGCAAAATGTCCATCATCTCAGGATCGAAACTCCGGGCCAGGCGCGCAATGTTCGAGCGCGGCCCCTCGATCCAGAACGCGTCAGTGTTGCAGATCAGGAACGGATCGTCGCCAATCAGCGGCAGCGCGCGCTTGATGCCGCCGCCCTGATCGAGCAACTTGGCCCGCTCGTCCGAGATGAGAACTTTCGGCGCATGGCGCTTGGCCAGATGCGTCTCGATCTGGTCGGCAAGCCAGTGCACATTCACGATCGCCCGCTCAACCCCATTCTCGGCCAAGCGATCGAGGCAGTAGTCAATGAGCGCGCGCCCGTGAACCGTGACGAGCGGCTTCGGCAGCGTCTCGGCGATCGGCCGCATGCGCGTCCCCAATCCGGCGGCGAACACCATGGCCGTCTTCGGAACAGGCAGGCTCATCAGGCCTCAGCGATCACACTTCAGGGTCGGTATTGACCGGCGGTGGGCCGAGCGCCCGCGGCAGGTGATTCTGATACCAGACCGCAAGCGGCTGAAGCAACGGATGAGCGAGATTGCGCGCAAGATAGCGCTCGATCCTCGGCAGGTGGCGGAGGTACTCGGGCTTGTGATCGCGTTTGTCGAGTCGAGCGAAAAGGCCCAGGATCTTTGTCGCGCGCTGGGCGCCCATTGCGGCATAGGCGACGGCGAACTTCTGGGCGTCAAAGCTCGGGTCCGCGGCCGTCCTGCGCCGCATATAGAGGGCGGCGAGGCGCATCTCGAGATCCTCCGGCACGTCGATTCGCGCATCCTGCAACAGCGAGGCGACATCGTATGCTGGCGGCCCGATCACCGCGTCTTGAAAGTCGATAAGCCCGATCCGCTTCAGCCCCTGCCGGTCGTCCAGCCAATGCAGATTGGGAGAATGATAATCGCGCAGCGTCCAGGTGACAGGCTCCGCGAGGATCGGCCCGAGCAACTCGCGCCAGACGCCCAAGAACTGCATGCGCGCGCCCGATGGCGGTGTCACCCGGGCAATCGCTGGCGCGTACCAGTCGATCACCAGCTCGACTTCGACCAACATCGCTTCGATGTCGTAGACGAGCAGTTCATAGGAGTCCTCGTCGGCGGTCAAAGTCTCCGGTAAATCGCGTCCGTGCAGATCGGCCAGGAGAGCGATCGCCGGCGCGTAACGGGCGCCGTCCGGAACGCCGTTTTGCGCGATGGTCGCCGAACCGAAGTCCTCGATCAGCGCCAGGCCTTCATCGATACTGTAGGCGATGACGTCCGGCGCCGAATAGCCGAGGCCACGCAAGCCCTCGTCGACGGCGATGAAAGCGCGGATGTCCGGCGACAGCTTTGCGATGGCAGCATAGGGCTTGCCAAACCGTAGGATCGGCCCGTCCGGCCGGGGTGGAGAGATCATCAAAATCGCGGTCTCACCGGTCGGCTTGGTCAGCCGTTCATAGGCGCGAATGGACGCGTCGCCCTGCAGAAATTCGCGGGCAGCGTCGCTCCAACCGGCGCGGTCGAGCAGCCGCGCCACGCCCAGCGCCAGCGCCAAACGCGAGCGGATCGCGCCAAATCCGCGCAACGTCACGAAACGAAAATCGGGACCGCGTTTGGCGTCGAACCGCATGTCCACCTCGAGTCGATCGGCAGGCAGAGCCTCTGCGACCTTCTCCGGCCACTCGACGATTGCAATCGCGCCGTCGACCGCTTCATCCCAACCGAGATTGGCGAGTTCCGTCGGCCCCCGAAGACGGTAGAAATCGGCGTGGACGACCGGCCCCCGCGAGGCGTCATAAACCTGCATCAAGGTGAAGGTCGGGCTCGGCGCCTCGAGCTCCGGCGCCTCTGCGAGAGCCCGGATGAGGCCGCGGGCGAAAGCAGTCTTGCCGGCGCCGAGATCGCCGCTGAGGGCGACAAAGTCGTCGGGCTCGAGCCAGGCCGCCTGCGCCGCGGCGATGGCCAAAGTCGTCGCCTCGTTCGGCGCCTCGAAGCTCCAAACGCCCCCTTCATCCCTCACGCCGGCGAGACCGTTCATATCCTCTACTGGACGGCTTGGGTCTTGAGCTGCGCCGCAGGTTGCGGGTTCGGTGACGACGCGGCCACTGGGTCAATGGGAAAGATGCAGGTGACTGTCGTGCCCTCTTTGGGCGCGGTGTCGATCAGGACGCGGCCCCCATGCAATTCGACCATAGCTCTCACGATCGAGAGCCCCAGGCCAGGGCCGCGATGCCGAGAACCGTTGGGAAAGGTCTCGAACCGCTCGAATACACGATCGATCATTTCTGGAGGAATACCGCGTCCGCGATCGCTGACCTTGAACACGATCTCCGCCCCACGCCGCATCGCCGCCAAAGTCACTGTCTGGCCCGCCTCCGAATAGTTAATCGCGTTGGAGAGAAGATTGAACAAGACCTGCCGCACCCGTCGAACGTCCGCGTGCAGCGATCCGACGCCGTCGGTCATGACGATGCGCAATTCGATCGCCGCCTCGCTCAAGCGATCCTGTACGCCCGCCGCCGCCGCCTTCATCGCCTCGGCGACATCGACGTCCTCGAGCCTGAGCTCCAACGCCCCGGCATCCATCGAGGCGAGATCGAGAATGTCGTCGATGATGGCGAGCAGGGCATGTGAGGAAACAGTAATGAATCCCGCATATTCGACCTGCTTCGGATTGAGCGGGCCGACGCCCCCGCCCGCTAGCAACTGGGTGAAGCCGATAATGTTGGTGAGCGGCGTGCGGAGCTCATAGGAAACGTGGTTGACGAAATCGTTGCGCAGCTTTTCCGCTGCGATGAGCGCCTGATTGCGGTCTGTCAACGCGCGCTCGATGTTGACGCCAGCGGTCACGTCGAGCGACGTCATCAGCGTCGCTCCGTCTGGCAACGGTAGGGCGGCGCACTCAAGGATCAACCCATCGATGCGCTCGATCCGCGCCGTCCGACTCTCGCGATGCTCGGGAAGATCGACGATCGCCGTCCTCAGCGCATCGAACTGCTCAGGGTCGCTGCATAGTGGCTTGCAGGCGCGCGCAATTTCGTCGACGTGCGGG
>Ga0209169_10002257_pt1 | contig 11620 bp, 10 predicted proteins | sample HubBroMetageWRM4_FD_188346 | JGI IMG/M metagenome (GOLD analysis project Ga0209169, IMG submission 188346) | Warmed soil microbial communities from the Hubbard Brook experimental Forest, New Hampshire - Hubbard Brook CCASE Soil Metagenome WRM 4... | ecosystem: Environmental > Terrestrial > Soil...
GCCGACTTCGGGACGCTCACATTGTCAACCTCGGCCATGCTTCCCCTCATTTTTCCCGCCATCCTCAATCCGAAAGGCGCCCGGCGGCGGCCAACCCGGTTCGACGTAGGCGAAATAGAGCGCGTCCAGCTGCGCCCAGAGAATGTCGCACTTATCGCGCAGAGCCGCGATGGCCCGCTCCTGCTCCGCGCGCGTGGCCGCATGATCAAACACATACTGCAACGCAAACGCCGCGTCCTCCGGAGCCTCGGTCAGCCTAGCCTCAAAGTAGTCGAGCCCGGAAGCAAGCCACGGATAGTGCTGGCGCAGCTTCTCCATGCGCAGCGTAATCAGGTCGCGGGAAAAAAGTTCGGTTAGCGAAGAGGCGACGCACTCAAGAAATGGCCGCGTCCGCACCAGATTTAGATATTCATTCCCGATGAAGCGCGTCGCGGGCAGAACTTCGCGGCCGCTCATTACTTGCTCCTTATCCAGGCCAGTGGCTTCCGCCAACTTGATCCAACGCAGAATTCCACCGTTGCGCTTCTCGTCACCGTCGTGATCCACAATCCGTTTCCGCCAGACGCGCCGAAATGACGGATCGGTCGCCCGCGAAAGAATGATCGCGTCTTTCATCGGGATGATCGACTGGTAGTAGTAACGGTTGAGCGCCCAGGCCTGCAGCTGTCCCCGGCTAAGCTTGCCTTCGTGCATGAGTAAATGGAAGGGATGCTTGTGGTGGTAGCGTTCTTCACCGACTGAACGCATCACCGCGCGCAACTCGTCGAACGTGAGCTTGGCATCGTTCGGCGTCTTTTCGGAAGCTACAGTTCCAGTTGCCAATTGTCCTCCGCCACTTCCCACCCGGCCTGGCGCACGGCCTGACGTTCAGTACTCAACTCGTTCAGCATCGGATTCGTGTTGTTGAGGTGGATAAACATCTTGCGCGCAACCTTAACATTTTCCAGCAGGCGCAGACTTTCTTCCACCGGGATGTGTCCCATCTGATGCGCAGTTTCGCCGCTACCCTGCACGCGCTGCAACTCGTCGTCGCTCCAGAAGGTGCCGTCGAACAGAAGCAAGTCCACGCCAGCGATCTTTTCGAGCAGCGCGTCGCTGAGGCTGCCAATGGCCGGAATATAAGCCACTCGTTTTCCCGACGACGAATCTTGCGACGAAGATTGGAAAAACAGCGCTGCCGTGGCCTCATCGCGGCCGAGCTTTGCCACCTCAGTCTTAACATATTTCGGATAGCGGCCAGTAAGGTAGTGGATCGCACATCGCAGTCCGGAGTCTTTCCCATCTGCAGACTGCAAGGAGAACAAGGCTTCCGAATCGATCGATGTCCAGACCACTTGCGGGTCGACCCGATTCAGCATACCGAACATGCTGTTCTCTTCGCGCAGAATCCGCAAGATCGAAGGCGCTGCATAGACACGCAAAGGCTGAAGCTCACGGAGCAGGAGTAATCCCGCGACGTGGTCGAGGTCGCAACTCCCCAACACCACGCCAGCGATCGGGGAATCGCGCGGGGTATCGGGTAAAGCGCGAGGATGGAGATCAGGGGAGTTTTCGATCTGCAAGGTCAAGTCGGGAGAGGCGCCGGCCAGAAACCACGTGGAGCCGTCCGCGCTCAATGCGAGTTGAGCTTGGGTGCGCGCCTTGCCGGAGAATTTCTCAGCGCGGGTATGAGTGCGCACAGCAACACAGTTTCCGCAGCCGCAATTCCACTGCGGAAATCCGCCCCCGGCCGCAGAACCGAGGATCCGAATGCGCATCTTTGATCTGCAGGTTTAGAGTTTTGCGCTAACGTAGGAGTTAATTTCGCAGCACAGAACGACTTCTTCAAAAACGGGAGTGATCCAAGCCATGACTTCCACCTTTAGAATCTGAGATTTTTGCTCGCCCAGCCCTGGGGGACTAGGCGTGAAGATTAGAGAAATCATACCATCACTCTGGTTGCTTTCGTTCGAGAAAGTTCAAGAGCGGAATGGCCCAAACGGGCTATCCCAGGCTTCTGAGCACGGCACACTATCTTACTTCGATCTATTAGAATCATGGGTTTAGCTGGAAATCCCGGGCGAAGCCCAGGGGTTCCAAACAGCAAAAAGCCCTCCGCAAGCCATCGCGGAGGGTCGGGCCAGCTACCGAACGCAATTACGCAACTACAATTACTCAACGTTGATCACGCCGAATATCCCCTCCAGGTTGTTCTTGGGTCCGGCGGTGTAGAAGAGCTGGTTGGTGTTGCCGTTCGAGGAGGTGCCCCCACCAAACTCGATTCCCCAGAGCTGGTTGATGTGTATGGGTTTGCCCGCCTGCTTGCCGCTGGCATTGGTGACTGTTCCGACGAAAGCGCCGGTCGTCGGGTCGAAGCCGTTAATCGTACCGCTGTTGGTATTGTTGCTGATCAGCAGGGTGTTGCTGAGCGTCCCGAAGTTTGAAGGCGCAACTGCAATTCCCCACGGCTGGTTGAGCGGTTTGCCGTGAATCAGAGTCTTCACGAAAGCCCCGCCTTCGGTAAAGATGTCAATGTATCCACCGGATTTGCCGTTGGTCTGGGCAAAGGCAACATAGACCTGACCGTTAATGTCCTGAATGCCTGAGGGAGCGTAACCAGCGGGAAGCGCCGTGTCGGTGAAAGACGTCACGAGCTGGAACTTGCCGTTATAAACGTCGACTTTGTTGTTCCAGAAATCGGCCGCGTAGATCATGTTGCCGGAAGCGTGGCTGGTAATCGCCAGGCCGGTGTAGATCGCGCCGGAACTGGAATTATTCACGCCGATCAGTGCGTTGTTCGGATCGAAGTGGGACCAGCCGCTGATGGTACCGTCGAGGGTGGCAAAGAGGAACGCCGACGTCCAGTTATCGATTTGGAATTCCGACGAACCGTTGTACACGATGCCCGTGGGCGATCCTACGCCGCTGCCGGAAGCCGTGGGAATCGTGACCACCAGAGTCTGCTTCGCGCCGGTGCCGGTGTAAAGCGTGGAGAGGCCGGTGCCCTCATCGCTGAGCCAGAAGGGAGCGCTCGGGCCATAGGCGAGTCCCCAGGGATTGATAAGCTGGGTGTCGCCTTTCTTTCCGGTACTTTTCACGAGAGTGGTCGCCGTATATTGCGCGAATGCGAGGCTGGAAGCAACAGACAGCGCCAGCACCAGCAGTGCGGCGACTAAGAGGTTGTGACGGAAGGCTCGCGACATAGCAGAAATCTCCTTAGAAGCGAAACTTGACGGCGGCTTGGACGTTCGCCACGCCTACCCGCGCAGGGTTGGAAGTCAAAAACCTCCGAACCTTGCGGCGAAGGGAATGCTATCCGGCGGGCAGAAAGAACTTGTCAGACGGAAGTCAGTGATTTGTAAAATTGTTGTCACAGAATTTCAGGTGGCGGAGGAGCGGCGCATTTATATGCCGCGTGTTGGCAAGAGAGTGCCGATGCACTTCGCGATAGAGTAGGCGGGGGGTGCGGTTTCCTATTGCGCGGCTTCCAGCAGTCCCTTTTCTGCCTTTTCCTGGCACTCGATGCAATGGCGGGTCCAGGGCACGGCTTCAAGACGCTTGGCGTTGATCTCTTTTCCGCAGGATACGCATTCTCCGAAGCTGCCTTCGCGGATGCGAGCCAGGGCGCCATCCACCATGTTGAGCAACTGGCGGTCATTGTTGCTCTGGCTGAAAAGGAATTCCTTGTTGTACGAACTGGCGGCGCGGTCGGCGACGTCTTGCGTGGCCTCATCGTCGGCGGTGCGGCCGTCCTGCTGATTACGAACCACCATTTGGCGCAACTCGTTGCGCCGGGTTTCCAGCCTTTTTCTGAACGTCTCTAGTTTCTTCTTATCCATGATTGCTGCCTGCCGTGACGCGGAAGTGGCGTCCCACAGCGCTCCATTCCACATGAAATACAAACATTTATCGTAAGCGCGAAAGAGATCGGGCGTCAAATGCTCGGATCGAGTCGTCGCACGAGCCGATCATCGGGTCTGAGTGAGATCGGGCGCCGGGTATTCAGGAAGTTTCTGTTTCGCGGCCTGCGTCCGCTTGACCTGCAGTTCGTCAAACAGAAGCGCCGGGCTGGCTACACTGAACCATACCGGCTCTGACCGGTCATCGACATCGGGCACGGTTCCGGCGGCAATCAGATCGCTTCGCAGGGCGCGAACGTCGAGATCCCCAAAGACGCCACCGCGCACCAGTTCTTCATGTCCGTCTTTGGTCCAGATGCGGTAGAGAAGCCGGGGCTCGAGCCTCATTCCCATCGTCGCCACGTAAAGTCCGTAGGGCAGGTCGCGCTTCTTGCAAAGCTCAATCAACTTTGCCTTGAGGCCAGCGTCGGGCTGGGGGTCGGTAGATTGCAAAATCAGATTGCCAGGATGAGGCGCAGGAGCGGCGGTGGCAGCGCCACGACCGTGGCCATTCGAAACGGGGAAGTCGCGAATGGGCTGGCGTCCGATGAGATAAGAAACCAGTTGCCCCTTTTCGATCAAAGACACACGCTGGGCTTTTACCCCTTCGTCGTCGAGCGTGTAGTTGCCGAACAAAGGCTGACCGGAAATAGCGGAAATGGTAGGGTCGTCGAACACATTGATGAAATCGGGCAGCACGCGGGCTTTGTAGCTGCTCGACCATTTTCCCGTGGTGCGCGCGTTTTCACCGAGCCCAGGTTTTCCGCCGAGAACGTTCGGTTCAATCAGTTCGGTGACCACGGTGGCAGCGGCGTCGTTCGAAAACAGAACTGGGCCACGATATTCTTCGTCGACGACTGGGGCCGCGCGCAACAGTTTCAACGTCTCCAGCATTTTCGCCGTCGTCTTCAGAAACGCATCGCGGCTGGGGAGCTCCTTGAGATCGTTACCCTGATCGCCGTGCGACCGTTGCAGCAACATGCCGTCCGCAGCCTGCGTCGAGCCGGCGATGTAGATGGCATAGCGCGCACGGCCGGAGCGTGCGACCGTGCCCTCGGAATTTACGAAATAGCGATTCTCGACCGAGAAACGCAGTGAGGATTCAAAGCTCTCCAGATCTTTGTCGGTACGATATTCGGCGGAAGCTTCTTCGATGAGATGAACCCATGAAGCGAAGCCGGAGTTTAAATCCGCTGCGACAAAATGGGCGAGAGGCTCGATAGATTCGACGGGCGCGGCTTTGGCGAAATCGTCGACCGGCTCATCGACTTTCAATTGCTTGAGCACCGCCTGCTTGGCAGACAGCGCTTCGCTGGCCGCCTTGTACGCGCGATCGGTGGCCAGCCAGAGGCGATGGCGGATGGCGAAGACGTCATTGTCGGATGGAACAAGGTCGACAGCGCCTTCCCCGGTGCCGTAGTAACTGTCCTGCTTGTAGTCGCCGACTCGCACTACCACGCGCAGCAGGCGACCGTGATCATGTTGCTGGCTGCGCAGCGCACCGAAAACGGCGCTCGCCTCGAACTGGTCAATCTCCGTGACGCGGTATTCGATGTAATAAGGCGCGGCCACGTTCTCCAGTTTCAGCTTCGCTTTGGAACGCTCCATTTCTTCACGAAGCGCGCGGAGCACGGCATCGTTTGAAGCGGAATCAGCACTAAGTGCAGTGGTTGACAGTCCGCAGACCAGGATCAAGATCACGCACGAGATCAGCGCGAACCGTGAGGCCCATATTGAATTTGATTTTGGATGGCGCAGCGTCACTTCGCGCCTCCCTTGTCGTCCGTCGCCCCGGGTGGTGGCGGAAGAATCGGAGGACGCGTGTCGCCGTATTTCCGTTTCTGAACTTCCATAGCCGAGAACAGCATGGCCGGAGCAGCCGCGGAGACGGGGACGCTGCCCGATTCAGCTCCGCAGATGCCGTTGAACACGCTGGTGGTGTCCCCGGTGGCCTCAATCTCCGTCAACACCGTAAGCGGCGTGCCCACGATGTCAACGCCGCGCACCAGTTGATCCGGACGCCCGTCCGCATAAACTCGCCAGACCATGACGGGCAACACCTGGAACGCCTGCGGCAGTTCCGTCGTGGTCAGAGTGAATCCGCCTTGAATGTCTTCAAAGTACAGGCCGTAGGGCTTGCCCTGTTTCTTGATTTCTTCGATGAAACGGGAGCGTAGCTGGGCGTCCGGAATCGTTTTCGAGGAAGTGACGATCAGATTGCCCTGGCGGCCGACGGCCATCAATCCAGATTGCGCGCGGCCATGCCCGTTCGAACTGCTGAAGTTTTTCACCGGCAATCGTCCCATCAGGAAATTTTCCAGGATACCGTCCTTGACCACCTCGACGCGTGCCGCAGGAACGCCTTCGTCGTCGTAGCGATAAAAGCCCGACAGTTCAGTACCGCCGAGCGTTCGCAGCGTGGGATCGTCAACGACGCTGAGGAAGTCAGGCAGAATTTTTTCGTTCACCTTCTTGGTAAAAGTCTGGCCTTCGTCGCGCCCCTTTTGCCGCTGTCCTTCGACGCGATGGCCGAGCACCTCATGAAAGAAAACGGCGGCCGCGCGGCCGGAGAGCAGTGCCGGACCAGTGTACGGTTCGGCCAGGGGAGCCGCGCGCAACGCGCTCAAGTCGCTCGCCATTTTCTGCGCGCTCTTCGCCACTTCCGCTTCGGAAGGAAGTTTCGCCGGGTCGGAAGACTGGAAAGTTTCGACCCGCATGAGCTGCATGCCATCGTCGGCACGGGTTTCGGCCTCAATCACTACTCGGAACACCGCGTCCGAGGTAACTACCTTCGTACCTTCGGTGGAGATCAGGTAAGTGTCGCTTTTAGTGGCGTAGAGCATGACCAGCGATTCTTCGACCTCCGGATAACGCCGGAACGAAGCGGAATAGCGGCGCCCGAGTTCTTCCCAGGCCTTTTGTTCGGGGAACGCGACCGATGAGGTCTTCTCGATGTAAGTAGAGGGCTTCTCCTGCGAAAAATCGGGCGAGTTGTCGTCATCGTCTTTCGCGCGAACCGCAGCTTGAGTCTTCACGTTGGTGTAGGCTTGTTGCGCTTTGCGGTACTCCTCGTAGGTCAGGCGCCAGAGGACGCGCGCAATCGCGTCGGGGTCGTCCTGCTGCGGAAGCTGGCCGGAAGTAATCCCGGAGAAGCGTTCCTTGTTGTGCGTGTTGTCCAAGGCGGGTGCGCCAATGCGCATGCCGACGTCGGCGGCGCGCTGCCGAGCCCGGGCTGAGGTGAGGATGGCGCCCTCGGCGCTCAAAACGACCAACGCCTCCCCGTCGGTAACTTTATAGCTGGTGAAGTAAGGGGCGGGATCCTGCTTGGCAAGCTCGGACTGCCCGCGGTGCAGCTCTTTTTGCATAGTCACGAGCAGGAGATCGTTGGGCGCCGCCGGCGGCTTTTGCGCACTCACCGGCCCCTGCGCCACTAGCACGATCAGTAATAGAGGAGTGCCAAGGAAAGAGCCTTTTTTGGAGTTCATCGGAGAGGGTGAGTGTAACAGGAGCGCCTTAGACAAAAAAAGCGGCCCCTTTCGGGGCCACCCTTTTTCAAAGAGGCTAAGTGGCGGGAATCAGAGGTAAGTCAATTTGACGCCGCTCCGGGAGAGTGGAACGGACAGGATGAGATGTCGAGAACATCGAGAGTGAAGTTGTTCCAACGGTGCGGCCTCTTTATTACCAACAACATGTGCACTTGCGGAACCAAAATGGTAACCCACGGTCGAGCTCGCTTCCCATCTTGGGAACCTATTCAAAATCAATACCTTAGGGTGAATCACCTAGTTGTGCAAACGTTGTTGGCTTGTCAAATAATCGAGCGTCGGCTGCACAAAGCTGCACATTGACAGAAGTGGAGGTGAAAGACGCTCTCGTTAAGTAAGGTCGGCTCCGCAAAAAGAAAAGCCCCCTCGAGAGGGGGCTTGGGAAAATCGGAGCAACTCTCTAGCTATCGCCCGCCACGGTGCGCACCTTCCCGGGCAAGAAATGGTAGGGTGGCCACGGGCCAGTCACGACCATCTGGCAATTCTTGAGTTGCTTGGCGGCCGTGCTGTAACGGTTCTGATATTTTTCGATGGACTTGGTATCAATGAGGTGGGCGATATCGAGCAGCATTCCGTCGGAGTCAACTTTTTTGCAGCTGACTTCTTCTTCTAGGGGATTGAAGAGTTTGTGCACCTGGACGGAGAGAGCGCGGGCCTTGGTCTGGCGCTCGCGTTCGCGAGATGCCTTCTCGCGGAGCTTGCTAAGGTACTCGCGGCCGACCGTATCCGGCAGGATAATCTCTTCCAGGTTACCGCGAACGGAACCGTCGCGAACCCTTAGCTTGATGCGCATTTCCGACTTGCCGCGAAGACGCGCCACACTCTCACAGAAAGTACGCCGGTTGGATCGAACCGCCTGGCGGATGGCATCTTCGGTATCGAAAATCGTCCCGAAGCGGAATGGCAGAACGGTCGCAGTGCGGAAGCTCTGGCTCACGACACGAGCATGTTCAAGAACGGATTTTTCATCGAGTTTGGAAGTGGCGCGGTCATATTCGCTGACAATCACCGCGAATTCTCCGCTCGGGTAGCTCATGACGGGAGCGGAGTTCACACCCTGAATTCCTTCTAGAACGAACGGACGACGGGCGCGAACACCATTAGCAAGGGTCGGGTGTTCCGTAAGGCAGTACGCGTACCACGACATGCATTCTCTCCGAATTGCACCGGGGCTCTGGGCACCCCTTTAGATTTTCGTGTCAACTAGGGCTGCGTTTCTACCTGGAAGTTTTGGTTGTTTGGGTTAAGTTGGCCGCGAAATGCTGCGCCCAAATTCATACTACTGCCGGTTAGTGTTATTTGCAACCTTTGTTGCTATAAATGCATCGACGAATGTCTCAATCTGCTACGAACACGATTTTGGCGTGCTAGCAAGGGGTTTGCGACACTCACGGCAACTTACACAACCGCGCCAGAGATAGTGGAAAAGAGCATCCAATATCTCCTCTGGTCATAATTGCGATCTTTTAATTACTGCAACTTCGCATGCTCCGCCTTGGCGCCGCTCTTTTTCAGAGTGCGCACCCTACGCACTGGATGCCGATTGCTTGCTTGGCGCAAGTGCGAGCAATGCAACGCCGACAATGATGAGCGCTGGTATGTCACCGAGCAGATGTCCGCGTTCGCCCGGATTCTGGAATGCCTGCACCGCCATAATGCCAGCATGAACCAGACTCGACCATGCCGTGAAGGCGATCAGGCTGCGATTCGCCGAAGGGTTGCGCGATGCGAGGAGCAGGAAAATGCCGAGGGTGGCATACACGCCAAGAATCATCTGCTCGTATTCCGGCTGATTAGGCTGCCATCGCCACCCGCTCGGCCATAGAAACACCATTAGAGGGTAAACGCCCACCAAAAAAATCAATCCCACCAACACCAACACAACCTTCAGTGCCCGTTCTCGATTCATCGTGCCCTCCCTGCGAGATGATAGTCGTTCGGCTGAATTTCAAGAACCAGAGCGCGGCAAGTCAATACTCGGTTTCACCGCGAGACAAGCCATTCAGTGCTGCTTCACCGCCGCGCGCTCTTGCAGCGCAATCGTCACCGCGCGCAGCATATCGCCCGCGGGAGCGGGCTTGCCGGTCCAGATTTCAAATTGCCGCGCCGCCTGTTGCACAAACATTTCAACTCCGGGGATGACGGCGATTCCCTTCGCGCGCGCCACCTGCAGCAGATGGGTCTCGACCGGGTCATACACCATATCGAAAACCACCCGCGCCTGAATCTCGTGGTCTTTGAGAGGACAGTCGCGCGTATTTCCCATTCCCACTGGAGTGGCGTTGATAATCACGTCAAAGGCGACTTTGCGCAGGTCGGCGCGCTTGATGCTGTGTGCCTTGGCTTGGCGAGCGAGCTTCTGTCCCTTAACGGCAGTGCGGTTGAGTACCCAGACTTCTGCGCCGCGCTCTTTGAGACCGAAGATGGCGGCTCGAGCTGCGCCTCCGGCGCCAAGCACGAGAATCTTTGCATTCGCGATGGAGAGTCTCTGTTCCAGCGGACGAATCACGCCTGCGATGTCGGTGTTGAAACCGTAAAGCTTGCCTTCCTGTCCGCGAACGACGGTATTGCACGCGCCGATCTTGGCCGTGTGCGCGTCCGTGTTATCGAGATGCGGAATGATGGACTGCTTGTACGGCATGGTGACGCTGAGACCATGCAGCGGAATTTCGCGTACGCAGTAGAGCAGCTCCTTGAGCGTTTTGGCGTGGAGCGGAACATAAACACTGTTGACATTCTCGCGCCGCAACGCCGTGTTCATTATCACGGGCGAGAGCGAATGTTCGATGGGATCGCCGGCGACTCCATATACACGAGTGGCGGCGTCCACCTGATCGATGCGGTAGATGCTGCGCAGGTCTCGCGCACTGATCTGTCCGGGCGCGGTCTTGAGACCGGCATTGGCATCGATCGCGCCAAAGGTGAACACGCTGCCGGCGCGCACGCTGAGCACGCGGCTGATGACGCCCTGCTCTCCCATGCACAATCCGACCAGCGCATGTCGGTCGCTCTGCGTTTGCAGAAACTTCATCATCACCACGTTGTCGGAGAGCGTGGTGGCGGTCGTGACGATCTTGTAGAAGTCGGCCGGGATCTTCAGCATTTTCTCCAGCGTCTCTTCGAGGTGACGCGTGGCACGGAAATCGTGGAACGAGAGGATGAGTCCAGCTCGGCTGCGCAGGCGCGCGATCGCTTCCGGCTTTGACTTCAATGCGCTCTGCAATTCCACGTCAACCATCTGGCAGCCCGCGGCGCTGGCTTTGCTGAGCACTTCCAACTGCGCAGCCAGCGATCCCTTGAACTTACCGCCGTTGTCGGCGCGGCGGCAGGTACCAATCGCGGTGATGTATTGGTGGGTTTCGAGAAAACGATGAATTTTGGGAAGAGCTGCCAGGGGCTGCTTGAGGTAGTCCAAACGAAACTCGACGAACGGATTATCCCGCGCCATGGACTCGCCGGTAGCGAGCATGTCTTCAATCGTGTCGCCGCTCAGCGCAAGGCAAACCCTCGGCAGGCGCTGGGGCAGAAAACGTGGCGCGACAGAAGACAAGGCCAAGGTCATTTGTTTTCAACGACGGCGCGATATTACAGGGGAGCAAGCCCAGATGCAACATTTAAGGATTGCCGAGCCGCCGAGGAAACACTTTGGACAAAAGGGCTAAACACCCTCGTAACCTTGACCCCTCCCCAGGCACTTGTTACTTTTTGGCTGTAACCCTTGTGTTCCGAAAGAGTTCCGGGAGACACAGCTCGGGCAATCCCGAAGCGGTTGGTAGTCGGAGGTAACATGAAGAAAACAGGACTGTTATTGCTGCTGACGATGACTGCGACCTTGGCGGTAGCCCAGCAGTCGACGGCGGTAGTCACGCCCGATGCGGACGGTATCGTCCACACCTCGGTCAACGTGCCATTCGTGCGTTTCCAGACCCCCACCGCAGCCGACATTTACTGCGCCGGATTTATCACCAAGAACCGGATTCCCGACGCGAATTATGTGAACGGAGGCCTGCAGACCCCGACCTCCACCAAATTCGAGATTGGCGAACTGGTGTATCTGGCTGGCACCGGCTACCAGGCGGGACAACTGTATTCGGTCGTCCGCGAAGTACGCGACGTCAATGAGTATGAGATCTATGAAGGCCAGAGAAAAGTACTGGCTTCTGTCGGGCGGCCTTATGCCGAAGTTGGCAGGGTGAG
>Ga0209169_10002258_pt1 | contig 11619 bp, 11 predicted proteins | sample HubBroMetageWRM4_FD_188346 | JGI IMG/M metagenome (GOLD analysis project Ga0209169, IMG submission 188346) | Warmed soil microbial communities from the Hubbard Brook experimental Forest, New Hampshire - Hubbard Brook CCASE Soil Metagenome WRM 4... | ecosystem: Environmental > Terrestrial > Soil...
CGGCGACCTGTTTGGTTCGGGCAAAATGTTTTTGCCGCAGGTGGTGAAGAGTGCCCGCGTCATGTAGAAGGCGGTCGCCCACCTCATCCCGTTCATCGAGAAGGAGAAGCGGGAGAAAGGCACTAGCGGTGAGCGTAAGACCAACGGCCGGATGGTCATAGCGACTGTCAAAGGCGACGTCCACGACATTGGCAAAAACATTGTCGGTGTCGTTCTCCAATGCAACAACTACGAGGTCATCGACCTCGGGGTCATGGTCCCGTGCGAAAAGATTCTCGAGACGGCGCGCCGTGAGAATGTCGATTTCATCGGATTGTCGGGACTGATTACGCCCTCACTCGATGAGATGGTGCACGTGGCTAAGGAGATGCAGCGCCAGAATTTCGTGGTGCCGCTGCTGATCGGCGGTGCCACGACGTCTCCGGCGCACACTTCCGTGAAAATCTCGCCGCAGTACAAGTCACCCGTCGTGTATGTGAAGGATGCCTCGCGCTCGGTCGGTGTCTGTCAGACTTTGCAAACGCCGTCGGCCCGCGCCGCCTTCATCGAGAAGGTTAACGAGGAGCACGAGCGCCGCCGCGAGCAACATGCCGCGAAGAAGGTGAAGACGCCGGAGGTCAGTATCGGGCAGGCACGGGCGAATCGACGGCGCATCGACTGGGCGGGGTACTCGCCTGTGGCGCCAAGAAAGCTCGGAATCCAGCAGTTCGACGCTTATCCGTTGCAGGAGTTGCTGGGATACATCGACTGGATGCCGTTCTTCAATGCGTGGGAGTTTGCCGGGAAGTTTCCGGAGATCCTGTCGGATCCGACGGTCGGGGAGGCGGCCAGCAACCTGTACGCTGATGCGCGCCGGTTGTTGAAGCAGGCGATCACCGAGAAGTGGTTGCAAGCGCGCGCCGTGATCGGGCTGTTTCCGGCCAACTCGGTCGGCGACGATGTCGAGATTTATACGGACGAGACGCGCACGGAAGTAGCGATGAAGCTGTCATTCCTGCGGCAGCAGAAGGGCAAGCCGCAGGGGCAGCCGCACGAATGCCTCGCGGATTACATCGCCCCGAAATCGAGCGGTGTGGCGGATTATTTCGGGGCGTTCGCGGTGACCGCGGGAGTAGGTATCGACGCGCACGTCGCACGGTTCGAGAAGGCGCACGACGACTACTCGAGCATCATGTTGAAAGCGCTTGCGGATCGCCTGGCGGAGGCGAGCGCGGAGCATTTTCACGAGCGGGTGCGCCGTGAGTTCTGGGGGTACGCCGGGCAGGAAGCGCTCACGAACCAACAGCTCATCCGGGAGGAATATCGCGGCATCCGGCCCGCGCCGGGATATCCGGCCTGCCCGGATCATACGGAAAAGGCGAAGTTGTGGAAGTTGCTCGATCCTGAGCGCAATGCCGGTATTACGCTCACCGAGTCGTTCGCGATGTTTCCGACGGCGGCGGTGAGCGGTTGGTATATCGGGCACCCTGACTCGCATTTTTTTGCGATCGGGAAGATCGATCGGGACCAGGTGGAGGATTACGCGCAGCGTAAGGGGATGAGCGTGGCGGAGGCGGAGCGGTGGTTGGCGCCGAATCTGGGGTACGACAACTGAGCTGCTATCGGGACGCGCGCCGTTTCGGGGGCGGTGGGCCGTTCTCGTTTTCGATGCCCTTCAGGTAACCCGCGCCGCCCAGATCGCGCATCTGGGCCAGGATCCAGTCACGACGGGAGATTACGTAGGCGGACGGTCGGTCGATACGCATCTTGAGGGGGTTGGGTAAAACCGCTGCCATCACGGCCGCATCGCTCGAGGTCAGGCGTGCGGCGGGCTTGTGATAGAAATGACGTGCGGCGGCCTCGACTCCATACACGCCTTCGCCGAACTGTGCGATGTTGAGATACACCTCCAGGATGCGCTCTTTCGGCCACATCGCTTCGATGAGGACGGTGAAGTAGGCTTCGAGGGCTTTGCGGACGAAGCCCCCATTCCACAGGAACAGATTTTTCGCGACCTGTTGGGAGATCGTGCTGGCGCCGCGGAGTTTCTTGCCGTGCTCACTGGCGCGGACCGATTCGCGGATGGACTTGAAGTCGAAACCGGCGTGAAACGGGAATTGCTGGTCCTCGGAGGCGATGACTGCAACCGCCGCGTTGGGGGAGATCTCCTCGAGATTCACCCACTCATAATTCGTTCGGTAACCCCAATTTCTCTCTAGCGCAGCATGGGCATGCGCCTCCAGCATGTACGCGCTCGTGACGGGATGCACCCAGCGGAGCGTCAGCACCGCCATGCATGAGAGGACGACGCAGCCGAGGACGGCCAGGGCGAGCAACTTGAAGAGCGCGCCCAGGCAGCTGCCCTGCTGGTGTCGTAACAACGGAGCCGGCGCGCGCGGAAGATATGACTCTCGCGGGCTCGCCAGCGCACCGAAAGGATTCACGGCAAGACTGCCGTGGCGGTGTTACTTCGCCTCGACCCGCTTTGCGGAGACGATGATGACATCCTCCATCGGCGCATCCTGGTAGCCCTTCCGGCGGCCCGTCTTGACCTTCGCGATCTTGTCGACTGTTTCCATGCCTTCGGTCACTCGGGCGAAAACGGCGTAGCCGTAGTCGCGCGGTCCGTGGTCGAGGAACGCGTTATCCGACAAGTTCACGAAAAACTGCGAGGTGGCGCTGTTGATGTCGCTCGTGCGGGCCATCGAGAGCCAGCCGCGGCCATTCTTGAGTCCGTTCTTGGCCTCGTTCTTGATGGGATCGCGGTTTTCCTTGTTGTCGAACTCCGCGGTGAGCCCGCCGCCCTGGATGACAAACCCCGGGACGATACGATGGAAGATGGTGCCGTCGAAAAAACCGTCGTCCACGTACTTCAGGAAGTTCTCAACGGTGACGGGCGCTTCTTTCGGGAACAGCTCGATGGTGAAGGAGCCGTGTGAGGTTTCAAATCTGACCATGGTGGAAGTTTCTCGAGCTGTTCGTGGCAAATGGGGTCAACTCCGCTGGGCTTCGGTCATCCGTTCATGCCCGGCGAGATCGCGGTGGGAGCGTACGTGACGGAGGCCGCGCGCGACAAGTTCGCGTGTGACCTCCGCCGCCTGGTCAGAGCCGTGTTCGAGGAGCAGCCAGCCGTCACGCTCGAGATAGTCCGGGGCGGCGGCGATGATCGCCCGGAGGCTGCCCATCCCGTCCCCTCCGGGGGTGAGGGCGCCGCGTGGCTCGTGGCGAAGCGCGGGGTCCTGCATCGCCGGGTCGTCCTCGGCGACGTAGGGCGGATTACTCACAATGAGGTCGAAGGTGCGTCCGACGAGGGGCTCGAACCAGCTTCCGTGGAGAAACTGCACGCGCTTCAGGTCGAGTGACTCTGCGTTGGTGCGCGCGATGGCGAGCGCCTCTTCGGATACGTCAGTAGCGGCTACCTGCCATCCGGGTCGCTCGCTTGCGAGCGTAAGCGCGATAGCACCCGAGCCTGTCCCGAGGTCGACCACGCGTCCAAATTCCTCGTGGCGCAGGGCTAAAGCGCGCTCGACGAGCAGCTCCGTCTCCGGTCTCGGCACCAGGACGGCGGGGGTGACCGTCAGTCTTAACGACCAAAAGTCCCGGCGGCCGATGACGTAGGCAAGCGGCTCGCCGGTCGCGCGGCGCTCGAGGAGCTCGGTGTAGCGTTTGGATTGGGCGGCGCTGGCGGCCTCTTCCGGATGCGAGCGCAATCGCGCGCGGCTGGTGCCCAGGATGTGCACGAGGAGCAATTCGGCGTCGAGATCCGGAGTCGCCCCGGGGCCTTGGGCGGCGGCTGAAATACGTAGCCTTTGGGCTCCACGTTCCAGCAGTGTGCCGAGCAGGTGGTCACGGGTCATGATGGCAATTTCAATGGGCACGCGCGGTTGCGTGCGCCTCGGTAATATTCTCGGATGTCATCGGCTTTCTATCCACCCGCCCGTCCTCTGAGCGTCGGCGAAGTGCTCGACCTCGCGTTCCAGATCTTCAAGGCTACGCTGGTCAAGGGGCTGCCTTACGGCATTTGCGCCGTCGTCGCCCAGCAGCTACCTAATATCTACGCCCTCTCCACTGGTGCGACCCTGCGTCAGACCTTGGGCGCTGCCGAGCCTGTCGGCATCGGTCTTTTTGTTCTCGGGGTGTTGCTCGCACTCACCGCGTGGTCCGCGCTCTTGCTGCGACAGAGAGCGATCGTCGAGCGCCGCCCGACCTCCTTTCAGTCCGAGGTCGGCGAGGCGTTGCGACGGTTGCCATCCTTCGCGGTGGCGACGGTGCTCTTCTTCGTCCTGGTGGGTGGCCCGTTCGCGCTGCTCGAGTTGGTGCCGCCACAGTCCCGTGGCGTGGTCCGTGTTCCGTTCGAGGTGTTGAGCCTCTACCTGGCCGTTCTTCTGTCGTGTGTCTGGCCAGCGGTGCTGTTCGGGCGGCAAGGGCCGTTCGGTGCCTTGCGCCAAAGCGTCCACTTTGTGTGGGGAAACTGGTGGCGCATGGCCATCTTCTACGTGGTTGGGGGCGCCGTGGTGATCGTGGTCGCGGTGCTCCTGGGCGCGCTCATCGCGGGGATTGTTTCCTCGCTTGGAGCAGGCATCCCTGTGATGACCTCAGTGTTTACGGAAGTCGCGAATGTGCTGGGGGCGGTTACTGCACCGTTCGCCGGCGCGATGCTGCTCGCAACGTTTGGGGACTTGCGGGCGCGCCGGCAGGGAACCGACTTGCAGCAGCGGATCGCGGGCCTGGCAGTCGAGTAGGCCATGAGGGGTAGCGGCAGATCCGGCGGGGTGGCGGTTCTGCTAGTCGGGGTGATGGTGTGGATGGCAGGGGCGCAGTTGGCGGCCGCGCAAACGGACGTGGGCGGCGTGCTTCAGGCGATCGACGCGTGTGTTCTGCGACTCAATCCTGACGTTGATATTGGTTACGACCGGGTGGCTGCGCGTTGCCCGGCGTTGGTTCGGCGTGTCAGTGAGAGTGGGGTGGCAGCGTGGCTGCCGCGCGATTGGCAACGCGCCGGGAACGATCTGTCCGCTGGTGGGTTGCGCGAGCTTCGGCAGTCACTGGTTCGTGAGCTGACTGCTGCTGGTGCCGGCGAGCGTGTTAGTTCGCCGAGCGTCGAGGGTATTCATGACGTGCTGGCGAGTCTTGCGCGCAGCGATGAGGGGCGCAGTGGTTGGTGGGCGCGGACGAAAGCGTGGCTCCGAAGTGTGTTTGAGCGGGACGAGCCGGCGGCGGAGGAGGGGTGGCTCGCTCGTGTGGTTGGCGAGGCAGGCTTCTCGCAGACTGTTATTGACCTTATTTCGTATGTCGCGCTCGGGCTCGTTGCGGCGTTGACTGTCGTTATCGTTGTGAATGAGTTGCGTGTCGCCGGGGTGTTTGGTCGGCGGCGGCTTGCTGTCCTTGATAATCTGCCAGTTCCCGTAGGGCGGGGCGCGCTTACGTGGGATGACGTGCAGAAGGCGGCGGTGCTCCAGCGGGCGGGGTTGTTATTGGAGTTGGTGATTGCGAGACTCGCCGAGGGATTGCGAGTGAGGTCGGTGCGGGGGCTTACCGTGCGTGAGCTGACGCGCGCGGCGCAGTTGCCGGATGAGACGGATCGTGAGCGGCTGTTGGTGTTGGCCCGGACGGCCGAACGGGTACGGTTTGGTGCGGTTGAGGTGTCGGGTGTTGAGGTTGCGGCGGCCGTTGAGGGCGGGAGAGTGTTGTTGGAGCGGATCGGGGTCGGCCCCCAGGCCGGCGCCGAGGGCCACGATGGTCGGAGCGGCGCAGCCGCGGCTGGTAGCGGTGATGCTCGGGGCGGCGGGTTGTGAGAGAGCGGCTGATTACTCTCTTTTGTGCGCTGGGGGCGCTCGCGTTGTTTTTGGCGATGTTTCTCCGTGCTGGCGATGTGACGAACGGGCGGGGCGGGGTGCCTGCTCCGACATCCGAGGAGCGGCGCGGGAATGGCTATCACGGGGCGATGGTGTGGCTCGGTGAGGAGCACATCAAGACGGCGTCCGTTCGGCAACGATTCGATCGGTGGCTGGCGCGGGCTGGGTTGTCGTCAACGGGGAATTTGCTCGTTGTGACGTTGCCGGCGGTCACCGCCTTCAGGACTGAGGAGTTCAGGCCGCTCGACACCTGGGTGCGGGCGGGTAACACGCTGCTGGTGTTGGCCGCGTTGTCGGATGATCCGGATTGGGCATTCTCTGCCGGGCGTCCGGCTTCTAACGATCTGGCTCTCCTGACGGGGTTGGAGTTTGAAACGGTGCGGGCAGCGCAGCTGCGAAGCTCGCGGCCGGCGAAGCCGCGCGCAATAGATGATGTGGGGGCACGCATCGCGGCGACTGCTAAGGCGTTTGCGCAGCCGCAGCCCGGCACGCTGGTGCCCAACGGGCCGCATCGTTATTTCGCAGGCGTACGGACGGCGGTGGCTCTGTCTGATTATCCGTGGCAGGCCTGGGCCGTGAAGGTACCCTACGATGGGTTCGTGCTCTCGCTGGCACATGAGCGGGAGACCGGCGAGAGTGTGATGTGGACGCGCTCGCTGGGAAACGGGCGTGTCATTGTGAGTGGACTGGGATCGTTGTTCACGAATAGGGCGCTCGGACTCGCTGACAACGCGCAGTTGCTGGCGAACATCGTCGCCGTCACTGTCGGCCCAAAGGGCGCGGTGCTGTTCGATGATATGCACCAGGGCTCAGGTGCCGCGTACGATCCGGCGAAGTTCTATAGCGACCGGCGGCTCTACGAGACGATTGGGATTCTGGCGGCGCTATGGCTCTGTTGGGTCCTCGGCGCCACCAAGCTGCAACTTTCCGGGTTGCGCGCGCCCGCGCCGCGGGAGGCTGAGCTCGTACAGACTACCGGTGGCTTTCTGGCGCGCGTGTTGACACCCGCTGCTGCGGCACTGGGGCTGTTTGAGCACTTCTTCCGACGCGTTCGCGAACGATCACCGTCGGGGCCTGAGAAAACTTATCCACCTGGGTAGCTTCTCGAGGGGCATTCCAGTGTTACCGCTGTGGAGCTGCGTCAGCTTAGAGACTGGTACGCTGATGCCCGCGCGGCGCGCCGCGTGCCGCTGGGGCGCCTGCACAATCTCATTCAGAAAATCGACAGGCACATCACCGCATGAGCGTTACCCTGCAGCAGCTCGAGTCCTTGTTGGCCCGTGAGCTGGGTCGCGTCATCGTCGGCGCCGACGCTTCGATACGGGCGCTGGTGATCGCGCTCGTCGCGCGCGGTCATGTGTTGGTGCAAGGCGTGCCGGGCCTTGGCAAGACGCTGTTGGCGAAGGCGCTCGCGCGCGCCCTGGGAGGAGAGTTCAAGCGGATCCAGGGAACCTCCGATCTCATGCCGAGTGACATCATTGGCATCCATGTCTTCGACGAAGCGCGGCGGGACTTCGTGTTTCGGCCGGGGCCGCTGTTCGCGGACGTGGTGCTGGTCGATGAAATCAACCGCGCGGGGCCTAAGACACAGTCGGCGTTGCTCGAAGCCATGGAGGAGCGACAGGTGAGTGTCGAGCGCTCGGCATTCGCGCTACCGCAGGATTTCCTGGTGCTGGCGACCCAAAACCCGTTCGAGTTCGAGGGGACCTATCCGTTGCCGGAGTCGCAACTCGATCGGTTCATGCTCCGAATCGATGTGACGTATCCCAATCGTGCGGCGGAAACCGAGGTTCTGGTGCGTTATGGGGGAACGTTGTCGGCCGCGCCGACGACGCTGAATGACATCGAAGTTCTGGACCGCTCGTTGCTGGAAAAGGCTCGCGGGGAGGCCGAACAGATTCATGTCGCCGACAGCCTCACTTCGTACGTGTTGGATATTGCCACGGCCTCGCGTGATCATCCGCGACTGTCGCTCGGGCTTTCAACTCGAGGTGCGTTGGCTCTAGTTAAAGCCGCGCGCATTACCGCGGGATTTCGGGGGGCAGACTTCGTTACCCCGGACGATGTTAAGGAAGCGGCTACGTGGGTCATGGCTCATCGCCTCGTACTGACACCAGAGGCCGCGCTCGAAGGGCTCACGGATATTGACGTTGTACGCGGATTGCTCGCTGAGACACCCGTGCCGCGGTGAGTGCGCGTATGCATCTCGCCCAACGTGCTTACGCTCTGCTCGTGCTAACAGCTTTGTTGGCCGTCGCGGGTGTCTGGTCCAGTGACCCGGCTTTCGTCGCTTTGTGGTGCGTGCCCGCTGCGGTGTGGCTGTTGGGCCTGGCGTACGAAAGTTTTGTGGTGTCTCGGGCGAGGATTGTTGCGGGTGTCGAGACGGCACCGTGTGCCTTTCTGGGTCGTGAACAGGCCGCCGCGTTCACCTTTAGGAACGAATCCGCGCGTGCCTTCGCTGTGGAATATGCGCCGGTGTTACCGGAAGGGTTTGATGCTCTGACCCAGGTGCGCAGAGTGGTTGCGCCTGCTAACGGCCTGGGGAGAGATCCGTTCACCTTGTTGCCCATCCGGCTTGGGGCGCAGTCGTGGCCGGTGCTGCCGGCGCGACTGCTCGGGCCGCTGGGATTGGCTTGGTGGTCGCGAGAGTTGTATCCATCAGTCTGCGTTTCGGTCGCCCCGGATACCTTGCGTGTGGGCGCAGCTCAGCCGCGCGGGAAACCCACAGGTCCGCGCTCGCGACGGGCGGTGGGTGCTGGCGCGGAACTGCACCAGTTGCGCGGCTATCAATACGGTGATCCGCTGGGGAGAATTGACTGGAAGGCGACTGCGCGCACTCGTCAACTTGTAACGCGGGAGTTCAGTGAGGATCAGCATCTCGATATTCTCATCGCCATTGACGCCGGACGTTTTAGTCGAGTGCGTGCGGGAGCGCTCGACAGGTTTGGTCATTACGCCAACGCGGCGGCTCGGTTTGCGGAGATCGCCGCGCCCAATGATGACCGTGTTGGTCTTATGGTGTTTTCGGATAGGCCACTCGTGGAGTGCGCGCCGACGCGCGGCTTACGTGCGGTCGCTCGAATCCGGCATGCGCTGGAGGGGATGCGTGTGGAATCCGCGGAGTCCGATCCGACCGCCGCGGCTGTCAGAATCCGGAGTCTGTTGAAGCGGCGGGGATTGGTTATTCTGTTGACCGACCTCGACGATGCGAACGTTGCGGATCCTCTCGTCAGGGCCGTGCAGTTGCTGTCTCCGGCTCACTTTGTTGTGGTGGCGGGGGTCAGCAGTCCCGAAATCGCCAGGCTGGCGGTCGCGGAGGCGCGCCAATGGGCTGATCCGTGGATCGCACTTGCGGCGCAGGAGCATGAGGCGCGGGCGGCCTTGCAGCGGATGTTATTGCGGCGGCTGGGGGCGCCGGTGATCGTTACGCCGGCGGACCAGTTGGAGAAGGCCTTGTTGACGGAGTATGAGGCGTTGCGACGAGCGCGGCTGGTCTAGGAGCCTGGGCGGTATGAGGGCGGTGCGAGGGAATAGCCAGCCCTTCAGTAACGCGATCATCAGGAACCAGTAGCCGATCCCGATGACCAGGCGAGCCCACAGGGGAAATAAGGGGCGCGGCGAGATGTAGCCTTCAATGATTCCCGACCCCACGAGCAGCACTGCGCAGGCGATCAGTAGTTTGCCCGACCGTAGGGCCGCAATCCGGAATGACTCCATGCGGTCGCCGTGTGAGGGGCGGATGAGGGCTTCGCCGACGGCCGCACCAGCCGCGCCGGAGAGGCACATCACCGAGATTTCCACGCAGCCGTGCGCAACGATGAAGCGGAACAGGGCGGGTTCGAGGCCGTGTTGGCCCGTGAATGCGAAGACCGCGCCTAACATGAGGCCGTTCAAGCCGAGGATGTAGAGCGTCCCGAGGCCGAAGACGAAGCCGGCACAGTAGGCGAACAGGCTCACCACGATGTTGTTCGTCAGGATCTGCAGTGAGAGTACGGACGACGGCACAATGTTGAGAATGCCTTCCGTCCACAGTTGTCCCCGCTCCACCGTCGCGATGAGGTCGGGAGATGCGAACAACGCGATGAGGTCGGGGTAGGTGTGAACCATCCAGTAACCTGCGAAGACGGTCAGGATGAAAATCGTCGTTGCCCAGATGATGTGAGGGGTGAGCCAGCGAACGACGGCGGGGATCTCGTCGCGAAATAGTGTGAGTAGGGCGTCGGCCGGGCGCCAGGCTTTCCGGTAGAGCGTCCCGTGGGCGCGAACGTAGGCCGCCTCGAGGTACTCCCGCGCGCGGGTGTTGGGGATCAGGCGGCGAGCGCGAGCGAGGTCGTGTGCCAGGAGGCGGTAGTCGTCGGCCATTTTGGTGGCGTCTGCCAGGTCGGCTGCCGGTTCGCGCGCGAGGCGCTGGGCGCGGGCGGTCGCGGCCTTCCAGTGCTCAGCGCGGCTGAGTAGAGCGGCTTCGAGGGCGCGGTCGCGGTCGTCGTCACTCATGGTGAGTTGCCTCGTAGGAGGCGCTCGAGTTGTGCGCGGAGCCAGGCGTCCGTGGGAGTTGAGACGACTACCGCGTGGCGCGAGAGCACTGCCGTGCCCAGGCTTTGGCGTGCGTCGCTGTCGAGGTGTGGCCAGCGGAGTAGCAACTCGGCGATTATTTCGGTGTCGGAGCTACGGAGCGTCTGCTCCCCGGACGCGTTCGGTGCGACGAGCTCGGGCAACACGACATCGGGACGCTCATACACGAGAAGCGTCCCCGCCGCCATGTCCCCAACACGGACATGGTCCCTCGTCGCCAACGCTGTGACGAGTCCAACACCGTAAAGGAGCGGCATGGAGTCGACGAGACGAAAGACGTTCCGCGTCAGAAGGGCGCCAACGCCGGGTGAGCCGCCCTCGCGAGTGACAATATGAACGCCCGCCATCCGCTTGCCAGGCGTCCGCCCGTGCATCGCGATCTCCAACACGAAGTGGTAGAGGAAATACATGGCGGCGGCAGGCATCACGACCAGCACGAACCACTTCGCGTCGGGGCTCAGCGGCGCGATGAAGGTCCAGCGGCGGTTATAGATGACTGCGGCCACTCCGTACCACGCAGTGAACAGGATCGCACGGATGACCCAATCGATGAGGAACGCGTAACTGCGCACGCCAGGGCCCGCTACCGGCAGAGCGAGATCGACGCCGGTAACACTGTCTACGACCAGGTCCCGTGCGTTGTGCACGTTACTCTTCCGCGGCGAGCAGCTCCGCCTGGTGCTCCTGGTGGAGGGCGTCGAGCAACTCGTCGAGCTGTCCGTTCATGATCTGCGGTAGTTTGTAGAGCGTCAGGTTGATACGGTGGTCGGTGACCCGGCCCTGCGGAAAATTATAGGTGCGAATGCGCTCGGAGCGATCGCCGCTGCCGACCTGCAGCTTGCGCGATTGCGCCTGCGCGGCCAGCTGCTTGGCCTGCTCGGAGGCCAGCAGGCGCGCGGCCAGCAGCGACATCGCGCGCGAGCGGTTCTTGTGCTGGGAGCGCTCGTCCTGGCACTCCACGACGATGCCGCTCGGCAGATGCGTGATGCGGATCGCCGAGTCGGTCTTGTTGACGTGCTGGCCGCCGGCACCGGAGGCACGGAAGGTGTCGATGCGCAGATCAGCCGGATTGAGTTCCACCTTCTCGATCTCATCCAGCTCCGGCAGGATCGCCACCGTGACGGCGGAGGTATGGATGCGTCCCTGGGCCTCGGTCGCCGGCACGCGCTGCACGCGGTGCGTGCCGGATTCGAATTTGAGCTTGGAGAATGCG
>Ga0209169_10002260_pt1 | contig 11615 bp, 10 predicted proteins | sample HubBroMetageWRM4_FD_188346 | JGI IMG/M metagenome (GOLD analysis project Ga0209169, IMG submission 188346) | Warmed soil microbial communities from the Hubbard Brook experimental Forest, New Hampshire - Hubbard Brook CCASE Soil Metagenome WRM 4... | ecosystem: Environmental > Terrestrial > Soil...
GCCGTCTCGCGGTAAGGGATTTTGAAGCTTTTGAAAAGAGACATGTCAAGCCGGTTGAAGCCCGGTCCACCCACCGTTATGCGGCCCGGCTGACCATATGGCAATGTTCCTGCTTGGCTGAGGAGAACCGCATTGCCGCCCGCAGCGACAGCAGCGTTGTAATCCGCCACAGTCGCATATGCTATCGGTGCCTGAGAAAAGGCACAAGGGTTGAACCAGTGAGCGAGGGTTTTGGTCTGCGTCGCGCAAGTTTCTCCCACCTGCGTCACAGGGTTGGGCGTACCGCCGGCGCGAAAGGGATCGCCGACCCGGAACCGTTGCGGGAATGCGATGGGTGTGCCGGTCTGGACCTGAAAGATGGCAGATGCCTTCCAACCCCCGATCACTTCGTCCACCGCGCCGCCATGATTCAGGAATTGCTTCCCCTTGCCAAACGGCAGATCGTATTGCGGCGCGAAGGTAAACCGACTGCGCACATCGGTGTTACTGGAGCCATATTCGAATTTCAAACCGAGAAATGCGGGATTGCCCGCCTCGCCTCCGTCGGTTCCCTGGATCGGCTGTACGGCGTCGTCGAGACTGTGCGACCAGGTGTAGCCGCCCAGGAAAGACAGACCATTTGAATATCGTTTTTCAATCTTTGCCTGGAGCGAGTTGTAATTGGCCATGCCCTCGTTGGTCACGCGAATGATGTTGCCGAAGTCGTAGAACGGTTGATAAAGCTGGCTATTCGCTTCCTGTGGAATAACGCCTGGATATTGGTTCGCCCCATAGCTGACCCGCAGGTGACGCGAGACATTGCCCTCATAGCCGATCGTGTAGGAGATGGTTGACGTGAGTGCTTGCTGCACCGACAGGTTGTACGCTTCCGTGTAGCTGCTCGCCCCGTTCTGGTCTTGCTGGAAGAGCGTCGGCAACTGCGCGTTGGCTTCAAGGCCGGCGTTGGAAGTGGCCGCTGCCCCAAACCCGGTCTCGAGCGTCTGCCCGTTCGTGGGACACACGACACCGGTGGCGGTGGTGTTGTAACACTGGTTTGGAGTCGGCTGATAGTAGCTGCTCAGGAAGAATGGCGGATTGTTATACAGATTCAAACCCAGCCCGATGTTTTCCTGGCCGCCGTAGAAAAATCCGAAACCCCCGCGAATCGCAATCTTGGCTATGGGTTGATAGGCAAACCCGATGCGCGGCGCAATCTCGTGACGGTCGGGATTAATCAGCGACCGATTCGAAGTGTACTTGATCGCGACGTTGTCCTTGCTGAAGTCAGTCAAAAGAAAGGCGGGAATTGGATAGCTACTCTGCGACTGGGGGATGAGGAACGTTCCACTCCCCTGGTTCATGCCGGCATAGTTGCCATCGAAGTTCGCCTCGTAGTCGTGCAGTGCGACGAACGGTTGAGTATACTCCCAGCGTAACCCCAGATTGACGGTGAGGTTCGGCCGGACCTTCCAGTCGTCCTGAACATAGGCTGCGTCGTACCAGCGGAGATCGGTGATAGCCGTGGTGCTGTTCAGCGAGGCGTAATTTTCCAGGTCGAGCGCAAAGTCTGCAAAGCCCAGACCTGTCCTGGCGCCGCTGGTGTCCCCAGGGTCACTGGTGTAGGTGCCTTTGAACCCCTGGTATCCGGTAGAGTTGGGCGACTGCAACCCGTAAAAACGCACATGCTGGAAGTTAGCGCCCATGGTCAGGGTGTGCTGCCGCCAGACCTTCGACACATTGTCGATGAACTCAATCACGTCCTGCTTTTCATCGGAAGGCTCGTACCCTGGGATACCGATTCCGACGTTGGACCCATCGAGACCGTTGAAGTAAAGATCTGGGAAACCGCCCAGCGAGGGGCCGAATGGGATACCGCCCAAACCATACTTCGCTGCCACATCCACCTGGGCATTTTGCGGCAAATAGGATGCCTGCAACAGGTTGTACCCAACGCGGAACTCGTTGGAGAGATTAGGGGAAAAGAAATGGGTCTCGCTGAACAAACCGCTCTTGGTGTAATTGGTGTCTGCGCCGTCAGAACCGTAACCGCCGCCATCCAACACGCCCAGGGGCGGAGTAAAGAGCGACGGATTGTTGGCATAGCTGAAGCGTCCGAATGCCTGGTCCTTGGGACTGAAGTTGTAGTCTACGCGGATATCGTACTGAGCCGTGTTGTTCTGTGATGCTGTCGCCGGAGCAGTGTAGTTCTGCAGCACCTGGCCGGTCACGCCCTGGTTCGGAAGCGGAAACAGATTCATGACAGTCTTTGCGACGGAGTCTACGCTGGCCGGGCAGATGACATTCTGCCCAGGGATCGAAGTCGTATAGGCCGGAGTTGCCGACGGGCATGTAAGGTAGCGGGTCGGGTCCTTGCCCGCTTCCGTTCCGCCAACGTTCGCCGTCACATTGCCGCCAGTCTTATATAAGGTTGCAATGGGATTCCCATTGGTAAGCGCGGGATTGAGGAATTGCGAAAAATCTCCGGTCCGCTCAGCCGCAGTTGGAACGGTGAGGTTCGTCTGTTGTGGTTCGTAGATGTCAACGCGAATCCCTTGGCCATCGGCAAAAATGAAGAGCTTGTTCTTGAGAATGGGGCCACCCAAGGTCGCGCCAAAGATATTCGAGTGGTAGGATGTGCGGGACTCCGGGGTTGGAGCCGCGAAGTTGTAGGGCAGGGCAGCAAGGCGGTCGCTGCGGAAATACTCCCACATGGAGCCGTGGACGGTGTTGGTTCCCGATTTGATCGACGCATTGACCGCGGCTCCGGTTCCGCGGCCCAGTTCGGCGCTGTAGTTGCTGCTTTCCACCTTGAACTCCGCAAGGGCGTCAGGAGGCGGAGCGGCAGCATAAGTCGCGCCATTCAGGAAGTCCTGCATGTTGGAGTTGTTGTCGACACCGTCGAGAATGAAGTTGTTTTGCGAGACGCGGCTGCCATTCGATGAAAATCCACCCGCGCCGGATGTCTGCGAATTGCCCTGGTTCGGGGGGTTGACGCCCGTTGTAAGCTGGGCCAGAAACACATAATTGCGGTTCAGCAGCGGAAGGTCTTCAAGTTGGGACGTGGTGAAGACCTGGCCCGTCGATGCGTCCTGTGTCTGGAGTTCCGTAGACGACGCAACTGTGATGGATTCCGTCACGTTTCCGGGCTTGAGGGAGAGATTCAAGCCAACCGTCTGGCTGACGTCAACGTGAATGTTCTCCTGCTTCTTCGTTTCAAAGCCGGGTGCCGTGACCGTCAGGCTGTAAAGCCCGATCTTGATCGGCGCAAACCTGTAGGAACCATCGTTATTTGTAGTGCGCTGGAAAGAAATGCCCGTGTCCTGGTCGACCAGGCTGACGGATGCTCCTGAGATTATCTTGCCCTGGCTATCGGTGATTGTGCCGGTGATCGCGCCTTGATCGATTTGCGCCAGCGCCCCGCGCAAGCCCACCAGGCAATACAGTGCGACGAAAGCTAGCCAAGTAAACATTTTCAACCGTACTCGAAGCACGTGAGCGTCAATCAGAAACGTAAACCCAAGTCTCTGGCGGCTGTCGTCACGAACCGGCTGCGGAAAGGTCTTGAATTGCAGTTGTCTCACTGTATCCTCCTAGAGTGACTGTGCTCTCTTCGCTTATCCTAGTGTCACCGAATTGAAAAATGGATTCAGCTACCCGGTTAACCAGGATTAAACGTTATCGCCTTGATGAGGAAACAGTGAATCCGACATTTGAGCGCAAAAGACCGGAACATCCTATCCAGTGACACATGAGCCTTATGGGCCTGTCCCATATGGCACATATAGGCCATAGTGGAAAAGTGCGTCACGAGAGAGCAAAAAATGCCGGTCTTCGACTGTAACCAAAGGAGTTGCTATTTCCCGTTTGCAATGAGGGTTTTATGGCATGTTTTCGCCGTGTTACCCGGGGGGCACAGGTGACTCTTGGTCCGCTCCAGGGTGGGGTTCGGTAACGATTCCGGTGGCGATTCCGGTAACAATCTTGGCCGCAGTCAAAGAGCCCTTGCCTGCTGGACTGAAAAACAGACACGGTCAAAAGCTAGAACCCGGCAAGACATTCACGATTCAAATTGCGCCCTGAACCAGTTGTAGACCTTTTCCGGCGCCATGGAACGGTCGGCACTCCAACTCAAATTCTGCCCTGCCGGTGGAATCACATAGACAGATGGTCTGCCCAGTGTTTTGCGCCGGTGAAGAGTTAGTGTAGCGCAGCTTGTTACATGCGCCATGAGCCTTGACGCCCGTCGAGACGGACACCGAGGCGGGACAACAGATGGGTTATGCCAGCCACCTTCTGGATGAAATCGTCGGCGCCAGCTTCGCGTGACATCGTTTCATACACTTCGCCCTCCATCGCGGTGAACACAACCAGAGCCGCTTTCGTGCCCGAGGCGCGCAGCCTGCAAATTAGCTCAAGCCCCATCCCAGCTGAGGTCGAATCCTTACTTTCCGACCGTAAGTTGAACTCGACGAGGATGGCATCGTATGGGGACTGCTGTGCCAGTTGCAGGGCCTTTTCCAGGGAGTTGGCCGTCTGGACATGGAGTCCGCATTGCTGCAGAACTCGGCTGATTTCCGAGCAAATTTCAGACTCGCTGTCTACCAACAGTATCGAGATCATACTCCACCGAAAGCAGACGGCGGGCCAACAAAGAGGGCCTCACGGGTGGTTGGGATCAAGATGTAGGTAAGTAAAGAGGAGAGGCTTACTGCTTGGCTTGGCACTGCCGCCCTGCGGCTCAATCGTGATAAACAGGGCATCCAGCTGGGAGATTGTTTTCGCGTCGTTGAATTTCAGCACCCAGCGCTTCCGATTGGAGTCATCCTGATAGAGCAGACCCAGATTGATGTCGCCCTTGGGGTCCGATCCGCGACGCCCCCATGCCTGAAAGGAGACATCTTTCGGAACGCCTTTTTGCTGGTCAAGGTCATATCCGTAAAAGATCAGCGACTTGTCCTTGGTATAGAAGACACGGCCAAAGGGCTTTTCGGTAACATCGTTCTTGTCCACATCGTATATCTCGGCAATGTAGAGATTGCGAGCGCTGATCAGATTCCGAATGTCGCTGTCTCGCTGTAATAGTTCCTGCTGATGTGCAATCTCACTGTCTTTGCCCGCAATCGCGGTAGTCAAATCGTCGATCTGAGCTTTGAGGGCAAGTGATTGAACGGTGTCCTGGGCAGTCTGATTGCCAATCGCCGCTAGTTTGCTCTCGAGGGCCTGGGTAATTGCCTGCGCTTGAGCCAGCTGTTGATTCAGATTTGTGCGATCATCCCTGAGCTGATCGAGATCGGCGTCTCGCTGGGCCAGTTCACTCTGAAGCTCCCTGAGCTGATCCTGAACCTCCTCCGATTCCAGGTGGCTCCGCTGAATTTCGGCCTCCAGCTTGGTTTTGCGATCATCCGGAACTTGAACCGCTGCAGATGCATGGGCATTGGGCATGAAAGACTGCCGCGCAGAGCCTGATGCAGCCTGTTGCACCGAGACTACGCGTGGAGCCTTGGGATTTGCGGGTTCATGTCCCTTGAGCATTCCAAGCCGATACCCTCCTGCGCCGATTCCCAGTACGACCAGAGCAGCGACTGCGCAACGCCGGACGTAATGCCATTTGGAAGCAGCCGTTGTCTCTGGAGACGGATGCATTCGGGAGGGCGCCGGCTCATTTTCAAGGGATTTCATCAGCCGGGCTTCGGCATCGACGATCGACCAGGAAACTGAAGTCGGGGCGTTTTCGGAGTCATCCGCGGTACTGCTGTGGGCCTCTGAAGCCAAAACCGGAATCATCACTTCGGCAACCCGTTCGTACTGCGCCCTGACCCTGCGGCAGTCGGCGCAACCAGCCAGGTGTTCCGTCAGTCGATACCAGTCCTCTGCCGTCAGCTCGCCGGTCGTCGAAAGCGCGCACAGCTCTCGAAATTCCTGATGAGGATCGGTTGGCAAAGTCCAAGCTCCCTGGCTGGAGCCATTGTGCACCATTCTATTCACTTTGAACGCAGTTTTTCTGGCAGAACGTATTTACGCAGCCGTTCCAGCCCGCGATAGAAATGACTTCGAACGTTCGATATGGATCGTCCCGTAAGTTCGGAGATCTCTTTGAGGGCGTAACCGTCGAAAAACAATTGAATTGTTTCTCGCTGTTCGGATGTCAGGCGGGAATTGAATTTGGCCATCGACGGTTTGCCGATCATGCCTTCCAGAGTTGGGTCCTGAAAACAGGCTTCCTGTCTTGGGTCGGCGAGTTGCAGTCCGGCGTCATTCAATTCGTGGGTGGCGTAAAACCTTCTAGCATTGAGGTATCGCCGTCGATCAAATGCGCGGTGATATGCCACATGAATGATCCATGTGGCGGCTTTTCCATGGGCGGCGTCGTACTGTCCTGACTTGCGGTAGATGAAGAGGAAGACCTCCTGGACGAGGTCATCTGCTTCGGACTCATCCCGCAATATTCGGTAGGCAACATTGCGCACCGCACGGGCATAGCGACGGAATAGAACACCCAAAGCCTCCTTGGCTCCGTCGCCAACCTGTTCCATCAACTCTTCATCGGAAATGCCTGACAACGGATCGGTCACCGGAAGTCCGGCGACATTGAGAACGACCTCCGACACAACGTCCGGCGAGCTCGTTGATTCGTCGCACACTTCCCCTGCTCCAGCCAGTGCGTTCGGGAAATAGGCGGCTTCGGAACTCATGTACGCCTTCCGTGAAATTGGTCCTTGAAGAAGATCCGTATCACGTGCTTAACAGAATGACTTTGAATGCTTGCGTACGGGATGGTCAGGCAACGCGGAACTGTCGGACGTGAGTGGACCAACTTTCCGATTCCGCCGCCGTCGTCAGTTTCATCAATCAATCCCTACTATAGTAGGGATTTAAGGTTGAGGCTACACCCACTATAGTGGGAATGGCAAGGGACATTTGCATCGCTCTCGGAAATCGAATTCGCAGCCTCAGAAAGGCGCGAAAATGGCGACAAATTGACCTCGCAATGGAGGCGGAGATAAACGAGAATTACGTTTCCGACCTTGAAAACGGTCGAAAAGAGGTGTGCCTGCGAACTCTGCAAACACTAGCTCAAGCATTCGAAATGAAGACCTCGGAGCTCCTGAAGGGAATCGATTGATTTAGGTCATTCGTGATCGCAGCATAAAATCAAGATACTTTCAATATTTATTTATTCAATGTTTCGTCATCTTCTACGGCGGTAGGCCCCAGTATTATCATCCCTCGTACCCTGAACAAATGTCGCATCCTGCGAATCGCTTTTTCTTGCGGATTGAAGCGGGCCGGTACAGACTGTCTTCGAACACGGCCGGTGCCCGAGTGTGTAGCTCAATGCTGAACGCACGCGCTGTGCCCGTTCGAGCACGCTGTCGCGAACATCGTATTTGCCACGCTAATTCAATCGGCACTGGAGTATACGGATTAGCTTCCGGCACCTCGCTGACCTCCAGACTCGCGTATGCGCCGAAGCACCCGCAGCTGGTGTGTACATTCTGCGCACTTAAACACGTGGAGAAATTTCGAATCACTGAGGTTGAGCTGTTCGGGTGTCTCAACAAGACATCTGAGTAGCTCCTGATCCAGGCACCCAACTCGGTTGGGATTCGGATAGTGTTCGATGATGTAGTCCTGCAAAGTGTCAAACAGACGCGTATCGTTCGCATCGTCGCGCGCCGCGATGTGGAATCTCTTCACTTGGTGCCTTCTCAACTGCTCGGACTCGATCAACCGAACAGACTGTAATTCGTTCAAATCTCCAGCTTTTTGCGGATCCTTTTCAGTTCACGTTCACACAGTTTGCGGGTAGCTTCTTTTGACTTCGACAGGACCTCAGCCACTTCGCTCCATTGGCTGCGAGACCCATATCGTAAAAGCATAGCGTGGCGAAGCTCGTCGGGAGCTCCGTTCAGAAGCGCCTCCAAGTCAAGCTCGGCTTCTACGCAAGCGTAGGAATGATGGCAAGACGACGAGAGCCGTTCGATATCCATCGCACTACCGTGATAGATAAGCTTGCGGCTCGCGCGCCGGCGGCGGCGCACCTCATTACGATAAAAACGCATGAGGATTACACGGGTCTCCTCGACGTTAACCGCAGCGAGACAAGCTAAATGATCTGCTGTTCGCTGGATAGCCAACTCCATCATCTCCCAGGCCAGTTGCTCATCCCCCAGATGGATTTTGGCAGTTTCCCGCGCCTTCTCAATTTCCATTCCGACCGCGGCGCACACAGTTGGCACGATCTCTTTCGGCGTGACCCCAATGACCCAGCAGAGATCCGAAGCGGAAGGTGATGTCATCTGTCAGCTCGCTCAAAAGGCGTCAGGCGTCCCGCGACCTTGCAGGCAGCCTGCGAATGTCGCCACTTTGGCAGAAAGAATCGCTTATTTCCACATTTTCTGCCGGTATTTGCTCATTGACATGTCCGCTTCGTTCATGCAACGAGGCTCTATAGGTAAAGGGCAACGTTCGTGCCCCGAATTTCGACCCCGATGCGAGGTGAACATGAGCGATCAGACCCCAACTAGTGTTAAGCGTCATCAGTGGAGCGCCGAAGCCCGAGCACTCGCTGTCCAGGCCAAGGTGCTGTCAGGCAATAAGCTCGAACAGCTTGTGACGCGGATACAGCGCCACACCGGCCGATCAAAGGAATCTTGCTGGCGCTTCGTCATCCAGTATGGGATCAAAGGTAAAGTTGATCACCGGCGCTGGACCGAGGAAGAGATTGAGACGGTGCGAGAGGAACTTGTTAAGCACTCGGTTGAAGAAATTGCTCGCAAGCTAGGCCGTACAGCCCTATCTGTTCGCAACATGCTCCGGAGAAATGGACTGCTCGTTCGAGCAATTCGCTGCGATCTGTTCTCACTGGAAGGTCTCGCGCGAGCGCTGCATGTCCGGAAGAGCGAAATTCTGTTGTGGATCGAAAAAGGCTGGCTTCAGGCATCCGTCCAGACGCAAGGCAAAAGACGGTCGTACAGCATTATTGCCGAATCTCTGGCCCAGATGTACAAGCACCGTCTCCCCGAACTCTTGAAGAGGGGCATTCCGAATCAGACTCTCTTTGAGGCGTATGTTCAATACATTCACTCCCCCAAACACACAGTTGGAGAACAGCTTCTCGAAGTCAGGCGCGACAAAAGAGAGCGAGTGGCATTCGCGGCTACCAAAGAGCGCAAATTGCTCGATGTGCCTGATGAAGACGATGAAGAAAGCGATTTTGGAGAAGAGAATCACATCAGCTTCAGTTAAGATAAAGGTATTCACGGTGCCTGGACTTGATTCCTCGACTGGTGGTTTGGATATGATCGATGCCCCGTCGTGATATCCGGTTGCTTCTGGAATGCGCCACATCCCGTAAGGTCGGAACCATTTTTACAGCTGTAACCATGGTTGCACTCGCAGGTGATCCCGGCGTTGATCTTCTTTGAACGATCACTCAGGTTCGGACTCGGATTCTTTGGAAATTGTTCGGCTCTCGAATCTTGGCCACTGCAGTCCTTGATTCATTCCCTGGACCTCGTCTCATCTTGGTGCTTTTCCGATGGACCGTTGCCATCAGATAAGAGCTTCTTTGGGAATTGGGGGGTGTGGATGCTACAGATTGGGGCCCGACTTCGAGAAGCAAGACTGCGATGGGGTCTCACACTGCGCGAAGTAGAAGAGCGGAGCACCAACCTCGCTCAGAAATGGGGAAAAGACACCTTCCGCATTTCCGCAAGTTGGCTGGACCGCGTTGAGCGGGAAGGGCGAGGTCTTTCATTTCCGAAATTCATTGTTCTTGCGGTAATTTACGGAATTCCACCGGAAGAACTGCTGACTTTTGCTCCTGGCCCCGAGAGTGAGTTGCGATCTGCCGAATATCCTTCAAGTCCCAATGCAACTGTTCTCTTAACGAAGGGGCCGCTTGAGGCTCACGCTCGAATGTGGCTACCGGACAATGTCGCGATTGGGCCGGTTCCAGACGACACCACGCTCCTTCCTCCTCAGGGACATCTACCCCGCCACTATCGCCGCGGGATCATCGGGCGGATGGATAAGACGCTCGATCCGATGATCCGACCCGGATCCATCGTTTTGATTGATACCCAGCGTCGCGCAATTGCTCAAAGAAAAGAATGGACGAACGAATTTGACCGCCCCGTCTACTTTCTTCAAACCCGCTCCGGCTACGTTTGTGGCTGGTGTGAGCTTGATAGAGAATCGGAATGGCTGACGCTTGTCCCGCATTCCCTGTCGTTTTCTTTGGCCCAGCGTTGGCGGTATCGAAAAGAGGTCGAGGTAATCGGCCGGCTTGCCGCCGTACTTTTGCGCCTGGAGGCGAGTCCGGAGACCTGAGAACCAACATCAGCGCCCCAACGAAATCTTCGTCCGACGATCTTCCGGTCACGGAGTTTCCGTGTCTCACCCATCGGGGAACTTTTTCTATATTGGCAGCTCTGCACGTTCTTGATCGCATGTGCATTCGTGCCCTACACCGTATACTTTTGGAAGCTTGTGATTAGGCTTGGAGAGACTAGATGTTTGCTTCATGCCGTCATCATGCATTGCTTCTGGGCATTTTCCTCATTACTGGTTAGCTTGCCCTTGGTCTGGACATGGTATTGGAGCAATAGCACAAGGGAATCCACCGTCTCATCAGGTGAGGTCTCGGCCAAGGCCGGTGAAAAGACTGACTCAAGTGCTGTTCCCTTCGGCCCGTGGAACGTGATTGCGTCTTTGATCACTGGGGTAGTCACATTCGTGTTTCCCTTATTAAAAGAGTCGCTTGCAAAATGGTGACAGACCGTATTTGCTCCATTGTGATTTTCCCGTGCAATTAGAATCCGGTCATGTGCGGACGCTACACACGCTTTGCAGCAACGGAGCTGATCTACAAACATTTCGGGATTCCGGTCCCAGCTCCGGAATCGCCCACGGCCGATGCGCAGCCCTCATGGAATGTCGCGCCGCAAAGCTGGCAGCCGGTGATCCGTCTCAATATCGTGACCGGACAACGCGAGATGGCAATCATGCGCTGGGGCCTCGTGCCGTTCTGGTCGAAGGAGCCGACACACGCTTGGTCCACGATCAACGCGCGTGCCGAGGACATTCTGACCAAGCCGGCGTTCCGCGAGCCCGTTCGTAAGCGACGCTGCATCGTGCCGATTGATTCCTACTTCGAGTGGCAGGTAGAAGATCCCAATTCTAAGAAGAAACAGCCTTGGGCGATTGGACTGAAAAGTGGCGAGCCGTTCGCGCTCGCCGGCATCTGGGATCATTGGGAGAATGACCCGCCGACCATCGTGCTCGAGACTTACGCAATTGTGACCTGTGTGCCTAATACGCTCCTCCGGCCTCTCCATGACCGCATGCCGGTAATCCTGCATCCCGACGAATACCACCGATGGCTGGAGCCGGGCGATCCTAAGAATCCGCCCGTCGATCTTTTAAAGCCATATCCGGATGAACTGATGAAGGCGTGGCGCGTGAAAAATGACGTCGGCAATCCCCGTAACAACCGGCCGGACTTAATTGATCCCTTCGATCCCCCTGCGGACCCTGGCGATAAACCAAGTCTCTTCTGAATCAGAATTCCCCTGCGATCTCTTGGCGTTGATTTGCTCGATCAATAACACCCCAGATCACACCCCAATAAA
>Ga0209169_10002262_pt1 | contig 11612 bp, 13 predicted proteins | sample HubBroMetageWRM4_FD_188346 | JGI IMG/M metagenome (GOLD analysis project Ga0209169, IMG submission 188346) | Warmed soil microbial communities from the Hubbard Brook experimental Forest, New Hampshire - Hubbard Brook CCASE Soil Metagenome WRM 4... | ecosystem: Environmental > Terrestrial > Soil...
TTCGATCTCGTCACTCCGCTTTATCGAAGGCATAAGTTCGACGGATTGCTGCTGCGAAACCTTGTCTACCCGATGACTCGCGCGCTGTACGCCAAGCGACTCCGCGAACCGTACGCAGTTGAATTCGCATTTTCCGGACGCTTGGGCAGCCATCTTTTGGAACAACAGGTTTGGGATCATGGCGCAGGTGGCGTCGGCACTGAGATGCGAGTGACTTTAGCCGCCATGGCCGGCCAGTTCCGCCTGGGCCAGACTTTTCTGGGAACGAAACAGCATCTCGATCGCAGTTCAGCCGACCTTGTGCCCGCGATGCGGCAGACCGTAGGGACCCTTTTCTGGTCGCTCGATTCCAACTTCCAGCTTTGGAGCGCGAACCATCCAACTGAAAGTATCCCCACGTTTGGCGCCGAACATGATTTGACCGAGGAACCGATTCGCGTAAACCGAAAACGGCTCTATCAACTTTTCACTTCCGGCGTCGGCGAACTTGAGCCAGTGCTTAAGTCGATAGTATCGGCTCAGACGCTCACTGAAATACAGAGCATCGCCAAGCTTGCGGAAGACGACTTTCGATATCCCCATGAACTTTGGGTGAAGACTGCTTATGAGTTTGCTGCTTCGTATCACAAATCGGTGATCAATCGCGACCACATCATTCAGGCTCTGGCTCCCCTTTATCGCGGAAAGGTGTTCACCTTTCTCCTTGAAAACCGCGACGCGTCAGGAGAGGAGATGGAAGCGCATGTTGAAACGCTCTGCCTGACATTTGAGCGATTGAAACCGTACTTGCTTGATCTATGGAACGCAAAAGAGTGAGGCAAATATGTGGGAAATGATCATGGGAGAACTGGACCACGCAATGCAAGAGCTGGCCAGGAACTTTGCGCACTTTCTGCCCCGTCTACTGGCAATGCTGATCATTGCGCTGTTGGGATGGGTGGTAGCATACGTTTTTAAATTTAGTCTGCGCGGCATTCTACGGATCGCGAAGTTCGACAAGCTTTCTGATAATGCTGGCGCGACTCAACTCTTGAACAAGTTGGCCTTGCCCTCATCCAGTGAATTGTTGAGCCGGACTGTCTTCTGGGTGGTATGGCTGGGCTTCATTTTGCTTGGAGTACAGGTGCTCGGCATCGTGGGCTTGCAGGAGCACATTGCGAGAATCTTCCTGTACTTGCCCCGTTTATTCGTGGCCCTGCTTATTTTCTTTTTCGGATTGGTGGCGGCAAGTTTCTTCTCGCGGGCTGCGCTGCTCGCGGCCGTCAACGCCGGCTCCCCGTCGCCTGGACTGCTGGCAACCTTGATCAGGTCGATCATTATTATTTTTGCGGTAACCATGGCATTCGAGCAATTGGGTCTGGGAGAAAGAACAATTCTGGTCGCTTTCGCCATTGCCTTTGGAGCACTAATGCTTGGCCTGGCCATTGCCTTTGGCATCGGCGGCCGCGATTTGGCCAGGCAATTCTTGGAGAGAAGGTTCCTTAAGGAAACGCAGGAGCAGAAACAGGACGAGCTTTCGCCCCTGTGAGTTCTCAGCGGAATTCTCGAAGACGCTCAATCACTCGTTGCCGCCGACCGAAGACGGGAAAGAAGCAGATCCGCTTAATTTCAACTGTCCGGTGTAAATCGCCATTCCTACTACCGCATCGATTCGCAGAGCATCGAGCTCATCGACTTGCTCAGAGTTCGCAATGCCCCCGGCCACGATCAGCTGCTTCGTCGTCGAGGCTCGAAGTTTGCTCACCGTTTCAAAAGGAATGCCCTGCATCAGGCCTTCAGTATCGATATTCGTGTAAAGGAATGCCCCGCACCAGGGTTCCAAAGCCGCGATCATTTCGAGAGGCGTGATTGCGGTGAGTTGGCGCCAGCCATGGATAGCAACCCGCCCCTGCTTGGAGTCGATGGCGAAGACCAACTTCTCTGGCCCGACTGCGTCTGCAATTTTTTCGGCAAATACGTTGTCGGGTCTATCGTCGCGAATGAGAGAGGATCCCAGAATCACGCGCTTCGCGCCGAGCGACAGCATTTGCTCTGCGGTCTGAATAGAACGAATTCCTCCCCCGACCTGACACCGAAGACGACTGGCAAACTCGCGTACCGTATCCCGATTGTCACCGGTGCCGATAGCGGCATCCAGATCGATGAGTTGAATCAAAGGGAACGAAGAGAAGCGCACGATCCATTCTTCGAAGTCGTCGAATTCGAGCGCTTTACGCTCGCCCTGTACAAGCTGAACGATCTTGCCGCCCATGAGGTCAATCGAAGGGATCAACATGGCCATCGTACCGGAATGCCGGCGCTCTGCAGCTCTTGCTTCAGGTCGGCAAGACGATGCAGGCCAAAGTGAAAGATCGAAGCGGCGAGTGCAGCGTCAGCTTTGCCTCGCTGAAAGACTTCAATGAAGCTCTGCGCATCTCCACCACCGCCTGAGGCGATCACTGGAATGTGTACGGCTTCCGAACACGCGCGGGTTAGCTCGCAATCGAAACCGGTGCCGGTGCCGTCGCGATCCATCGACGTAAGCAAGATTTCGCCGGCGCCTCGTTCTTCTGCCTCGCGCGCCCAAGCCACAGCATCGCGCCCAGTAGGATTTCTGCCGCCGCTTACGTAAGCCTCGAATCGCGCTTCTCCATTAACCCGCTTGGCGTCAATGGCAACGATAACCGCCTGTGAACCGTAACGGTCGGCTATGCGCGTGATCAGCGAGGGATCGGCGAGTGCTGCGGAATTGATGCTAATTTTGTCGGCGCCAGCTTCAAAGACGGCGATCGTATCGTCGAGCGAGCGGATGCCGCCGCCAACGGTGAAAGGAATAAACAACTGCCGCGCCGTTCGGCGAACCGTGTCCGCCAGAGTTGCCCGCTGCTCATGGGTAGCCGAAATGTCGAGCAGCACGAGTTCATCGGCGCCCGCCCGTCCGTGCGCAGCGGCCAGTTCTGCCGGATCGCCGGCATCGCGCAACTGCTGGAACTGCACGCCTTTTACGACACGTCCAGCGTTGACGTCCAGGCACGCGATGATTCGTTTTGTCAGCATCACAAAGCGCAGAAATTCTTCAGAAGTTGAAGCCCAATCGCTCCCGATTTTTCAGGATGAAATTGCACACCGAACAGATTGTCTTGTTCGATGGCGGCGGAGAACTCACCACCATACTCGCATCGTGCCACGGTTGCTCTCACCACCGGCGCCGAGTACGAGTGGGTGAAGTACACGAAAGAGTCCGATGGGATTCCGCGCAGCAGCCGCGAGCTCTCGCGACATGCCAAAGAATTCCAGCCGACATGCGGCGACTTGACACTTTCTGTGAAGCGTCCGCACGCTCCCGAGAACAAACCCAGACCCGGGACTCCAGGTGCTTCCGAACTCGATTCGAACATCCACTGCATTCCGACGCAGATGCCAAGGAACGGTACGCCTTGCTCAATTTTGCTAAGAATGGCCGCTCGCAGTCCAGTTTGTTCGAGGCTTGCCGTCGCCGAAAAGTGGCCCACCCCCGGGAGAATGACTTTATCCGCTCTATCAACAACGGATGGGTCGCGCGTGACGGTGGCATCCGCGCACAAATGATCCAACGCCTTTTTCACCGACGTAAGATTTCCGGCGCGATAATCAACCACCGCGATCATCAGAGCAATCCTTTCGTGCTGGGAAGTAATCGGGCCATACGGCGATCTCGCCAGCAGGCAGCACGCAGTGCTCGCGCGAATGCCTTGAACAGCGATTCAATCTTGTGATGGCTTGAGCGACCGTAGAGCACGCGAACGTGCACGCTGGCGCGAGCGCCTCGCGCAAATCCATCGAAGAAATCATGCACCAGTTCGGCCTGAAGATCGCCTACCAGCCGCGCGCGAACCTTGGTATCGACAGTATTGGATGTCCGTCCGCAAAAATCTACGGCAGCCAGGCCAAGGGTTTCGTCCATCGGCATCACGAAATAACCCGCCCGCAGAATGCCGCGCTTGGCCCCGAGAGCCTTGTCGAAAAGTTGGCCGAGTACGATGCCGACGTCCTCCACCGTGTGGTGTTGATCGACGTCGAGGTCGCCCTTAGCCTTCAACTGAAGATCGAAACCGCCGTGATGCGCGAAGAGTTCCAGCATGTGATCGAAGAAGCGAATGCCGGTTGAGATTTTGTACCGGCCGTGACCTTCAATGACCAGCGCCGCACGCACGTCGGTCTCTTTGGTGATGCGCTGAATCGAGGCTCGTCTCATTTCGCGGTTGCCTCTTTCGCGCCGATTTCCGTCAGCGTTTCTCGCATCGCCAGAAGCAGGCAAGCAGTCTGTTCCGCGTTTCCAACGGTGATGCGCACGCAACCCTCACAGCCGTGGTCGCGCGAACGGTCGCGTACCAGAATGCCGCGCGAACGCATCGATTGGATGAACGCAGTCTTCGAGGGACCAAAACTCGCGAGCACGAAATTAGCCTGACTCGGCCAATATCGAATTCCCCATCGTGCGAACTCGCGCTGGAGTTCTTCCCGTCCCTGCTGAACTTGGTCGATGTATTGGCCAATGTAGTCCTGGTCACCCAGTGCTGTCGGCAGGCACGCGAGCGCCACGCCATTCACATTGTAAGGCGAACTGATTTTGTTGATCATCGGGATGTGCGCGTCGTTTCCGGCAAGCACACCAACGCGAAGTCCGGCGAGCCCATACGCTTTGGAAAACGTTCTGGCGACGAACAGGTTCGGTACGCTGCGCCATCGCCCGAGCAGAGTGTTGCCGTAAAACTCGAAGTAGGCTTCGTCCACCAGGATCGCGGCTTGGGGAGCGCGCCGGACGATTTCGAGTAAAGTATCTGCGTCGGCTACGCTGCCGGTCGGGTTATTCGGGTTGGCGATCGCGATCAGGCGAGTGTGCGGCGTGATTTGAGAAAGTAAATCAGAAGCGGGGAAGTTGAAATCTTTTTCCGCAGGTACCGCGATAACTTTCGCGCCGGTAGCAGCCGCGAAAATCTCGTACATGGCAAATGTAGGCACTACAATTAGCGCTTCGTCGCCAGGCTGCAGAAAGGTCTCGCAAAGCAGGTGGATGGCTTCATCCACGCCATTCGTAAGCAGCAACTCGTCGGGCTTGACACCGAGAAAGTCCGCGACCACGGCTTCGATGGGCTCGCGTTCGGGATAGCACGCAATCTCTTCCGCGGTGATTTTGCGCAATCGCGCCAGAACCCGCGGCGAGCAGCCGACCGTGTTTTCGTTAAAGTCGAGGCGTAGACCCGCACGTCCACCGAGTGGTGGATGATAGGTCGGCAGATTGCGAACCGATTCGCGCGCTTCAAGCATGGCCCACCCTCAAGCGGATCGACTCCGCATGCGCCCGCAGCCCTTCGGCGCTCGCTAGAGACTCCACGACCGATGCAATTCCTCTTAGACCGTTGCGCGACAGCTTCTGAACGCTGATCAGCTTCATAAAATCCAGAACGCTGAGTCCGCCACGAAAGCGCGCAGCACCGCCAGTCGGCAAAACGTGATTGGGACCCGTCGCATAGTCACCACCTGCTTGGGGTGAATAGTCGCCTACGAACACCGATCCCGCATTACGGACGAGTGCAACGTCTGCCGCATCAACCGTAAGGTGTTCCGCTGCCATTTCATTTGCCCACTCAAAGCTCTGACGGCGCGAAGCAGATACGAGAATGGTGCCGTTGCGGCGCAATGATTGGCGGGCCACCGTATTCCCGCGGCTGATTTTCTCTGCCGCACGCGCTACCCGGCGAGCCAGATCATCGCGAGTTGTGATAAAAACCGCGAGCGCTTCCGGATCGTGCTCCGCCTGCGCTACCAAGTCCGCGGCGATAAACTCTGGCGTGCCAGAGTCACTGACGATGACAACCTCGGTCGGACCGGCCAGGAAGTCAATCGCGCAATCAAAGGAAACCAGTTTCTTCGCAGCCGTGACATAAAGATTTCCAGGACCCACAATCTTGTCCACACGTGGAATGCGCTGAGTTCCGTAAGCGAGTGCTGCGATTGCCTGCGCTCCACCGACGCGATAGACTTCGGTCACTCCGAGCATTCCGGCAGCCGCCAGCACCTCTGTCCTCGGATGGGGCGAGACGACGCGGATATTCTGCACACCCGCAACCTGGGCGGGTATAACCGTCATCAGCAGCGTCGACACCAGCGGGTAGCGGCCGCCGGGAACGTAACAGCCGACCGAATCCAGGGGGCGTACGACTTGCCCAACAGTGATCCCTTTGCGTGTACGCGTCCACTCCGCCGGCTTTTGCCACTCGCAGAAGTGACGGATGTTCGCTGCCGCGTGGCGCAAAGAAGATTTCAATTCCGGGGGCGCAGTTTTCCACGCTGCCTGAATCTCGACCTCGGACACAGAGAGAGATTCTTGCGCACCAAGACCATCCCACCGTTCAGCATACTTGCGTAAGGCGCGATCGCCCTGACGCCGCACATCGGTGATAATCCGGCGCACCGCCGGCTCGACCTCCGCGTATCGTGATCCGCGGGCCGCGATCTTCCGCACCCTCGCCGCGGCCGCGGTTCCAGAGAGAATACGCATCACAAGACCACCTTGTTCAGCGGATACTCGACGATTCCTTGTCCGTTCGCTTCCTTCAACCGCGGGATGACTTGCCAGGCGGTAGATTCCTCGATCACCGTGTTCACGGCTACCCACTCTCCGTCACTGAGGGTGGAGATGGTGGGATTTTTCAGCGCAGGCAAAACGGCGAGTACCGCTGCCAGATCCTGCTTGCGCACATTCAGCATCAGCCCGACGCGGTTTTGGGCATCCATCGCTCCGCGCAACATGAGCGCCAGATTTTCAATCTTGCGGCGCTTCGATGAATCAGACCATGCTTTTTTGTTAGCGATAATTTGGGTATTCGATTCCAGCACCGTGTCAATAATGCGCAAATGATTCGCTCGCAAAGAACTGCCAGTCTCCGTGACCTCTACAATGGCGTCGGCGAGCATGGGAGGTTTTACCTCGGTTGCGCCCCAGGAAAATTCAACCTGCACGGTCACGTTCTTATTCTCGAAATATTTCCGCGTAACGCTGACCAGTTCGGTTGCGATGATTCGGTTGCCAAGATCTTCAGCGCGTTCGTACGGTGAATCCTCAGGTACGGCGAGCACCCAGCGTACTTTGCCCCGGCTCTGCTTCGCGTAAATCAGATCGGAAACTGTAACGACTTCGAGTCCGCTCTCGATCACCCAGTCAAAGCCTGTCAGCCCAGCATCGAGCACGCCGTGCTCGACGTAACGGGCCATTTCCTGGGCACGAATCAACATGCACTCAACTTCCGGGTCGCGCGTAGTTGCGAAATAAGAGCGGCCATTCGTGAAGATCGGTAAGCCGGCGCGAGCAAATAATTGCAGAGTGGCTTCCTGCAAACTTCCTTTCGGAATGCCCAGACGGATTTTCATGATCTCACCGCCTGCGTGCCAATACTTGCTTTCTTGGGGTCATTCTGCAAAAGTGCGCGCGTAAAACAGGACCGCGTGCCTTCATGACAAACCAAGCCCGCTCCCTCGACCTCGACTTGCAACAAAAGAGTGTCGCGATCGCAGTCGATGGTGGCTGAGACTACTTTAAGCCGGTTGCCCGAGGTCTCGCCTTTTGTCCAAAGCTGGTTGCGGGTGCGGCTGAAAAACGTCACATAGCCGGTGGTGAGCGTACGATCGCAGGCCTCGCGATTCATAAAACCCAGCATCAGAACTTCGCCAGACGCCGCATCTTGTACGATGGCCGGCGCCAGCCCCTGCATTTTGTCAAAATCAATTTCCTGATTCATAAATTCCGCCTTGTGAAAAACAAAAAGCCCGCTGAGCTTGAATCGCATCAGCGGGCCTGAATCTCTTTGGGTGTTACGCTAGCTCAGTCAAACACCCCCGCCGACGCACTCTGTGCGTGATGGCTATGGTGATGATGACGATGAGATAGACTCTTCACGAAACTAAGATAACGAAGACAGGCAAAATTGTCAAAACAAATTAACCTTGCGCCGAGGCCTGCTCAAAGTCACGCCAGGCATCGGGGGACCCAAGCAATCGTTGGACGACTTTACAGGTTACGGAAAAAGTCCTGAAGAATTCACGGAAATCTGTCGAACCGGCTGCATCTCATCCGTCATACAATCGGGCGCGCAAAGTCGCTCACATTGTTCCTAAAGGAGAAAGCCATGCAATTTGCCCTGTTGATCTATGAATCACCGGAAGCTTTTGCGACGCGGAATGCGGACGAAAATGATCCCTACATCGGAGCGTGGCGGGCGTACCACAAAGCGCTCGTCGATGCCGGTATCTACGTCGGCGGCAATCCGCTGCAAGCCCCGGAGACCGGGACCACGGTGCGACTGAGGGATGGAAAGCGGCGCGTACAGGATGGTCCCTTCGCGGATACCAAGGAGCAACTGGGAGGATTAGCAATCCTTGAGCTTCCCTCGCTTGACGAGGCGCTCGAATGGGCAGCGCGATGCCCGGTCGCCTCGATCGGTGCCGTGGAGGTCCGTCCTCTGGCGACTGCGCTTAAGCTTCGGATCACGGGATGAGTGGAAGCGTCCAGGACAGCACTCAGCGGACGATCGAGCGCGTGGCTCGCGAGTCGTACGGTCGTCTGGTGGCATATCTTTCCGCGCACACGCGAGACGTGGCCAGCGCCGAGGACGCACTCAGCAACGCGTTGGTGGCAGCGCTCACGGCTTGGCCGCAAGACGGCGTACCGCAAAATCCGGAAGCCTGGTTGTTGACCGCCGCGCGCCGTTCGTTCATCGATCTTGTGCGTCATCGACAAGTGGCAGCGGCGAGCGAGCCTACGCTGTTGCTCCTTAGGGAAGAGTCCGAGGACATGAGTTCATCGACTGTGTTTCCTGACGAACGGCTAAAACTTCTTTTTGTGTGTGCCCACCCGGCGATTGATCCGGCGATGCACACACCGCTCATGCTTCAAACCGTCCTGGGTTTGGATGCGGCGCGCATCGCACATGCGTTCCTGATTTCGCCTACGACCATGGGACAGCGCCTGGTGCGCGCCAAGACGAAGATCCGCGACGGCGGTATTCGATTTGAAGTCCCGCAAGAGCGAGAATTACCGCCCCGGCTTGACGCTGTGCTCGAAGCGATTTATGCCGCCTTCGGGATCGCCTGGGATGATATGGCGGGCTCCGACCAGGGCGGCAGGGATCTCGCCGAGGAGGCGATCTGGCTCGCACGAGTTCTTCTGCACCTGATGCCCAGCGAAGCAGAGGTTCGGGGCCTGCTGGCTCTCATGCTCCACTGCGAGGCCAGGCGTCTCGCGCGGCGGGACCCGGATGGTCGTTACGTACCTCTCTCGGAGCAGGATCCACGGCAGTGGTCTCTGCCTTTAATCGAAGAGGCAGAGCACCTCATCGTCGAAGCGGCGAGTCGCGGTCACACCGGACGTTTTCAACTCGAAGCTGCGATTCAGTCGGTTCACGCTGAGCGGGCGCGCAGCGGCCAGACCGAGTGGGGTGCCATCGTGATGTTCTACGAACAGCTGATTAGGATTTCTCCGACGCTGGGCACGCGAACTGGACACGCCGCCGCAGTTGGAGAAGCGAAAGGACCTGAAGCGGGGCTGGCGGTGCTAGCTGGGATCGACCCGGACGATGTCTCCGCTTATCAGCCTTATTGGGCAGTTCGCGCTCACCTGTTGCAGCGGCTGGGGAAACCCGAGGCGACGGATGCCTTCGACCGGGCGATCGGACTGACCGAGGACCCCGCCGTAAGACAGTTTCTGCTTCAAAGGCGCGGCTAATTTGTAATGATCTGGGTTTGACGGGCAATCGCGCTGCGAAGTTGTTTCTTCACTCAAACTTCTTCATGGGAGTGTTGGCCCACCCCTATGGTGCGCGTCCCGGCATTCATGCGGCACGTATCAACGCTGGCGGCGCGACGATCTCAACAAGTCCGGTTGCCACATCATAGACGAGCCCCGATATAAGCCACTCGCTCGGCAATGCCGGAATGGCCCGGAGCAAAGCAACGTCGGCTGCAACCGCGGCGCGGGGATCGAGAACCGTTTTTTTGTTGAGTTCCCGTTCCTGTATTTGAAAATAGTGTGCCAGCATGGCAGGGTCGCCCGCAAGGCGAGTGATCCCGCAATCGGTGTGCTGAAGCACGATGAGGTGAAACTCACCGCCGCCTCCAGGAATCTCCCCGGCAACTTCACCGATTCGCCCGAGTAATGCCAACTGCTCCAACAACCCTGGCGTGATTCGACCGCCGATGTTGCGTATCACAACCGCCTCACCAGGTTTAATCCCAAGGACATGAGCAGGATCCACACGCATATCAGCGCAACCGATGATGATGGCCTTTACATTCGGTAGCGCCCGCGGAAGCGAGGGCATAAGCGTGCCCGCAACAGACTGCCGAGCAGCAAAGTCTTTGTTACGTTGTAAGATGGAGTCAAGATTGTTCATGTCGGTCCTCCTTTTTATAGACGTGGTTGACATTTGTTGCTTTAGGCCGCGTGGCCACGCGCGTTCATACGATCTCAGCTGTTTTGATGGCGTATGTGGTTGTTTCGATTCGCACGTTCAAAGACAAAGAACCCACCATTACCGCCAAACATCGATACCCCGGTTGCAGAATCAAGTCCTTCGCCATCGCGGGTAATTTTTTTTATTTCCCTTGTCGAATTAACCGCGCCCTACCCGTCATCTCTATAGAGGCGGCTTGACGGTTAAGTTGGCCACCGAGGAGTTGCGCAATGTGTCCATTCTGTTTGGCATCCATGGGATTAGTCGTCGCCGGAGTGGTTTCTACCGGCGGTCTAACAGCATTGGCCGTGAAAGTTTCTCGCAAAAAGAACGGAGCAGAAGAAATCCTCTCGCATCTGAACAACAAGGAGAAATGAAAATGAAAGACATAGACAAGGAGCATGGCAAAGCACATCTTTCAATGAAAACACCCCCGATCGTGTCGCAGCAGGAGTGGGAGGCCGCGCGACAGCAGCTTCTCGTGAAGGAGAAGGCCTTGACCCGCTCGCGTGACGCCTTGGCTGCCGAACGCCGGCGGATGCCTTGGCTGGCTGTGGGAAAAAAGTACGAGTTCGACGGACCCAATGGCAAGCTGAGCCTGCTCGATTTGTTCGAGGGCCGCCGTCAGTTGATCGTCTATCGCGCCTTCTTCGAGCCCGGAGTGTTCGGCTGGCCCGAGCACGCCTGCCGCGGCTGTTCCTTGGGCGCCGATCAGGTCGCGCACCTGGCCCATCTGAACGCGCGCGACACCTCCCTCGCTTTTGCCTCCCGCGCGCCGCAGGCGGACATCGCGCGCCTGAAGGCGCGGATGGGCTGGGTAATGCCCTGGTACACCATCACCGACGGCTTCGACAGAGACTTCGGCGTCGATGAATGGCACGGCCACAACGTATTCTTCCGCGACGGCAACCGGGTATTCCGCACATACTTCATCAACAACCGCGGCGACGAGGCGATGGGGACTACCTGGAGCTACCTCGACCTCACCCCGCTCGGTCGGCAAGAGATTTGGGAAGACTCGCCAGAGGGTTACCCCCAGACTCCGCCGTACAAGTGGTGGAACTGGCATGACAACTACGACGCAGGGGCCTCGCCTGACCCGAAGTGGGTCAAGGTGTCCGACGCGGGAGACGCCGCCTTCCGAAA
>Ga0209169_10002263_pt1 | contig 11610 bp, 10 predicted proteins | sample HubBroMetageWRM4_FD_188346 | JGI IMG/M metagenome (GOLD analysis project Ga0209169, IMG submission 188346) | Warmed soil microbial communities from the Hubbard Brook experimental Forest, New Hampshire - Hubbard Brook CCASE Soil Metagenome WRM 4... | ecosystem: Environmental > Terrestrial > Soil...
ACCCCGCAACCTTATTCAAGTGTTCGACAATTTCATTGAATCTGGAGTGTCTCCTTTTTCGGCGTGTCTAGCTGGAGGCCTTCCAGAGGTGCGAACGTCTGATTCGCCACAAAAAACAAGGCCTCTTCATATTGCCCACGCAACGACAAGAACTCTCGCCATTGTGGTTCCGCATCGACGGCAGACCTCATGGGCAATCCCACAGAGTAGAGGTGCGTCCTTGTGGCCTCATACCATTCCCTCGAGGGACATGTCATTTGTTGCCTCGTACTTTTGCACGTTTGCCCAAGTGCATTCGCGATTGCCAGAAAGGCACGTGTTCCTGTTCGCACGCAGGCCTTCGCGGTTTCCGTGTCTTCAGTATCGATAGAGCTAGCCGTGAGCGCCGCGGCGTCAAGAACTGCTGCCGCAGCTCGAACCCAGGACTGATTCCCCTGCACTGAAGGCGACATACTGAGCATAGGCAATACCGAGTGAGTGTCGCCGAGCGTTCGGAACCAGTCTTCCCATGCTTCCCACATTTCTCTCATATTGTCTGCAATTCCCGCTCGTTGGCACCATGCGAGCAGCGCTACGCCGTCAGGCTGATCACCGGTGCGGACATAGAGCCACGATGTTTTGTCCTCCCTCGCCCGAATGACCGCCTGGTAACCAGGGATGAAGGTAAAAAGGAACACAACGATGCCCAGCCCCAACGCGCCTTCAGGGATCGCAAGCCATTGACCGGCGATGGTTGTCGGAGTTGCAAAGCCGAGGGTATTTAGAGCTGACCCTGACGCGAGAAACGCCTGGCGCCACGACATGACGGCGCCCGTGCCCCAGTACAACAAAACGAAAGCAGCCATCGCCCCCACGAAGTAAACCAGAATCAGCAAGAGGAGGTACGCCGGAAAGAGCCAGAGCAGGACCGGATGCGCGGCCCGCGTTCCACGTTTCCCTCGGAGCCTCAGCGAGACCGCTGCATATACGGCGCGGCCTGCGGTCTCCGCGAAAAAGTCCTGGTAGTGGCGATTGATCAGCGCGATGCGAATCATCGATCGAAGAATCATGAAAAGCAGCCACAGACCTAAGATCGATATCAAGAAGTGTGTCACTCTGCGTCTCCTCCTAGTTAACTGGTGGGCTCAGGAATGTCACGAAGGAAAACTGTTCTCCATTTGCCTCAGGACTGGTAGAGCGTTTCAAGGCTTTCGTGCAACTTCAATGAAATCGGCGAAGCGGCGTACGCGTCAGTGACGACTTCGATGTAGACTCCTGAGTTCGGCTTTTCAGCGTTGGCGAGTGCCTCATCGAGTTCGCCACACGTCGTGACGCGAGCGGTGAACCAGCCATCGCAACCCAAGGCGTGAGGGATTTACGCGAAGATCCATCTGCCCTTACACGAAGCTCGATTGGTGAGCGGCTTCAAAAAGCTTGACGCTATCGCTGTAGTCGACATGCACCCCGATCAGTACCGGTCCGGGAGTGTCGAACGCCTTTCGAAGAGTTGGTGCGACATCTTCGGGATGCTGAATTGTCAGCCCGGTGGCACCGAAGGCCTCGGCGTACTTCACCGGATCAACCGGACCCAGCGTAATGCCTGACGTGCGGCCGTATTTGATCTCTTCCTGCGCCGCAACCATGTCGTAGCTTCCATCAATCCAGATCATGTGAACCAGATTGGATTTGAGCCGAACCGCAGTCTCGAGCTCGTTCGCCGAAAATAGGAAGCCGCCGTCGCCCGAAATTGAGAGAACTTTTTCCTGCGGGCGAACAATTGACGCCGCGATTGCCCAGGGAAGGGCCACACCCAAAGTCTGCTGGCCATTCGAAATGAGGAGTTGGCGTGCCCGGAAGCTGAAAAGATAGCGGCTCAAGTAAACGCTGAAGGTTCCCATATCCGAACACACTGTTACATCAGGCGTCATGATCTTCTGAAGTTCGCTGATCAGGCGCATTGGATGAATGGGAACCCCTGATTTAGCGGCTGCCTCGGCCATCAGTCGTTCTCTGTCTTGGACAATCAAGTGCAGCAACTCGGCAGAAGCCGGAGCAAGTTCGGAACGATGAAGCAGAGGAGATAACGAGGTGATCGTCTCATCAATGCTCCCAATCAACTCAACCGCTGGAGAATAGTCATTGTCTATATTCGCAGGAGTCACATCGATGTGGACGATCGCGCGCTTTCTGCCACTGTTCCAGATCGATGGCCAATACTCGACCGCGTCGTATCCAATGGTGATGACAACATCGGCCGATTCCAGGAGAGCGTCTGCGGGCTGATTGGCGATTTGTCCGACCCGTCCACCGTAATAAGGAAAGAGGTCTTTTGAGATAGCTCCCGCTGCCTGGAAGGTTCCGACTGCCGGCAGAGTCGTCGTGTTCATCAGCTTGCGAATCGCATCGACACTCTTTGGCTTACTCGCCATCAATCCCAGAAAGATCACCGGAGCCTCCGCAGAGTTGATGAGCCGAGCGGCCTCGCGAAGCGATCGCTCCGGCGCGGGTCCCTGACCAACAAACGTCGAAAGCTGGATGGGCTTGCATTTAGCCTCCCCGATGACGACGTCCATCGGCAGGCTGACAAAGGCCGCCCCAGGACGACCAGACTCCGCCGCGCGAAACGCCGCCGAAAGCACCTCTGCCGTGGACGCAGGAGAATCGATTTCCGCGGCGAACTTGGTGATCGGTTTGCACAAATCGACCGACCCCAGCGTTTGATGAATTGATTTGAGACGATCTGCGACGGCGACAGCTCCGCCAAGGGCAACGAGCGGATCGCCTTCAGAATTCGCCGTGACGAGCCCTGTGGCCAGATTGGAGACGCCTGGACCCGAAGTTACGAGAGCGACGCCGGCCTTTCCTGTCATGCGGCCGACTCCGCCCGCAATGAATGCCGCGTTCTGTTCGTGCCGGCACACCACCGTCTGAATGCGGGAATCGAGCAGCCTGTCGAATACTTTGTCGATCTTCGCGCCAGAGACGCCGAAAACGTGAGAGACTCCCTGAGCCTCCAAAGTTTCCACAATTACGTCAGCTCCAGTTTGCAATTTCTGTTCCTGTTGCGTCATTTTGTTAAATCCTCTCCGGTTGATCTACTCTGTTTTTGCAAGATCGGAAGCCGGATCCCGGCTTAAGTCAGCAGTCAAAAACGTCCCCTCGTCTGGTAGGCGCACGTCATATTCGCAAAGCATCTGGAGCCCAACCTGCAACGTTGGTGCCTTCAAATCCAGCAAGTGACCGCCTTTTGTGCGGTCCTTCGAGATGAAGTGGAAGTGGTAGCCCGGAATATTGAATGCGCTCGAATAGCTCGGAGACCAAATGCACACGAGCGTGCCTTCGATGTTGCTGAACTCAAATTCCCCTTGTTTCTTGGCGGCGTCCACTAGCCGAGTACCCGTTGCAACCCCGCTCACTGCGCGCGCGTGCACCCGCTCGAAGAGTCCGTCCGCCCGAAAAGCGTAGAAGAGGTTTGGGGACTCGCGATGGAGGTCACATGCAAGCACAAGATCGCTCAAACAGCCAATCGGTTCAGTCTCGAAGACCTCATCATCCTGAAAGCGAGTGATGACCGCGAACGGAATCGGAAAGTCGTCCTGACGGTGGATCACAGTTCCGTCGCTCTGTACCTGGTAGATCGCGCCGTCAACGACCACCATTTCTCCGTCTAGATTCTCGAATGTTCCAAGACCGAAGTCCCCATGTTCCATCAGGAGCCGAGACGAGATGGATCCGGAATAGACTCCTTCGGCCAGAGCGGTTGAGGTGGAAATCTGATACATGCGATGTCGTTCGGAATCCAGGTAGTCGCTCAACGCGGCAACCACGATGCTGTCGATTGATGTTCCGCGACGCTTTGTTGTCGCGCGGAGTCCTGCGTCGACGGATGCTGGGATGACTATGCTGAGGGTCGGCATTGTGCGCGCTCTTTCTGAACGCTAAGGAGCAATCGCGATGCCAAACTGTTCAATTCCGCTTTTGTCGCATTCTGAGTGTCTTACAAGGTTCTTCCTCTCTTCTAGCGTCGTTGGGGCGACATCTATGTCGGGATTCCCGTTTGTCGTAAGAGTGTGCATTGTGCTAATCGACGTGCAGCAAACTGGTCTTAGTCAATGGTTGCCGCTCAACTCTTGTGTGCTCGTTGCTGACAAGTGCAAGGTTGCGCAATCGAGACTTCGTTTTCAACTACCACGTCGCAGTCAGGCATCGGTGAACCGTCTACACGCCGACTTAGTGTCGCCCGTTGGACACTTTGCTCCTGCCATCACCATGCAGATTGCGAAGAAATGAATGCGGTTGTGTGATCGATTCGTTTGGCGACCAGGATGCAATGACTATCGCGGTAGAGAGCATTGGGCTCACGAAAGTCAATCTTTCCCTTAGGGAGGAGTCATATGAGCGTGAACGTGAAAAAGAAACTCAGTTTGAATACCGTCGCGCACCACATCTCGACACATCGGCGGAAGCTGGACGACATCCCTATGCGAGCGCGGAAGATCGCTTCGGAAGCGATCGGAATCGACAGCCACATCGACACGGTGCAGCGGATTCTGGTGATGGATGAAGATCTCGCCGAGCGGTGGGAAGTAGGCCATGTGGACATTCCACGGTTGCACGAAGGCGGGACTCACGCGCCATTTTTCGCGTTGTGGGTTCCGGTGTATTTCCCGGGGGCCGAGGCGGTGCGAAGGACGCTGGATTTGCGAGACGCTATGGAAACACTATTCGAAGCTCACAAGGACAAGATCGAACTGGCAACAACGGCGAGCGACATCGAGCGGATCGTGAAATCGAAGAAGATCGCGGCATTTCTGACCGTCGAGGGCGGACATACGATCGACGACGACCTGCGGGTGCTACGAATGTATTACCAGCTGGGGATTCGCTCGATGACGCTGACGCATTCCCGCAACAACAACTGGGCCGATTCGGCGACCGACAAGCCGGCACACAACGGGCTTACCGACTTTGGCAAGGAAGTAGTGCGGGAGATGAACCGTCTCGGAATGGTGGTAGACGTTTCGCACGTTGCCGACAAGACATTCTTTGATGCGCTCGAGGTGACGACCAAGCCTGTGATGCTGACCCATTCGTCGATGCGCGCGATCTCCGACGTCCCACGCAATGTGACTGATGAGATGCTGTGGGCGTTGGCAAAAAACGGCGGCGTCGTTGGGATTACCTTCGGAGAAGGCTTCGTCAATCCGAAAGATGCGGAAGCGTTGCGATCAGCGATCGAAATTGAGACAACTGCTCCCGTGCAGACCGGAAGGACGCTGGACGATTACGCGGCGCAAGATGTGCGGAAACTGTTTGGGACGCGCGTTAAAGTTGCGGCTACAGTGGATGACGTGGCAGACCACATCGATCACGCGGTGAAAATTGCGGGGATCGATCACGTGGGAATCGGAAGCGATTTCGATGGGGTCTCGGGTCCGCCGAATGGCCTGGACGATGTGTCGAGAATGCCGGCACTCATTGCTGTGCTTCTCGAACGTGGATATTCCGATCGCGATGTGAAGAAGATCTTGGGCGAGAACACTCTCCGCGTCATTCGCGAAGTGACCGGCAAATAGAGCGGCTGCGCAAAAGGCTCTGCCCTAGACCGATAACGAATCAGCAAGCGCAATCAAAGGAGAACAGGTTATGAATTCGCAAACGCAGGCTATCGAATTTACCGAGGGAGCGCCGTTCAGTAACGGCTACGTTGCCGGCAATACGCTCTACGTCTCTGGACAGCAAGGGCCCGATTCAAGTGGCCGGGTGGCCGGCACACACATCACAGAACAAACGACAAACGCCATCGCCGTAGTGCGGAAGGTGATTGAAGAAGCAGGCTTCTACATGTCCGACCTCGTGTCCGTTACGATCTATTTCACCGACCTGAATGAGGTCCCGAGCATCAATGCGGTTTATAAGAAATTAATACCCGATCCTAAACCGGCTCGAGCTGCTGTTCAGGTTGCCGGATTGATCGGTAGTGCGAAGGTTGAAATTGCGGCTATTGCAGTCAAGCATTAACCCAGGAATGGTCTCGTCAATACTCAAGCGATCTATTGGCTATAGTCGGGGCCATTGCCTGCGCCTGGCGGGCGTAGTCTGGGAACTTTAGAACATAAAGAGTAGTCATGAGTTGATAGGCCGTTCATTAGCCACTAGCCGCCGGCTGGCCCCTCTCAGCAGGATTGCGCCTGGTGATAGATGCGGTCCTCGCCCGCTTCGTCCCGCGAAGCATGCGAGTGTTCGCGGGCCTCTTGTACGAAAGACCGATCTGAATCCCCTCCGGCAAGACCTAATGTCTCGCGGGAGATTCCGTGTCTCTGCATCATGGTAATGAGTGTGGTTCTCGGTACCCCGAGCTGGGCCGCGGCACCGCGCCGCCCCCCAACCACCCAATTCGTTTCGCGGAGGACTGCGATGATGTGGGCACGCTCAGCGTCGAGGAGAGTTCTTGCGGGCACGAGTTCCGGGTTCCGCCTGCGTAGCTCAGTAGCGTTCAGCTCCAGCTCAGGCCCCGTCGTCATGATCACCGCGCGTTCGATGACATTCTGCAGCTCACGGACATTGCCTGGCCAATCGTGGCTTTGCAGAAGCTCCATAACGTCACCGGGGACACAGCCGATCGACTTAGCTTGTTGCTTTGCAAACCGCTGAACGAAGTGTTCTACAAGCGGTGGGATGTCATCTATTCGTTCTCGTAACGGAGGCAGCATGATTAGAAACACATTCAGGCGGTAGTACAAATCGGCACGGAACTTCCGCTCCTGCACCATGCTCCAGAGGTCCTGGTTGGTGGCCGCGATGACACGTACGTCAACGGCAGTAGTACGACCACATCCAAGCCGCTCGCATTGCTTTTCCTGCAGTACACGGAGAAGCTTCGGCTGAAGTTCAAGTGGAAGGTCTCCGATTTCATCCAGAAATAGCGTTCCTCTGTCGGCTGCTTGAAACCGCCCTGTTGTCTGAGCCACCGCCCCGGTAAAGGCGCCGCGCTCATGTCCAAACAATTCGCTCTCAAGCAAAGCGCTCGGAATCGCCGCGCAGTTGACAGCCACGAAACGGCTCTGGCGGCGAGGGCCGGCCTCGTGAATCGCTTGAGCGATCACTTCTTTGCCGGTGCCAGTTTCGCCTTGAATCAAGACGGCAGAGTCTACCGGTGCAACTGTGTTAATCCGGTCGAGCACGGTCCGGAATTTCGCACTGCTACCAATCAAATCCAATTTAGACACACTTCACCTCCACGCGGGAAAACTTTGGGAAGCTCCGCGTACTACTTCTGTGTGCTGTTTAGAGCCGCGTGGATTTTTGCGAGCAAATCCGCGGCATTGAAGGGCTTGTTCAGAAAACTGATGGCGCCTTCGCTGAGGGCCTGCTGACGAGTTTCAGGGTTATCGTGGGCGGAGATAAAGATGACAGGCAATGTTGGTCGTTCGAGCCTGATGCGACGCTGCAACTCGATTCCATCCATTCCGGGCATCCGAACATCGGTAATCACACAAGCCGCCACGGCAAGCGTCCCCGACGTTAGGAACTCCTCCGCGGTGGGGAACAGTTGAGGTGCGTATCCCGCCGATTCGACCAGGCTCTCGATGGACTCTCGGACTCGGAAATCGTCGTCCACCGCCACCACTACCACCATATGCCTTGCTGCGTTTGTCATTTCGAAGCCAATCTCCAACTCCGCTTCGATGGTAGCGAGGACACGGCAGGCTGACAATTATAGGTTTATTCAGACGGGTTTAGATGTACGGGCGACGCCAAGTTTATCCGCCATTCTGACAAGCTCCGCGAGCGATTTGGCTTCCATTTTGCGCATGATTTGCCCCCGATGAACGCCTATGGTGATTTCGCTTGTGCCCAAGTCTGCGGCAGTCACCTTATTTGCATAACCCGCGACCACGAAGGGAAGGACCTCTCGCTCGCGAGGAGTGAGAAGGCTGTAATGGCTTTGCAACTCGGCAAGTTCGGTTCTCTTCTGTCTCGTGGTTCGATCAATGGTAATCGCGTTATTGATTGCGTGCATCAGTGCTTGCTCACTGAATGGTTTAGAAAGGAACTCAATCGCACCGGCCTTCATGGCGCGTACAGAAGAAGGGATATCCCCATGTCCCGAGATGAAAACAATCGGCGGAGCATCTCCGTTCGCCAACTGTTGCTGAAGTTCGAGGCCGCTCGTTCCCGGAAGTTGCAAGTCCAGAACCAGGCATGCTGGGGCGTCGGGTTTTTCGCATTCCAAGAACTCGGCGGCCGAACCGAAGACAGCGACCTGAAGTCTCATCGAGGATACGAGGCTGCACAACGACTCTCTCACTCTAAAATCGTCGTCAATCACAAAAACGATGGGGCTGTCAGGATTCATTGTTCGCTCTTGCTCCGACCGGGAGGGTGAAGGAAAAGGTAGTGCCGGTGCCTTCGACAGATGTGGCCCACAACCGGCCATGATGCGCTTCGGCAATGGAGCGGCAGATTGCCAGTCCCATACCCATTCCGTTTTCTTTGGTGGTGAAAAAGGCTTCGAAGACTTTCTCCGGATCCGTAAGACCGACGCCGGAATCTTGAATGTTCACAAGAGCCGTTTCCGGGCTTTCTTGTGTCGTTCGAATGAATAGCTTCTTGGGACGGTCAAGAATCGAATCCATCGCCTCAATTCCATTGAGGAGCAGATTGAAGACCAATTGCTGCAACTGGATGCGATCGCCGATCACGGCAGGCAAGTCTTCGGCTAATTCCGTCTCCACTCCGACACGCCTTTTCGCCGCCTCGCCGCTCACCAGATGCAGGACTTCGTCAATCACCTCGTTTAGGTTCAGCTCAATCCTTTCGAGCGGGGCGTGTCTAAAAAGAGCGCGGATGCGCCGCACCACTTCTCCGGCTTCTGTGCCGTCGCGGACAATTCTTTCGGCAGCTTCCTGGGCTTTGTCGAGGCCGGGAGGCTGGTTCGAAAGCCAGCGCAAACAGGCGTGACCGTTGGCTACTACGGCAGCAAGAGGCTGGTTGATTTCGTGCGCAATTGCGGCGGCAAATTCGCCAATTGTGGCCGTCCGTGTGGCTTGCGATAACCGCGTCTCGCTGCAGCGTAGGGCTTCCTCAGCACGTCTTCGGTCTTCAGTGTCGGTAAGAACGATATACCAGCGGACGATGCGATTTTCAGCATCCCGCAGCGGCAGGCCGCGGACGAAGAACCACCGGTACGCTCCATCGGCACGCCGGTGGCGAAGCTCAACTTCATATGGTTCTCCGGTTTCAACCGAATGACGCCACCGCGCGACAACTCTCTCAACGTCGTCTTCGTGTACCGCTCCAATCAAGGACCAATCGTTAAGTTCGTCAAGATTCATTCCGAAGTAGACATAAACTTGCCGATTTACAAATTCCAGCTCTCCACGCGCCGTCATTGTGCAGACCATACCCGGAATACTGTCCACAATAAGGCGGAGACTTTGTTCGCTCGCTCGTAACGTCTCTTCAGCCTTCTTTTTTTCGCTAATGTCTCGGATAAAGCCGGTAAATATTCGGTGGCCTTCGCTCATCATTTCCCCAAATGACACTTCCACGGGAAACTCCTGGCCATTTCTTCGCAGGGCGGTAACTTCAACGCCGTGCCAGTTGAGATGCCGCTCTCCCGTCGCCAAATAACGTTTGTATCCGTTCTCATGCAGGTTCCGCATCGATTCTGGCATGAGCAAGGTCAGGGGTTTTCCAAGAATCTCAGCTAATTCGTAGCCGAACATTCTCACCGTGGCGGGGTTTGCAAGCAAGATAAGACCATTTTCATCCATGCTTATCACGGCATCGTTGGCGGCCTCTACGATCACACGATGCTTTTCTTCGCTACTCTTCAATGCCTCCTCGGCGGTCTTGCGGTCACAGATATCGATCAATAGTCCGTACCAGCGAGTCACTCCGCCGTTGTTGTCTTGTGCAGCTTGCCCGTGTGCGCTGAACCATCGGTAGACGCCGTCGTACCGACGGAGCCGGAATTGCGTTTCGTATGCCTGGCCAGTTGCAACAGCGTGCAACCATGCGTGCGTTGTCGATTCTTGATCATCCGGATGGAGGAAGCTCGTCCAGCCTAGTTTTGACATGGCGTCAATTGTGGCGCCGGTGTAGTCCAGTATGCGCCGATTCAGATAATTGAGCTCTCCGTCCGGGGCTGCACACCAGACCAGGCCCGGAATCGTCTCGATGATCAAGCTAAGCTCTTCGGTCCTGACCCGAACTTGTTTCTCCAACCCTTCATTTAGCTCACGCAATCCAGCTTCCGCCTGTTTGCGCTCCGTGATGTCCCTGAAGGTCACCAGAATCTTACTTTCGGAATGGCCAGGGAAAGACAGAGGATGGGCATTAACAATTAGTGTTCGTAGACCCTTTGTTGTGAAGACATTGTCCGCCTCTAAAGATTGAGACTGGGGACTGATGGCAAACATCTCTTTGAGCTGCTGACGAAATGGGGCAAGTTCAGAGACAGCATTCCCAAGTTCCCAAAGCTGAATTCCTTGCGCATCATCGCGAGAAACGCCAAACATTGTGTAGAAAGCGTAATTACCCGTCTGAATCCGATGGTCAGCGCTAAGCACGATCAGAGGATCGGCGACCGTGTTGAGAATAGCCTTGGTGAATTCTCGCTCGTAGATAGCCTGATCGGTGCTCGCGCGGAAAGCAGTCACATTCGTGAACGTCAGCACGGTGCCGGCGACCTGAAGATCAGCAGCCGTGTAGCGAGATATCCGAACAATGAACCATCTTTCCCGGTCGCGAAGATTGACTCGGGATTCCGCCCCGCCAGCGATGACATCGCTGCAATGCTTTTCGAGGTGGGGCATGGCAGCGAGCACCGGGATATCGCGGGAGGCCCGACCAGAGTCCAATGGCGAGAGACCGAGCACATCTGCCGCAGCCTTATTGAAGTAGGAGATCGTGGAGTCTCGTCGCAGAACGATTACTGGAACTTCAACGGCATCAAGGATGGTGATCAGCTCGGATGCGGCCACGTTTGTGGCCGCGTCCGGGCCATTGGCCCGTTCGAGACCCGTCCGGGTGTGATTGACCGGACCGCGTTGCGTCGTCATCAGGCCACCGCTGAGGCAGTATAAAGACTGCGACTACGTTGCAAGACTGGATCCGCAACTGACGGGAGAACTTGTCGCAATGCCAGCAGCAACGATTGGGCACGCGGCATCTTAAATGGCGGCCTATAGTCGGAGAGCAGTCGGCACTCAAGCGCACGGGCCTCCTCATCTCCGACCGTCTCGCGAAGCGCATCGGCTACGGCACGCTCCAGCCGGCCATAGTCCTCGACTGGGATAAGGTGCGAGTGATTCGTACCAAGCCTGGGCAACATGTGGGTGTGAACTTCGCCGTTGAAGTTGTCCATCAAGAACGAGCAGAAGATCGCGATGTCATGCTTTTTTGCGAGCTGGTCGAATTGGTCTTCGAGATTCATGCTGGCAGCGGCGTTTCCGCGCTCCCATAGGACATTCACCATCTCGCCCCACCAACGCACTTTCTCGTAGCGCACCCCGGCGCGCGCCTGTCCGATAACGTCCGCGGCGAGGCCAAGGAATATAGACGAATCGGGCATTGAGTTCCGCATGAAGCGGGGCAGGCACTCGTCGGCGTCAACCACCGTCA
>Ga0209169_10002265_pt1 | contig 11609 bp, 10 predicted proteins | sample HubBroMetageWRM4_FD_188346 | JGI IMG/M metagenome (GOLD analysis project Ga0209169, IMG submission 188346) | Warmed soil microbial communities from the Hubbard Brook experimental Forest, New Hampshire - Hubbard Brook CCASE Soil Metagenome WRM 4... | ecosystem: Environmental > Terrestrial > Soil...
TCCAGCGCCGACTTGATGATGGTGTCGCCCGGCTGCTTGATGCCCAGGTTCACCACCCGGAAACCGTTGTTAGTGAGAATGATGTCGACCAGGTTCTTGCCAATGTCGTGGACATCGCCCTTCACCGTCGCCAGGACGATGGTTCCCTTCTGCGATCCTTCCACCTTCTCCATCTTGGGCTCAAGATACGCCACCGCCGCCTTCATCACTCCGGCAGAGTCGAGCACCGATGGAAGCTGCATCTTTCGCGCACCAAACAACTCGCCCACCGTTCGCATTCCATCCAGCAGCACGGTGTTGATCAGTTCCAGGGGCGTGTATTCGACCAGCGCATCTTCCAGCAACTGTTCCAGGGATTTCTTCTGCGCCCCATCACCCACTGACTTCTCACCGTTGATGATCGCAAACTTCAACTTGTCATCTACCGAGAGAGTTTCCACGTGCGCGGTGGTGCTCGCCTGCGTCTTGCCCTTGGTTCCCGCGAAGTGCCGCATGTACGCCTGGAGCGGATCGCCATCCGAATAATCGCGATAGATCAGCTTCTTCGCGACTTCAACCTCTTCATGAGGAATCTTGTATAACGGATAGATCTTGGTGTAATTGACGATGGCCATATCCAGGCCATTGTTTACCGCTTCATGCATGAAAACCGAGTTCAGCACGCGTCGGGGATAGGCATCCAGCCCGAACGAAATATTGCTGACACCGAGAATGGTCTTCACGTCCGGCAATTCTTTCTTGATTTGCCGGATGGCATTCAGCGTCTCGATTCCCGCCGTACGGTATTCATCCTGACCGGTTGAAATCGGCAAGGTGAGCGCATCAAAAATGATGTCCACCGGACGAATGCCATACTTCTTGGTCGCCAGTTCATAGATGCGCTTGGCAATCGCGGTCTTCTTGTCTGCCGTAAGCGCCATGCCGTCTTCATCGATGGTCAGCGCAATCACCGCCGCGCCATAACGCTTCGCCATGGGCAGAACTTTGGAGGTGCGCTTTTCGCCATCTTCCAGATTGATGGAATTGATGATGGCCTTACCGGGAATGCGCTTGAGCGCCTCTTCCACAACGTCGGCCTCAGTCGAATCAACTAGAATCGGCGCGGGCACGCGAGTCGCAACCTTTTCTAAGATTGACGTGATGTAACCCTTCTCGTCTTCGCCCACGATGGCGCAGCACAGGTCGAGCATGTGCGAGCCTTCATTCACCAGTTTCTTAGCCAGAGCCAGAATGTCATCGTATTTCTTGCCACGCACCAGGTTGCGGAAATGCTCGACGCGCGTGGTGGTGTTCATCTCCTCGGCAACGATGAGCGGCTTAGGTTCAAGATCGAGCGGAACCGAAGTGTACGCGCTCGACGCCGCGGCAGTCGGCTTGACGTCCCGCTTCGCCGGCTCAACCCCGGAGACTGCATCCACCACGGCTTTCAAGTGTTCCGGCGTAGTCCCACAACAACCGCCCACAATGCGTATGCCGTAGTCCTGCACAAAATGCTTGTGATACTGGGCCAATTCCTGAGGAGTAAGTTTGTAAACCGCATGTCCGCCTACATTCTGCGGAAGCCCGGCGTTGGGCAGCACCGAAACATACTTCGTGGAGTTCGCAGCCAGGAAGCGCACACCGTCGTTCATCTCCGCCGGCCCGGTGGCGCAGTTCAAGCCGATGATGTCGACATCGAAAGGTTCGAGCGCGGTCAGCGCCGCGCCGATCTCGGTTCCCAGCAACATCGTTCCGGTAGCTTCGAGCGTGACCTGAATGGTGACCGGCAATCGCTTGCCAGTTTTCTGCATGGCTTCGAACACCCCAGCCAGCGCGGCTTTGGCCTGCAACAAGTCTTGCGAAGTCTCGACCAGCAGAACATCCACGCCGCCCTCAATCAGCGCACTCACCTGCTCAACATAGCCTGCCACCATGTCGTCAAACTTGATGTGGCCAAGCGATGGCAGCTTGGTAGTCGGCCCGATCGATCCGGCAACAAAACGCGGCCGGTCCTTTGTGGAGAACTGCTGCGCGACTTCTTTCGCGACCCTCGCCGCGGCAAAATTGATCTCCACAACTTTATCTTGCAGCTCATACTCAGCCAGCACCACCCGTGCTCCGCCAAAAGTGTCGGTCTCCACAACATCGCAGCCCACGCTGAAAAAGCTGGCGTGAATATCCTTAATGATGTCGGGCCGGCTCAGAACCAGAAGCTCGTTGCACCCTTCCTTGCCCCAGAAATCGTCCACACTGGGGTTGCGGGCCTGTATGCTGGTGCCCATGGCGCCGTCATAGATGACAACGCGCTCCTTCACGGTCTGTAAGAAATCAGCCATCACTCTCCGTTTATAGTCGTCGATTGGTTCGCTGATCGCTAGGGCCAACGACCAATGACCAACCACCAACGACGGTCCTTATGCACAAACGCCGGCCCGCTGGGGGCCGGCGCTTTGTCAAATCAAAACTCTTATTGAGCTCTCAGTTCCCCGCTCGCCACCTCAGCCTGATTGAATACCGCATTCGCTCCCATGTGTGCTGGCTTGGGGGCCAGCATCTGTTCTTTGCGATAGACCAAAGTGCTGGCGTTGAACGTGGCAATCTCAAAACCATGCCCGTGCGTGATGGCATCGGTGGGGCAAGCCTCCACGCAGTATCCGCAAAATATACATCGGTTGTAATCAATATTGTAGACGCGGGCGTAGCGCTCAGCGCCGCTCACGCGGTGCTCAGCCGTGTTCTCGGCGGCCTCGATGTAAATACAATTCGAGGGGCAGGCGGCGGCGCACAAGAAACAGGCTACGCACTTCTCCAGCCCGCTTTCGTCGCGTTGCAACACATGGACTCCGCGAAAGCGGTCCTGGAACTGCGCACCCTTCAACGGCCCCGGCCCGTCGGGATAATTCTCCACCTGCGTGGGCTGAAACATCTCCATAAAGGTGATGCTCATGCCCTTGGCAATGGCCGCGATGTTCTTCAGGATCGGCATCTCTTACTAGTATACCGAAAGCCGCGAAATGCGGGCAGTTCAGGCGATGCCCAGCACCCGGTTGAAAAATCCCACCAAATATTTCCAGGCCAGGTAATAGACGATCAGGCCGATGGTAAAGGCTACGGCAACATATGGATAAGGAACAATGAGTTGGTCGAGGCACATCAAGCCGCTGCTTCCCAGGGTCACGAATCCTAGCGCGGAGGCCAGCGCGACTCCGCAGGGGGCCAGCACAAAAGGCAGCAAGGCTCCATGCAGTCCGAGGGGCAGATGACGGCGCGGCCGCAGCCACAGATAAAACATGTTCCATAGCCCAAACATATTGGGCACCAGCGCCATGGGAAATATGATGACCCGCTCGATGGGCACCGGCAGATGGTAAACCAGGCGTGCAATGCAGAAGCCGGTCAGCACCAGCAGCAAAACCAGCGTAGGGACGACAATGCCCGCCATGTACGCCCGAAGATAAGGATGAGTATTCATAAATGCCTCCTTCACCAGTGCCTCATAGGTGATAAAGCAGCAGCGGAATGGTACTCGGAACCAGAATGAGCGCCAGCACCACCACCGCCAGCAAGGCCCAGTCAAGCCACGGAACTCCGGCAGAATGTTCTTCGAGCCGGTGCAGCATTTGCGGCCAGAGATCGCGTTCCAGTTCTTGGTTGGCCGGGCGAACACTCTGCTTCAACAGTTCGCGAATCTTTTGGTCATTGTGTTCATTCATGGTTCCACACCCAGTTCTTTCAATCGCTTTCGTAGAATTCGCACCGCGCGAAACACCCGCAGCTTAACGGCCCCTAGGGAAATTCCCAGCGAGTCGGCGATTTCCGCGTATGGCTCTTCCTCGACCAGGGCGAGGGTGGCGGCAATCTGCAGCTTCGGCGGCAATTGGCCAAACGCCTCGCGCACCCGTTCCCGCACGTCGCGCTCGATCCCAGGATTCGGCAAAGCCGTCGCCGGCAATTCCTCGGGAAGCTCAGTCTCAACCCGCGCCGTCTTCAAATAATCGAGCGCTGCATTGGTCGCGACCCGTCGCGCCCATGCCCCGAAACTGCGTGCCGGATCGAAGCGCGCATGGGCCCGATGGATGCGCCAAAATGTTTCAATGGTCAGATCTTCGGCGATGCCGCGATCGCGCACAATTCGCACTGTCCAACGAAAGACTTCGCCCTGAAATTGACGGAACAGCGTCTCGAAGGCATCGAGGTCTCCGTGAGCGAATCGCTGTAACAGCTCGGCCGGCTGCTCCATTTGTCTTCCTATATACGCTTACGGGAGGGGTCGGGCAAAGGTTACAAGAAAAACTGCGCCTCTGATTTACTCAGATAAACGCGGATTTGCAAGAGAGCTTAATCGGAGAGCGCTGCGGAGCATAACGAGAGCGCTGATCTCACCGGGCTGGGCTTCCCGCAACAGTTTGCATGGGCGTAACGGCCTTCAACTGGTCAAGCGCATTCACCACACCTTGCCAGCGAGCCGGATTACTTTTTGTGTCGATCGGAGCTGAGAGATCGGAATAAAACTGGAGCAAATTATCGCGCAATTCCGGCGATATCTGCTTGAACTTCCGCTCTGACAATTGCTCCAGCAACTGTGCGTAGGTGTCGTCGGCGAGCGTGTATTCCGCCGGAGCAGTCATGCTGCCGCTATCAAGGTCGCGATTAGGAAGCACGAGCGTGTCACCGCGCACCTCTTCAAGAAACCCCCGGTATTGATCGACAGTGGTGTTGATGCTCTTGATATAGAGATCTTCGGTTTGCGGAGTTGGGCTATTGAAAGCCAGCTTCTTGAAGGGCCCGACTTTGGGGATGTATCGCAACAGCGTTGACAGGATGCGCGTGCCGGCACCCGGCTTCACATAGTCCTTTCCCCAATCTTTTTCGTAATCGGAGCGCGAAAGACGATAAAGGAATTTCCGTTTGGCGAAATCCGGAGTTTCGTGCATCAGCTCTTTTTTGTGCGTTTGCAGCGCGACTTCCGTCATCCGCGGAATCAACCGGCTGACCGCGAAACGATACGAACCCACCGCCAGGTCCTCATGGGTAAGAACGTCTTTCAACTCCACTCCATAGACCACGGGAAACACCCGCTCCAGCAACGGCTTGGAAACTTGGAATCCGATGAAGTCGTGGTACTTCTGCGAGGCGTAACGGTTCTTCGCAACCTGCACAGTGTCGAACCCAAACTCGGTTTTCAGGTGCGCCGTTTTGTCCTGGGCATAGCGGACGGACTGGCCAAACTTCGCTCGCAACTTTGGGTACTCAATGGCAACCGACTGGTTTACGGCAGGGTGGCCGGCGACATCCGACGCATAGTGTGACAGGGCGCCGAGCGCGAAGGCATACTCGTCGACATCCTGACTTTCGAGTAGCAACTCGCGAACAAAATCTCCGCTGCGAACGTAATGCACCAGGTTGCTGAATTCCTTGCTGCCAAACGGATAGTACCCGAGATCCTGGATGACGGCACCGCCGTAGGCATAGGCATGAGCCTCGCGGATCTGATCGTCGGTGAGGCCGGGAAAGCGCTTGAGCAATAGCGGCTGGATCTCATCGGTCCAGAGCAAGTCGACGATTTCTTCGTGCGTCAGAACTGAATAGGCGGACACGAAACTGCTGCCCAGGAGCACGGCGAGAAGAAGCACTCCCGCGCGGATACAAAGCAGGCGCCAACCTGTGACTATGGCGCCTGACAATGTTACAGGGCGGGGCATGGTTCAAATCCGGCCGAGGACCAGGAGAATCACGACGATCAGCAGGACAAGGCCGAGGCCACCGGTTGGGGCGTAGCCCCACTCTCTGCTATGCGACCAGCGCGGGAGCGCGCCAAGAAGCGCCAAAACCAAAAGCACGATCAATATAGTCCCAAGCATGTGTTGCTCCTTTTTCTTCTTATGCAGCGACAACAATCAGTCGCCGCGACCCGAAGGCATCGGCTTTGATGCTGTCTTATTCCGGTGCAGTTGTCCCTGGCCCGGGTATTGCATCCGGAGCGGATAGGGGGAAGGCCAGTCTCAGTTATAGGTGCTTCGAAGATCGCTTAATGGTCAAAACTGCTCATGCGACCAGGCAGTAGTCGAAAAGGGGTATTCAACGTGCGTGCGGCCAGAAAGAGAATGGCGCGAGCCCGAGTTGGGCCCGCGCCAAGTAAGGTCGACCGCTCTCTTTGCAGCCAATTCCCTACTGACGAGGATGTTCGTCAACTTTAGGGGCCTCTTTTGCTGGATGCGGTGCAGGCTGCGCTTTAGCCATTGTTGCCGGGTGAGCAGCAGGCTGGGCATGCGCAGCAGTTGTGGAGTGCATGGCAGGTTTGGGCGCCGCCGTGCTGTGCGCTGCCTCGGGACGAGGCGCCGGCTGGGCATGAGCTACTGTCGCCGGGCGATCGGCCGTCGGCTTCTTAGCCTCAGTGGGCGGACGAGCTACGTTTGAGCGCGCGGCTGCTGTGCTGTGCGCTGTTTCTGGGCGCGCGGCAGGCTGGGCGTGGGCCGTAGGCTCTTTAGTCGCGGGAGCAGCCCTCGGCTTTGCTGCCTTATTCTCGTGCGTACGAGCTGGAGCTGCCTTGTTTTCGGCGGCCTTGTTTTCGGCAGCCTTGTTTTCAGTGGCTTTGTTCTCAGCAGCCTTGTTTTCGGTTGCTTTGCTCTCCGCAGCTTTGTTCTCTTCTGCTTTACTCTCGGCAGCCTTGCTCTCAGCAGCTTTGTTTTCAGTCGCCTTGCTTCCAGTCGCTTTGTTTTCAGTCGCCTTGCTCTCAGCAGCTTTGTTCTCTTCCGCCTTATTTTCGGTTGCCTTGTTCTCGGCAGCCGCCTCCTTGGCCGCTACTACTCCCTTGCCGCTAAACTCTCCTGGCTTGGATGTAGCCGCAATCGCCGGCTTGCCGTGATTCACCGAGGCCAGCAGTTCGTGGTTGCTGCTGGCGGCTTTTACGTGTTCGGTTTGCATTGACGTGGGCGGCGTATGTTGCTCGCGGGCTGCGGTTTCTTCTGCCGCGGTGGCGCGGGCGTTGACCCCGCCAGTGCCGCCGTTATAGCTCACATTGTTGACGGTGGTATTGTTGATGACGGTCTTGTTGTAAACGTTGGTAATGTGGGTTTCGCCGATGTTATTCACCGAGCGGTTGTAGCTGAAGGCTCCATTGTTCCAATATCCGCCTTCATAGCCGACACCACCGTAGCCGAAGCCATAGTTGACGCCACCGTAGAAGCCGACATGCGGGCCCCAGTAGCCGCCATTCCAGGCGAAGGCGCTGCCGCCCCATCCCCAATAACCGGGGGTCCAGAGCAAGCCCACCGTGGGAGGCTGCACGTACGTACCCGGCACCCAGAAGTAGCCTTCACCCCCGTAACCCCAGTAGCCCGGCGTCCACAAATATCCTGCGCCGGGGAGGACGGGTTGTTCATAGACCGGCAGCCCCGGTGGAGCGATCTGCACAGATACTGCGAACTGCGCAAACAAAATGGCCGGTACGGCCAGGATCAGAAGAGTTAGAACCAGAAAACGGATGTTACGCATTTTTATTCACCTTGCTCAATCATCCTTCGATTGCCCGAGGTTGCTTTGCTGCTGCGGGCTGCGCGGATTGAAAGGCAGCACGTGCTATATCAGGATCTCGCTATCAGGATTACACGGGGAGATTTCCAAGTCTGAGCACTATGGCTCACTCTTGAAGAATATCCCGATTCAGGAAACGGCAATATTTGGGAAAAACAGCGCGCGCCCAAGGGCCGGACTCGTGCCCCGGACAGCGCCCGAACTTCCCCACCCTGCCGCCAGAAACGCGATCGGGTGGGGATCCTCCGACAAGAGTCAACTTCAACAGTTGCGGACAAGAGTCCGTCCCGCACCTGTGTCCGGCTAGAGCGAAAAGCTAAGCGCCAGGTTAACGCCGGGATATACAGGGTTGCACAGGTAGTACACGCCGCCGATATCAACCACGAAGACGTCTTGCGTGTAGAGCCAGTTCGATGGCCACACACCAACGAATCCGAACGAATAGCCGCCGTACGCAAAGCGGTGATTCCTGTAGTCGCCTTCCGAGACACGGAAAGTGTGTTCCCGGCCGAAGTTAGCGCGGAACTTGTCGTCGGGAATGCGGTTGCGCTGCTGCGTAGTCTTCTCTTCCGTCTTGGTGGTCTTCTCCTGCTCCGCAGTTTTCACTTCTTGCTTGGGCTTAGCTTCCTGCGCCTTCTTTTCTTCCGGTTGCGCCTTTTTCGCTTCTGGTTTGGCGGTGTCCTTCTGTTCCTGCTGGTCCTTCTGCTCTTCGTGTTGCTCCTGCGCGTAGAGCGGAGCAGCAACTCCGAGCAGCAAAGATAAAGTTGCTGTGCTGATGATTCCTGCTAGTTTCATGTGTTGCCTCCTTTTAGATGTGTGAATCGTTGAGCGCGGTTTCCGTCGTCATCCCTTGCCGATGCGGATATTGTTGAGATTATGAAACAGCCCAAATACATTCAGCAGCCACAGGACGACTGCGATGACCACGACGCCGTTCAGAATGGACTTGATGGATGATTGCATGGGAATGAAGCGATTCACCAGCCAAAGCAGAACGCCCACCACAATCAGAACTTCGAGGAGTTGAATTAAAGGCATAACCAAGGATGACAGGTGCGCGCCAAAGCTGTCTGAGCAAGACAGCTCACATGCGAAGAAACCGGGCGCAGTCAGAGGCGAAAATCGATGGGGGAAGGTCAGCCCGCGCGAGGCAGCTTTGGGTTGGGGGCGTCCGACGATTTGACGGTTGGCGGGTGAGCCTCGGGCAGGTCAAATTCCCGGCCGCAATCAAAGCAGACTTTGTAGGTGCGATGTTGAATCGTGAATATACGGCTGAGGTGGCGATGACGGCATCCGAAAATGAACTGAAAGATTGCCGGTAGTTTCACAAATCCTGAGCTCTCTGGCGGCGTTCGGAACTTCCGTTCGCATCCAGCCAATCGAGCAGCGACCGGACGCTGGCCCGAGCGAGGGCGATGGCACAGTCTGCAGCTCCGTAATAAATGTTGAGCGTATCGCCATCGGCGCCGATTGTGTATCCGCAGGGGAACACTACATCGTCGACGTCGCCGTGACGCTCATATTCTGCTTCCGGACCAAAGATCCATGAATCTCCACGCAGCAGACATTTTTCCGGATTCTCCAGATCAAAAAGAGCCAGGCCCAACCGGTAGAGACAACCGGAAGGCGTTTGCCGCACTCCGTGGTAGAACACGAGCCACCCTCTGGAAGTTTCGATGGGCGGCGGAGAGAGTCCGATCTTGTTGGCATCCCACCAGGCGCCGCGGCGGGCTTCCAGCATGAGCCGGTGCCGGCCCCAATAGCGCAGGTCGGGCGAATAGGAAATCCACATATGCGAACCGAGATTCGACATAGGGCGATGAATCAGAGCCCAGCAACCGTCGATCCTGCGCGGCAGCAGCGCCGAATCCTTATCGTCGGGCGGCATGATTACACCAAATCGTTCGAAGGTTCGGAAGTCTTTGGTCAGAGCCAGTGAAACCCCGGGACCGCCGCGCGAATACGAGGTGTAGGTCACAGCGTACTTCTGCAATTCGGGGACGAAGGTAATACGCGGATCTTCAATGCCCCAGATTTCCTCCGGATAGTTCTTCGGATCGGGCATCAGAGTGGGCTCGGCGTCGATTTGCCATCCGTCAACGCCGTTTTGGGATCTCGCGGCACAGAGATGCGAGAGTCCACGGCGATCTTCAACCCGGCAAAGCAACAGCGTTGTGCCATCTTCCAGTAGGGTCGCACCGGCATTGAAGACGCTGTTGATAGGATATGGCCAGTCCTTGCTGCTGAGAATGGGGTTCGCGGGATGGCGAAGAAGCAGCGGTTCGAAGCGAATGCTTACTACGCTCTGCGGCTTTTCTACGGGCACGGTCATGAAAGAATTTCCTTTTTTTCGGGCGCTGGCAGAGATTTCATTTCGAGGAGCGCCATCAGAAACGATAGCGTCGATTCAGCGCCCTGGTTTTCATTGGCGCGGTCGGGATGCAGGCCATCACGGCAACCACCGGTGGCGGAATCATAAAGAGGCAGCTGAAGGTCGTTATTGCCCAGGAACCAGTTGAACGCCGACCAGGCATCATTGCGCCAGCGGCTGTCCCCGGTTACACGATACGCTTGCAGGCTCGCAGAGACCGCGCCAGCGGCCTCGAGCGGCTGCTGATCAAAACGCGCCTTCTCGCCATTCTGTTGGTAAAAGCCGTGGGAGCCGATGGGAACAAAGTGCTGGCTGGTTTCGCAGAGTTGGGTTTCTGACAGCCAATCGAGCGACTCCAGCCCGGCCGAGATCATGCGATCGTCTGAGGTGGCCGAACCCACCAGCAGCAGAGCCTGAGGCAATCTGGCATTTCCATAAGCCAGAACGTTCTCGAACCATTTCCAATCCGGCCGCCGAATGGATGCATACATTTCGAGAAGCCGACGGCTGAGAGCGGACCGCACTTTCTGCGCATCGCGATCTCCGGGATACGACGTGAGATATTCCTGGATTCCCAGCAGCGTGTAGGCCCACGCCCGCGGACTGTTAAATTCCAGCACGGCGGGCAGAGCAAACTCGAACAGTCGGCCCGCAGCTCCCCTGAGTCCCTGATCGTGAGACCGGCCAAGAACTGTTCCCAAACCCCACAGCGCACGGCCGTGAGAATCTTCCGAGCCCACCTGCTCGTTCCAGCGGCGGCCGTAACTCAGAAAGTTTCTGAATCTGCCCTTCTCGGGATTAAAGGCATGCTCCAGGAATGACATGAACAGGCCCGGTGAATTCGGGCAAGGTTCCATGACCAGCCTCTCCTCCATCATCACGGCAAGGATGAGGGCGCGAGCATTGTCATCGGTGGTGTAGCCCTCGCTGCGATTGGGGATGGTGAAAATCGCATGCTGCAGCATTCCGGTGTCGTCGGTCATGCGATTCAGATGATCGAGCTTCAACTCCGGCAACTGGTCGAGCGACTTAGGAGTCATTCGGGCGGAGAACTGAACCTTTGGGCTCTCGATACGGTCGCTGCGCACGTGCGCGAAGCTCGCCATGTAACCCTGCGCGACTCTTTTCCAGACCATGTCCCGCGCGAAAAGGTAGGCGCGCTTCCGCATGGCGTGGCGAGTCGCAGGTGTATCCAGCAGTTCAATTGTCTTCTGTGCAATCGCATCGGGATTCTGGAACGGGACCAGCGCTCCGCGGCGGTCGTCGAGCAACTCGATGGCGTGCCAGTACGGCGTGGAGATGATGGCCTTGCCCGCGCCCAGCGCATAGGCGAGCGTTCCCGAGACCACCTGAGCCTCGTAGCGGTAAGGCGTCACGTAAATATCGGCTGCACCAATGAACTCGACCATTTCTTCGGGGCTGACAAAGCGGTTGTGGAAGATCACTTGCGATTCCACTCCCACTTCCTTCGCCAGAGCTTGCAGGCTGGCGCGATACTTGTCTCCTTCGCGACGCAGAATGTGAGGATGAGTCGCCCCAGCAACCATGTAGACGACGTTCTTGTGCCTGGACAAAATCTGCGGCAGCGCTCGAATCACGTTTTCGATTCCCTTATTCGGCGAGAGCAGGCCGAACGTCAGCAGCACCGCTTTCCCTTCCACCCCGAAGCGGTCTTTATAGAAATTCGGATCAAGAAATGGCAGGTCGGGAACTCCGTGAGGAACCA
>Ga0209169_10002268_pt1 | contig 11604 bp, 10 predicted proteins | sample HubBroMetageWRM4_FD_188346 | JGI IMG/M metagenome (GOLD analysis project Ga0209169, IMG submission 188346) | Warmed soil microbial communities from the Hubbard Brook experimental Forest, New Hampshire - Hubbard Brook CCASE Soil Metagenome WRM 4... | ecosystem: Environmental > Terrestrial > Soil...
CCAAAACCGCCCCCGTCTGAGCCATTTGTCTCAGCCATTTCGATAAAGCAGCCAGGAACCCAGCCGCCGTTCGAGGTGTCTGATGCTTGCAGACACGCGCGTGCCTTGAGAGGAGCGATTCCTTATGGCTTTTTCAAGTGCAGGCGGAGGTGCGTCTCGAGCACAGATCAACGTGACACCGTTGATCGATGTGCTGCTGACGCTGATTGTGATGTTCATGCTGGTCGTGTCGATGGACAAGGAAAGCGGAGAGACGGCGCAGATTCCGCAGCCGCCCAAGAACGGTGAGACGCAAAGTCAGCCGGAGCGAACGGTGGTGATTCAGGTGGGGTGGACGGCGAAGGATCAGCGACCGAGCGTGAAGATTAACAAAGAAGATGTGCCGTGGGCGCAGCTCGATGATCGCCTGGCGCAGATTTACTTATCGCGCGTAGAGAAAGTCGTGTTCGTGCAGGGCGATGCCGACGTGGATTTTCAGTACATCGCCGACGTGATCGATGTGGCGCATCATGCCGGCGTTACGCGGGTGGGGTTGCTGACGCAGGATCGGATGATGGAGGGGGAGTGACACCGAAGCCGTACTGAGCCCCGCCTGGGCAGCCGAGGGCGGCTGTCTCCACATGAGGTTCTTAATCCTACGAATCTCGTGCCTTGTTCTTGATCCAGATCGGCGTGCCTACGAAGCCGAAGGCGTGGCGGATTTGATTCTCCAAGAAGCGCTGATACGAGAAGTGCAGCTTCACGGCGCGGTTGGTGAAGAGCACGAATGTGGGCGGAGCGACTGTGGCCTGCGTCATGTAGAGAATCTTGATGCGCTGGCGCATGGGGACCGAGGCGCGTTCGAAATCCACGCGCTCGATGAAGCGGTTCATTTCGGAGGTCGAGATGCGCTTGCGGCGCTCGCGGGCTACTTCTTCGATCAGCGGAAAAATTTTATCCGTGCCCTTGCCGGTTTCGGCTGAAACAAAAACGATGGGCGCGTAGTTGAGGAATTTCAGTTCATAACGCAAGCGCTCTTCGTAGGCGTCGCGATCGCCGGGGCGCTTGGTCTCGCGCATGCGTTCGGCCTTGGTGGGGCGCGAGGTTTTCTTCGCTGCGCTGGCCCTCTCGGGGTGAAGCACCAAATCCCATTTATTGACGACGATGATGACGGAGCGGCCGCTTTCGTGCGCGTATCCGGCGATCGAGGCGTCGAGCTGGCTAACGCCTTCGGTGGCGTCGATGACGAACAGCGCGATGTCGGCGGCTTCGAGATGCTTGTGCGCCATCACGACCGAAAGCTTCTCGGCCATGAGGTGCGTCTTGCCTTTGCGGCGAATGCCGGCGGTGTCGATAAAGCGGAAGCTGCGTCCGTCGTGTTCGATCACTTCATCGACAGCATCGCGCGTGGTGCCGGGGATGGGCGAGACGATGGCGCGGTCGGACGCGGTGAGACAGTTGAGCAGCGTCGATTTGCCAACGTTGGGATGGCCGATGATCGCGACTTTGGTTTCGAAAGGTAGGGCGTCGTCGGTCATTGGTTGTTGGTCATTGGCCGCTTCGGCTTCATCTTCTACTGGCGGTTGAGACGACTCGATATGCTTTCGGCTGCGCGGGCGGGGCGCCCGCGCCACATGGGCTGTCGTGGCGTCGGCGCTTCCATTTGACGGAAGAACTGCGACTACGGCGTCGAGCAAATCGTCGACGCCGCGCCCGTGCTCGGCGGAGATGGGGAACAACTGCTTGATGCCGAGACGATGAAAGTCGTCGATCAGGGACGATTGCTTCGCTGAATCGACTTTGTTTACGGCCAGGAAGAGCGGGCGGTTGGCCTTATGCAGCAGGCGGGCGAGTTCAAGATCGGGGGCGGCGAGTTCGCTGCGTCCGTCGACGACCATGACGATGACTGAGGCTTCGTCAAAGGCGACGCGGGCCTGGCGGAAAATTTCCGAGGGGATGAAGTCTTTGTCTTCAGGCAGAATGCCGCCTGTGTCGATGATGCGGAATTGACGGCCGCGCCATTCGGTTTGGCCATAGAGGCGGTCGCGCGTAATGCCGGGCTCGTCGCCGACGATGGCGCGTCGCGATCCCACGATGCGGTTGAAGAGCGTGGACTTGCCCACGTTGGGGCGGCCGACGATGGCAAGGGTGGAAATGCCGGCGGCTGTGGTGGCGGGTGTGTTCGTCGAGTTGTAGGTGGGATGGGTCAAAATTTTCTTGTAAGGAGACAGCTGTCATGCTGTCCCCACATGAGCTGATCTGCTGCTTAGAGGTGGAACTCGTATTATAGAGTCTCCGTGGCCTCGTCTACCTCAAATCGTCCGGCTCCCAGCGGAAAAGAATCGTCTCTTTACCAATTCTTCGCTCCTGGCGGGGTCTTGTCGCGTATGCATCCGGCGTACGAATTTCGCCGCGGGCAACTGCAGATGGCGGAAGCGGTGGAACAGGCTCTCAAAGAGAAGCGGCATCTGATTGTCGAGGCAGGGACGGGCACGGGGAAAACGCTGGCATATCTGATGCCCGTGATTCGATCGGGAAAGCGCGTCATTATTTCGACCGGAACGAAGAATCTACAGGAGCAGCTCTTTTATAAGGATGTGCCGTTTCTGGAGCAGGCGTTGTATGGCGGGGACGGTTCATCGGGCGAACAGCAGACTCCTCGCGGAGCTCGGAATGACAACGGGAAGAAGCTTTCGGTTTGTTACATGAAGGGGCGCAACAATTATTTGTGCCGTAAGAAATTATACGACCTCACCGATCAACCAGTATTGAGCGGACTGCAGGAGATTGAGCAGTATCGGGCGATTTCCGTATGGGAAAAGACGACGAGCACCGGCGACCGCGCCGAGCTTGCCGAGTTGCCGGAAGCTAGTATGCTCTGGCCGAAGCTCGATGCGCGGGCTGATGCCTGCACCGGACAGAAGTGCAGCCAGTTCGACCGATGCTTCATCACCGAGATGAGGCGAAAGGCGATGGAGAGCGACATCGTCATCGTCAACCATCATTTATTTTTCGCCGATCTCGCTATTAAGTTGCAGGCCGATGGCGCGGCGGATGCGGGCATACTGCCCGAGGCGGCATGCGTGGTCTTCGACGAAGCGCATGAACTGGAAGATGTGGCGGGAAATTATTTCGGCATCTCGGTCAGTAACTTGCGCGTGGACGAACTGGCGCGTGATGTGGAGCAGTCGCTGCAGAAGAATCGGATGCTTTCGGCGGGATTGTCGGGAGCGATTGGGAGTCTGAGAGAACGTTCACAATTTTTCTTTTCGCTGCTGCCTCCAGGCGATGGGCGCTTTGCCTTCGACGCACGGCGTGAGTTCCTGGAAGAAAATGGCGACGAATTTGTAGCGTTCAATCAGTCGCTGACCCGGCTGGCGGGCGAACTTGAAGGATTGCCGCAAAAGCCGGAGGAAGTTTTCAACTTCGTGCGGCGGACACAGGAGATTCAGGCGCAGCTTGGATTTGCCATGGAGGCGGAAGATCGCAACACGGTGTTCTGGATCGAGCGGCGCGGAAAAGGATTTTCACCACGGAGTCAGCGAGGCACGGAGAAAGCAAAAGATATTGGGCAAGGGCGGCAGAATGTTTTTTTGCAGGCGACACCGATTGATGTCGGTCCGATATTGCGAGAGTGTTTGTGGGCGAAGCTGGAGTGCGCCGTGCTGACTTCGGCGACGCTGGCCGTCGGAGGGAGTTTCGAGTACATCCGAAAACGGTTGGGATTCGAGCACGCGCGCGAGGAGGTGTTGCCGTCTCACTTCGATTATCAGAGCCAGGCTCTGTTGTATGTGCCGCCGGATTTGCCCGATCCGCGGGCCCAGCAGTTTGTAAGCGTCGCGGCCGATCGAATTCGCAGGCTGCTGGAGATTACACGTGGACGCGCCTTTGTGCTCTTCACCAGCTATGCGCAAATGAATGAGATCTACAATCGGCTGCTCGGCGAGGTTGAGTTTCCCATGCTGCGGCAGGGCGACGCGCCGAAGAGCGCGCTGCTTGAGGAATTCCGCCTCACGCCGAATGCGGTGCTGTTCGCAACGTCATCGTTCTGGCAGGGGGTGGACGTGCAAGGCGAGCAACTCAGTTGCGTGATCATCGACCGGCTGCCGTTTGCCGTGCCCAGCGATCCGGTGGTAGCCGCGCGGGTCAAGGCCATCGACGCGGAAGGTGGGAATGCGTTTTTTCAGTATCAGGTGCCGTCGGCGGTGATTACGCTGAAACAGGGCTTCGGACGGCTGATCCGCTCGCTGCATGATCGCGGGTTGCTGGTGCTGCTCGACAACCGCATTTTGAAGAAGCAGTACGGGCGCGTGTTTGTCGATAGCCTGCCGAATTACAAGAGGACGATCGATATGAAAGTGGTAGAGAGCTTCTTCGGGATTTAGATCAGTCTTTCAAGAGCCGCATTCCGGAGGTCAGGGCTCGCTTATCAAACGTCAGCGTATACTCGCACGCGGCCGCTTGGCCACACTCCTCGATTAAGCAATCTGAAAAGCCTGCGCTAACTGCTGTGAACTTCCGTAGAGCCTGCCACGCCAGGTCCGATCGTTCGACAGTTAAGACTTCGCTTAATAACAGCGTCTCAAGAACACGGACAATCTCGAGTTTCTCAAAACTGTAGAAAGAGGTGAGCACCCAGACGAGTTCCGCGATTACGACCAAGGAAACGAAACCCCGCGACTCGGTACTGAGGGACTCCAGCAACTTGATCGCGGCGCGCGCCTGGCCTGGCTCATCGTGAGTGATGTAGCGAACGAGGATGTTCGTGTCTATGCCAATCATCGCGAGCGGGAAGCACCTCGAGCAATTGCTTCATCCATCTCTTCAATGGTTACAGGTTTTTTGCGCCTACCCTTAAAAAGTCCGTTTAGCTCTTTCAGGGATCGGGTCGCGGCCATGATCTCGAAGTGCCCCTTCTCCAAAGCCACGAATTCAATGCGGTCTCCGGCTTCAATTCCCATGGCGCTGCGCACCTTAGCCGGAACTGTGATCTGACCTTTCGATGTCACGGTCGCGCTGGCCATCTCGCTCCTTTCAAGAATCAATATTCCTTACATTATAGTAAGGAACCAGAAGGAATGCCAGCTTTAATCTTTGAAGGTATTCGAGATTTTTACTTTCGCTCTTCTGACCCTCCGGGATCGGCCATTACCTGCACGTTTATGCCTGATGCTTCCGATTTGCTGTGATAGACGCGCTCCGTTGCCTTCACAAAATCTGAAGGCTTGGCGTTCGGGATATTGACGAAGGTTTGCGGATTGCGGTCAGTGAGCGGAAACCACGAGCTCTGCACCTGCACCATGATGCGGTGTCCGCGGCGGAAGGTGTGGTTGACGTCCTGAAAGGTCGCGTTGATTTCTTCTACTTTTCCCGGCGTGAACGGTTCGGGCTTCTCAAAGCTGTGGCGGAATTTGCCGCGGAAGGGTTCGCCGCGAACGAGCTGCTGATATCCGGCCATGGTGAATGTGGGAGGGCCGACGTCGGTGCGGCGGCTGCGGTCTTCGGGGTGCGCGGCGTCGAGTTTGCTGTCGGCATAATCGTTGGGATACACATCGATCAGCTTCACGTCGAAATCGGAGTCGGTTCCAGTGGTCGAAACGAAAAGATGGGGCGCGATGGGGCCGACGATGGTCACGTCATCCTGCAGAACCGGCGTTTCGTAGGTAAGGACATCGGTTCGAGTCGCGGCGAAGCGCTGGTCGGAAACCATGTATTCCTGCGGCACCTGCATCGATTGGTAGTTCACGAAAGGTACGGGGTGCGCGGGATCGCTCACGTATTCGTCGAATGAAGAAGTATCCGATGGCGGCTCGAATGAGAGTTCGCCGTTGGCATGGAAGTAGAGCGTCTTCGCTTCCGCGTTTTTCGGCGGCCATGCGGAATAACGGCGCCAGACGTTGGTTCCGGTCTCGAAGACGTAGGCCTTCGGCAGTTTCGCATCGGACTTGCCTTTTAGATATTGCTCGAAGAACGGGAAAAGAATGTTCTTGCGATAGAAATCACCGGTGTTGGCCGCGAACTCGGCGCGGCCAAGGTGATCGCCATCGAAGCGTGCCCAGCCGCCGTGAACCCAGGGTCCCACGACCAGCGCGTTGAAAATGTCATGGTTGTTCTGGTCGATCGAGTGGAAAGTGCTGAACGGGCCTTGCAGGTCTTCGGCGTCGAACCATCCGCCAACCGTGAGCACGGCGCAGTGAATGTTCTTCATGTGCGGTGCGAGGTTGCGCTGCTTCCAGTAATCGTCGTAGGTGTTGTGGTTCATTTGATCGTCGAACAGCCAGCTCTTGCCGGGGAGCAGCTTGGAAAGATTGGCGAGCGAACCGGCGTTCAAATAAAACTCATAGCTGTCTTTGGTGCCGAAATCGAAGGAGGATCGATCCTTGGAGGGAAGTTGGGGATTTTCCTGCGGCGTGAAGAAGGCATAGAAGCCGAAATTGGCTGAGAGCATGAAAGCTCCGCCATGGTAGGCATCGTCTCCCATAAAGAGGTTGGTCATGGGAGCCTGCGGCGAAGCGGCTTTCAGCGCGGGATGCGAATCGATGATGCTGGCGGAGGTGTAGAAGCCGGGATAGGAAATTCCCCAGATCCCGGCGTTGCCGTTGTTGTTGGGAACATTTTTCAGCAGCCAGTCGATGGTGTCGTAGAGATCGCTGGCGTCGTCGACATCTTTGCTGGATTTCTTGTTGTCGATGTGCGGACGCATTTCCACAAATGTTCCTTCGGACATGTAGCGGCCGCGCACGTCCTGGAATACGAAGATGTATCCAGCGGTATCGAACTCGGGCGATGGGCCGAGATTGGTGCGGTACTGGTCGACACCATAGGGGCCGACACTGTAAGGCGTGCGGTCGATAAGAAACGGATAGGCGCGCGAAGTATCTTTGGGCACATAGACGGACGTGAAGAGATGAACACCGTCGCGCATCGGGATGCGGAATTCGTACTTGGTGTAATGCTCTTTGATACTGAACTCGGGAACATCAGGACGATTTTGCGCGAGAAGAGGGAAAACAGAAACGAGCACGCAGGACAGCAGAGCACCAAGAGTCAAAGCATTAGAATTGCGCCGCATAACGCTCCTTTGCCGAACTGAACCAATCGGCAACGCTACATTTCGCGCGTCAAGGGAGTCAAGTGCGATAGCCCGCCATCGCGTACAATATATTTTGCTGTCAGCACGGTCGCAGCCAGTATTGACGCGGGCCGCAGGGGGATCATGTTCGAAGTAACCGTCGAAGATTCGTTTGCCGCGGGGCACTACCTGCGCAACTACAAGGGCAAGTGCGAAAATCCGCACGGGCATAACTACAAGATTCGTGTCACGCTGGCCGGGGCGGAACTGGACAAGGCCGGATTGCTGCTCGACTTCAAAGATCTCCGCGAAGTAATGAAGCATGTGATCGAGCGATTGGATCACCAGATGATCAACGAGGTTGAGCCGTTCACCGTGATTAATCCATCGGCGGAGAATCTGGCGAAATATTTCTATGACGAATCGAACTCGCGGCTGCAGAAAGTCACCAGCGGCCGGGTGCGGGTGAAGGACGTCACAGTCTTCGAAACCGACACGACGACGGCGAAGTACAGCGAGTAAGACGGCCGGTCTCCGGTTGCACCGGATTTATCTTTAATCATGCAGATCACATCATGCAGATCACCGAAATTTATAAATCCCTGCAAGGCGAATCAACCTTCGCCGGGCTGCCTTGCGTCTTCGTCCGGCTGACGGGGTGCAATCTGCGCTGCACCTGGTGCGATAGCGAGTACACCTTTCATGGCGGACGCAAGATGACGCCGGAAGCGGTCCGCGAGGAAGTTTTGCGGCTGAGTCCGGGTGGTGGCCTGGTTGAAATCACCGGCGGCGAACCGATGCTGCAGGAGCGTGAATTGATCCCACTGATGCACCATTTGATCGAGGATGGGTATCGACTGCTGATCGAGACCAGCGGCGAGCGGCCACTGGAACGTGTTCCGGCCGCGGTCGTCAAGATTGTTGACGTGAAATGTCCCGAATCGGGCGAGGGTGAGACTTTTCACATGGGCAATCTGGAATCTCTCACGCCGCAGGATGAGATCAAGTTCGTTCTTAGCAGCCGGGCCGACTATGACTTTGCCCGTGAGTTTACGGAGCAGCACAATCTTGCTGGACGCGTGAATGCCGTTCTCTTCTCGCCTGCATTTCGCAAAGATGCGACGGGTGCACGCGATAGCTCGCATTGCCTGCTCGATCCGCAGCAACTGGCGGAGTGGATGATCGCTGACAATGTGCCCGCCAGGCTTAGCTTGCAGCTGCACAAGTTTATTTGGGATCCTGCGGTAAAGGGAGTGTAGGGATTACTGATTTTGCGATTGTCGATTGCCGGTTGAAAAACCAAATCGAACTTGAAATTGGCAATCGCAAATCGTCATTCGAAAATCAAATCGGTGAGAGTATTTGGCCTCTTCCTCAAAACCCCGCGCCATCGTGCTCCTCAGCGGAGGCATGGACTCCTGCGTCTGCGCGACGCTAGCCACGCGGGATTATGACGTGGCGGCGGTTCACATTCTCTATGGGCAGCGCACGGAGGAGCGCGAGCGGCAATCGTTTCTCGCGATCTGCCGCCGGTTGAATATTCGCGATCAGCTCATCGTGCGCAACGAGGCCTTGCCCGCCATCGGCACCTCGGCGCTAACCGACGAAAATATTGCCGTCCCGACCTCGGAGGAAGCCGGGCACGACATCCCCGTGACCTATGTTCCCTTTCGCAACGCGCACTTTCTGGCCGTTGCCGTGAGCTGGGCCGAGGCAATCGGGGCCGAAAAGGTGTACATTGGCGCGGTTGAGCCGGATAGCTCGGGATATCCGGATTGCCGGCCTGCATACTACGACGCGTTCAATCAGGTCGTGAAAACCGGCACGAAGGAAGCCAAAATTGAAATCGTCACCCCGCTGATCGCCATGCGAAAAGCGGAGATTGTGCGGCTTGGCCTTGAACTGAGTGCGCCCTTCGATTTAACTTGGTCATGCTACAGCCGGTCGGATCAGGCTTGCGGCATTTGTGACAGTTGCGTCTTGCGCCTGCGCGCGTTTGAAGCCGCTGGAGTCAAAGACCCTATTCCGTATGCTGCTCGATAGTTGGGCTGCCGGGAGGCAAAAAATGAAAAAGCATTTCGCAATTCTTCTATTCGCAATTCTGGCCCTGGGTATCGGCGCACCTCGCCTCTTTGCCCAGGGAACGATCAAAGGCGTTTGCAAAGATGCCGATGGCAAACCGATCGCTGGTGCGGTCGTGGTTTATGCCAACCTCGACAACGGCCAGAAATTTACTCTTTCGACGAACAAAAAAGGCGAGTACTTCTCACTCGGCGTTACGCCCGGGAAGTACAACGTGTTTCTATACAAAACTACCGACGACCAGAAGGCTGGCAAGGAAGCCGACCACGTCAACAACTTCCAGGTGCAGATGGAAGAGAACACGCTTGATCTCGATATGAAGAAAGAGCTGGAGCAGGCGGCCAAAGGCGCCGGCATGACGGCCGAGCAGGTGAAAGAAAAGCAGAGCGAGAACGAAAAAATCACTAAAGAAAACATGACGATTAAGTCGCTAAACGAAAAACTGAACGCGGCGAAAGCCTCGGCGGACTCGGGCGACTTCGACACGGCAATTGCAACGTTGACGGAAGCAACCCAAATCGATCCCAATCGCGACCTCCTATGGTTCAAACTCGGCGATTACGATCGCCTCTCGGCCAACAAACAGACCGATACCGCAGAGAAGCAGAAGCGGTTCGCTTCGGCCGCGGACGCATATCAAAAAGCGATTGATCTCAGGAAAGCAGCACCCCCGGAGAAAGATCCCACGCTAGCCGCGAAAAATCTCGCCGCCTACTACAACAATCTTGCCGAGGCCTATGCGAAATTGAACAAGACCGATGATGCCGTGAAGACCTACGCACTGGCGGCCCAATCGGACCCGACCGCTGCCGCGCAGTACTACTTCAATACCGGCGCAGTACTCACCAATGCCGGCAAGGTCGACGATGCGCTTGTTGCCTTCGACAAGGTCATCGCCGCCGACCCCACTCGGGCTGACGCCTACTACTGGAAGGGCGTGAATATGATCGGCAAGGCCACACTGCAGGGAGACAAGATGGTTGCGCCTCCGGGAACTGCGGAGGCGTTTCAGAAATATCTCGAACTGCAGCCGACCGGCACCTATGCCGACCCCGCGAAACAGATGTTGGCCAGCATCGGAGCCTCCGTCGAAACCAAGTTCGGCAACAAGAAACAACCTCCGAAGAAATAAACGGCCTGGACAAATCGTTAGTTAGAAAGGGCGGCGGATGCCGCCCTTTTTGCTGTCCTGCGCAAAAAATTGGTTACCAAAGTCTAGGTACCTTGCTGTCCTTCCCTCGCCCCACCGCACGGGATACAGTGAAGCCAGTCAGTCTTCCCTTCTGTGGTGCGGAAAAAGTCCTGAACAAGAATTAAGAGGAGCGAATGGCAGCACCCACAGTCGCACCGATTTCGGTGGCGTTAGAAGACTTTACTGCGAGCGGCCGCGTCGCTACGCCAGCCCTGCTTACCGCCATGCTGCGCGCAGCTGAGAAAATCAGCGATCTTATTTTTTCTCCCGGCCGCCCGCCGCAGGTACAGGTTTACGGGCAGATGATTCCGGTGCAAGTGCCCGGCTTTACCATGCTCACGCCGGATGACACGCGCCATCTTGCTGCCGACCTGATCGGCGACAACAAGCAGGCGATCACCACACTGCGCGAGAACGGCGCATGCGACATTTCTTTTGGCCTGCCCGGACTGGCCCGCTTTCGCGTCAACATTTTCATTCAGCGGGGCAGTTGTGCCGTGGTTATGCGCGTGATTCCCACCGCGATTCCAGACTTCGCGGCATTACGTTTACCCGAACAACTTTCCGATGTTGCAAAACTGCGCGATGGAATCGTGCTCGTGACCGGCCCTGCGGGGTCGGGCAAGTCATCGACTCTGGCGGTGCTGCTGGACTGCATTAATCGCGAGAAGTATTACCACATCATCACCATCGAAGATCCGATTGAGTTTCTGCACAACCACAAGTGCTCGACAATTCACCAGCGCGAATTGCACAGCGACACGCCCAGCTTCGCCCATGCTCTGCGTTCGGCGCTGCGGCAGGCGCCCAAGGTAATCCTGGTGGGAGAGATGCGCGACCGCGAGACGATCGAGATCGTGCTGGAAGCGGCAGAGACCGGACACTTAGTCTTTTCAAGCCTCAACACAATGGATGCGTCGAAGACGATTGAGCGCATCGTGAGTTCGTTCTCTCCCGCGGAACAGCAATCGATTCGTGAGCGCTTTGCCAAGTCGTTCCGTTACGTGATCTGCCAGCGGCTCATCTCGAAGGCTGACCGCAGCGGGCGCGTGCCCGCATTCGAAATTCTCAAGGCAAATGCAAAGACGCGTGAGTGCATTGAAAAAGGCGAGCGCGAGAACAAAAGCCTGCTCGACGCGATCAAAGCCGGCAGCACCGAAGGCATGCAGCACTTCGATGGTGAGATTGCCGGGTTGGTGCGCGACCGCGTGGTCGATCTTGAAACCGGACTTTCCTTCGCCAGCAATCCAGCTGGGCTGGGGCAGGAACTCGCGAGATA